>JACCEC011393577.1_pt1 | contig 14635 bp, 15 predicted proteins | sample 7450121 | NCBI WGS metagenome assembly JACCEC01 (sample SAMN15323455, study PRJNA562643) | freshwater metagenome | isolation source: river surface water | place: USA:Blue River Watershed | collected 2017-08-18 | reverse complement strand
GTCCTCTGGTAGCCAGTGCCAGTAGAGCTTTGTCATATGGACTCCTTGCGGAAGGGGCGGGTCACGTCAGTTCCTTTGGCTCAAGTGCGAGTAGCATGTCGGTGAGGCGGATGTTTTGCGCATCCCTCGCAGCAGCCCTCGCCGCATCCCTCGCCGCAGCCCACGCCGCATCCCACGCCGCAGCCCTCGCCGCATCCCACGCCGCAGCCCACGCCGCAGCCCTCGCCGCATCCCACGCCGCAGTCAATTCGTCGTCAGTCGCCTCTCCGCGAAGCCACTTGCGTTTTGTCTCTATCGCTTGCCAGCAGCGAACGTCCTCGACTTTTGCAGTTCGCAGTGCGTCTTCCGCACACAGACAAGCAAACTCGTGCAGCGTATTCGTGGCGTCCGCCATCCATAGGACAGTGCGCTCCGACGCAACCGACTTATCATTGCCGTAGATAACAGTCCCGCCGAGCGCGACGCGGCAGATGATTGGCCCCGGTGCGTATTGCAGTGAGTCGATTGCCCGCTCGCTGGCGTGCAATCCGCTCTCGCACATCACCACCGGCCCGTCGTGCTTGATTGTCTCACCGGCGACAACGAGTTGCCGCGAGTCGTACCGGAGGCGACGGTCCTCTGGTAGCCAGTGCCAGTAGAGCTTGGTCATATCGTCTCCTGTTGGCGGAAGGGGCGGGTCATTGGGGGCCTTTCGCTTTGCACTTAAAGCACGTCGCGTCACGGCTAGGATTTCCACACTGCTTGCAGTTGCCGTACTTGGGGCGGGAGCGAGAACCCGATTCCAGGAATGAGTCGAAGTCGATGCCAAGCGATGCCGCTGTCAGGAATATCGTGTGCGCCATGGTTCGGCGGCGGTGTGATTCGTTGTCACTCACTCCCCACCTCCCTCGCCCAGCGGCTCCAGCGCCACGGCGACTAGCTTGTTGCCCTCGTAGTCGAGGCGTTCAACCAGAAAGCCACACCGCCATCCGGCTTTCTCTTTGCTGTCCCACAAGCAACACATGCCGGTGTCGTCTTTGTTGACAGGCATCCTTCGCCACCGCGACTCACGCACCGGCTCGATCTTCTCCAGCAGCAGGTGCTTGTCTGTTCTAAAATCATTGAACGCTTGGTGTGCGGCGCCGCAGTGCTCGTACCATTGCCCGGCCCGAGGCTTTCCGAATCCAGTAGCACGGAATCCGGCTGGTATAAGTGACTCGTCCACTTCAATCGTCTGCTGCGACACACGGCGGAGGATGAGGTACTGCCCGCACTCCCCCTCAGAAATCACCGCTTCGCCTTCGACTTCGTAGGGCTCGTCCATCGCGGGCTGACGATATTCACCCGTGTACTCCCAACCGGCTGGTGGGTCGGGTACTTCAATTTCAAGTCGCATTGTCCGCTCCTTATGTGACCAACTCCGCAAAGCACCCAGAAGTACGCTCGCGCCAGGCCAGGGCTGCGTTGAACTCGGTCTCGTAGTATTGGGGCTTGCAAATCATCCGTTTGATGTCAGCCTTGCCGACTCCGGTGCAGAACATGTAGTCGAACAGTAGGGCGATGTTCTCGCGGTGGTCGTACCAGTTCATTTCGGGCCTCCTAATAGCGAAGCAAGCGAGCACTCTTCGGCGCGAGCGTTATTGAGCACCTGCCGGCGAATGCTTTTCGTCACCTCGTCGTCCTCTGGCAGCTTTCCGATAACCCAGTCCCAGCAACTAATGCCCAGGACAACCTCGGCGGATATCTTGTACAGTACGTCGTCGAGTTCACTGACCTTGCTCATCCCCGCACCTCCTGCAAAAAAGCGATTAGGTCGTCTAGTTGGTCGGGTGACTTCACCCAGCCGCGAAGCTCAAAGAACACTTCACCGTCAATCCATCGCGTAGCTTCTGACCTAAGCCACTTCGGCTTTGGCCTGCCCTCGAACCTGTCAGCCAGCGCCTCCATCGGGCAGCGAGGTTGGTCGGCTGGATCGTTGCGGGTTAGGTCGTGGCCCATGCTTTCGGGGGTCATGGCTGCCCCAGTTGGTCGGCTAACTCGATAAGGAACTCGCCAAATAGGCGACAGTTGGTTGGACTAAATAACTGGTTCTCGTCGGGGAGCAGTATGGTCCATTCGGACTTTGGCTCTCCGGTTCCAGTGGTGATACAGGCACCCATTTCGCCGACATCATTCAACTCGGCATGCCACCGAACGAACGTGTCCTCTGCCAGTTGCCATTCGCCAGCTCGCAGCGTAGGGCTGTAAGACGTTCTCAGTTTGTCCCAGGGCTTGCTCATGTTGGGTCCGTTAAAAGAGGGCCGCACGTGGTCTGCCCCAAAGAGTTGCTGTCACACGATCCCATTGGGCGAGAGTGACCACGTGCGGCTGGGTTGGATTCGCTGTAGGTCGTGTGACGAGCGTGGTTTTACTATCGGCATTAACTTCATGCAATATCAGTTTATTGTCGAAATATCGCGCGGTCGTTAAGTTGTGTCTTAGTGAACATGCGGTCATCGACGTAAGTTGCTAGCACTTGTGTCCAATTAGCGTACAGCATTCCAAACTACGGCTTCCGTCTTCGAGGCGAATCGCGCTATAATTGAGGGCGAGTACGTTACAGGCTAGTTTCGGGTTACGCTGCGGCGGTTCTTTCTTCCCGACCCAAAAAAGTGACCGCGTTATAAAACCGATGGGGATTACAAACTCTCCCCTAAATGGCTGACAGGCTGAAATCCGGGCAACGGGCGACTGCTTGATGTCGCACAAAACGGTTACGCCCCGGTCGACATGGCACGTCGGAAAACATACTAAAGCCACTGATCATTGACGAATGATTGGCAGTCAGCATTGAATCGGAACGGATAGCCGGTAACATAGGAAGGCGCAGCAGGATCGCACGAATATACGTGCCGAAGGGAAACCGGTACGGTCTCAATACCTTCCACTAGCCTGGAAGCTACTCGGGAGACGGCGATTGAGGGGTCGTATCCTTGGTCGCCGTCTCTTTTTCACCATCACTGGAGACTCCCATGCGTCACCTCATCCTCACCGCCCTACTCCTCACCGCCTCCACCGCATCAGCGCAAGACTTGTGGCGAATGAACTCGGCGTACCAGAACCAAATCAACCGTGCTCAGCGATCTGCGTATGGGTATGGCGGTGGCTACGGCTATCGCACCTACGCCCCGCGCTACGTCGCCCCGGCCTACGTCGAGCGAGACTTCGGCGCCTCGAACTTCTACCGGCAGCAGCTATTGTTCGAGCAGCGTCAGCAGACGCGGGCGTTGCAGGACATTCAGTTTCAGATGTCGCTTCAGCGCTAGTTGTCGTAGGTCTGCATACCTACGCCGAAGAGTGAGAGAATCCACATAGACAATCCCTTCGGAGCCCCCTGCTCCTCCATCGCGTCGTAAATGTCGCGGAACGAGAGGGGCTGAAACAGGTCTTGGGCTATCTTGGTTTTCGTGACCTTATCGCCGACATAGTCCTCGCCAGTCGCCAAATTAAGCGACAGGGATGCCATTGGCGACAGTTTGCTGCGGAGGAACTTGCCCGCAACTGCCGCCTCGCTTTGGGCGTACTTCGTGGCTCGCGTCTTTCCTCTCGCCAGTGCGTCAATTGTCTTGGCTGTTCCATATCCCATCCGCGTCGTAATGACGGCTGTTTGTGACAGGCCAGCAAGGAAATCCAATCGAGTGCTGCCGAACTTGAGCTTTAGGAAATCAGGGTCCGTGGGGTCGTCTTCCAAGTCCGCACCAGCAGCCATTGCCAGTGTGGCCACAAGGGCAGCGCCAAGAAGTGCTTTGCCGTACTCCTTGGCGATAAGTTTCTTGGTGGCCGCCGAGCCTCCGCTGAGAGGCTGCAAGGCGAGCAATTGAAGGCGACTTCCGACATACCTCGGCGAGAAGAACACCGGTGCCAATCCACTCATGGTCTGCTCAAACCTGCCAAAGTCTCCGCGACCTGTAGCGATGTTGATGAACCGAGCAATTGCTTGTGCCTCTTCCATCGTCGGCTCGCCATTGCGCGAGAGTGACGCAGCCATCGCGTCGAACGTATCGGCACGCAGGCGATTAAGGAAGACGGTGTAGTTCCGCTCGCTAGCGTGAATGACGGACCTCACCAGCGGGATTTTGTCCGCCAGCCGACCGACAAACGCTTCTTCTCGCGCTGACGGTGAGCCATCCATATCGGCAAGGTATAGCTTGGCGCGAGCGTAGAGTGGGGCGTTAGGCCGAGCCTCAATATCCGCCAATTGCTTGCGCGCATTGAAGTCAGAGAACATCCCCCTCAGTCCAGCCACAGCAGCCCTTGTAGACCGAACTGGATTTCCCAGGGTAATGAACGATCCCTGGCGAAACATTGGCGGAAGGTCGAACGTGGTGGCAAACGACCGCGACAGGTTTAGTGGAGATGCGATTCGATCCCACACCGTCTTCGGCCTAAGTTCGTTGATCTCGGCCCGAATCTTCCGTCGCAGTTTGTCACGCTCGTACTGAAGCCGCTCAATCTCAGGTGACGCAGGGCGGGGTGCGCCATCCGGCAAGGCGAACTGGCCGGCTTCTAGCTTGGCCTCCAACTCGCCAATCGACTTGCGTAGTCGCGCCCGCTGGGATGGTTCGGACTGTGCTAGTTCCTTGCGAGCGTCGGCTAGCCGCTGCTGGATGGCCTTCATCACCGGGTTCTTGGATTGCTGACGCGGGCGAACGTCGGGGACCGTGCCATTCTTCAGGTGAGCCTGGAGCACAGCCAGCCGCTCCTTGGCAGCCTCCAGTGCGGGCGGGTTGGGATTGGTCGCGGCGTACTTCTTGCGAAGTGCATCAGCGCGATCTTTGAGAACTTGGATGTTCTGGTTGGTCGCCGGTGGCCGCTTGGGCTTGGTGGAGAAATCACCTTCCTTCAGGCGGCGTTCTAATTCAGTAACAGCCTTCTCGGCTGCCAGCGTCGCTTTCTCCAGCCGTTTCTTTTCGTCAAGCGATACGGGCTTTCCAGAGTTGTACTGTGCCCTCAGTTCAGCCGCGCGATCCTTCAGTGCCTTCAGTTGGTCGCTGCTTGCCGGCGGACGCTTCGGGGCCTCTGAGTAGTCGCCTTGATTGATGCGACGCTCCAGTTCGGAGATTGATTTCTCCGTCCTGGCGATGCTCTGCTCAAGTCGCTTCTTCTCATCGAGCGACACGGGCTTGCTGGAGTTGTATTGAGCCCGAAGTTCCGCAGCCTTCTCACGCAGCTTGGCTAGGCTCTCGGGAACTGGGTTGCCGGCGTACTGCGGTCGCGGGCTGAAGTCCCCTGCATCCAGCCGCCTCTGCAAATCTTCGATGGACTTCTTGGTTGCGCGCTCGGCATTGGCAATCCGCTGTGCATCCGTCAGCCCTTCCTTGCCGAAGATGTCATCGAACTGAGTCTTGAGCGCGTCACGCTCCTCGGTCAGTCGCTTCGTCTCTTCGTCGGATGGGGCGGCTTTCTTCTGCTTGATGAGTTTCTGCCGACTGTCGATCTGCGCCTGCAAGTCCTTGATCTGATTGCGGAGTCGCGTCTTGATCGTCGAGAGCGCGCTGGCGAGTTGCTTGGCCGGGTCGGTGACTTCGTACCCACCCTCCTTCTTCGCCTCGTTGACTTCCTTAATCAGCGCCCGCTCAGTGTCGCTTGGGTCACGTCGCTCCATGCCGGTCTTAGATGGAGCCTTGCCCTCGGACATATCCTTGAGCTTGCTGATCTGCTGCAACTGGCCCTTGAGGTCACGCAGGCGAACGCTTGCTTCGTCCTTCGACAGTTCCTTGAAGTCACCGTAGCCGCTGATGGCGTCGATGACTTGGCGGCGTTGCGTCTCGGGGAAGATTTCCCGAACAGCCTTCTGAACCTTGTCGATGAGTTCACGGCGACCGGTGACTCCTTCTGCGAGGTACTGCTTGGCGAGGTCTTGGGCGTAGCGGTTTAGGTCGGTCGGGAGCTTGGCCTTGGCCACATACTCCTTGAGCTTCTTGACCGTCTTCTTGATCTTCTCGCGCGTCGTCTCGACCTTGGCCGCTTCCTTCTGCTTCTGCGCCTCTAGCTTCTCGTCGGCTGCCTTGATCTCTTTAGCCGTCTTGTTGAGCTTCTGCTTCTCCCGAGCGGTGAGTTTCTTCCCCTTAGCGGCAGCAGCACGGGATTCCACTGACAATGGCCGATAGTCACTACCGACGACGTGCTTGCGTTGAGAGAACGCCAGCGATTGAGCGGTGCCTGATTGGCGCATAGCCCGGCTGAGTAGGTCGAAGTCCTGCTCAATCCGCTCCATCTCCGCTGCCTTCGTCATCCGCTCGCCCTCGTCGAGCGTGAGGTTGTTCACGTCTTCCTGGAGTCGGGCGTAGGCTTCGTTGAGTCGGTCGCCGTAGACGGCAAGGCCAGCGGTTTCTAGTTGGTTCAGCGGTTCCTTGCGCTTGTCCGACAGATAATCCATCACGATGCCAGAAGCACGCTCGGGGATTCTCTGGCGAATCGCCTCTTGCTCGGCGATGTGATGCGGCATGTTCGCACCAGGGGCAGCCGGCTGGTTGATGGCCGGTAGCCCCATCGCGGCGCGGGCTTCATCCATCGAGGCGTTCTTCGCAGCCAAGTCCGGTGACACCGGGGCCTGCGAGAGCATGTCGGGGTTGGGTGGCGGGAACGTGCCGAGTTCGAGCGGTTCTTCGGCGGTTGCCGGTTCGGTTGCCGACAGGTTGCCGGCTGGCGATGCCGATGCCTCTGAAATGGCCGGATTTTGCGTATTCTGGTTGCCGACTTGGTTGCCGTCCTGGTTGCCGGATGGCGTCAGCAGCCGGTCAAAGACGGTACGCATCTCGGGGGAGATGTCGATGTTGATGGGGGACTTGGCGAGGACAGAATAAATCTTCGAGAGCGCCGCCTTGAACCTGGCAAAGATAGATTCAAGCTGCTTGTTTGGCGCAACGCCCTCGTACAAGTACCGCTCGAAGCCACGAGCAAACTTCTCCTCCGCCTCTGCGATTCCCTTTTCATTCTTACGGCCCCAGTCGCCGTCAACCACACCAGCCCACCGCTCTGCTTCCTTGAGGTCGCTTCCCTTGAGATCGCGGCGGAACAGGTGGGCTGATTCATGGATGAACGTCGATTCGTTCTGATTCTCGAAGAGTCGGATCGTGGCAAGCCCGTCGTCCTGGTGGAACTGGATTTCGCCTCGGGGCTTGGGGGCGTTTTTCTGGGCGAGAATGCTCGGGTCATTCGGGTCGAACTTCCCGCTGTTGCCGGTCGCCGACTTAACTGCCGATGGGCTAAATACAACGATCTCTTCTGACGCATTCGCCTTGCCGACTTCGCTTTCATTGAACCGTAAGATGACGCCATCGTGGCCCTTAGCTTTTAGCTCTGCCGTCCACGCATCGGCGGCCTCTCGACCTTCAGCTAGGCTTCTATTTGAGATTAGCTGAAGTCGCTGTTTGTCCTTAATTGTCGCATAGTACGGGTTTTCAACTTTCGCGTACAACGCCATCACGTTTTTGCCGGCGTACCCTGGCTTTAAGTTTGCGTAACTTGAGGCAATGTCCTGTGAGGTAGTCAGATATACGCCCGTTCCAAGCCAGCCTGTGTCCTTGCGGTTTTTGTGGTCTAAATTGAAACTATCAAAATCATCCGACGTACCGTGATAAACCCGCAGCGGCTTCCCCTCAGCGTCCGCTACCTTCGACTCACCAAACCACGCCTTAAACTCCGGTGTGTCAACTGGAGTGGGTTGGTCCTGCGCCAGCGCATCCGGCTTCCCGCCCTGATCCCTGAAGTTCTGCCCAGGCCCGCCAAGAATTGTGTCGTAGAAGTCCGCGAACGATCTGTCACCTTTGCCAACCTTTGGCGCAGCGGCGCGAAGTGCTCGCATCAGCGGCACGGGCATTCCGTATTCTTCTACAAATCGCTGATAGGCATTCTCGGTGCCAAATTCTTTGATGTAGTTGTTTAGTTCGCCATCAGGAATGCCTTCTTGTAACTGAAGTTCCTTGGCGAGTGCCTTCACGGATTGACCATCTGCCGCCGAAGTAAACTCACCGATGATGTCTGAAAGTTGCTCAAGGTTTCCGTCGTAGAGGTTTTCAGCTAGGCGATTTAACTGGTCGCCTTCGAGTGATGCAACGTCGGCGTTCTCTGGCGTAGCCAAGCCGCGAGAGAACGCATCCAGTCCCGACTCAGTTGCACTCTCGTAGGCCCTTGGGTTCTTGCGATCCAGTACGTCTAGCAACTGCCTCAACGACAACGGATTGCCATTCTCGTCGTAGTTGAACGCTGGGCGATAGGTGGCTTCTTCGTCGATGTCCTGCGCCAGTGCATCCGGCTTCCCGCTCTGCCGCTGTGCCATGTACACAGAGTTGTCGCTGGTGGTCTTCTCAATCCCCTTGACGCGATTGCTGACGTACTCGTCGAATGACTCGCCAGCCGCCTCCGCTCTGGCTCTCCATATAGCCAGGTCACGCTCGGCCTGCTCTGGTGACACGGCAGCACGCAGTTGCTCCTCGAACTTAGCAGCGGTAAGGCCCTTGCCGAATTTCCTTGCCAAGTCCGCCCGCTGCTTCTGATTGGTGGCAATCTCATCCAGCCCCGCCTCCTTCGCGTTCTTCCGCGAGGGGTTGGTGGTGAAGTTGATGAGCTTCTGGGAGCCTGAGAGCAAGCCCATCGTGCCGAGAGTTTGTACTGCCGTGTCGAGGTAGGCTTTCGGGCTTCCTGGGTTCCCCTCTTGCGCCATCGTCTGGGCGAACGTGGTGATCTCTTCTTCGGCAAGTTCCCCGGCGGTTTGCGTGAAGAACTTCTTTGCACCTTGCAAACTTAGCTTCTTCGCAGAGCCCTTCGCTGCCCCAATCCCCAGCCCATCGACAATCGCCCCCTCAGCGCCTCCAAGGCCAGCCTTCTGGAACGCGGCCATGACACCGACTTCAACTGCTGCCGTAGCCAGAGCGATCTTCTGGGCCTCGTCCTCGGTCTTGCCGCTGTTGATCGAACTGCGGTAGGTGTCCTCGTAGGACTTGTTGCCAGTGCCACCGCCGACAGTCGCCCACTTGAGCGCCTTGGCTCCCCACTTACCAAGCCCCAGAGCACTACCAAACCCACCGCCAGCAGCGGCAAGCGTGGCGTACTCAGCGATAGATTCACCGATGCCGCCAGCGGTCTTCTGCACATACCCCATATCGCGGTTGTGCGAGATGTCGTACTGCGTCTGACGCTGACTGAGCATGTCACCGGCAGCGTCGATGCCCAGTGCGTTTTCAGCAGAGAGAAGCGGGTTGACGATGGCTGACGCGCTAGCGGAGACGATATCCTCAGCAACGCGATAGGGTGCGCTGCCAGTGATGGCTCCGCGATTCCCCTGATCCATGTCGGCAGCGAGTTTGATGTTTCGCTGGTAGGCGTCAGGCGGGGATTCGCCGAAGGGCTGGTTGGACTTAATGCCTTGGTAGATTGCGGTGTAGTCTTCCGCAGTCGGCGCGCCGTAGTTCTCGAAGTCGGCGGCGCTCATCTTCTTGGGAGGAGCAGCCGTAGCAGTTCCGCCACCCCCAGCGGGAGCGCCGTACTGCATGAACTCTTCCATCGTCATTGCTTTTGGCATCAATCAATCGGCGTCAATGAGCCGTCTGCGTTTTGGATGGCGCGCTTGCCGTATTGGTTGGTGATGATCTTCTGGCCGGAGTCCTGCCCGCTCATCTCTGGAAGCAGGAAGTCTTCGAGTTTCGGTTCTGGACCAAACTTCGCCTTGCTCTCGTCGTCTTCCGCCTTTCCTTGGCCGGCTGCCCACTTGAGGCGAGCCGCCTGATAGCTATTGACGGCGTTCATCATCATCTTCTGCTTGTGCTGCTCGGCAGCCATCGCCATCTTCTGCTCGGTGGTCGTCTGCGTGTTCTGTAGTTGCTGCTGAGCCCGCAGATTGTCAGCCTCCATATCGGAGAACACCTTCTCCTGCTTCAGCTTCTCCTGCTCGGACTTCATCTTCACGGCTTCAACCTGCCGCGCCTCCGACTGCAACTTCAGCCCTTGAGCCGTGATGTCCTTGGGGTCCATCCCCAACTCCAGCATCTTGGCCACCGCCCCTTCGCTGACTAGCGGTTCCTTCGTGATCGGATGCGTGAAGAACGTCGACTCAATCGCCGCTACCCGCTCTTGCATCGCCTGGTTGTCCTCTTGGGCAGCCATCTCATCGGGCATCCCCCAAGACATCCCCGACTGTTGCTCCCAGTTCGCAACCGCCTGTTGCTGCTGACCGGGCATCAGCATCCCGCGATTGAATTGGTCCAGCAGAACCTCGCGGTCTTTCATCGACTTCTGGAAGCGACGGTCAGCCGCCTCACGCGCCATCCGCGCCTGCTCGGCTCCGTAAGCACGCTGCGTCTGAGCGTCCTGCCCGTAGGCAAACGCATCGTTCTGCATCTGCTGCTCGGCCATCCGAGCTTCGAGCGTTTGCTGTGCGAGGTTCGCCTGCTGGTCTATCCGGGCTTGGTCTTGTGCAACATTCGCCCACGCCAGTCCGCGATTGGCGACTTGGTTGTACTGCTGTGCCTGGAGCCCCTGATCGAACTGGCGGGCGCTTTCGTCGAGTCGCTGCTGGTCGAGGGCGTCGCGGCGCGCAAGTTCCTCTAACTGGCGTCGCAGGTTCCCCTGCCCAGTATCGTTGGCCACCCCCAGCACATTCTCATAGGCAGGGTTGTACTTAAGCGTAATGCCCACGGGCGCCTCCTATCGCATGTACGGGTTTTGGTAGGGGCGTTGCGTGGGGGACTGGAATCCCGGCGGTAGGCCGACTTGTGCGTAGGGCTGCTGCATCTCGCCGATGGTCTGCATCCCGCCGTAACCCATGCCGTACATCGGGCGACGCCTTGGCGCGCCTTGGCGACGAAGCCACTGAGGCCCCTGAGAGGGCTGCTGGGAGCCTTGCTGCTGCCAAGGGCTCTGACCACCCCAACCGCCAATCGAAGCCGGCGGGCGACCATACATCGGGTTCTGATACTGGGGACTTGGCTGTGCCTGCTGCGGAGACGCCTGCCCAGCCTGATACAGCGGCCGAGAGAAGTTCGGCATCTCAAATGGCGTGTTGGTGGGCCTGGGAGCGAACACGCCCGTAGTGGGGCGCTGTGGCCGTTGGAGCGATGGCATTCGCGGGCCGTTGTCGTAGAGCATGGGGGTTGTCCTTTATTGATTAAGCCACTGTCCGGCTTTCCAGAACGGATACATTGAATCGTAAATTCCGTTGTATACAGCCTTAGCGCCAGGAAGGTTTTTTGCAAAAGCCTCTGGATTGGAGTGCTTCCATTCCTCTATGGCGCCGTCATTCACACGCTCCAGGGAGTTGTATATGGCGCTCATCGCATTGCCTGCGCTGTTCGCCCCATTAGCCAGCGCGCCCTTCACTCCCGGCCAGGAGTTGTACGCCAACCCCGCCAAGTTCGCGGCCATGCCAACTGGGTGGCTGTTGCTGGTGAGTCCGCCCTTGGTTGACGTGGGCTTTCCATCGGACTTCGGCTTCCGCTTGGTGGGATAGCGATTGCTCGTGTACGCCATGCTCGGCATCCCGCCGAACCCGCCCATCTGGCCCATGAAGTTGTTCTGCAATGCACCCGCCATCATGGCCGCTTGCTGGCTCGACACGCCACCGACCGGAGCATTCTGCTGCGGCTGGTAGCGAGGCTGAGGCGCAGGGGCGGTCGACTGAGCGGGAAGAGTACCAGTTCCGTTGCCGCTTTGGCCGTACTGAAGCGCCAATTGCATTAGCGCGTTCTGGTCCGGTCCAACGTCATTGCGGCGCTCGATGAATGCGTTCTGGTCCTGCGTGAGCGCCGTATCGTAACCGATCCGACGAGCACTCTTCCGCTCGCTCAAGTCCTGCTGCGTCAGCGCCAAGTCACGAGCGTTGCGCTGCTGGAACGCTGGCGTCACGTTCGAGTTGGCGATGCCCCGCGCGGCCATGTCGGCCTTGATTGCGCTCAGAGTCTCTGCCGCCTTCTCGTCGTTGAGCTGTTTCTGGGTGTTGCCCCAGTTGTCGACCTCGCCCATCGTCCGACCATAGAGCTGGTTCTGGTTGTTGAGCACTTGGTCGTAGCGAAGCTGGTTCTTGTAGTTCGCCTCGTCCTCTTTCTCCTGCGAGTCAGCGATCAACTTGTCCAGCGTGGACGATCCCGCAGGGGCGGCAGGGGCAGCTTGCACCCCCACGGGCATCGTCGCAGCCGGCTGAGCTTGACGCGGCGCAGGACCACCCCCGAGTCCGAGTCGCATCAAGTTCGCCTTGACCTCAGCGTCAGTGGGAGTCATGCCGAACTGTACATTCATCGTGCCGGGGAACTGCTGCGGTCCCCGAGCCTGTCCGCCCGCAGTAATGTTCGGGCGGTTGAAGTATCCCCACTGGCGTCGACCGCCATCCACACCGGCGATCTTCCGCATCTCGCGCTGGAGCGCTTCGTAGTTCTGCTGTACTCGTTGGGCTTTGGTGGCCATGTTATTTCCTCTTCAGGGCGTTGAGTATCTTCACGCCGATGTTCGCTATCGTTGGGTGGGCTTCGGATGTTTTGTTAAGCCACTCTTGTCGTGAGTTGCAGTTGCATGTTGGGGGCAGTCCGAACTTCTCCTTAAATCCCTGATACCATTCTTTCGTGATGCCGTAGCTAGTTAAGAGTTCTTCGAGGGAGTCGCCAAGTCCATTAACTCTGCAAATCGCCTGCGGAGGTTCTCTGAAATTGGCAGTGAGCTTTCTTCCGCACTGCTGACATTCGGCTCCCTTTTCTCCTGACTTAAAGATGCAGTTCATAGGCTATAGGACAATCTCATAACGCTGGTTAAATATGCAGTGGGATTGCATATCCCGCCGCTGGCCAGCCGCACTGAAAACGGAAGTGAAATCTCCGAACCCTCCGTCCAGGCAGATGCCAGTACAGTTCCCGCCCACACAATCTCCCATTCAGAAGTGGAGGACGTTGTGCATTGCGTAGCAAGCATTCGACCCGTTACGGAGAGGATTCCCGAGCCGGAATTGCAAAACACTTCCACGGTAATAATGTCGCAGCAATCGCCACTACAGTTACATCCAATGGCGTGAGAGTGGCACCATACTGAACTAAAACCCGCGCAAGTTGTGTAACTTAGAATGCGCGAGGTTGAAATAGTTCCGCAGAGTGCGCAACCACCGCCGGAGCCAATTGTTAGGTTATCAATCTCCACGTTCAACGAAATGGAGGCTCGCACGCCGCCGTTATTCCAACTAAGGCACGGCAGCGCTTCGCCACCGCAGCAACAGCCCGCATCCATCGCCAGCTTGTCGCTGTCGAACAGCAAGTCACCATCAACAAATCTCAGTTCATTCGCCATCAGCACGCCGTCCCTTCGTAAGTGACGGTCACGTCCGCGTCAGTTGCGGTCGTGAAGTTGACGGCATCGAACGTGTACTTTGTAACCTTCAGTGTTAGGGTGAGCGTGGTTCCGGTAGTCGTGATCGTGTGGCCGCCATCAGGGTCAAGGCACCAGAGCGTCTTTTGCGGCGAGTCGCCCCAGCGAACGCGCTCGGAGTCCTCCAAGCCAGTATTGGCGGGGTCGTTGATGATGACTTGGCGCTTGGTCGAGTCGTAGCCCTCCAGTAGTTCGATCCAATCTTCGGTCGTTTTGTACTGCACGACTGGCTTAGCGGAGTCGTCCTCCAAGTGGCCCAGCAGCATCGTGCGACCAACCGCGTAGTCTTGGATGTTGTGCCAGAGAATTCCGATCTGCGCGTCATCCGCCGATGAGTCATTCCCAGTCGTCGGGTCAACCAATCCGACATGACTCGCCGTGTGAGGGTCGGCCACGAACTTCGTGCTACTGAGGTTAATGCCAGCGCCGGCGGTGTACGTCGTGTTCGTGTCGGTCGAGGCGATGGTGATTGAATCGCTGCCGGCATTGGTCGTGATCGTGACGTTCGATCCAGCCACCAGCGTCAGCGTGTCGCTTACTGCATCCGCCACGACGTTCGATTGACCAGAGACCGCAATCGTACCGAAGTTGAAGGCGATGACTTCAAGGTCGCCGGCAACTACGTCGATGGTCACTCCATCCACTGACACCGCAATCCCGCTGCCATCAAACTCCAACCCGCCGCCAGTCGCCAGCTCCGCCGACACAACATTCGACCCGTTGATGTCGATGCCGTTGCCTTCGGTGTACGGAGTCCCGCTGCCGCCGGGGATGGTGACGACTGCCTTTGAGCCGCCGTCGGTGAGCGTGACGCCAGCACCTTGGAAGTCGACGATGCCAGCCGTGACCTGAGTAACCCCCTCGTCCTGCCACACTACCGACGCCGAGCCGGCGAGCGAAAGCGTCAGCAGGGTTGGGTTGGTCGGGTCCGTGGGATTGCCGCCCCATAGCAGATATTCGCCGCCGCCGTCCGGCTGGGCGTAGACAGCCAGGTAGACGTTATCGCCGTCAGCCGCCCCGCACGGGAACCCGGCGCCGACGAAGTGCTCGTAGACCTTGCCGAAGTTCTCGCGCACGTCCTCCATCGTGTCGATGGTCGTCGGGTCGATGACGGCTCGACCGAGGCTGAGTCCACTGGCATTACTTGGCGCAGGCATTATCCCACCTTCCTGTCGCCAAGACGTTCAATTTCCATCTCTATCGACTCAAGCTGCCAGCGTTCGTTGCTTACGTCGTACACCTTCAAGTACGCCGCGTTGCCACGGACGCGAGGATT
>JACCEC010910705.1_pt1 | contig 14635 bp, 9 predicted proteins | sample 7450121 | NCBI WGS metagenome assembly JACCEC01 (sample SAMN15323455, study PRJNA562643) | freshwater metagenome | isolation source: river surface water | place: USA:Blue River Watershed | collected 2017-08-18 | reverse complement strand
CTTCACCGGATTGACAACAAATATGGTGAGATCTTTTATAACGCATCATATGAGACGACAAAGACCCATATGAGAGCTTATGGGGAGACAACCGTACTGAGTAATGGGGTTCATGTTGTATACACCGGCAAACATACAAGCAGAAGTCCCAAAGATAAGTACTTCGTTTATAATAAATGGAGCAAAAGCGCGGGTTTGATCGATTGGGGAAGTGTGAACCAGAAGATGCAACCTAATGTCTTCTCAGAGCTATACGACGAAGTTGCCGAACATTTAAGTAAGAAAGATCGCCTGTATGTGTATGACGGACAAGTTGGAAAAGATTATGGTGATTTTAAAAGTAAGAAAGTACGAGTTATAACTCCATATGCTTATCAACATCATTTTCTGAAAAATATGGTGATTCCAGTAGATATTGATGATAAGAGACCGATTGAATTTACAATCTTAAATGCTCCTGAAGTAATGAATAAAAAGTTTAGAGAGCATGGACTCAATAGTGAAACTTTTATTGCTTTCAATATTGAAAACCGTTGCTGTATTATAGGCAATACAGCATATACTGGTGAAAACAAGAAGGGACTCTTCACAATGATGAATTACTGGGGGGCTATTGAAGGACATTTAACTCTTCATAGTTCTGCTGTGAAATTTGGAGAAAATACTGTAAACCTTATTGGACTCAGTGGTACAGGTAAGAGCTCACATGCGAGTAATCCACTATTTGATATGATTGGTGATGATGAGCACATTTTTACAAAAGATAATAAAATCATAAATATAGAAGGAGGCCTATATTATAAATGCATGGGTCTGAATAAAAAAGATGAACCAATGGTGTATAATTCAATTAAAGGAAATAGTTTGATCGAGAATATTGGAATTAAAAAGAATGAAAAGGGAGAATTAATTCCTGATTTTACAGATTCAACTTTTACTCAAAATACACGTGTAAGTATTCCCATTGATTATATTGAGAGTTATTCCAAAACAAACGGCGTAGGTGATACTCCTAAAAGTATTATATTTTTAACTTGTGATTCATATGGTGTTTTACCCATGGTATCAAAATTATCACCAAATCAAGCGAAGATGCATTTCTTAGTCGGATACACTTCATCGATGCCTTCGGTTGAGAAGACAGAAGGTGAGAACGTTATTAAACCCATTTTTTCAAGCTGCTATGGACGGGCATTCCTCCCTTTAAAACCTGAAATTTATGGTGATATGCTAATGGATAAAATTAATCAATTTAATACATCCGTTTATTTAGTTAACACAGGATTTTATGGAGGTGCTCCAAATAAGAATGGTAAAAGAGCAATCTTTGAGAATACACGTTTTATTATTCAATCCATTGCCGATGGATCCATTGAAAAGAGTGAATTTGTTCTTGATGAATTTGGATATCAAATTCCAAAAAGTGTAGGTCATATTGGGTCGGAGTATTTATTCCCATGGAATCATTGGTCAAATAAAGATGATTTTAAGAAAGAATCATCAAAACTAAATGATATGATTTTACATCAATATAATAAAGTTATTACCGGTAATGCTTAAATTTCAAAAGTATAATATAATAAAATTTTTAACAAACATATTTTGTTAAAAAATGTAAATATATAATTTATTTTTTATTACTAAAAATCTTTCTAATTCTTCTTCTATCACAACTCTCAAATACTTCTATATTCATAAATAAGATATTTAATCTACAAAATGTAAAAAGTGATTACTCTTACTCTTCCATGTATCATCTTTATAAGAGAATAAGAGAAGAAAGATTCAAAATGATCGAAATATGTTCGAAAAGAGTATCCGAAGAGATGGGTGGTTATTTATATTTGCGTTTCCACTCTTCCTATCGTGGTGAACAGAATGGAGAGAATTTTGATCTCTTGAAATTCGGATTTACAAAGAGCATCAAGAATCGAAATAATCTATATAAAACATGTGAAGTTATTCCAGGATCTTTTGTTTGGATTGCTGAAATAAAAAATTGGAAAGTGAAGAAACTCGAAAAGAAGATGAAATCACACTTCACAAAAAAAGGTCTTCATCGATACTTTGGAGGAGGTACCGAATTTTTCGACAAATCCATCCATCTCCACATCGAACCCTATCTCACATTTCATCACGTCGATTTTCACATATTATCCCAAAGAGAGATCGATGGTCTACAATATGAGAAGTATGATCACATATATTCGACAAGTGCTTCGACAAGTGAAGGAGAAGGAGGAGAAGGAGGAGGAGAAGGAGGAGAAGGAGAAGAGGAAGTGAAGGTAAATAGTATTCTACCTTTACCTCATCAAATGGATATTTTGGAGCGTATTGAAAATTATTATGAAACTCATGATAAGGGGAAGATTATATGGGCATGCGGTTTGGGGAAAGCGCTTCTTTCCCTCTTTATTACACAAAAGATGGGGTTTCGGCGAATTGTAATCGGTGTACCTTCGGTTTATCTCCAAAAACAGATGAAGAGTGAGATTCTACGAGTTTTTGACGCAAAGAGTGTATCTATTCTCTTCATTGGTGGTAATGAAGAGAAGAGTTTCAAAGTGATCGAAAAGATAAAAGAATTTAGACATGGTATTGAATCAATTTTATTCGTGATCACCACATATGCCTCATCCCACTATTTGGCAAATGATCATGATATTTCATTCGACTTTAAGATTGGAGATGAAGCACATCATCTGGTATCATATGACCAAGATAGCGATAGTGGTAGTCAGAGTCAGAGTGTGAATCGCAAATATATCGCATTTCATCATATTCGAAGTAAATACTCCCTCTTTATGACGGCTACACCCAAAAATATAGAAGAGAAGAGTGAGCAGGATGATGAATATAACGTTTATTCAATGAACGATGAAGATCACTTCGGATCGGTGATTGATGTAAAGAGCATATCTTGGGCGATCGAACATAAAAAGATTACGGATTATTATTTACACGTTCTCTACAATAGCGAAGCCGAAGTGAATAAGATCATATTCGATCTCGGTATTCAAGTCCATAATAAAGAACTCTTTATTGCCGCATATATGACACTCAAATCCATGGAGAAACATCGCGATCTAACACATGTGCTCATTTATTGTAATAGCATTGAAAACGCAACTCTCACAAATCAATATGTGAAAATAATCCTCGAAAAACGAGTGATTCAATTGGATGATATGGATATGTTTTATCTCAATGATTTACATTCAAAAAGAACAAATATTTGCCTCGAATGTCAACGCTCAGAAATGTGCCAATGTGAAGTGTGTAAGTTTAGTAAGAGTAAATATGGTATCATCTCATCCGTTTTTATCTTTGGCGAAGGTTTTGATCTTCCACGATTGAATGGAGTATGCTTTGCGGAAAATATGACTTCGGAAATACGGATTGTTCAATCCGCACTTCGCCCCAATCGCGTGGATCGAAAGAATCCCCACAAGATGGCATACATGATCTTACCTTATATCGATGATCGGAATATCGGAGATTTGGGAAAGAACTCATTTGAAAAGTGCAGGAAGATCATTTATGAAATGCGTAATCATGACGCAGAAATTGAACGGAAAGTACGCTTGATGAAACTCGAAAATGAAGGTGGTGGAAGTGGGGAGAGTGGAAGCAGAGGAGGAGAGAGCGGAGGTGGCACGATTCGGATTTCATTGAGCGAAAATTGTGAGGAGCTTTTGAATATTTTCAAAATGCGACTCCGCCATAGCAGAGCTTTACCTGGTGGAATATCTCCCGAAGAGGATGAGTATCAAGTTGTCCGCGCGATGAACCGGCTATTAAAGGTAGATTCGATCGATGATTACCATCAAAAGAGAGATATACATATGAACTATATCAAAGATCCTGAGATATATTTCAAATCCGTATGGAGAAGAAGGAGTGGATGGTATGATTTCTTCGGTATGGATCTTTCGGGCTTTATTCAAGATAAATATGAGTGGATTCAATTTTGTAAGAAACATCAGATTCAAAGTGTTGATGAGTACAAAGAGAAATGTAATGAACATAAAGAGTTGCCGAAACATCCAGAACACTTTTATGAATCATACACAAATATGATCGCAGAACTCGAATTGCGATCCATTCAACGAAGAAGATAATAATAGGATGATTTAGGATGATTTCTTAAAAAATATATATATTTACAATATTTACATGTGATTGTTTACTCTATTTTCTTAACTACCTTCTTTCTTACAATCTTCTTCTTCTCCTTCTCATTCGAAACAAGTGAGAGTTGAGTAGGAACTTCAAGAAGCTCTTCTTTCTTAACACTCTTCTTTCTTACAATCTTCTTCTTCGTACCTTCACTCTTCTCATTCGAAACAACTGAGGGTTGAGTATGAGCTTTCTTAACACTCTTCTTCTCCTTCTCATTCAAAACAACGGAAGGTTGAGTAGGAGCTTCGATCTTCTTCTCTCCAAGAATCGCATCTTGCGAAAGCTCTTGAATATACGCCTTGTATTGCGCATCCGCACGCTTTACATCACTTTGAAGAGCTTCAATTTCCGCAAAAGTAGGTTCAAGAGCCTTGATCAGATCACGATTCTTGGGGATCTTTATTTTAATTTTTTTTACATCTGACATTCTTAAATGTCCTAATCCTACACTATTTGAAGATGTCATCCGAATAATATCTTTCATATTCTGTAATGTATAATACAGATAATCAATGCTCGCTGATGTTTTTATTTGAACAATATCAGATACACACGCATTTTTCCCATACACTTTTATAACGCTTCCAATACCTTTTGCTTTAACATTCCCTGATTTTACAAGCAATATATATTTATCATCATCAAATGAATAATCACTATGATAACCGATCGGATTTATCGTTGCATTATAAAAAGGATACACTCCTTTATTATCCATATTACAAGTACTAAAATTCCCTGATTTAAACTCACAAATCTTCCCCAACTCTACCTCTTCACACTCCTCCTTCTCCGAAATCTCCTCAATGCGATCTCTCACATATGCTTCAAGACTCTTGATTTTCGCTTCTTTCGCAATCTTCTCATCATATGGAGCTGAAATCTTCTTCACCCACTCCTTCATCTTGGCTTCTGATTTTGGAACTGGGATTTTGAAATGTTCAATCATATTTTTTGACACATGTTTAATTGTAGAACCTGTCATATTACCTGTAAACCGATGCCATTGTGATTTAATCACATTAAACAAATACTTCATATCACATTTCTCTGTTTTGATAATAATATTATCAGCTGAACAGCTAAAATTTGTTCCAAAATGAATTGAACTATTTCCACCTGTTCCAATAATGATAGACTCATTGTTGTAATCAGCTACATCGCACTTTTGAACTTTATCACTTGATGTATAAAAATTATACATTCCTGTTGATTGTCCAAATGAAGCTTGCCTTTTACTCTTCTTCCCAAATTCACAAATATCCCCCAACTTCACCAACTCATACTCCTCACTTACCAATAGTTCTTTCTTATTATACTCCTTCCCATTGAGCGACACATTCTCGTTCTTCAAAAGCTCATCCACTGTTGCTTCGGATACAAGAACATCATGAACATTCGCAATGTCCCCTTGATTCTCCACAAGCTCTACATATCCATCCACCATCTCAAACTTATCTTCCATATACTTCTCCACAATCAATTCCGAAAAGCGCACCACCGACGTCTTCTCTTCACTATTATCAAAGATGATAATCGATGTTTTCGTAGATGTATTCTCAAACTGACCCTGAGGAATACTAATCACTTCTCGAAGATTGAAATTCTCAATCAAACATTTCCGAATATCCTTGTATGTACGATCAAAGAAAACACCTTCCTTCAAAACTCCCACCGCCGTTCCACCCACATCCAACAGTTCCATCATTTGAATCAACGAAACACTCTCTTTGTCATTTCCAGTAAGACCATACTTCTCCGCATAATCGCGAATACGCTTACTACACGAATCCAATGATACCTTATACTTCTTCTCTTCACTCTCCCGCTTCTTCTCTTCGGTTGAGATGGTTTCAAGCTGTGTGAAAAACTTAGAAATCTGTGCCTTCTCCTCATCCGAAGCGGTTTCATTGTACTTCTTGACCGATGATGCGCGAGTTTTGATAGTTTTGATAGATCCTGAATGCTTATACCCCAAGATAGTACTCTCCAACTTCTCAATAATGTACTTCTTTATCTTCTCTCCCCTCTCTTGCATACGACTCTTCTTTGTATCACCACCATAAGGAGGATTCGTAATAATGTAATGGAACTTCTTCTCATCACCTGATTCCGATATAAACTTATCGGAAAATGAGTTCTTGTATCCCATATGCTTTCCAATACCACCAAATTTTGGGAGAACATGTGTCAAACAGAAAAACTCCAATCCAGCGATTTTTATCACATCCTCATTCATATCATAATGATGAACCTTCTCAAGCTCCGTTTCCCAATTTACTTGCGTACTACTCTTATTTAAATAGTTGATATAACCTGTCGTAAAACCACCCGATCCACCAAACATATCAATCATCTCATATATCGTACCATCCTCCTTTACTTGCGGATTCAACTTCTCATATATGAAATTCACAATATGACGATCCGTAAAGTAAGCTCCCAGATCATGGATATCATCCTTATTGCGACCAATAAAGTACTCATAAATCTTACCCGAAAGCTGATAATTCGTACTATTCTCAATCTCCGAAAGCGAATCAATCTCCTTGATTAACGTTGAAAGCGATGAACTCCGCATATTACGCGGAATCTCATGAAAGAGTATATTCTTCACCTTCTCATTCCTCGAAATGAGATCCAATACATTCCCATCAATCACCTCAAATACCTTCTCATCATCTCCCTTCTTCGCCATATCCACAATCGACGAAAATTTACAACTCTCCGGCAATCCCGACTTCTCAAACAACTTCTCATCCTCAATCTTCTTCAATCCATAAAAGAGAGAAAAGAGTTTCAGAGCATTCATACCATAACCCGCTCCATTATTTCTCATGAAATTATGAATCTCATGGATCTTGTCCCGCAGCGCCTCTCGATTCGAAATCATTTTATCCATTTTATATGAATGATCACTCTCTTCTCCATCTTGATCCTCCAAAATCGCTTTTTCCATTTTATACATCTTTTGCTTCTTATCATCAATCATCGTCTCCTTACTCTTTACAATCTGATCCACCTCACATATTCCATACTCATTCAAACGATCCATCTCACTCATTCTCTCCACCTTCAACTCAAACAAATCACGCTTATCCTTGTGCTTCTGCGTGTCCATATGCATCTTATGATGCGATATTTGATCCGGTTTCGTATTACAGATTCCACAACGATAGGTTTTTAACATTTTTAATGCGATCTCTTCTTCCTATACTTTATAATAAGAAATCTTCTATATCCATTTAACGAGAAAAATGTTTTTTCCAGACTTACTAAAATATTTAAAGTAGATAAATAACATTTTTCAGGCAAAGAGTTGTAATACACAGTGTTTTGAGCAAAGAATTCTAATACGCATTGTTTGGGCAAAGAGTTGTAATACGTAGATGTTTTATATCAACTCTTCACATAAAGAGTGATTCTTCAAATATTTGCCATAATAGAATGAGTTTAATATGATCTTTATCTTTTCAATTTTGTTGATCCCAATTAAAATATGACGTCTCCGCGAACCTCCTGCTCCCTTTTGGGGAGCCAAGGAGGACCTCTGTTTGCGCGATTTTTTTCATGTAAAATATAAAAATAAATACGCGGATTTCGAACAATCACTTTTCGTATGATGATATTTTTATATTTCGATTGTATGGATGATTTTAACATACTCTTCATTTCACAATACCGATGAGGCATCTTCTTCCAAATATATGAATTAAACAAATACTTATGTTGGTATTTCATTAAAATATTTGTTGAATACACATATAATCGATTACTCGATTTAACATCTAATTCCCAGCCTATCGGTTTATTCGTGGGACATAATAATGGATTTATAAATGAAAAATATAATTTTGAATAATAAAATCTTTTATATATATCATAAAAGTCGCTGGCACTTTTATTACCCATTGAAATGATAAATCGCAACATATATTTATAAATATAACATTTTCTACACACTTTTTTATTATCCGAGTAAGAGTATATATACTTATTGACTGAATACAATTTCTTATTATGAAAATCATAATATGTACTTCTATTTTTTCGGTATATCATACGTGAAAAGAAACATCTCTTTTTTACTCTACCTTCTTGGTTCCTCGAAGAGGAACAGAAGGTAGCAGGGAGTCGTCTACTCACAATTCGCCGATTTATATTTATGAATCTTCTGTTTATCTTCTTTATAATTTTATTTTTACTTATGGTATTTTGATTATGCTCTTTTTCAGAAAACGGAGAGAAAGACTTGCACTTTTCCTTTTCAGAACGAAACACGGACTCAAAAAGTCGTGTAGATGAAATATCTATTTTATCGACCCTCTCCCAATAATCACATATTTGAAAGAACACATCACTTAATTTTTGGTTGGAATGGATCATTTATGAAACTTTTATATTTTATATTTTATATAAAGAAAATAGAATCCAAATTTAACCATAATCAAATAAATTATCTCTATTAAGAATAAAGGATTCTGATCGATCATGAGTTGTAATAAAAGACCCATTTATTACATTTACCCAAATAAAAATGGCGATTGCCGACCCGTCCAAATTAACTGCGGCGAAGGACCTACCGGATACACCGGCTACACAGGAGCCGCTGGTAGTGCCGCATCAACAGGTGCGACAGGTTATACAGGTTATACGGGTTCAATAGGTGCTACCGGTTATACAGGTTATACGGGTTCCATAGGTGCGACAGGTTATACGGGACCCGCCATGTCATTATCATACACCGTCTCTCCCATTCAATATGCGTCATTCTCGATCCCTACACTCACCACCGATCCCAACTATTACAATATTTATCAAATCGATACCTCTTCCGCAGGAATCGTTATCACACTTCCCGCCATATCTTCTCTCGATTATAGCGGGAAACGCGAAATATACATATGTGATGTTGGCGGGAACTTAGGGGTCAACTCATTGATCGTTCAAACAAGCGGCGGGGATCTCATCGCAAATAGCTCATCTGTTGTACTTGTGGTCAATTATTCAAGCATTCATCTTGTTTCCAATTATGGAAACTCCGTACCTTCCCGATGGTTGAATTTGTAATTCTGTTGTGGATTGTGAGGATTAAATTGGATATAGAAAACTTCTTCTCAAAATAGAAAGATTAAAGATTAAAGATTGAATAAAAATGGGTTGTTTAGAAGGGATCGAGCTAAATATAGGCATCCGTATACAATTATGTAAACTTATCCCACAAATAAACAAATCTAATTTCAAAGATATTTTGAAAATATGTTCGGATGGCATCATGGAAAAAGATGGATATCATATGTACAAAACATTGAAAAATAAACTTATTGAAAAGTACACAAAAGATCAATATTATTATCTTTGTCGCGAACTTGATCGAGATCGTAGAAGCAATAGTGAGAGTGATGAGGGTGAGAGTGATGAGGATCATATAAAATTCAAAGAGGAGTTTATGGTGTTTGCCAAAAATCGCGGAACATTTGATTACTCAGATGATAGCACTTATCCACAAGAAACATTTGAAAATGGTTCATTATATGAACAATATATTTTGTATCCATTTTCTGAAATTATGCAAAATTCACACCCTTCATACCGTTGCGAATATGCGGGTGGCACAAGTTGTAATGTAGATGATTGTAATATCGATGAGAAGAAGAAGAAGATTACAGAAAAGTATCATTGGTTATTTGATTTTGAAATTGTTTTTATTCTAAACAAAATATGAACATAAAGTAAATATAATCTCTTATTTTCTTCGAAATTAGCTCTTTTACCTATGTATAGGATAAAAGACCAAAAAACAAAAGACAAAAATGCCCACTATCCGCTCCAAAAATGTCGTAAATCCATGCTTTACCGTCGGATATACCATCAACAAAGATATGCGCACCGATGATGAAACCGATAGTCTCGATGCCGCATATGCCCCTTACAACGTTGCCATTCCAGGTGGCCAAGTCGCCTCGTATTGGAGCGATTGGGGAAATGATATCTTCGATGGATGGGGTTTCTTTTACCTCTTCAACGTCGCAGCCGGCACCTACTTCTTCCCTCAACTTTCACCACAAAATCTGGCAAATGGCAAGTTCACTACACAAACATTTGAAGCATTTGGAAAAATATTCACCATCAAACACGGATATCCCGTAGAAGGGATCTTCAAATTTGACATTTCCGTCAATGATCCAGATTTCCAATTCATCTTCGGCGCATATGGCGATATGGGCTCCGATAGCGATACCGAAAATACCAATTTAACACATTCGTATACCCTCGGTGAAGATGGCACATATACCTTGTATTACAATCGCAATGTGGAATCGGGTGATTCAATCGAACGATTCTTCTCTTACTTCGTACCCTACGAATTGGCAGCAAATACGTCGAAAACATATTCGGATTTCTTGACCAATGATGATGAACTCTCCCTCTACTCTGTACCGGTGCGCCAAGGTATTACAGTATACTTTGCCAAAAAGAATGATGTGAAAGATTGGATTGTAAATGATTTATACGTTTCCAAACGCCGGGATCAATACGCAACATTCGATATCAGCTTGGCCACATGCCCATTACATGAAGGATACCGCTTTTATCAATCACGCGCCCTCAAATACGGATTCGTTCGACTTCCATTCAGCAATTACACCTATTATTATCAAATGGAAAATATGTAATTTAGGATCTTTTATAATAGAATACATTTAGAAAACATCTCGCGATCCTATCACGCGTGATGCTCAATGAAAAGAGCAAAGATTGATAAATAAGAAGATACAAAAATTATATCTTCTTATAATAATATAAATACAAAATACAAACAAAAGAAAAACAAAAGAAAAACAAAAGAAAAATAAAAAACAATGACCTTCATACCCTCCGTTCTTACCACCAATGATCCATCCAACAGTTCCACCTCTACTCTCGGAAGTGGCAGCGTATTCACCGGAAGTGGCACGCTTACCACCGGTTTCGACAATCTTTTCATCCTTATCAAAAGCAACGTTGACAGCGCTTCCGGCGGTATTCAGATCCAATTTTCCAACGATAATCTATTTTTCGAAACATTATATACCGATACCTACTACGCCACCGGATACTTCCAAAAGAGCTACTTGATACCCAAAAAGTACGCTCGCGTTCTATATACCAATGGCACGGCTTCCCAATCATCCTTTGAATTAACAACTCGCCTCAGCACAAATGCCGTGGGTGGAAGTGGAGTCCAAAATAACTCGATCACCGTTTTCGATAACGAAGTGGAAGCAACTTTGGACGCATTCGGGAAACTCCGCGTTTCCATGCCAAACACACTCCTCGATATCCGCTTTCCCGCAAATAGCGCGGCTTCCGGGGCAAATGCGAACTTCTTGAAAAATGGCCTTCAAATATGTACCAAATCAAACGGGTCATATAGTGCGACATACGAAAAGTCAAAAGCGATCATTAGCGGTAGTGGAACCGGTTATTACATATCACAAAGCCGCAATTACGTCGCCTATCAACCCGGTAAATCACTCTTATTCATGAGCTCTGGTGTCATCAATCCTTCCAACACAAACTTCACTTCTCGACTCGGCATCTTTGATAACGAATTCACCACCAGCGCATCTTATCCAACCGTAAATAATGGCGTCTTTTTCGAATATTCGGGCGGCGTGGCATCCGTAAATGTGAAGAATGATTCATTGACAAGCATTTCACAAACCTCATGGAATATCGACAAGATGAACGGTAGTGGCGTGAGCGGTCTCAATCTCGATTTCACCAAAACACAACTCTTCGTCATCGATATGGAGTGGCTCGGCGTCGGTCGCGTTCGCTTCGGCTTCTACGCATACGGACGCATTCACTATTGCCACCAAATCACCCATATCAACGTTTTAACTTCCCCATATACAAATAACATCAACCTCCCCATATGCTACTCACTTCACTCGACCAATGCGGGCGGAGGGAGCGGAAGTGTGCGCCAAATATGCTCCACCATCATCTCAGAAGGCGGATACAATCCCGTCGGACGGCCGCATTCGGTTTCCAATAGCCAAGATGGCGTGGATAGCCCTGTGGTGGTTCCCACTACGGAAACGGCACTTCTTGCCATCCGAGGAGGTGGCGTCAATTATTATCATCAAAATATTGTCCCAACGGGAATCTCGATTATCGACACGGCGACAAATAATAATCTGTTATATCGCCTTCGCTTATATCAAGATGGCGCTTTTGCGGGATCAATATCATGGAGTAGCGTTGATTCGAACAGGAGCGTGGTTCAATATGCGAAATCGGCGGCGATTACGGGATTCAGTAGCAGTGGAAGCATACTTTTGGATCAAGGATACTTTTATGGACGCGGAACGATCGCATTTAATGGACTCGGAGACGTATTTAGTAATTTGATATTACAACTTACCGCAAATATTGATCACACTTCGGATGTACTTGTGTTAACATGCCAAAAGATCGGACAGAATAGTACAGAAGTGTACGCAACTATTTCGTGGCAAGAGATTTATTAATTGCGTTTTTTATATTTCATTTCATACTTTTTATTCTATTGAATAAATAGTATGATGAAAGAATTATCGAAATCCAGATCTTTATCAAAATTTGAAAGTAAAAGTAAAAGTAAAAGTAAAAGTAAAAGTAAAAGTAAAAGTAAAAGTAAAAGTAAAAGTAAAAGTAAAAGTAAAAGTAAAAAGAATAGTGATTTATATATTTTATGTTTACTCACATTTCAACCTCCTGAATTATTGATCCAACTCTTCGCCGATCTATATGATCCAAATGATCCATATTCCCTCTATATCATCGTCGATGATCCATCCTTCGATATCTCTTCTTATATAAAAAAATATCCATATATCACATTTGTTCAACATATTACCGAAGAAGAGTGCTATGCGAGTGGTTATTATAATATGAATTACATGGTAAAGGGAGCTAAACCATCCGCATGGGATAAAGCCATTTACTACTTTTCAGAAAAAGATGGCACAAATATCGATTTTGATCATATTTGGTTCATCGAAGATGATGTGATGATACCTACACGGAATACTATACGCGAAATTGATAACACCTACAAAGATGATGATATTCTTGCTGAAAATGATGTTGTGGTTTCACATGATTGGAAACCTTCCAAAGAAGTATTCCAACACACACCAAATACAATCCATACATATTTATATAAATCGATGGTATGTGCAATTCGTTTATCCAAAAAGATGTTCCAACATATTCATGATTATGTTAAAAGATATAAGAAACTCTTCTTTCTTGAATCCTTCTTTCACACATTGGCTCATATGAATCATATACACGTACGCGTTATACCTGAATTATCCACCATTATTTATCGCAAAAAGTGGGATATTACACATATCAATCCGAACTTTTTATATCATCCTGTAAAGTATGTAGATCAACAGTATACATTCCGCAAATTCTTCCAACCGAATATCATCTATCTATCCTCGTATCATCAACAGAAATTCCATAACCATTTGGCAAAATTCAATTTGAACACACATTCACATTCGAATATGAAAAGATATTTATTACAAACATACGCATTCCAGATTCATGATTCATTTGTAATCAAGATTATTCAAAAAGAGAATGATTACATGCTTCAAAATGAACGTACCCTAAAAGATGGCAAAATATACATATACTCCATACATGTATCATCTTGGAATGACGCATATACCTATATTCTTAATATGAACTCAACATATCTATATTATCAAACAACCCTTGTAGAAGAGTACCAAGTGGGCGATATTCTTATAAGAGTACATCACTCACCCGGCATATTACCTTATATCCAACTCGAATCATACTCACATTATGCGTTGATGAATTTCATAAAGAAGAATGGTATTCGTCGGGAATATATGAAAGGCTTAGATGAGATCTTTGCGGAATCATCTGCGTATTTTGGAACAAATATATCACCCGTTTCGAGCTTCCTTTACTCGAAAATAGAAAAGTCGATCGCATATATTCAAAAGAATAAAAAAGAGTATAAAAAACTTGTCGAACTTCAAAAGAAGAAGTATGATGATTATATAAAAGAGAAGTCAAATATAAAAGTACGCAATAATGTCAATTTCAAATATGCATGAGATTTTATTGAAATTTGATTTCATACATATTATTTTTAACTTTTTCAAAATATGATTTCAACGCAATTCCGCAAAATCATATTTTTAATAATCATATATATATTTTAATATTTTATGGTGTTATACCATAATATGATATATATTTTAATTAGTGCGGAATATTTACCCAAAATACCACTTTTACCGATTTGTACGAATTTACCCAGTATTCGGAAAACTCAAAAACCTGAATTTTAAGTCCGAGAATAAAAAAAAGTTTTTGTGAAATTGAAAAGCCATTTATTTTGGCGGACTTAAAATTCAGGTTTTTGAGTTTTCCG
>JACCEC010055952.1_pt1 | contig 14635 bp, 7 predicted proteins | sample 7450121 | NCBI WGS metagenome assembly JACCEC01 (sample SAMN15323455, study PRJNA562643) | freshwater metagenome | isolation source: river surface water | place: USA:Blue River Watershed | collected 2017-08-18 | reverse complement strand
CATGAATGTATTTTTAAGAACACGAATGTATTTTTTTAATGAAACGTATTTTTTATAAAACATATTTCGATGGAAAATTACATTTATGTTTTTTAAAGAAAACTTTTTAGAATCTGAAAGTGAAGTTATATTTTTTTATGAAATTATTTTTTTTATGAAATTATTTTGTCAGAGCTCAATATATTTTTTAGAAAACACACAAATGTTTTCATGAGCTTTTTGACATCCAAAAGAAAACTCACAACATTTTTGACATTTTAAAGAAAAACATAAAAAACTTTGTTTCTCATGAAATATTTTTAAGAGCATAAAAGTTTTTTTGAGAGTACGAATGTATTTTTCTCACAAAAGTTTTTATTATGAAATATTTTTTTGAACATAAAAGTTTTTTTAAGAAGGACGTGTAACTAATATTTTAATTTCAGAATCTGGTTCATGAGAATATGTACAATCTGCAAAAGTTAAAATGAAATCAGATTCGTTTTGAAAAACATATTCTCTTTCATCACATGTATGATATATAGACGAATCTATATCTTGTATTTGATATCCATTTTCTTCGAGTATATCACAAAAATTTTGACAGACACCATTGTCAATAATAAATTCATCAACAATATCAAAGTATTTGAATGTTGTATTTTTTTGCATTGCTTGAAATAATTCTTGTAAATCCGACAAATCACAATATTCCAAACGATATATTTCAATTGTTTTATTTTCCGACAAACAATTATAAAAACTCGCACGTGTTTCTTTTGAAAAATGATTAGAAACACGTAAATGTATTTCATTCAAATGACTCTCGATCATTGCTTGAAATAATTCAGGAAATATCTCGATGTAAAAAAGTATAAAAACTTTGAAGTTGGTTGAATAATTTATCAAATTGATTACATGTTGATTGAATTCTTTTGAAATCATTTGATAAACATCCTGGTTTATATGAATTCTTTTGTAAATATATGATGAATCAAACATGTGATTAAAGTAAAATGCAAATTCTTCTTTGTGAATGTGTTCTTTAAATCTCGATGGATCATTTAAAAAACACCCGTATGCATTTAATAATTCGACAAAATTATATATTTTTTGAAAAGATGATACATTTAGAATAAGAACATCAAGACATTGTCCTTCAAAAATTAGAATATCATCATGTTCATGTTGAATAATTTTTGTATCAAACACACAATTTGTGTTTTGGAATATTTGAATTGTATGTTCTTCGAATGTATTCCTGTTCGAAAACGTTTGTTTTGTTTCGAAATCAAGTAAATTATTTTTTACAATTTGTAAATTTATTTGATTACATATCTCATGTACAAAACATTGATTGATGTTTGATTTTATTTTGTAAGTATCTCCTGAAATAAAACGTATATAAACACATTTTTCATTTGTATTTGTTTCAAAAACTTCTTGAACTTTTTCGATTTCAAACATTTTTTTTATTCAATTTGTATTTTTACTTTCGTTTTTGTTTGTTCGATGATATTTATTTTAAAATTACCATTGTTATCCCCAGATTCATTTTTATGAATTGTTAATTCATCATTTTTACTTAACCAACGAAAGAATGGATTATATGAACCAAAATATACATTCAAGAATACTTTCGAATCCTTATGTGTAATGTTTGTATACGGAAGAACAGACATACTTGATAATTCTTTTTTCACACCTGATTCAATTTTTCCAAAAGTTGCGTAATATGTTTCTGAATCTATTAATATTTGTGCAGGAAATTGTTGTGCTGCTTTATATCCAGATGCATCTGATGTAATCGATGTAATTACACAAACTGATTTGTTTTCTTTTGTAATTGTAACAGTATGTAATTTTGCATCAGTTAACCAACTACTTTTACCAAGGAATGAAATAAAAGGTGTAATAATTCCATAGAATATCGTAAGAAAAAGATAAACAAAAAAACGTGCTAATCCAGAATGTAATTTTAATCCAGATAATGCTTTACTAAAATGATGATGATCATACAAACCATATTTATATATAAAATATATTGTTTGATGTATACGAAAAGGTGATAAATAAACACCATATGTCCATAATATCCATATAGGATCGTTCGAAATCGAAGGAATACTTTTTGTTAAACGAATTTTATATTCATGTATTCCTGGTTTACGTCTTTCTTCAATGATATCATATGCTTTTGAAGGAATTGTATACGTTGTTGTTAATAATGCATTAGCAAGTGTATAACTCGTTCGATTAAAACGTTCGATACTTTTACCAACTAATAAATATAACAAAGGAGATATCTTTAAATTATCAGTGGTTGTACGCATATATGAATATAATCTTCCACCAGCTGATGCAATTTTTCCTGTAAATGGATGTACAACATATGTATATGACATGATGATATCATCAATAACTTGTTTTGCAAGATCACGTAATTCTAATGAATCTGCGAAGTCATACACATTTAATAAACCAGCTAATGTATATGCTTGATATGCAACTGATAAATATTCCGATGAACCATATTTAACACGACTTTTTAAAAAAATTTCCAAACGATTATGATTCAAAGGAATTCCGAGTTTTTGTGCAATTAAATATTCACTGGATAAAATACCAGCTAAATGATTTTCTGTCCAATAAACCATATGTTGTTCTTCAGGAATATCTTTAAAACTTCTTTGATATTCTTTTGGAAAAAATAAAATTTCGGATGCATATCGTTCAAATTCGGACGTATTTCCTGAAAGAAATGCATTTCTTACATTTGGAACTAAACGAAAATCAGTTGTTTCATCAATTGGGAACACAGACATTTTTTCTTTTTTTAATATATAAAATACAAAAAATGTTGAATTTATATCTCGAAGTATATTTACGTATTCTTTTAATTCTTGTTGTAGTGTCTTCCTTTGTAATGTTGTATTATCAATATCCAATTGAACGTAAATATATCATTCTGGTTTCATTGTTTGTTTTCTTTGTTACATTCCGACGTGATTTTTATTTACCATTCTTAGGATACACAGTGTTTCCATGTGAAGCACTCGAAAGTAAAACACCTGAAAATTCAACAGAATCATATGAATTACATGGATTACCAAAAAATGCAAATGTTGTCTATTGGGCATCGGAATCAACATCATCAGATTCTAATGATGATTCAAAGGAAAAAATACACAAAAATCCATGGGATGCATATAAAAAGTATGAAAATTCAGGTGTAGTTCGTACAAATTCTGAAGGATCTGTTACAATCTATTTCCGTAAACCATCTGAATATTATGTTCCAAGTGGAAAGAAATTATCACAACATGTACATTATCGTTATTGTTTACAAGGAGGTGTTTTAAGTCCTGTGAAAACAATTTTTTTGTAAAAGAGTTTTTCTTTTAAAAAACACGCCGAGTTTTCGATTTCTTAAGAACATGAATGTAATTTTACTTTCGAATTCTAAAGAGATCTGTAAAAAATATTTGTTACAGGAAAAATTTATTCACAAAAAAAATAATTTTACAAAAAAAATATATAATTTTACTTTCGGATTCTAAAAAGATTTCTTAACAACATTCATGTAATTTTACATCGAGTTACATTTTCTGAAGAACATGAATGTAATTTTCTGTCGAAACACATTTCGTAAAAAACACGAATGTAATTTTTCGATCGAAACACATTTTTCAAGAGCACAAATGTATTTTTACATCGAGTTACATTTTTTCTTCAAGAGCACAAATGTAATTTTACATCGAGTTACATTTTAAAAAAATATATAATTTTACTTTCAAATTCTAAAGAGTTTTTATAAAAAAATATTTGTTCCAAGAAAAATTTTTTCACAAAAAAAAAATAATTTTACAAAAAAAATATATAATTTTACTTTCGGATTCTAAAAATATTTCTGAAGAACACGGATGTATTTTTTCGATCGAATTTTCAATTTCTTAAAAACACGGATGTATTTTTCCTGTTGGATTACATTTTCTTAAGAACACGGATGTATTTTTTCGATCGAGTTTTCGATTTCTTAAGAACACGAGTGTAATTTTTCCTGTTGGATTACATTTTCTGAAGAACACGGATGTATTTTTTCGATCGAGTTTTCGATTTCTTAAGAACACGAGTGTAATTTTTCGACCGAGATTTCGATTTCTTAAAAACATGAATGTATTTTTTACTTTCAAATTCTAAAGAGTTTTTATAAAAAAATATTTGTTCCAAGAAAAATTTTTTCACAAAAAAAATAATTTTACAAAAAAAATATATAATTTTACTTTCGGATTCTAAAAATATTTCTGAAGAACACGAATGTATTTTTTCGACCGAGTTTTCAATTTCTTAAGAACATGAATGTAATTTTACATCGGAGCACATTTTATAAAAAATATTTCTATTCACAAAATAAAAAGTTAAAAAAGAATGAACAAAGAAAAATTTATTCAAGAATACAAAAAACTTCGTAAGTGTTCTTTTGGAAAAGCAAATAAAAAATTTATGTCACAGTTTGGAAGAAATAGTTTTCCTTTTTGTTCTACTGATGTAATAAATTTTACTAAACCGATTAATACAATCAATTTATACCCCGAATATCAATATGGAATTAATTTTGTGAATGCATCCTTACAATTTCTTTTTCCAATTTTAAGTAACATTGTCGCACATACAAATGTGAACATGATTGAAACACAAAGATTTGAATATTTAAAATGGAATGATACTTTTCAGTATAGTAAAGAAACTTTTCCTAATTTTACACCTATATATACATCTTCCTTTGAAGAAGATCCGAGTTATTTTGAGTTATCAAAGAACGAGTTTTGTCATTTTCATGTTATGATGTTTGAACTTTTTGCAAGTAAAACATTCGATATTGATTTATATACAAGAATATTATCATTTGGTAATTTAGTAATTAAACAAAATAATGCAAATGGTATTGTTCAAGTAAAATGTATTGAAGGTGTTGAAATACCATATTACATTGATTCAAATGTTCCAAGAATGTTAGAAAGATATCAAAATCGAAAAAATATTTATAAACATATATACCTCGAAAATTATGAAAATTATCTTACGGAATTAGAAAGATATCATCAACAACAACAAGAGATATTACAAGAAGTAAGACAAAGAGGAAGAAAAAAAAGACGTGTATTAATAAATGAACCTGCACCTGTTGAAAGACCTATGTATAAAAATTATTATAAAGTAGGAAATGATGTAGGAGCAATACGTTCACCTTTAGCATTTATTTCAAGTGTAATTGGTAATTATCGTGAGTTAGGTTATTGTGTAAATTTGTTTTTTCCTGAAATAACAATTGATAGTTACAACATTGAAGAAAAACGCGAAATGTTCGAATTATTCCCTAACGAAGATAATTATGATCTTAATATGTTTATGCAATATCGTTTAATGAATCATAAAGAACCAACAAAAAAGACATATAGGTTTGATAGAAATCCTGGGTTTGTTTTAGTTCATACTGATTCTCGTACGAGTAAATTCATAACACCATCTTTTGAATCGATGGAATCATTTGTACCTTTTTATGCAAATCCAGAATTAATTTATTTACCACAAGAAATTATATGTAAACGTAAAGATATGTATGACAACGACGATACAGGTTATGTTAATTATTCGATGAGAAAAAATAATTTGTATACTTATTTCGATAGTGAAAATCCACAAAATGTAGTATCAGATATGGATTTAAGAAGGATGTATGAACACATGCGTAAACGTGAGATTCTTCCTGTAATATATTTATTCAGACTTAAAAATGAAAATGGCATGTCAACATCATCATCATCATCATCATCATCCAATACATCATCATCCAACACATCATCCAACACAACATCCAACACATCATCATCCAACACAATGTCAAACATAATGTCATCATCCAACACAAAATTATCATTAAAAGAAAAATACAAAAATCTTTTTGAAACAAAAAACCCCGAACAAAGGAATCCTGAAAATATTGATTTTATAAATCCTATTCATTTCTTAGCTTTTGCTCGCCCGAAAAAGATGAAAGATTTGTTATTATCTTATTGTGTAGATTATTCTCCCGAAATCGAAAGTATTCGTGAGAAAGTGTTAAGTCAAATACTTCAATTAAAAACTGAAAGAACGGGTGTTGAAGATTCGTTTAATAAAATTCCAATGGATATAGTTGAAGAGAATCCACTCTTACGAAAAAATACAATATATGTTCAATTTACAAATTCTCTTAAACCGGATCATTTACTATTATCAATTTACAAATCTGAAAATAAACTACGTGTAAGTATAAATTTTATATCACTTAACTTAATGAAAATTCTGAATGTGTTTGAATCTATTTTTAAATTAAATGGAATAGAATTTGTGGATTATCTTCCACTCGAAGGAAAAGTTGCATTAATTATGTTTAAATTACGGAATTATGTTATAATGCACAAAGACAATAATTTGTTTTATGTGTCGAAGGATCTGAAAATAGATAATGTTGGTAACGACGAAAATCATCCTTAAACTAACGAACGATCAATAACAACACCTAATAAAGCACGTCTACCATTGGATGTAGCAACAGCTTCTGCTTGTTTTGGTAAACGTGCATCTGTCATTTCAACAAGTTGAATTCCAATAATTGGTTGATCAAGAATAATTTCTTTGACAGATTCTGTTCCAGTTAATGTAATATAACTATCAATAACTTCATAAGAATTTGTATTTGAACTATTTGAACCAGGAATTGCAACACGAAATTGAAAACGTAATGTAATATAATATGGTTCTAAAAATTGAACAGGAATACCATTGGTATCAATATTTTGTACTTCACCCATACGATTATATAAGAATTTAAAACGTAATATTTTAATTTTACTCGAGTTCACTGGTAAAATACGTTCGGGAAACTCACGTGTACTTTCAAAACGTTTGTATCCATTTGTTGTATCATTCATTAAGAAATTAAATAATCTTACACTTTCACTTTGTCGAATTACACCTTCTTGTTGATTTGTAATTGCTTCTAATTCAAGTGATATAATTGGTGGTACAACACGTAAAAAAATTTGATTTCCTTGTATTGTTTGTAATCCTGTAATTTCATTTGTTGTACTAACGATTTCTTCGGATGTAAATCCAAGTAAACGATTAATTAATGGTTCACATCGTACAATTTCACCTGTATCAAATGTAATACTTCTTTGAATTGCAAATGTATAATCTGCGATTGTCGAACGATTATCAAGTTCGAACAAAACAAAATCATTCTGACGACGACATTGTACAAGTGGAAAATTATTCATAGATGTAACAAGTGTATCAACAAAATCAGATACTTCTGTGTTATAATATGTTGTTGAAGGTAATATCGTTGTATCATTTCCAAGTGCTTCATGAATCGTTGTATTTCCATTTAAAACAACTGTTGCACCCCCTGCGTTTAATATTGCATTATGAATATATCTTGCTGCAATATTTGTTGAATTTGGAGTATCGTACGATAATGCATCAATTAAAAAAGGTGCTGCTGCATATCCTTGATAACGTAGATCACCAACTTGTAATATATTATAGGTAAATGTATATGTACGATATGCATTATAACGATTAAATAATATAGTAACATCAATTGTATTTGTACCAGGTTCTGAAAAATTTTGTACGATTCTCAAACGATAATTCCCAGGAGTACTTGCGGGTTCGACAGTTACTACTGGATTTCCGTAAGTAGGTGAACCAATAGATTCAGTTGTACCTTCTGCAATAAAAGAAGATACAGGATTTGGATCAGGTACGGTTGATGGAACAACACTTACAACACCAATATCAACTGGGAAATCATAAGTATATTCCATGGTTCTTGGTGTAAAAGTATTATATGCATTTGTTAATAAAACAAGTTCACGTGTTGGAATGTTAAATCTTGCATCTACAACATTAACAAAATAGGTATACGCAACTGTAAAAAAAGGTGGTGTTGGTACTGTACCATTACTACAAGTAACACGTACGTAAATCGTATCAGGACGTGTGGTTGCTTTACTATATACTTTAGATAATTTCCATGTTTGTGCATTATTTGTATCTGTTGCTGATACTGACGCGTCAGTTGCAAATAAATGAACAATATTTCCTGTCGGGATCGAACGAGATATAAAGAGTTCGACAGATTCTTCAAAAAGAATCAGTGTTACTTCGGAAACTGTACGAAAGGATGTTCCTGACATATTTTTTTTATTTTAATTGATTTTTCTTTTATATAAAACAAAACATAAAAAACAAAACATTTAAAAAAATATAAAAATGTCAACATTCGAAACAACAATAAATGTTCCGACACCTGTTGAAGATCAATATCCTGTGAATACATATACAGAACCTGCAATTGAAGATCCAATTTTCTTTGCATCACAAACAATTGAAGGTATTTCATCCATTCCAGAAGATCCTACAACCAATAAACTTGCAATATATTATACAGAAGTTGTTCCAATTCCTTTTAATGAATTAGAAGGATTTAATGATGTAAATATTCCGACAGATAACTCAGGTACAATCGTACCACCTATTACAAATGTTACCGGATTAACATCGTATACATTTACATTCGAAGGATCTGATACAATTAACGTATCAGGAACAAATTTAGATATGATTACATACATAAGAATACAAAATACAAATGTTTCTTTTACAGTTATATCACCTGTTTCAGTTGATTTTATAACACCTGTATGTCCTGATAATGATCATACAAATCCGAAAACAATTGATTTTTATGATGTTTACAACACAATTATTACATCCATTCCTATAACATATACACCACCAACTGCAATTTTTGGTGTTACATCTGTTGATATAAATACATCAACGATTCTTGGAAATGTAATTATTACAATTACAGGATCTGCATTCTTTTTTATATCACGTGTTATCGTATGTAATACGGATGTATTACAATTTGAAGTTGTAAATTCAACAACAATTATTGCAACAACAGCACCTTCAAAATATGGTTTGATTACAAATGGTGATATACAAATTGTAGATTATCTTTCAAATATTGTTACACTTCCGAATTCATTTTCTTACATAAATCCACCACCTTTTTTACTTGGAACAAGTACAAATCAAATTCCTTTATCCGGAAATACACAAATTACACTTGTTGGTGCATTTTTTGATCAAGTTGTTTCTGTTACAATTGGAGGAATTCCTGTTTCTTTTACGATTACAAATTCAACCGAAATAATTCTTACGACCAATGCAGGTACATTTACAGGAATTGCACTTGATCTTGTTTTAAACTCGACAACATTTCATGAACAATTTACATATTTACCTCCTACGAATATACCTGTACCTATCATAAGATATACATCTTTTGATCGTGGGTATGTATTTGGTGGTGATACACTTATTATTACAGGAAATAATTTCACAACAACAACATCTGTTGTACTCGGAGGAAATCCTGTATCCTTTCTAATTGATTCAGATACACAATTAACATGTATAACACCTTCAAGTCCTTATACAGGATCGTATGAAGATTTAACTGTAAATACAACATTTGGTTCTTTTACAAAACTTCGTGCATTTTTATATACATATCCAACACCAACACTTACATCTTCTTCTGTAAATACAGGAAGTATGGTAGGTGGTACAACAATTGTTTTAACTGGAACAAATTTTTATTTAGTTTCGAACGTTGTCGTATGTGGTGTAGAAGTACAAAGTTTTGTTGTAAATTCAAATACACAAATTACATGTATAACACAATCAGCAATTGGTGTTGCAGATACATTAGGTGATATTCAAGTTGTTTGTACATTTGGTACAGCAGTTTTATATAATAGTTATACATACTTTTCCGTACAAACACCCGTTGTTACTTTTATTACACCAGATTATGGTGTTACAACAGGTGGATCGATTATTGTTTTTACGGGTACAAATTTTACAACGGTGTCATCTATTACATTCGACGGAACTCCTGCAATTTCTTTTACAATTGATTCAAATATACAAATTACATGTGTTGTACCTGCGGGTACATATTTAGGTTCATATTCAAATGTAATTCTTACGAATTCGTTTGGATCATTAACGATCTCGAATGTATTTTCATATGTTTTCCCACCACCTATTGTTTCTTCGGTTTCACCTTCAACAGGTGCTGTTTCTGGTGGATCTTCGATTGTTATTACAGGAAATTATTTTACAGGTACATCGTCTGTATCCATCGGTGCGAGTCCTGCGGTTTCGTATGTTGTAAATTCAAATACACAAATAACAGCAGTTACACCTGGTGAAATATTTACGAATATCGCAAGAAGTGTTACAGTAACAACAGGACAAGGTGTAAATACTTTAGCTTCTTGTTTTACTTATTTACCAACACCTGTTATTACAAGTATTACACCGAATACACGTAATATTTCAGGGGGATCTTCGATTGTTATTACTGGTTTATATTTTAATAATGCATCCGATGTACAATTAGGTTCCACAAGTGTTACATCCTTTACAGTTGATTCATCCACACAAATTACTGCTGTATTACCCGCAGGAAGTTTCTCAGGAGTTCCATTAGATGTGAATGTAATTACACCTCAAGGTACAGGTACACTTACCAATGGATTTACATATTATTCAACTCCGACATTATCTTCTGTTACTCCAAATACAATTGCAACTGCAGGTGGAAACACATGTATTCTTACAGGAACAAGTTTTGTAAATGTTACTGCTGTAAAAATTGGTGCAACGAATGTTACATCTTACACAGTCGATTCTTTAACACAAATTACTTTCGTTTCTCCATCAGGATCCGTCGGTGCAAATACGATTACTGTCGAGACATCACATGGAAATGTCACGAGTTCGTCCGGATTTATTTCATATCTTGCAACTCCGACATTATCTTCAATTACACCTTCAACTGATGTTGTTGCAGGAGGTACAACATGTATTCTTGTTGGTACAAATTTTGCAAATGTATCTGCTGTAAAAATTGGTGCAACGAATGTTACATCTTACACGGTCGATTCTTTAACACAAATAACACTTACAACACCGTCAGGAACACTTGGTGCAACAACGGTAACTGTCGAGACATCACATGGAAATGTCACGAGTTCGTCAGGATTCTTTACTTATATCAATCCAATCCCAACAATTACAAGTGTTTCACCAACAAGTGGTACAATGAATGGTGGTACATCAATTGTAATTACAGGTACGAATTTCACAAGTGCTTCGGAAGTAAAAATCGGAGATTATCCCACAACATCTTATACAGTTGATTCATCAACACAAATTACAGCAACAACACCTGTTGGTGCAAGTACAAGTGCACAAAAAGTATATATTACAAATCCAAATGGAACAGGTATGAGTTCAACGGGTTTATATACATACACACGTATTGCAAATTCAAATAAAATACTTGATCGTTTAGCATCAGCAACACGTACGAGTATGTTTGGAATTTATCAAACAAGATTGGTGTCATCAACATATACAGGTGCTATCTTTAAAATACGTAGGAGTACAGATAATGTTGAAGAGGATGTATATTCCGACGAATTCAAGAATTATACGATTTCTGATCTTACAACAAGTTTAACAACATGGTTATCAGGTGCAATAGCATATATAACAACATGGTATGATCAATCTGGTAATGCAAAAAATGCAACACAAACGATTACATCCAAACAACCTACATTAAATGTAGCAAGTGGATACATTGATACACGTACGAATTGTTATTTTGATTTACCAGATAGTACATTCCCAAGTGTAAATTCAAGATATACAGTATCCATCAAACATGGTGTAACAGATACAACAACAAATGCATATTATCTTGCATGTGGTCCGAATACAACAAATGATTCGAATATATTCGCAAGAAATTTAACAAATTATCAAAATATTTGGGGTGGTAGTGATATTTCTTTTGGAACATATGCAAGTGGAAATACATTTAGTGTGAAATATGATCAAAGTAATCGTAGACCACTTGTAAATAAAATATTACAAACACCTGTTGCATCATCAACACATAATCAAACAACCACGAATAATACAATTGGTGGAACAAGTACAGGAAATTATGCAAATACAGATTTATATTATATCTACATTTCAAATATATCAATGAATACAGCAGAACTTCGTATGTTAGAAGAAGATGATCCATCAGGATACTCACGTTATTTCTCAGGTACTGATATATCATCTGTATCCCCATTATCTGCATCCCTTGCAACATCATATTACAACAGTGTAAAATATGTAATTGGTTTGAATTTATTTATTGTAATCGATGGAAAAGCAAGTGTTGCACAACCAATTGTTACATCACCTGATGGTGTTACATGGACAAAACGTACGGCAACGTCTGTTGGTTCAAATGATTCTATGTTAGATATTCAAGATTCACGTTCAGAATCACCTACAGCAACAAATGTATTAACATGTGGTATTACAAATACAATACGTAAGAGTACGGATGGTATTACATGGAGTTTACCTAATGGTGCATCTGGATATAAATTAGCATATGATTCTATTGGTTCACGTTGGGTTACTGTTAATGGTACAACATCATATTATTCAACAAATCAAGGAACAACATGGACAAGTGTAAATGTTACCGATGTTTATGCAGCATGTACGTATTTAGGAGGTACAGCAAATGTATTTATATTATTCCCATTTAATCATACAACATTACGTACATCAACGAACGGGGGTGTAAGTTACACTACAACAGTGTTATCCATTGTGAGTGATCGTTATCTAGCAATTACATCATCATTTTCACCTGATATTATTGAAGCTATAGTTATTGGTGCTGATCAAAGAAATGTTTATACCACATCAGATGGTACAACATGGACACTTAAAGGTACACTTCCTGCAAGTGCTGGTGTTGTTATTGGTGTTTCAAGAGCACGTGATCTTGGTGTATGGGTTGCACTTGCTGAAGCAGGTATTTATATATCAACTGATGGAAGTGTATGGACACTTGTGGGATCACAAGTATTTTCTTCCGCATCAACATATGGTCGTTGGGATTATTCAAATGTTGTAAGAAAAGGTGTTGCATGTATGGGAAATACTGTATACTTAACAGATGATTCCAAACGTGGTTCGTTAGATTTTACATCGAATGGGAATATAAGTCTTGCGAATACATTAGATATACGTATGGGTACAGGTGATTTTTGTATTGAATGGTATCAATATCATACATCTTTTTCATCCTCTACAACACCATATATCTTTAGTGTTGGACAAGATCTTGCATTATCTTATGATGGAACGAATAAACAAATTAAATTATACTTAAATGCAACTGTTGTATTCACGGGTTCGTACGAATTATTAAATCAATGGACACATTTTGCAATTTCAAGATCAGGTACATCATTACGTATTTTCCGCGATGGATATCAACTTGGTTCAACCATAACTAATTCAACAAATATCACGAACTCGACAGATGTCTTACGAATAGGAAATACATCTACAACAAATGCATCCAATCAATTTATCGGGTATATTACAAATTTCCATGTAATTAAAGGATCTGCAGGGGGGTATACATCTAATTTCACACCAAATACATTAGAACTTACATGTACTACGAACACGAAAATATTATTAACATGCCCTTCTAATAATGTAACGAAAGAATACGCACAAAATTTAACAGTGACAAATAATGGATGTGTATATTCTATAAAAACACCATTCGCTTAATAATAAAAAATGATATCGATTTCAGAAGGAGAAAACGACGAACATCATTCTTTAAAAATGTTTTATCAACATGAAATTGATATTTTCGCACAAAAAATTTATGACCTCGATGTTGATGTTGAACAATTTCAAATGGATTCGGATGACTCGGATGAACACGACCATTATGATCACAACCATTATGATCATAACCATTATGATCATAATCATGATAACTATCACGGACAACATAAAATTATACTCGACACATTGAAATATTCTAAAAACTGGGAAATCAAAAAAGATAATTTCCAGTTTGCTGATTTACAAATAGGAATAATATCATCCAGCGATATTATTCATATAACAATTAGTTTAAAACATCAAGATATGAAACAAATTTATTGTTTATTAGATAGTCTTTTTACATTTAAACTTATCAAATTTGAAATTCATTTTACAGATGGGTTTCCAACAAAAAATACTGAAGAAATGTCGGATTTGATCGATTCTATTACAAAAATTACAAATATTATGTCTTTTTCTATTGGAACACATAAGTGGTCTGTCGAGTTTTAATAAATTAATTTAATTAAAATGCAAATATCTCAAAACAATGTAAAAAACCTGGGACTTTGTTAAATTCTACACTATCATCAATACTTGAATCAGTGTTGAGAAGTAGCAAATCAAATATATACTCAGATGTCGATGCATTCACACCAAGAACAGAACTTGCAAATTTCTTCTTGATATCAATTACTTTTACACTTTTAGTATTAAAAGAGAACACAAAGTGTCTTGTTTCGGTAATGTTCGTGTATCGTACGATACATCTGAAGAATTCGTAGTTATCTACGATTTCTTCTGTATT
>JACCEC011629495.1_pt1 | contig 14639 bp, 15 predicted proteins | sample 7450121 | NCBI WGS metagenome assembly JACCEC01 (sample SAMN15323455, study PRJNA562643) | freshwater metagenome | isolation source: river surface water | place: USA:Blue River Watershed | collected 2017-08-18 | reverse complement strand
GGAAACCAAGGAAACCAAGGAAACCAAGGGAATATGGGTAACCAAGGGAACCAAGGAAACAAAGGAAATCAAGGAAACAAAGGAAACCAAGGGAATCAAGGAAATATGAATAAAAAATAAATAAATAATTTGCGTTTGATTTTTAACAATTAAATATCATAATATTAATGAATCAGTAATATGATTCTATTAATTAGATTATCATATGATCTAATATTTTTTATAAGTATCAAATGGATATTTATTATCGACAAGTTAAGAGATTAACTTTTTTAAAATAAAAAATTAATTAGAAAAAATAAGATTAATTAGTGAATTATCAAAATACTTAAAGTTTGATTTGTATAAATCGTATAGTATTTATTTTTTTTTACGTATCGGGAATATTCAATTTGTTTATTGTGAGATACTTTATTAAATTCACGTTTTCCGGATTTCATTGAGGTCAGATCCATATTCAAAAAAATTGAATATGATTTTTGTAAATATATATTAATGTGATTCGTCAATTAAAATGTCTAATAACAACTCTTACCCTCATCTTATTACTTTGCCTAAAAAAAATTATGTTATCATCAATAACAAAAATATTTATTTGAACAAACCTTATGAAGAAAGTAATGTAAACTATGTTCATCATAACAATAATAATAAATATCATCAGCAAAATAATAATCATCACCATCAGAAGAATAATCATCACCATCAGAAGAATAATCATCATCAGCAGAATAATAAATTAAAATCTCAAAAGAATCAGAATTATCGTCATATGAATAATCAGAGTTATCAGAATAATAATTATCATCATCTGAATAATCAAACTTATCATCAGACTACTAATCATTATGATCATCTGAATAATCAGACTACTAATCATTATGATAATCTGAATAATCAGACTACTCAGACATACTATCTGAATAATCCAAATGATAAACTGGTATTTAATGGTAACTCTAGTCAAACATGTGATATAATTCACAATTATAAAGATAATACTATTCTTATTAATCTGCCATATTCACCACATGGATATTTTATTACATCAAATAATTAAATAATCCATATTTTGAAATTTCTTATAAAAAAGGGGAAAAAAAATAAATGAATAATGAGGGACTTTAATTGACGAATCACACTTTAATAATTTAAAAATAATTTTTTATAGGTCTAGGATATCATCTAGAGACAATGATTTATTTTTAATCTTACCACTTTTAACTTTTTCATTATATACATTAATCCATTCATCTAATTCTGTATCCTCAAAATCAGGGTCCGATTGATCTTTTTCACGACCAACTTTAATTAAAGCATTGAATGCACACTTTTGTTCAGTTTGTTGTTTTTCACGTCCAACAGTTGTTGCATAAACATGGTCATTATTATCTTTCAGTGAAATCCACCAAATACGGTCATAATATGCATAATTAGTTGGTGGTTCTTCCATTTCAGATCCAAATACAATTTCACCATCTTCCATGATGTAAATGGTTTCATTCTTTTCGATATGATATTTACCTTTCAAACCAAATGTCTGAAAATAAGTATTAATTTTTTGCTTATAATTACGGTCTTTAGCGATTAATTCGACAAAGTCAATACCTGTTTCTTCATCTTCAATCATATTTACAATAAGTTTTTGACAGATTTGAAAGCCAGGTCCAATAATAAAGTCAGCAGCTGTAACATAACCAGAAGCATTTAATTTAGTTGCAAAATCATAAAACAAAGCACCAATAAATGCTTCAAAACAGTCTTCTAGATACTTGTCTTTGTTACGAGCATTATTTTTTTCATCTAAATGTCTAGAAATCAAAATAAATTGCCCAAAATTGACTTTACGTGCTAATCTAGCAAGACCTTTTGAGTCAACAATTTTAGAATAAATCTTAGTCATAAAACCTTCATTTTGACCTGGATATCTTTCAAAGAGATAAAAAGCAATAATAAGGTTAACTACACGGTCACCTAGAAATTCTAGGCGTTGATAAGACATGTTTTGTAATTCAATCGCACCTTCTGGTTTGTCTACAATTTTAACTGAATCACGTTCCATAATTTCATTGGCATGAGACCAACAATACGAATCATGTGTAAATGCTTGTTGATATAGAGACAAGTCATTAATTGTTTGATAAATACCATATCGACGAAGAAGATTCTCAATTTCATTTTTTTTGATTGTACGGTTATTAAAATTGTATGGATTAATTTTTTTATCATCACCAACTTCTTCAATTGTCACAGTTTGTTCATGTGTTCTAGGTTGAGTAGGTTTATCATTAATATTAATATGTGTTCTAGGTTGTTGTTTGTCTTTAGTATTTGTTCTAGATTGATGATGTTTAGGACTAGAACCATGAGAATTATGTCTTTGATATTGATTAGTATTCAAAGCATTAGAACGAGAATTTTTATCAGAAAATAAAAGAAAGTCCATTGGGTATATTATTTGTATTAAAAAATAATTTATAGATTAATATAATCAATTTTTTATTATATTGATTCCATTTCCATATATGCTATTTTATTAATTCTTTTACCATGATATTTATTATAAATCATAATTGAACACATCACAGACATAATCAATAAATATATAAAATCTTGAATAATCATCATTCTCCATAAATGGTTAAAATTAGTTTGATAAAAGTTAATGCAATTTTGGCTTAATGGATATGTAGCAATAATACTCCAAATATTAACAATATTGAATAAAACAACAATCGTAACCCCAATCTTTGTAATATTTATTTTTGGTAATAGAATTTCGAACAAAATCAACAAAGTAAACAATAAATTTGTAACCAGGATAAATAAACCAATCAATGGTACTCTAGCACAAGCATTAGATGAAATATGATGGATTGCTGGAATTTCGGAATAAATACCATAAATTGATGCAGGTATCAAAAGAATTAAACAGTAGATATAAAAGATAATATATTTATGACATTCCATTTGTCGCTTAATATGTATAGTTATTTATAGATTGAAATTCAATTTTTACTTTTTTCTATGATGATAATAAACAATTAATGGATAAAGTATTAAAATTATTCGTAATAGGATGTATGGGTTCTAGATTTTTATTAGTTTATCTAGCAAAAAACTCATCACTATTAATTCTTAAAATAATGGGTCTTATGGCAATCATGGTAGCAATTGTATTTATGAGTATTTATCTCTTCAATTTAAGAAAAATCGGAATAAGTGGTCAAGTAATATGGTGGGATTCATTACGTCCATTTCATGCATTAACATATACTGTATTTGCTTATATGGCATTATTAGGAATACAAGAACATGCTTGGAAGGTTCTCTTAATTGATGTCATCTTTGGTTTAATGGCTTTCTTAATTCATCATATGAATGAATTTATATAAACATAACTTTATAAATTAAATAATAAATTAAAAATGATACCTAAAATATTATTTACTAGTTATTTATGTGATATATCTGAACCTATTATAGAATCAATTATTAATAAATGGCAAACATTAAACCCAGAATTTAAAGTTTTATATTTTTCTGATGATGACATTGATATCTTTTTTACGAATCATCCAAAAAATGAAATTTATAAAAAACTACATAATGGTGTTGCCAAAGCAGATTTTTTTAGAATTTGTTACATTAATACATATGGTGGTTATTGGTTTGATATTGATTTAGAACCAATTCATGTTGATGTACCTAGAAAAGGTAATATTCATTTATTTGATGCTGGATATGGAAATGTTAGTTATATGTTTATTGGAGGTAATATTAAACAAAAATTATTTGATGAAGTTATTGAAGAAGTATCTAATCGAATTTTGGATAATTATGATAAACCCGAAAACGAAGTTCAACATGTTTTGAATGTTACAGGACCTAGAATCATACAATATATTTTACAAAATAAATTAGAAAGACCAATGGTTAATGGCTCTTTTATAGGACTTAATGAATCAATTACTTATCTGGAAAATACTGATTATGAATTTGAATATCAAAAAATACAATTTGAAACATATAAAACTGAAATATATAAAGAATTACAATTAAAATATAATAAAAAAAATTATTATGAATATCGATTTATTTAGAAAATATTTAACCATTTTATTTATTTTTTATTCTCTTCCTAAAAAATAAGAAGAAATAACAAGAAACATTTAAAAATAAATGAAACTTTTAAAATTAGATGCTAGAGTAAAAGATGCTACACTGATTAGTTTATTAACTATTATTTTTTTTGTATTCATGATTTTTGTAATTATAAAAAAAGATAAAGTATCTGACTTGATGGTAGAAACATTTACATGTATGGGTGATAATTGTTCGGCTATGATAGAAAATTTTGCGGATTCTAATAATACTGAAGGTGAAGTACCAACTGTTAAATTTCCATTTCGTAATCTATTTGACCAAAATGGTAAAAAATTAAACATCATCATGATAACCGCTCCTTTCAGAGGTTCTGATCATGATAAACTATATCAACAATATAAAAATCAGCAAAACCCTAAACTCGAATTCATGGGTATTTCTAGTTATTCAGAATTTCCAGGTAAAATCTCAAATCCATATGAAAACAGATATCATGAACAACAAAAACACGACTACCAGTCAATGGTCAAAACATGGCTTCATTGTTTTCGTCAACCAGATAAATATTTACGTTCACCAATGGACTTACCTAGATTAGATATCAGCGAATCAGATTTCAAAGACTTTAATTCTAATAAACCAGACCCTAGTATTAAAAAGGAATATGATTTTATTTATATTTGCTTAAAGGATAATGATAAATGTACTCCTGGTTGGCAATCATATAATCGTAATTGGGACTTAGCTAAAAAATGCTTGGTTGTAATGTGTCAAAAATTTAATCTCAAAGGTGCTATTATTGGTCGTGAAAATTGCGAATTCACTGATTTATGTTCTGGTATTATTAAAATTCTACCCTTCTTAAAATATCATGAATTTCAAAAAGAATTACAAAAAGCCAAATTTCTCTTTGTACCTAACATTACAGATGCATCACCTAGAGTGCTAACTGAATCTATGTGTTTAGATCTGAGACTTTTAGTTAATTATAATCTGATTGGAGGATGGAAGTATGTGACACCAGAAACAGGTGAATTCTTCAATGATGAATTTGATATTGTTCCAGCATTAGAAAAATTAATCAATAATATGGATAAATATCAACCTAGAAAACATTTCATTGAAAATTATGGAAAAGAAAAATCAGGTAGAAAATTAGCTGAATTTATTAAACGATTTTATCCAATGGTTTATCCACCTGCTAATGAAATAGAATATGTAACACCAGCCATTTAATTTTGTTTTTGTTTTTGTTTTTAAATTTTCCTTTCTAGATTAAAAATAGAAAAAGTATATCTCTATAATAATAAAGAAATAATAAAGAAATAATGTCATATAAATCTAAATCCAATAATCAAAAGAAAATTAAGATAGTTAAGATTTTAGATAATACAACTGCACAAAAATATTTACCTCAAGAAGAAGATAGAGTAATCCCTAAAGTATGGGAATTACCTACACGTAAGACCTTTTTCAATTGGGTTATTGATAATTATAAATCATATACTGATATGAAAACTGAACAAAAAGGTAAACAAGAAAGACTTTCATTATTTCCTCAACAAAAACTAGTTCGCGATTTCATGTCAGACCAAAGTCCATATAGAGGTCTTCTTTTATATCATGGTCTAGGTGTCGGCAAAACATGTGCATCAATCGCTATTTCACAAACAATTACTGACCCTGACAAAGAAGTTTGGGTTTTCTCAAAAGCTAGTTTAGAAGGGAACTACATCAAAGGTATTAAAGAATGTGGTATGGATATTATCAGAAATCAAAACAATTGGGTTTTTATTGAATGTGAATCACAACTAGAAAAGGACATCGCCATCAAAAATTATTTGATTCCAGAAGAAGTTATTAAACATAATGATGGTGCTTTTATAATTAATTACAGTGATAATACTCCTAATTACAATAGCCTTTCATCAAAGGACCAAACTAAACTAGATTATCAGATTAATTACATGTTAAATAAACGTTTCAAATTCAAGCATTTAGATGATACTAGACTTTTACAAAAATTAGATTCATCTGGAAAATATCCTTTTGATAACAAAGTTCTAATCTTTGATGAAGTTCACAATTTAATTAATAGTATTGCAACTGGTTCTAAAACAGGTGTTGCTTTCGAAAAACATTTAATGGCAGCCAAAAATTGTAAGATTATTTTTCTAACTGGTACACCAATCGTTAATGATGTATTTGAATCAGCCAAGATATTTAATATTCTTAAAGGTCCTATTACTACATACACATTTAGACTAGTTGATTATGCAGAAGACATTAATTGGAATTTATTAAGAACAACTCTTAAGAAGAATATCTATGTTGACCAAATTATTATTAAAAGAAGTCAAAAAATGATTTCAATTACCCAAAACCCTGATAATTATGTCAATCACCCAGATGGTACTGGTATTATATATCAAAAAGGTCGTGTTCTTTCAGGTGATAGATTTGAAGACCTAGTCAAGAAACAAATCACTGGAATGGGATACAAAGTAGTTGTTAATAAAGAGGTTAACACTTGCTTACCTAATACACAAAAGGAATTTGATGCACTCTTTTATAACCGTGATATGAATCGTCTTAAAAAGACTGATGTTATTAAAAAACGCATTATGGGTATGTTATCATTTTATGACCCTCCTGTTCAAAGTCTAATGCCAGAAGTCACCAAAATCGAAAGAGTCTTTGCTGAAATGAGTGATTTACAAGCTAAACAATATCAAAAAGCTCGTAATGAGGAAATCGAAAAGAACAAGAAAATGAAGAAAAAAGCAGGTCGTGATATGGATAAAATCAAATCTAGTTATCGTATTTTTTCACGTATGGCTTGTACTTTTGCCTTTCCTGAAGAACTAGGTTCACCTTATGAAGATGCTATGAAAATCCTAGAAGAAGCTGATGAAGACCAAGAAAAATCAGAAGAAGGTGGGTTAGATGCTGATATTTTTAATGAAGAAAATGAAAAGAATATGGCTAAATTTGATATGTTAGTTAAGAAGACATATCTTAAAAAACTAGATAAAGACAAAACTAAATATCTTAGTATGGAAAATGGTTCACTAGAACGCCACTCACCTAAATATTATAAGATGATTAAGACCATTGAAACTAGTCCAGGATGTGTCTTTGTTTACAGTCAATTTATTACTCTTATTGGTCTTAATACTTTCTGTCTGGCATTAGAAGCCACAGGTAAATATGCTCCATTTGAGATTCGTAAAGACGGTGGTAATTGGGTTATTGATAGTAATCCAGAAGATGATATGAAATGGAAGTATATTACATGGGCTGGTGATAAAGACAAAGAAAAACGTGAAATTCTGATTAAAATATTTAATGGTGAATTGGACCTCTTACCATCTAGTTGTCAAGAATTAAAAACCCAACTTCGTAATAAATATGGTGAAGAAATGAATAAACATGGTGCAATTATCAGAGTTTTTATGACAACTAAGACAGGTGCTGAAGGTATTTCATTGATGAATGTTCGTCAAGTACATATTATGGAGCCATATTGGCAACCTGTTTTAATTGACCAGGTTATTGGTCGTGCTGTTCGTACAGGTTCACATATGACTCTTCCACCAGCAGAAAGAAACGTTGAAGTTTATGTTTATCTAGCAACCTATTCATCTAAACAATTATCAACTACGACTGAACCTAATCTTAGAGGTGATGTTGCTAGATTTAATGATGGTTTACAAAAACGTGGTCAAATTGTAACATCTGATGAATCATTATATATTATTTCAGAACGTAAAAAGAATGTTATCAATGTTTTTCTTAAATTAGTCAAGGAAGTTGCATTTGATTGTAACATTCATGCATCAAAGAACTTTAATCCAGACAATCCTTTTAAGTGTCTTGATTATGATAGTAGAAACCGTGATGAATATTTATCAGCACCTAGTATTATGGATACCGTTGGTTTAGCGGAAGAACATCAGGAACAAAATGTTAAAATTGCAATGGGTGAATTTACGGTTAAAGGTGTTAAATATTATTATGAATTGAATGTTATGCCTGGTCAAAAGAGAGTCTTTTATAAAGGTGACATTCTAGGTGCTGGTCGTGCTAAACCAGTTGGTGAATTGATTGAAAAAGGTGGTAAGACATTTCCAGCATTCTATAAAGTCAAATCTAAATCATCAAAAAAGAAAACTGGTGGGTATTCTAGTAAGTCAAGAAAATCAAGAAAATCAAATAAAAAATAATCAATGTTTTGATATGGTTTGGCGTTTTTTGTATTTTTTAGTTCTAGTTGAAAGATTGAATTTAACTTTCTTTTTTGAACCACCACGATATATAGAAGAATAACTAGAACTAGTGTTTTGTTTAAATTCTGTATTTAATGAATTAGTAACAGTCGATTGTAAATTTTGATATTCACCTAGACCAACTGCTACTTTAAATGTTTGTTCTATTACCGATTTTAAATATAGAAAACAAACACTTAATTCATTCATTATTTGTTTATTAAGAGTTAATGAATTTGTACCTGTAAGTGGTGGTAACTTTACAGATGTAAAAAAACTAGGTATTTTATAAGATTCTGCTTTACATTCTGGTTGATATTTTCTAATTTTAGTAAATTGTTGAACTAAAATAGGATTGCCTCTTTTGTCTATTTGTGTACCAGTTTTCTTTTTTTTAGCGGCAAAAGATATAGATTTATTTATATATTTAATATATTGTTGTAATCTATTTTTTAATTTATTATATAAATATTCGGTTTTTGAAATATTTCTTCCAAAGATAGTTCCTTTAATAGATGTATATTCTGGTATAGTAACTTTAGTTTTAGTTGCAATTTCAGATTTAATTTTATTGTATAGTGTATTAAATTCTGAAAAAATATGATTTTGATATTTCCAGGAAGGATATTGATCAAAATTAATATTTACAGTATCTGGATTTGGATCTTGTCCAGAACTAGATGTTCTATACATTTTGGTTTATTTTATTTTATTGTTAGAAAATTATAAAAAATTGAATATAAAAACAATTATATGACATTTAAATAAAAAAATGGACTTCTCTAGTTATACAATTCTGAATATTAATCCAAAATGTTATCATGAGTATCCTTGCAAACATGATGTAGAAGTGAAATTCAACAATGATATTATCAGTGTTACTTTATCAGGTTTAACAATTGCAGAATATTATAAATATCACAAACAAGATATTCCTTTTCATTTTAATGAATATATCAGTCATCATGCTGATCGGAATTAAAGAAAAAGAAAAAAAATGTAAAATCCTTTTCACGCAATGTGGTCTAGAGTTTACATTTACATTAATTAATTATTAAAGATTAAAATAATCAATTTTTTCTTTTTTAAAAATAATTAAAAAAGCCAAAAATAAAAACTAGGTTAAATTTTCATAGTATTTTTCTATTTATTTTGTAAATGAAATATCACATAATTTTATTGCTAGTTTTATTAATTGCTTTAGTTTTTTATTGTCATGTTTATCAATATATGAAAAAAAGTAATCACTATGAGATTCTTCAAGTCAGTAATCCAACACCTGATAACCTAGAAAAGACCTTTCTAGATAAGTTACCAGTTATTATCACAGATATGTATGAACAATGGGATGGATTTAATCAGATTGATTCAGAATATATGAAAGTGCAACCAGATTTAACAAAAGACAAAATTGCTATTAAATTACTAGATAAATACACTAGAAATATGTATTTACCTTTTAGTATTGGTCATTCATATAATAGTAATGTATGTAAGACAGAAGAAAAAACACAATTGAAAAAGGTTGAAGGTCATCGTCATTTAATAGTTCAAATGCAAGGTAAAATGAGATATATCTTATTTTATCCAGAACAGTCTAAAAATATCTATGACGGGACAGTTGATTTTTGGAATTGGGGGAATCTTAATGAAGAAGAAAAAAAGAAATTTCCATTATTTCCTAAAGCTGCTTACATAGAATTAATACTATCTAAAGGAAAAATTCTACATTTACCTAAAGATTGGTGGTATGCATCACAAGCAATGGAAGATACTATTCAAATGACGATAGATTCAAAGTCTATTTTTTCTATCTTAGTAAAATAATATAACAAAACAATAATAATAAATTAATTAATGATGATTATTAGTGGTAAAGATATTGACCCTGTATACGAAAAAATAAAAGAAGACTTCTTTAAAAAAGAATACGACTATTCTAGTTATAAAATTAAGAATGTTGAATATGATTTATGTTATCAATCATATCCTTGTCAACATAGAGTAAAAGTAAAAATTGATAATGATACTATTTATGTTTTATTATGTGGTAGAACAATTGCTAATTATTATAAATACCATAAATTGGAGGTTCCTTCTCATTTTAAAAATTATGTTCAAGAAATGTAATATCATTTAATTTTTTCAAATAAAATTAATATAAGAAAATAAGCCTATTATTTTTATATATTAGAAACTAATTATGACCCAAAATCAAGTATCGGATAAAGTAACCGCTACACCTATTGACTCAACTTCCTACGTCGGACAAGTAAAATGGTTTAACAACCGTCTCGGCTACGGATTTATTACTATTATTTCTGAATGTCCTCGTCGTAACGAAGATATTTTTGTTCACCAACAACACATTACTCCTCAAACAAGTGAATACCGTTCACTTCAACAAGGTGAATATGTTTCGTTTCTTCTTGGCAAAGCCGATACTGAAGGTGAATCATCTAAACACAGCATCCAAGCCATTACAGTAACAGGTGTCTTTGGTGGTACTCTCATGTGTGACCAAATCCCTCGTCGTACCACAACAACCGCTGCTCCAGCGACTGAAGGTACAACTAAACCTCAAACAACTCGTCCTGCTGGTCGTGGCAATGGTCGTTTTCGTCGTGGTGGTGGTTCATCGGCTCCTCGTCGTCAACCCCAACAAGAATAAAGAATAAAGAATAAAGAATAAATAATAAATAAAAAATAATTAATTTTTTCCTTTTTTAAATATGTATTTATTTAGTTTTTAAATAAATATATTTCTATTTAAATAAAGACAATGAGTTGTTCTACTATACATTTATTTTTAGGAATACTATGTATTTTTAATATCATATTATATAAATCAATTAATCTTGAATCAACATCAGTAATTGAAAAATTTGATATTGTTTTATTACAATCTCAAATAAATTCATTAAAAGCTCAAATAGTATCTTTACAGCTTGATATTACAGAACAACAAAAAATATTAAAAATGGCTGAGGATACTTATAATGCAAGCCCTATACAAAAAAATAAAGATGAATATGAATTTCAAAAAGAACAAGATATTGTTAATCAAAGATTATTATCAGATATGCAAAATAATTTAAAAAATTTAGAAGCACAATTAGGGACAGAATCACAATTACAATCACCAAATAATTTATTTGATAAGAATTTAATCAAAAATCAAGATAATATTAATTTTATAATTAATGAAATGAATAAAGCATTGGATGAAGGTAAAAAAACTCTAGATGATTTAAAAAAAACATTAAACGATGCACAAACTAAATATAATTTATTTAAAACTGTAGCTAATAAAAATGACTTAGATGCGGCAATTGCGGCTATTAATATCAATGAATATAATTTTAATTCAATGAATAGTTATAAATATAAATTTCAATTATTACTAAATGTAGATAAAACTGATGAAAACATAAATAAAATATTAGCTCCTACTCATTATCCTATCGCAAGAAGAGACCCTGATTTTAAAAATAATGAATCCGTTTATAAGCAACAATTAATAATTTTAGAAGCTGTAATCAAACAATATCGTGAATCTAACTCTACAATTGATGAATTGGAGAATTTCCTTAAAGAATTATTACACTCAACTGATGCAAATAATCAAGAACAAATCAATTATGTGAATAAATCATTAAACGAGATGAAATGTCTCAAAGAAATAATGAAAATATTTGATGAAACTGTTCTAAAATGTTTAGAATATACAAGACAAATAATAACTCTTAGTGGAAGTTCTTTACCAACTACATCTACATCATCTACACCTAGACCTTCATCCACTGAAAACCCTAGTGCATACAATAATAGATCTTATGATACACCTTCATCCATTCAAACACCATCATCTACACAAAGACCTAATTCATACAATGGTCAATCATATTATGATGTTACATTTGAAGTAGATGATAGATTGAATCCAATTTATCCACCTTCATCAACACAAATACCCATCCCAAACAATAATACTTCTGTTTTAAATTATAGACCATGTACTGATGAAAAAGTTTTTGTTGATAGAATGGATTTATATTATAGTGATATTACTGAAAAAGACCCTGCTAAATGCAAATCTAAACTAGAAATAGAATTAAAAAAATTAAATGTTAATGTGACACCATCATCCTCCATATCCCCATTATCATTACAAAAATTAAATTATTCAACTACAAAAAATGGTTCAGCTATAATTAATTGTATGATTATGATTACAGTCTTTTCAATTGGTATGTTAATTTCGACCTTATTACTACCTTATTTAACTGATAATCAATTCATACTCTCAAGTATTATTTCAGTTATTAATCTAGCAATCGTAATAACTATTGTCATGTTAACATACTATTTATTTGATAATAATGTTAAAGTTGAAAAAATAAATAATTATAAATTTAATGGTATGACTATTATGGGATATGCAACTGTTATTATGGGTTTAATTATATTTTTTGTATGTGGTATACCAAATATGCATTCATTATTTTATCCTGAACAAACAACTCAACCAATACAACCAATTCAAACAATCTAGAAGTATTATTTTATTTTCAGCTGTGTTTTTTATTTATTTTTATTTTATTTAATCAAAATAAATGACTATGATTAAAATTTTCTATTATATTGCAATCATATTATTTTCATTTCAGTTATTACTCTTACTAATATCACTCATGCAAGGTATTTATAAATACTTTTTGATTTCTGAATTAAATTTAATAAAAAGATATGGAAAAAATACATGGGTTGCAATTACAGCAGCTTCCAGTGGTCAAGGACGTGATTTTGCCCTAGAATTTGCCAAACGTGGTTTTAATATTTTAATGATTGGTTCAAAAAGAACTATATCTACAATGAATGAAATAAAGAAAAAATATCCAACAGTTAAAACCATTATCATTTATAAAGATTTTAGACAAGCGTTTGAAGATGATTTTTTTAACGACATCACACAAGTCTTTAATAAATTATCTGGACAAATAAGTATTCTAATTAATAATGTTGGATATAGAACAGCATGGGATAAATACCATGAAATGCCTTCACATTTAATTAAAGATACTATTGCAACAGGTACAATTGTTCAATCTAGATTAACACAAATTGCTATCAAAGGATTCCTAGAAAGAAAGAAAAAAGGTTATAAAAGTGCTTTGATTAATATAACTGCACAATGTCTACACCCGAATGCTTTATTTGGTATTACGACATCAAATGAAATATCAGTACCTTACATGAGTGTTTATGAAGCCGCAAATGCATTTGGTTTTTACCAAGGAAATTCAATTTATAAGGAATATAAAAATAAATTTGATATACTTAATATTACACCAGGTGCAGTTATAACTAAGAATACACAATATCTTAATAAAACTTCATTCTGTGTAGATAGTCTTACTTTTGTTCGTCAAATTATTAAAATGATAGGTAATGTTGAAGGTCATACTTGTGGATATTGGGGACATGCTTTATCAAATTATTTAATTAATTTTGCACCTTTTATGAAAGATGTCATTCTAGATAAGGTAGGTAAAACAATTACATCTGATTTTATGAAATATTATAAACAAAATAATCAAAAATATACAATCTAATAGAAATCTTCTTCATCATTTATAATATGAGGTGATACATCATCTTCATTCATTTTTAATACTAAATATTTTTTTATTTCTTCAATATTTTCATTATATTTATAATCATTCACTAAATTATCATTTTCATCTTCATGTATTGATGATGTTAAAGAATCTGGTATAGGAATGGGACGTTCTTGAATAGGTAAAGTTGGAAGTGGTAAATCATCATCTTCACATTCTTCTTCCGGAATAGGCTGAGGTCGTTCTTCAACTACTTCTTTGACATCTTCTTTAACATCTTCTTTAACATCTTCTTTAACATCTTCTTTAACATCTTCTTTAACATCTTCTTTAACATCTTCTTTAACATCTTTGACATCTTCTTTAACCACTTCAACCACTTCCTTTACTTCTTCAACTACTTCTTCAACTACTTCTTCAACTACTTCAACCACTTCTTTAACATCTTCTTTAACATCTTCAACTACTTCCTTAACCTCTTCAACCACTTCTTTAACATCTTCTTCAACTACTTCCTTAATTTCTTCAACTACTTTAACATCTTCAACCACTTCTTTAACATCTTCTTCAACTACTTCCTTAACATCTTCTTCAACTACTTCCTTAATTTCTTCAACTACTTTAACATCTTCAACTACTTCCT
>JACCEC011057403.1_pt1 | contig 14639 bp, 10 predicted proteins | sample 7450121 | NCBI WGS metagenome assembly JACCEC01 (sample SAMN15323455, study PRJNA562643) | freshwater metagenome | isolation source: river surface water | place: USA:Blue River Watershed | collected 2017-08-18 | reverse complement strand
GGCCAAGTTCGGTTAGTGAATCGCTTGGGAGTGACGTCGTTGTCGTACGGATTGAGCGACAGTGCGTACGTGCGGGTAACGGACCAGGATCGGAATTTGTCGTCGACGTCGTTGGACACGGTGAGTGTTCGGTTGAGCAGTCCCAAGGAGCCGTTAGGAGAGAAGATCACGTTGACGGAGACGGGCGTGGGCACGGGCATCTTCAGCGGCTGGTTGCGGTTTGACGCATCGGGTGCGGTTGCTCAAGATGGATTTTTACAGGTAAACAAGGGTCAAAAGGTAACGGCAGCGTACCGAGACCCTGCGGATGATTTTGGCAATGTATCGACGGTGACGACGTCGTCGTTTTATGGATTGACGATGGTACCGAGCGGCTCGCTGCAGGTGGGATCGATTACGACATGGACACAGGCCAATAGCCCGTACTTGCTCACGGGCGACATTTTGGTGCCGCGCACCAGTACGTTGGTAATCCAGCCTGGGGTTGAGGTGCGGTTCAAGCCGGTGACCGACGACCTGGCGGGGGGAGAGGATCCCAATCGCATTGAGATTCGGGTGGAGGGCCGCCTGGATGCTCGAGGTACGGCCACGGACTCGATTCGGTTTATTTCAAACGGCGACGTGCCGGCCAGCGGCGACTGGTACGGAGTGGTATTGAATTACCAGTCTGCGATGATGGGCGGCAGCAGCAATGTCAATGGCGAGAATCGCCTGAGCGTGCGGCATGCGGTGTTTAGCCACTACACGCAGGCAGTGCGCGTCAAGACTGGAGGGTTTTGGGTGCAGAATGGCCGCAGCGAGGACAGCGTGGCGGTGCGTAATTCTCGGTTTGCGTTGGGCGGATCGGCCTTGACCCTTGAGTCTACAGAGAATAGGCCGATTGAATTTTCGTACAATAGGCTGGTTAATTGTGGCGTGGTAGATAATAGCTACAGTTCAGTAGGGTATAAGTCGTTTCGATTTAATAACGTGATTAATACGACGACGACGCCATTGAGCTTTAAGGTACGTTTGAGGACGCCCTACAATTATTTGGGAGAGACCTACATTCAGGATAATACGTTTGAAAATACTTATCTGGATTTAGGCAATTCATCTATCGATGGACCTCAGCGCGTATGGATTCAGCGCAATACGATGACCAAGTGCACAAACTACAGCACGGGGATGTACATCAATTTAAATAATTACTATTCCTCGGGTACTGCAGACAGTGTGCGCTACGTAATTACCGACAATGTGATTCGCGGCCAGAAGGGCAATTCCAACACGGGCTACGGGATTTATGTGAATGCGTATCAGAATCCTATTTCGCTGCAGATTAGCAACAATATTTTGCGATCGAATCAGTACGGTATCTACGTGCAGAGCGAGAAGTCATCAAAGGCGAAGATTGAGAATAACGTCATCGACAGTTCGTACTACGACGGCATTCGCTTGACGCGGGTATCGGGCAAGATCCAAGGAAATACCATCACCAATAACGGTTGGTCTAGTTCAAACTGGGGAGTTTACCTGAATTCTGATTTTAACTACCCGGCGCTGGATTCGTTGATAAACAACACGATTTCGGGCAATGCTTCGGTAAGCAGCCCGGGCTCGACGACCACTACGCCCACGCGCGGAGGGGTGAGCATCAACGGCCACACCACGGCGGTATTGAATTACAACAACTTGGTCAATAACAACAGCTTTGATGTGGTGGACCAGGTGGCTGAGTCGGTGGTGGCCCAGCAGAATGCGAAGTTCAATTACTGGGGACCGACGACCACGGCGGCCATTGCTTTGGGAGGCAATCCCAAGAATCTGACCCGCATCTACGACAAGTACGACAACGCGTCCTTGGGATTTGTGAACTACGGACAGAACCTAACAAGTATTAACAGTAATGAACTAAACGATACCCTTTACTACGGGGGTGACACGGTTCGTGTAACCACCAAATCTGGAATTTCGGGGAACTGGAATATTGGGGTTAGCAATCAAAATTCGGTTAAGCTTTACAATTTTTCGGGTAAGCTCAAATTCAGCTACACTATTGGAGGGCTGCCGTTGTCCGACTCCATGTACGTCATCGACCTTAAGCGCATTTATGTGTCTCCTACGGGTTCAAATGCCCAAGACGGACGTCAGCACAAGCCCAAGGCGACCATTCAAGCGGCCATTAAGTCCGCCGACGAAGGCGACACCATTCTTGTGGCGCCAGGTACCTACAGTCGATTCATTATTGAGGGCAAGCGCCTCAATGTGTTTGGTTTGGACTCTATAAACCGCCCGGTTATTTCGGGATACGACACCGTGCGTGCGGTTGAGGTCGAGTCGCGCGGAGTCGTACTCAAGCACCTTTCGCTTCGAAACGGTAACGCTCCGGTAACCCGCAACTGGAATCGTGGCGGGCTGCTGTTTGGCGGATACGATTCGCTCACGGTCCGCTCGTGCGACTTCAAAGACGGATTTGCCTCTCAGGGCGGCGACTACTACGGCGGTGGCGGCAGAGTCATCTTCATCAACTGCTCGTTCTTGAAGAACACCAAAAACGCGGCAGCCTTGCCCAACCGAGGAATTTTCTTTGTCGACAACGGCTTGTGGTTGGAGATGTACAACAGCGTGGTGGAAGCCGAAGACTTTGGAAGTGTATTTATGAACGGAAATACCCACCGGATTTTCAACTCAACGATCCTCAACCTTTCAGGAAACCTGTACACCCAACCTTGGTCGGGACAGGAATTCAAGCTGGTGAATTCGATTGTGACGAAGAAGGCGGGTAAAACGATTCGCTTGACGCCCGACACCACCAACCTTTGGAACGGCTGGGGCGGTCCGATTGAAATTCGCAAGACGCGTTTGCCGCAGATTCCGGCCTCATACACGTTCAGTTCAACGGCTTCGATTTCGGTAACGGGCTGCGATACGCTACCGGTCTACTTTGCCAATGCGGCGACGGGCGACTTCCGCCTTTCAAACCTCGACGAACACCACAACATTGGGGATGCTACGGTGCGATTGTACCGCGACGCCAACGGTATGGCGCGCCCCGACGTCAACGGCAAGGTCGACCTTGGGGCATTCGAAAGCAATGCTGAAACGTGCACGCTGAACCGGGCATTGGTTTCGCTGAGCAAGTCGGTGCGGGCCCTCTCGCAGGTTACGCTCAAGGCGAGCGGACGCAACATTACGTCGGTGGTATGGAGTACGGGTCAAACGGGTGCTACGATAAACGTTTATCCGAACCAAACCCGTTGGTACACGGCTACGTTAACCGACGCAAGCGGATGCACCCATGTGGATTCGATTAAGGTGGATGTGGCGAACGTAACCTTCCGCGTGGACCTGCGCAACCAGCCTACGGCAGTCGGAGGTCCGCACCTCGCAGGCTCATGGAACAACTGGGTGGCCAACGCCGATTCCTTGACCCAAGTGGGAACGAGCACCATTTATGAGCGCACCTTTGGATTGGTTGTGGGCGACACCATTCAGTACAAGTTTATAAACGGAAGCGACTGGGCAACGTCGCACGACATCTTGCCAGCAGCGTGCGGCGAAGGACCCTACGGCAACCGCAAGTTCATCGTGGGAGCCTCGGCGACCGTGTTGCCCATTGTGCACTTAAGTAGCTGTACCCAAGCCAAACCTGTTGATCCGCTGCCGGCAAACCAGCCCGTTAAGTGCATTGGGGTGAGCCAAGTACTGTCCGCAGGTCCGCAATTGACCAACGTGGTCTGGAATACCGGAGACACAACCAATTCGATCACCGTCACGACGCCCGGAACGTATTGGTTCACAGCTAAGTATCCGCATATGGTGGTCGTGCTGGACACTACGGTGGTGGCCAACGTACCGTCGAATGCTATCGGGCTAGGGGGCGTGGTTAATCGGTACGGAATAAACGTACCGGTTGCGAATCCGAGTACGGTGGCGCTGTGTCCCGGAAATAGCTTGACGTTGTCTAATATTTCTACGGGAACCAGCTACCTGTGGAATTCCGGAGCGACAACCTCGTCGTTGACGGTGAATTCAGCGGGAACCCACTACAGCATGGTGCAGCGCGCCAACGGCTGTTGGGATACGACAGCTTCGGTTACCGTAACGATGAATGCGGCACCCGATACCTCGGTGGTGATCACGGGACCTCTGTCGTTCTGTTCTGGTGGACAGGTAACTATCGCCGCGGCTTCGGGCCAGACCTACCTCTGGAGTACCGGAAGCTTAAACCAGAGCATCACGCTGAGTCAGTCTGCCACACCGTTTGCGATTGTGAGCACGGCCGCCGGGTGCATTGACACGACGCGTACGCTGACAGTGACGCGCTTCGCCGATCCTGATACGGCCGTGGTGGTAAGTGGTCCGCTGGCGTTCTGTCCGGGCGGATCGGTAACCCTGACCGCGGCTTCAGGCCTGGATTACCAGTGGAATACGGGCGACACCACCCAAAGCACTACCGTATCGATGACGGGAACGGCCTATGCGGTCGTAACCACCGTCAACGGATGCGTGGATACCACAGCTTCATTTGGCACGACGCGATTTGCCGCTCCCGACACGATCGTGATCGCCTCTGGGCCGCTGTCGTTCTGCCCCGGAAGCTCCGTTACGTTAACGGCGGTTTCAGGCCTGAACTACTACTGGAGCACGGGCGACACGACGCAAAACGTCACGTTGAACCAGAGCGGTACTACCTATGCGGTGTTGACCACGCCCAACGGATGTAGCGACACGACCGCCTCGTTTGTGACGACGCTCTTCCCGGGTGCGGACACGACGATTACGGCCTCGAAGCTGACCTTCTGTGCGAGCGACTCCTCGGTCATCGCAGCTGCGGGTGGCCAGAGCTACCTGTGGAACACGGGCGACACGACCCAGAGCATTACGGTAAACCAGACGGGCAACTACGCCGTGACGGTAACTACGGTAAATGGCTGTGTAGGAGTTACGGACACGGTTTCTACGACGGTAGTACCTGACGTCGTGCTGCCGCAGATCTTAGGCGACCTCTACGGATGGTTTGCCTCAGGCGACACGGTGAACTTCTCGGTGGTGAACACGGGCGGCTACACCCTAACTTGGGGCGTAGCGGGCGGCCAGATTACGGGTGGCCAAGGTGGAGACACGGTCCAAGTCGTATGGGGCGCAGCCGACAGCTCTGCAGCCGTTTGGGTCGTTGTGTCCAACGGCGTGTGCCAAGACTCCGCGTACCTGAACTTAGTAATCTCCGGCTTGGGTACGGGCGAAGGACTGGGCGCACGTGCTATGGCCTTCCCGAACCCCAACACCGGGGTATTCACGCTGGAGTGGAGCAACATTTCAGCTCAAGCAGTAGTGCTGTACAACGGTGTAGGCCAAGTGGTAGCTACCCAAGCGGTGAGTGAGGGCAGCAGCTCCATTCAGCTCGACCTGAGTGGCAAGGCCGCGGGCATTTACCGCGCGGTGATCTACGGTAAGGACGGTCAAGTGACCTTGCCGGTGTACGTCAGGTACTAAGCGTCATTTGAATCACACTTGACCCAGTGAAAGCCCCCGGAAACGGGGGCTTTTTTTATTAAAATCATGAAATTCACCAATTTGAGCTAACTTTCAAACGATGAAATTTCGCGCCGCACTTTTAGCCCTCATTCTCGTTTTCAGCACCCATTCAGCTACGGCCACCCACGCATATGGTGGGCAGATAACGTGGAAGTGCTTCTCAACTGGCCCCTTCGCAGGCAGATATAAATTTTATTTAACCTTGTACCGCGATTGCGGAACGGGTACAGCGACGCTCCCCAATTCGGTTGCTATTTCGAGCAATTCGTCGGTTGGCAGCATTTCGTTGTTTAAAGTCGGAATCAATTCAGACGTTTCACCGAGCTGCTACCTTTCTCCTTCGCCCGTGCGCTGCAACCAAGTGGCGACCGGACTCGGGGCGTTAGAAGAGGCGCGTTATGAATCAGGCTATATTTTGCTGTCGGGAAGCCCTCCTCCCACCGGTTGGACCTTTAGCTATTCGTTATGTTGCCGTCCGGCAAGCCTTTCAAACATTCAAAATCCAGCGTCCGCAAACCTGCATCTTCAGGCGGTAATGTACCCGTATTCGGTGAATGGCGCTCCCCAAAGTGCGGGATCGTGCTACGATTCATCGCCAGAATTCCTCGAATATCCAAAGTCCGCAACGTGTACGGGATCAAAATTTTCCTACAGCCAATCAGCATTTGATTCAGATTTTGATTCACTTCACTACGAGTGGACCGATTTACTCACCTTTAATGCCGTCCCAATTCCGTTTGTTACGCCCTATTCGGTAACCAATCAATTGCCCAACGGCACGACCCCTGCGACGTTGGATCCGAATACAGGTACGATTCAATTTACGCCTCAGGCCGGTGGAGCTTTTGCTACAGCCATTAAAGTTTCTTCCTACCGCTGCGGCCAGCTCATTTCTCAGATTTTTAGGGATATCCCCATTGTGGTGCGCTCCGACTGCCCCAATGTGCCCACGGGGGCTGTGAACGCGGCCCCGTCGGTTACGGTGGGCGCGCTACCGGGATTTCCGCCAATTACTCCCGTCATCGTGGGCAACGACACATTGAGGTACGTTATTACGGTGAATGCGGGGGAACAGGTGAAGTTCAATTTTACAGGGAATGACGGGCAGATATTGGCAAATTTTCAACCGCAGTCTATTACGTTTACTGGTTTAGGAGGCAATTTTGGTTCTCCAATAGGTTCTGCTGTGGGCTGCGGACTTCCGCCCTGCGCAACGGTGACGCCGGTGGTGCCCCAATCCAGCCTGACTTCGGCAGTGCAAAATGAGGTCCAATTCAACTGGCAAACCTTGTGCGACCATTTGGTCGTAAATTCTACTTGCCCGAGAGAAATGGTCCCGTATTCGTTCGTGCTTCGGATGAGCGACAACCATTGTCCAATTCCCGCGACTAGGCTGATCAACGTCATTGTGAACGTAAAAGTGCCGATGATTGATCCGCCCGTGGTTAACGCTTCGTCAGTTACCGTTCTTTCTAACGGGAATGTGCAGCTAAATTGGTTGAGTCCGGCAGATACTGGAATTTCATTTGACGGGTATGTGGTGATGCACTCGCCCGTGGCAAATGGGCCATTTGTGGCACTTGATACGCTTACCTCGTACAGCGCACAGTCCTACCTTCATACTTCGCCGATCCAAGGGATCAATTACTACCTGCTAAGGACCCTATCCAAATGTGGTCAGATTTCTGAGCCCGTGGACACCTTAAAAACCATAGGGCTTGCGGCCTCAAGCCCGAGCGCTGTGGATACGAGTACGGTTGATTTATCGTGGAATTCCCCGGTTTCAAATTACAATGGCTACTACCAGATTATGCGACGAAAAGGTGCGGGAAGTGCCTGGGTCAACGTGGATTCCACACTTGGATTATCCTACCGAGACAGTGTTTACAATTGTGGTTCAAACTATACCTACCGCGTTTTGACCAATCTTGGCTCCGCAAGTTCGAGCGTGAGCACGTGGTTCGCAGACAAGCTTAATACGGAACTTCACGACATCGACAGTAGCTACTTGACCTTCAACTCCATTTGGTTTTCGTGGAATCCTGGTTTGGCCTCAGATCTGGCTCAGTATCAAGTCTTCCGGAGCGATTCTACCTTGGTATGGCAAGTGGTTACGTCGGTGCCCAGCTCGGTGACTTCCTACGTTATTCCGTCCAGGTCCTTGTATGCTAATGAGTTCCGAGTCGTTTCGGTAGACTCCTGCGGAAATGTGAGTTCTCTGGCAAATACGCAAGGACTTATCGTTCAAGGGACGCTCGGTACGGAAGTACAATCGACGAGTTGGGCGTTAGTTCCAAATCCTACGCGCGGCATTCTCCACACCACTGTGCCCGTTGACGGGACTTATGAGGTGCGAACCACCGAAGGCAAAGTGGTCCGTCGAGGGACGTTGCCTGGGCCTGTTGATTTAAAAGACCTGCCCTCAGGAATACTGCTCGTTCAGATTCAAACTGACCGTGAAACGCGCAGGTTCCAGGTAGTTAAAACGGACTAAGCTTAAAATCCCTTCACCACCGCGTCAATCGCCAGCAGGCGCTCGACCATCGGCTCCAACGCCTCGAGCGGAAGCTGGCTGGCCGCGTCGCACAACGCCTCGGCGGGGCAGGGGTGGGCTTCGAGGAAGAGGCCGTCGATTCCGGTGGCCACGGCCGCGCGGGCGAGGGTCTCGAGGTACTGGCGCGCGCCGCCGCTGGGGTCGGCCGAGGGAATTCCGTACTTGCGAATGGAGTGGGTGGCGTCAAACACGACGGGGTAGCCGGTTTGCTTGAGCTCATAAAAGGCCCGCGGATCGACCACGAGGTCGTTGTAGCCGAAGGTGTATCCGCGCTCAGTCAAAATAATGTCGCGGTTGCCGGTCGACTCGACCTTGGCGCAAACTTTAGCCATGGTGCTCGGAGCCACCATTTGCCCGTGCTTGAGGTTGATCGTGCGTCCGGTGCGCGCCGCCTCGACCACCAGCGTGGTCTGCATGCAGAGGTAGGCCGGAATCTGCAGGATGTCCACCACTTCGGCCACCGGCTGCGCCTGGTCGGGGTAGTGGATGTCGGTCAGCAGGCGGAATCCGTACTGGCGCTTGACCTCCGCCAAGATGCGTAGGCCCTCGTCGAGCCCCGGCCCCATGTAGTAGTCGACGGAGCTCCGGTTGTCCTTCTGAAAGCTCGATTTGTATATTACTTCGCTGAGCGGAAGGCGTTCGCGCACCCCCGCCAAATGGTCGGCCACCCGCAGGGCCGTGTCGAGGGATTCAATGACGCAGGGTCCGGAGATTAAAAACATGTAGCAAAGGTCCGGTGAAAAATTTTGAAATCCGCCAACTGAGGCGGTTAGGGATTTGGGTATATTTCAAAATGTAAGCAAATTTGCTTATCTTTGAAAGATGACTGAAGAACTGCTAAAGTTCCGTGGATCCCATCCGGGAATCGCGCTCGAGCGCGTGCTGCGCGAGCGTGGAATAACGAAGCGCAGTTTGGCGTTGGCAGTAGGAACCCATCCGCAAACGTTAAATGCGGTCGTAAAGGCGCGCAGGCCCTTGAGTGTTGCACTTGCCTTGCAAATCGAGTCCTACTTAGCCCTAAAAGAGGGGGCGTTAGCTGAGCTTCAGTTATGGTACGACATCCGAAAGGCCAAAGAGGCACAAGGACATATTCCGCCCAAGTTAAAAATATTGAGGCGTTCACTATTTTGGGATGCCGACTACGACACGTTGGATATGGATGCGAAATCCGCCGCGGTCATTCGGCGAGTTAACGAACGCGGAACGCCAGAAGAGCGAAAGGCTGTTCGAGAATACTACGGAGAGGAACAAGTCAACACCGCGTTGGCAGCTGAGCCAGGGCCTTCATACTCTAGATTAAGGCCATGAAACTCCACTACGAGACAGTCAACCTAATGCTCTGAACAATCCGATGATCCGGAACTAACCGGATTTTACTTTTTTCAACCTCGTCCCAAACGGCACGAGAAACTAGGAATCCAAAAACCAGAAACCAGTAGCTAGCGACTAAAAGAGCCCGTTCAGCTCCGCGTCGATTTTTTCAATCACTTTGCCGAGGTCCTCGGGTTTGCTGTCGAATTCGAGTTGGTCGACGTCGATGACGAGCAGGCGGCCCTTGTCGTAGCCCTTGACCCAGTCGTTGTAGCGCTCGTTGAGGTTTTGCAGGTAGTCGAGGCGGATGCTGTTTTCGTAGGGGCGTCCGCGCTTTTGGATTTGGCGCACGAGGGTCGGAACGCTCGCGTTGAGGTAAATGAGCAGGTCGGGCGCTTTGATGAACTCTTCCATGAGGCCGAAGAGTTCTTGGTAGGTGTTGAAGTCCCGCGACGACATGAGGCCCATGTCGTGGAGGTTGGGGGCAAAGATGTGGGCGTCTTCGTAGATGGTGCGGTCCTGGATGACGTTTTTGTTTTGGCTCCGAAAGCTATGGATCTGGCGGAAGCGGCTGTGCAAGAAGTAGATCTGGAGGTTGAACGACCACCGCATCATGTCGTCGTAAAACTCGTTGAGGTAGGGGTTTTCGTCCACTTCTTCAAAGTGGGGCTGCCAGCTGTAGTGCTTGGCGAGTTGGGTGGTGAGGGTGGTCTTCCCTGATCCGATGTTCCCGGCGATTGCGACGTGCATAAGCCCAAAAATAAGGCATTCCGGCGCGCTAAACCATAATAAACGACTAAGTCCGCTTAAGGGACGGCTAGCGCGCTGAAGCGCACCAAATTGCGGTCATGAATCAAGCACGACCACCAACTACGTATAATTTTTGTAATTTCGTACGTATGGCAAAACAAAAACTCACTTTGGCGCTGGAACCCGATCTGATCGCCTACGGAAAATCCTATGCGGCGGAACGCGGAACCAGTGTTTCAGAGCTCCTCGAAACCTATTTGGCACAGCTGCGCGCTACTCCCGCGCTGCCTGATGGAGATGGGGCTTCGGCGCTCGTGCGGCGCATTCGCAGCGAGTTGGAGCAAGGGCAGCCGCAGGCTCCGCAGCAAGTTGACCAGAAGGCGGTTCGCTTGGACCACCTTAGAACAAAGTACGCATGAGGATCGCGGTGGATACCGACGTGCTGCTCGACCTGCTCGTGCTGCGGGCGGGGCACGTGGAGCCGGCGTTGCGCGCGGTGCACGCGGCCCAAAGCCAAGGGGTGGAGCTGGTAACGACGGCCTGCGTCCTGCAGAACGCCTACTTTGTGGGCCAGCGGCATTATGCGGAGTACTGGAGCCTCGAGCGCTGGCTCGACCTGCTGGATTCGGTGGAGCTTATTGCGGTTCCGAAGGCTGCTTTGGAGCGGGCGGTGGACTACACCGACTACGAAGATGCGGTGCTTGCGCTTTCAATGCAGCACGCAGCGGTGCGCATGCTTTGGACGCGGAACGCAAAGGACTTTAAGGAGTTTGCGAGCATCACCGCACGCTCGCCGGAGGCCTACCTCGCGGGAACAAGTAGCTAGTAACTAGCTGCTAGTAGCTCGTTTATTAAGCTGCGGTCGTTCATCAGGCGCGGAACTTTGTTTTGTCCGCCGAGTTTGCCTTTGGATTTGAGCCAATTGTGGAAGGTTCCGAGGGGGGCGGAATGGATGCGCGGCGGCCTGAGGACCAGGTCTTTGTAGCGCTTGGCTTCGTAGTCGGAATTGGCTGCCTTGAGGGCCGTGTCGAGGGCGGCTCCGAAGGCGTCGAGGGAATAGGGCGGAGTCTGGAATTCGATGAGCCAATCGTGGGCGCCGCCGGCTTCGCCGGCCGGCGCCAACCACGGCGCAGCGGTGTATTCGTCGACGAGGGCTCCGGTTTTGCGGCAGGCTTCGGCGATGGCGCGCTCGGCGTTGTCGATCATGAGTTCTTCGCCAAAGGCGTTGATGAACAGGCGTGTACGGCCGGTGATGCGAATGCGGTAGGGTGCGACTGACGTGAATTCGACGGTGTCGCCGACAATGGTCCGCCAGAGTCCGCCGTTGGTGTTGAGAACCACAGCGTAGTTGGTGCCCAGCTGAACCTCAGAAAGGGGGATGGCGCGGGAGTCCGAGCCGTTAAAGGCGGATACGGGGATGAATTCGTAGAAGATTCCGTGTTCGAGCATCAGGAGCATGCCGTCGGCGTCGAGGGCGTCCTGCACGGCAAAGAAGCCTTCAGAGGCGTTGTAGGTTTCGAGGCGGCGCGTGGCGGCGGGCAAGATGGCGGCGAACGAGGCCTCGTAGGGGGTGTAAGCGACGCCGCCGTGCACAAAGAGTTCGAGGTTGGGCCATACGGCCTCGAGGGTGGTTTCGCCCCGGATTTCGAGGACACGGCGCAGCAGAACCAGCATCCAGCTCGGAACACCGAAGAGGGAGGTAACGTTTTGGCGGGCCACCTGCTGGGCGATTTTCTCGATTTTGGCTTCCCACTCGTCCATAAGGGCGACGTCGTGGGAGGGGGTGGAGCGCCAGCTCGCCCACATCGGTAGGTTGTCGATCATGATGGCGCTCAGGTCGCCGTAGTAGGAGTGCTCGTTGAGCTCGTTGATCTTGGAGGATCCGCCCAGGCGCAGGCTGAGGCCGTCGTAGAGTTGGGAGTCCGGCACCTGTTCCGCGTAGAAGGCGAGGAGGTCGCGGCCGACTTTGAAGTGGTTTTCTTCGAGGGATTCGCGCGAAACGGGTATGAATTTGGACTTGGCCGCGGTAGTTCCGGAGCTTTTGGCGAACCATTTGGTGACGCCCGGCCAGAGGACGTTGGCTTCGCCACGCATGCTCCGCTCGATCCAAGGGTAGAGCTTGTCGTAGTTGACGATGGGCACGCGCGCCGCGTATTCGGCATAGGTCGTGGCGACGGTGAGCCCGTGGGCCTTACCGTAGTCGGTGAGGGCTGCTGCGGCCATGAGTTCGCGAAAGACCTGTTCCTGGGCGGCCACGGGCTGTTCGCGCATGTACTGCAGGCGCGGAATCCGGCTGCTGAGGCGCCAGTTGACGAGGTCGGTGATGGGCGAAAAGGCCATGCGGCAAGGTACCTTTGGTGGGTAAAAGGTAGTTCAGATGTCGTTCATTTGGTCCGCGGCGCCCGTGCGCAAAATGATTTTGTCGGTTTCGGAACCGGCGGTGCGCGCGTGGATTCCGCTCGGACGCCACCTTATCGATGTGAACGCCCTGACTGGCAAGCCGCTTCGCCTGGAGTGGCCCGGGATGGCCGAGTGCCAATCTTGCGGTGGCGTTTTTTCGGAGCTTCACGCCCAGGGGTTTTGCCGCACGTGCTTCTTTGACAGCCCAATGGCCGGCGCCAGCATCGTGCGCCCCGAGCTGTCCACGGCCCACCTCGGCAAGGCGGACCGCAACCTCGAGTTTGAGCGCGCGTACCAGCTTCAGCCGCACACGGTGTACCTGGCCGATTCGGGCGGAATCAAGGTCGGCGTCACCCGAACCCGGCAGCAGGTTACGCGCTGGCTCGACCAAGGGGCAACGCGGGCCCGCGTGATCGCGGTAACCGAAAACCGCTACGAGGCCGGGCTTATAGAAGTGGCGCTGAAGCAGCACTTTAGCGACAAAACCGATTGGCGCAAAATGCTGGCGGGGCTTGAATTCGGGGCGGAATTTGATGCCGCGGTGGGTCGCGCCCTTGCGTCGATTCCTGCGGACCTTCAGCGTTTTGCGGTCGCGGACGGCACGGAGCACCGGGCGCATTGGTCGTTGGCCCCTGGCTTTGCGGCGAAGTCGGTTAAGTTAAGCAAGCCCGGGGATGTGCTCGAGGGGGTCCTCGCCGGCCAGCGGGGCCAGTACGTGGCCTTCGCCGACGGCCGAGTGCTCAACGTCCGTTCGCACGAGGGCCTCTTCTTGGGGATTTCGTCACTAGGAAACTTTTGAATATAACAATTTGGTTATATAACTGAAAAGTTATAATTTTGATTGATGAAGAGCAATTCGTTGATCAAGATGATTGAGAAGGATGGTTGGTTTAAGGTTCGAACGAACGGCAGCCATCATGTGTTCAAGCACCATCAGAAGTCAGGTCTCGTAGTAGTTCCTCATCCGAAAAAGGATTTGCCAGTTGGTACGGCAAATTCCATTTTAAAGCAGGCTGGAATTAAATAGAGAAAAGATGGACAAGAATCAGAATATTGAGGTGCTCGTGGAACGTCATTACGACGGCACGTATTGGGGGACCACCCAAAATGTTCCTGGGGTGGTTTCTGCGTTTGGTGCGTCGTTAGATGAACTTAAGAACAACCTGAAGCAGGCATATGAATCCTACGTAGAGGTGGCTTTGGAGCATGGGGAGGCATGGGCTGAGGAAGCACGCCTTCGCACCGAATGGGTGTTTTCAATGAACATGCAGGCCTTGTTTGATTTAGTGCCCGAAGTCAAAATTTCTGCCATTGCTCGAAGAGCGGGAATTAACGAAAGTTTGATGCGACAGTACGCAACAGGCAAGGCGGTGGTATCTGAAGATCGAGTCCGCTACATTGAGCGGACGATTCACGACTTAGGTCGCGAGTTGCAGTCGGTCAAGCTTTAGGTACGTACGAACCGTCGGTACATCCAAACACCCGCGTACATAAAGGGCGTGTCCAGGGCGGCCATTAGGATTTTGAAGAGCCAGGCGTCGCCGATGTACTGGACAAGGGTGGGGGACGGAAGCACTCCGACAAAAAGTATGAGAATGACCAGGATGCTGTCAACGCCCTGAGAAAGCATGGTGGAGAAGTTGTTGCGGACCCACAGGTGCTTGCCGCGGGTCACGCGCTTCCAGAAGTGAAAGAGGCGCACGTCGACCAGCTGGGCGACCAGGTAGGCGGCCATGGAGGCCACGATGACGCGGACGGAGTTGCCGAAGACCATTCCGTAGGCCTCGTCGTCGACCTTGGAGAAGGGGAGCGCGGGCCAAATTCCGCCCAGCCAGATGACGAGCAGCACGAGGAGGAGGGCTGCGAATCCGCTGTAGACGACGTAGTCGGTGCGGCGCTTTCCGTAGAATTCGCTGAGGAGGTCCGTGACGAGAAAGGTGAGGGGGTACGGAAGAATTCCGACCGAAATGACGAAGGTTTTGAAGCCCAGGTCGATTTCGATGAATTTGTTGGAGACGAGGTTGCAGACAACCAAGGCGGCAATGAACAGGGCCGCCAAGGCCATATAGGTGGCGAGGTTTCGGCCTTCGAGCGGACCTTCGTG
>JACCEC012557109.1_pt1 | contig 14641 bp, 7 predicted proteins | sample 7450121 | NCBI WGS metagenome assembly JACCEC01 (sample SAMN15323455, study PRJNA562643) | freshwater metagenome | isolation source: river surface water | place: USA:Blue River Watershed | collected 2017-08-18 | reverse complement strand
GGGACCGGGAACGACATCGTCGGCGCGTGGTAGCCGTAGTCCATCAGGCGCTTGGCCGCGTCCTCGACCTCGAGGCCGTGCTTCTTCCAGCCGCGGAGGTCGATGATGCACTCGTGGGCGACGAGGCCCTGGGCGCCGCGGTAGAGGACGGGGAAGCGGCCCTCGAGGCGGCGGGCGATGTAATTGGCGTTGAGGATGGCGCGGCGGGTGGCTGCGGCCAACTCGGCGGGCCCCATCATGCGGATGTACATCCACGGGATGACGAGAATCGACGCGGACCCGAACGGCGCCGCGGAGATCGCGCCGATCTGCGTCGGCTGAGGCCCTCCGGGCAGGGTGGGCACGACCGGATGTCCGGGCAGGAAGGGCGCGAGGTGCGCGGCGACGCCGATCGGCCCCATGCCGGGCCCGCCGCCGCCGTGCGGGATGCAGAACGTCTTGTGGAGGTTGAGGTGGCAGACGTCGGCGCCGATGTGGCCGGGAGACGTGAGCCCGACCTGGGCGTTCATGTTGGCGCCGTCCATGTACACCTGGCCGCCATGTGCATGGATGAGGTCGCAGACGTCGCGGATGGACGCCTCGAACACGCCGTGGGTCGACGGGTAGGTGACCATCAGCGCGGCGAGCTCGCGCGAATGAGCGGCGACCTTCGCGCGGAGGTCGGCGAGGTCGATGTTGCCGAGGGCGTCGCACGCGACGGGCACGACGCGGAAGCCGCACATCGCGGCGCTGGCCGGATTGGTGCCGTGCGCGCTCGTCGGGATTAGGCAGATGTGGCGGTGGCCCTCGCCGCGCGCCTCGTGATAGGCGCGGATGACGAGCAGGCCGGCGTACTCGCCCTGGGAGCCGGCGTTGGGCTGGAGCGACACGGCGGCGAAACCGGTGCATTCGGCGAGCCAGGCCTCGAGGTCGCGGAACAGCCGCTGGTAGCCGCGGCCCTGTTCCGCCGGCGCGAACGGGTGCAGGCGGCCGAACTCCGCCCACGACACCGGGAACATCTCGCTCGTGGCGTTGAGCTTCATCGTGCACGATCCGAGCGAGATCATCGAGTGGCACAGCGAGAGGTCCTTCGCCTCCAGCCGCCGGATGTAGCGCAGCATCTCGTGCTCGGTGTGGTACCGGTGGAAGGTGGGGTGCGCGAGGTAGGCGGAGGCGCGCGCGTGGGGCGCGGGGTAGGGGATCTCCGCCGGCGCGGGGGCCGCGGGGTCGGCCGCCTTCCCGCCGAAGCACGCGAGCAGGGCGTTCACCTCGTCGAGGGTCGTCGTCTCGTCGAGACTTACCCCGACGGAGCGGGCGTCGACGGGCCGCAGGTTGAAATGGAGGGCCGCGGCCGCGGCGTGGACCCGCGTAGCGTCGACTCCGGTGACGGTAAGGGTGTCGAACACGGGTGCGTCGTTGACGCCGAGGCCGGCGGCGCGGAGCCCGTCGGCGAGCAGCCGCGTGAGGGTGCGCACGCGCGTCGCGATTCGCCGCAGGCCGGCGGGCCCGTGGTACACGGCGTACATTGAGGCCATGACGGCGAGCAGCACCTGCGCGGTGCAGATGTTGGACGTGGCCTTCTCGCGGCGGATGTGCTGCTCGCGGGTGCCGAGGGCGAGCCGGAGCGCGGGGTCGCCCTGCGCGTCGCGCGAGACGCCGACGAGGCGGCCGGGCATCTGGCGCTTGAACGCGTCGCGCGTTGCGAGGAAGCCGGCGTGCGGGCCGCCGAAGCCCATCGGCACGCCGAAGCGCTGGGCGGAACCCACGGCGACGTCGGCGCCGAACTCGCCGGGCGGCCGCAGGAGCGTGAGCGCGAGCAGGTCGGCCGCGACGATGGTGAACGCGCCCGCCGCGTGCGCCGCGGCGAAGAACCCGGCGAAGTCGTGAATCGAGCCCGTGGTGTCGGGATACTGCACCAGCACGCCGAAGCAGCCGGGGCCCGGACGGTATGTGCGATGGTCGCCGACGGTCACCTCGATGCCGAGCGGCCGCGCGCGCGTGCGCACGATGTCGATCGTCTGTGGGTGGCACTTTTCCGAAACGAAGAAGTCTCGGTGCTCGGCGGCGGCGCCCTCGCGCAGGCGGTGGCACATCATCATCGCCTCGGCGGCCGCCGTGCCTTCATCGAGCATCGAGGCGTTGGAGATCTCGAGGCCCGTGAGCTCGCAGACTAGCGTCTGGAAATTGAGGAGCGCCTCGAGCCGGCCCTGAGAAATTTCGGCCTGGTACGGTGTGTAGGCCGTGTACCAGCCGGGATTCTCGAGGATGTTGCGCTGGATCACGCCCGGCACGGCAGTGTCGTGGTAGCCGAGCCCGATGAAACTGCGGTGCACGCGGTTCTCCGCGGCGAGCGCGCGCAGCTCGGCGAGCGCGGCGGATTCGCCGGCGGCGGCGGGCAGGTTGAGCGGACCGCGGCGAATGGCGGCCGGCACCGCCGCCTCGGCTAGGGCCTCGAGCGACGGATAGCCGAGGGAGGCGAGCATGGCCGCCGTTTCTGTGGCGTCGTCCCCATGGTGGCGGCGGGCGAACGTGTCGGTCGGTGCAAGCGCTTCGCGGAGGGAGGCCATGGGGGCGGACGGTAGGTCGGCACCTCCTTCCCGCAACCGCGTTCTCGGCGTGCGGCGCGGCATTTAAGCATTTGTTTCGTCGCGCGAAGCGCCTCTGTTTGCGGCATGACCCGCGCCGAACGCGCCGCCTTCGTCGACCGCCGCCTTGAGGAGCTCTACCCGGAGACGCCGGTGCCGCTCGACCACCGGGACCCCTACACGCTGCTCATCGCCGTGCTGCTCTCGGCGCAGTGCACCGACAAGCGGGTGAACCAAGTGACGCCGGCGCTGTTCGCGCGGGCCGACAACCCCGCGGCGATGGCGCGTGTGCCGGTGGAGGAAATCCGCGCGATCATCCGTCCCTGCGGACTTTCGCCGCAGAAGGCGCGGGCGATCGCCGGCCTATCACGGATCCTCGTCGAGCAGCACGGCGGCGAGGTGCCGCGGACCTTCGAGGAACTGGAGGCGCTGCCCGGCGTGGGCCACAAGACCGCGAGCGTGGTGATGGCGCAGGCCTTCGGCGTGCCGGCGTTTCCGGTTGATACGCACATTCACCGCCTGGCGCGCCGCTGGAAGCTGAGCTCCGGCCGCAGCGTGGAGCAGACGGAGCGCGACCTGAAGGCGCTGTTCCCGCGCGAGCATTGGAACCGCCTGCACCTGCGGATCATCTTCTACGGCCGCGAACACTGCACCGCGCGCGGCTGCGACGGCACCGTGTGCGAGATCTGCCGCACCGTCGCCCCCCGCCGCCGCCGCGCACGGTAAGCCTCTGATGTGGCTGCGGCTGCAGCCGCGGAAGATTCACGCATCTCCTTCGGAAATGCCAGGTAGGGGCGGGCCGTCCCGGCCGCCCGCCTCGATCCGCACGGCCTTCGCGCACTTATCAAACCAGGGTCACCACGGATTTCACGGATGACGCTGATCGAGAAGAGAAAGATGGAGGCGTGAGGCGCAAGGGAATGGGGTGCGCGGTTCATCCGATGTGGCTGCGGCTGTAGCCGCGGAAAATTCACGACGAGCCTTCGGCGAAGGCCTCTCCGAACGCTTCGCACTGCAGTTGCTCGAGGCCGGAGATGAATCGGGCCGAAAGCTCCTCCGACAATTCCGCGGGAGCACCCGCGGCCACATCAGACCCGAAGAAAATCGGGAAAGGGAGAAATCGGGAAATTGGTAAACAGCCTGATGTGGCTGCGGCTGTAGCCGCGGAAAATTCAAGGGGAGCCGTCGGCGGAGCCGGACCGTCCCTTTTCACCGATCACCGCGTACCCTTGACCGCTTCCTCGCCCGGTGGGGGCGGGTTTCACTTCACGCCCAGCAGGTGCTGGAGCGTGTAGAGTTCGAGGGCCTCGTAGTTGCGGGCGGCGCGGTATTCCTCGACGCGGGCGCGGTCCCAGGTGCGGACCTTCTCGACGAGGTGGAGGAAGATGCGGCGGCTGGCCTTGAGGTGCTCGGTGACGGGCACGCCGGCCTGAGTGCGCATCGTCTTCACGTCGAGGCCGACGAACTCCCCGCGGCGGCCGTAGCCGGCCTCTTCCAAGACGCGCACCTGGTTGAAGGCCCCGCGGAGGTTGGCGGAGCCGAAATTTTTGTCTTGGTCGTACTTCAACCCGTTCTGGTCGTTGAGGTGGACACTCCCGAGCTTTCCGTGGGCGAGGCAGAACGCCATCTCGTCGCTGGGGTCGAGGTTGGCGAGCAGGGCGTGGGCGGTCTCGATGACGGCCTTGACGCGCGGGTGGTCGCGCGAGGCGTAGGCGAGGGCGATGGCGTGGCCCGCCGTGGGCACGTAGGCCATGTCGGTGGGCTCGTTCGGCTTGGGCTCGATCCACACCTCGACCTTGGAGTCGTAGGCGAGGATGGCGTCGACCGTCTCGAGCAGGCGCCGGTAGGCGAGGCGGGCGTCCTTCGACTCGCGCGTGTAGCTGCCCTCGCGGGCGAGCCAAAGCACGACGGCGCGGCAGCCGATCGCGCGGGTGATATCGAGGCACTTGCGCGTGCGGTCCCATGCGTAGCGGCGGTCGGCGGCGCGGTTCGAAGTATAGGCGCCGTCGATCGTCTGCGACGCGAACCACAGGCGCGGGGCGACGAACTCCGGCGTGAGTCCCTCGTCGCGCAGCATCTTCCGCACGGCCTTGGCGCGCGCCTCGATCTGCGCCGGCTTGAGGTCGTCGAGTCCCGGCACGACGTCATCGTCGTGGAACTGCACTCCGTCGAAGCCGAGCTGCTTGTAGAGGGCGAACTTGCGGTCGTGGGCGAAGGCCGCGCGGACGTCGGGACCGAACGGATCGCCGCCCTCGCTGATGTTCCAGGGACCGAAGGAAAAACGGTAAGTGACGGGTTTGCTCATGGGGATGGGAGAAGGTGGCTAGGAAAGGATTCGAATGAAAACACGGATTTCCAGGCAGGCTCGAGGCGAGGGGCGAGAAGGGGAAGGGTGTAATCAAGACATGGGTAACGCGTAGTTCGCGACGAAAGGCTCGGCGGGAAATTTCCGCGCCTGCCGAAGCAGCCACATGGGAGGTGAGTCCGATGAGGCGGCCTTCCCGGTCTCCCGATTTCCCACGCTGACAGCTTCCCGCCTTTCCTGCGCAGCTCCGATGCTTAGAGCCGGCGCACCCAGATGTTGCGGAAGCGGATCGGGCAGCCGTGGCCGCCGAGGGTGACCGGGCCGGTGCTGCGCTGCTGCGTGTAGGCGGGCAGGCGGCGGTGGCCGGTCTCGCCGTGGATCATGGTGTTGTCCTGCACGAGGACGCCGTTGAGGAGCACCGTGACGCGCGCAGGCTCGGTGAGCTTGCCGCCGGCGAAACGCGGGGCGCGGAAGATGATGTCGTAACTTTGCCACTCGCCGGCCGGCCGCGCGGCCTCGACTCGCGGCGGGGTCTGGGCGTACACGGCGCCGCACGCGCCGTCGGGGTAGATCTTCACCGAGTGCGAATCGAAGATCTGCACCTCGTACAGGCCCATGAGGAAGACGCCGTTGTTGCCCTGATCGGACCACGGTCCGGCGAAGTTCGCCGGCGACTTCCATTCAAGGTGCAGCTGGACGTCGCCGAATTCCTCGCGGCTGGAAAGCTTCACGTCGCCCGCGACCAAGTGACCGCCGTCGACCTTCCAGTCGTGCGGCGCGCGCCACGCGGCGGCGTCGGCCCCGGAGAACAGGACGACCGCGTCGGATGGCGGCGGCACGGACGGGCCGGCGGGTCCGGGGGTCACGCGCGGTGGCGCGGGCCGGTCGGGATCGTGCACGAGCCATTCGCACCACGGCAGACGCGGGGTGTCCTTGTAGCCGAAGTACCCCGAGCCGTCGCGGGCCTTGATCAGGTCGGCCGCGGGCGCCGCGCCGGCGAGGAGCGGCGAAAACAAGAGGACGGACAGAGCAGGTCGGACGATCCGGAGCATGGGAGGAGGGGACGCGGCTCGCTTAGGCGAAGAGTTTGGTCACGGCCTTGGCCTTCACCAACTCGCGCGGCTGGTTGAGGTGGTTGTAGACGATCGTCTCCGGATCGATCCCGAACGCATGGTAGATCGTGGCAAGGAGCTCGGTAGGGTGGACGGGGTCGCTGACGGGCGCGGAGGCGGTCTTGTCCGACTCGCCGTGGACGTAGCCGCGGCGGATGCCGGCTCCGGCGATGAGGGCCGTGTAGCAGTAGGGCCAGTGGTCGCGGCCGTCGGCGCTGTTGTTGTTGCCCGAGGTGCTGATGCCGCGCTCCGGGCTGCGGCCGAACTCGCCGAGGGCGACGACGAGCGTCTCGCTGAGGAGGCCGCGCTGGTCGAGATCCTCGAACAACGCGCTGAGGCCCTGGTCGAGCATGGGGCCGGACTTGTCCTTCATGCGTTCGGTGAGGCCCTGGTGGTGGTCCCACGAGTGATTGTCGGAATTGGCGACCTTGGGCCAGATGACCTCGACGACGCGGGTGCCGGCCTCGACGAGGCGGCGCGCGAGAAGGAGGCTTTGACCGAAGGTGTTGCGCCCATAGCGGTCGCGCAGCTTTTCGCCCTCGGCGGCGAGGTCGAAGGCCTCGCGGGCGCGGCCCGAGACGATGAGGCTGAGGGCGCGCTGGTAGTATTCATCGAGATTATACGACGCGGTGGCCTTCTCGATGTCGGGCATGGCGGCGTCGATCGACTCGCGCAGGCGGGCGCGGCGCTCGAGGCGCATGGCGAAGACCTCCTGTGGCAGGCGGAGGTCGTCGGTGCGGATGCGGTCGAGCTTGGCCATGTCGAGGTCATCGCCGTCCGGATACAGCGTGTAGGGATCGTAGGCCTTGCCGAGGAAGCCGGCGGTGCCGCCCTTGCCCACGACGTTGGACTCCTGCAGCGGGCGCGGGAGCATGACGAACGGCAGCATCGGCTGATCGACGGGCTTCAGGCGGACGATGTTGGAGCCGAAGTTGGGGAAATCCTTCGCGTTGGGCGGCTCGAGCTGACCGGAGGGGCTCACCTTGTCGGTCGTGTAGCCCGTCATGATCTGGTAGATGGCCGCGGTGTGGTTGAAGAGCCCGTTCGGCGTGTAGCTCATCGACCGGATCATGGTGAACTTGTCGTTCACCTTCGCGAGCTGGGGGATGATCTCGGTGAAGTTGACGCCGGGGATGCGCGTCGGGATCGGCTTGAACGCGCTGCGGATCTTATCGGGGACGTTCTCCTTCGGGTCCCACAGGTCGATGTGCGACGGACCGCCCTGCAGGTAGACCATGATGACGCTCTTGGCCTTGCCCCAGCCCGGGCCGCCGTGGCGGCCGGGGGCGGGTGCGGCGGGGGTCTGGGCGTTGAGGCGCAGCATCTGGCCGAGCGAGAGGCCGAGGATGCTCGAGCCGCCGACGCGCAGGAGGTCGCGGCGGGTCATCTTGGCGTGGGTGTCGCAGAGGTCGGTGTTCAGTCCACCGGGCAGACGGATCATGGCGGGGCCTTTCTCTTGGGGTGAGCTAGCGGTTGAAGAGGAATGCGGGCGTGTTCACGAGCGCCCAGGTCAGGTCCTGGACTCCGGTGAGGCGGCGGTCGGCGGCCTGGCGGGAGCTTTGTTCGGCATCGGCGCGCAGCTGGGCGAGCTTTGGATCGAGTGGCACGGGCCTTTCGGCCGTGGCGAGCACGGCGCGGAGTTTGGCCAATTCGGCATCCTCAGGTACGGGCAGGCGGGCGGTGAACAGCGCCTGGGTGAGCTTGCGGAGCATCGGATCGGAATCGCGCTGGTGGGTGGCGATCGCGGTGGCCTGCGCGGTGTTGCGCTCAGCGGCGGGGAGGGCGAGGGCCTCGGCGACGTCGGCGGGCACGCCCTGCTCGAGGGGCTCGTCGGACGTCGTGTACCAGAGGCGGAAGCGGCCGATGAGGTACGGCTCGCGGAAACGCTGCTGGAGGAAGATCTGGAAGCGCGCGCCCTTGGCGTCGCCCACGGGGGCGGGGAACGCGAAGCGGGCCCAATGCGGCTCGCCGGCGCGGCCGCCGACCGCCCACCCGTCGCGTGCGCCCTCGGCCTTGAGGTTGATGGCATTGGCGACGTCGTAATTGGCCTGGGTGAAGTCGGCGCGGGCGGCGCGGAACTCGGCGTCCTTCGGATCGCGGTCGCCGCCCTTGTCGCTCCAGCGAACGAAGAACTCGCTGAGCACGAAGTTGCCGTCCTTCGCGAGCCCCGGCCCGAAACGCGGGAGGCTCTCGTGCGGCAGGACCTCGAGCATGAGCGCGGTGACGCCGCCGTGCCGCGACTCCGCGTTGAACGTGTAGTCCTGCAGGCCGTTGATGGGGCCGGTCGAGAGGTAGGAACCGTCCTCGAGGCGCTTGAGGTTGCCGCCGTTGGTGACGTTGACGGTATTGATGACCAGCGGGTGCCACGCCGTGCCGGTGGCGCAGGAGGCAAGGGAGCGCTCGAAGTCCTCGCGCCGGCCCGGCAGCGCGGCCTCGTGGGCGGCGAGGGCCTTCTCGGCGGCGGCGATGCGTTCCGAGCGCACGCGCTCGGCCTCGGCGGCCTGCGGGGCGACGGCGATGAGACGGGCCTCGACGGCGGCCTGGGCGGCGGCGACGGCACGGGTGCGGACGCCTTCCTTCTCGGCGCTGATCGGCGCCCACCACTTCTCGCGTTCGGCGAGATCGCCGGCGAGGCGGCGGTGTTCCTCGTCGATGGCGCGCCACGACCCGAGCGCGGTGGCGGCCTCGGCCTCGGTGGCGTGCCGGCCGAGCGTGCGCAGGAAGACCTCGTCGACGAGCTTGCGGTCGTCCCCGATCTTGGCGGCGAGCGCGGCGAGCTCGTTCTTCCGGTCGTTGATCGCGCCGGAGACGGTGGTGCCGCTGAGCAGCGCCATCACGGAGCCGAGGCCGAGGTCGCTCGTGCGCTCGCACTCGCAGGCGGATTCGCGCGGCGGCCGGCCGAGGCTGGCGAGGAAGCCGCCCTGTGAGTCCACGGCCGAATCGGGCAATTGCGCGGCGCGCGTGCCGGGCTTCACGCCGGGGAACTCGGGGGTGGAGCCGGTCGCGCGGAAGACGGAGTCGAGCAACACCTCGGCCGGGAGGCGGCGCGCGAGGGCGTGCGAGTAATTGACGGTGTCGTCGGAATTCCAGCGGTGGGTGGCGAGGGAGAGCTGGTAGGTGCGGGACTTACAGATCACAGCCTGGAGCTTCCGCACGTCGAAGCCGCCGCGGACGAACTCCTCGGTGAGCCACGCGAGCAGCTCGGGGTTGGAGGGCGGATTGCCGGCGCGGATGTCGTCGATCGGCTCGATGAGGCCGACGCCGGTGAGGTAGCCCCACACGCGGTTGACGTAGCTGAGGGCGAAATAGCGGTTGTCCGGCGAGGTCATCCACGCGGCGAGTTGGTCACGTCGGCCGGGCTTCTCGCCGGCGGGCGGCTCGAATTTGGCGGCGTAGGGAAACGCGGGCGCGGTCTCCTGGCCGGTACGGTCGTGGCGGATCTCGCCGTCGGGTTTCTCGAAGACGACCTCGTAGAGCGGCTTGGCGCCTTCGACGGCGGATCCGGCGATGGTGCGGTTGCCCGACTGCGGATCCTTCTTGAAGTCGACGCGCGCGAAGTAGGCCGCGAGGTCGTAATACTGGTCCTGCGTCCAGCGCTCGAACGGGTGGTCGTGGCACTTGTTGCAGTTGAAACGGGTGGCGAGGAACAGGTGCGTCGTGTTCTCCATCGTCTCCGTCGGCGTGCGGAGAATCTTGTAATAGCTGGCGGCGGGATTTTCGCGGTTGGATCCCGAGGCGGTGAGGATCTTCCGCGCGAACTGGTCGTAGGGCGTGTTGGCGGCGACCTCGCCGCGGATCCAGTCGCGGAACTGCCGCGCGCCATCCTCGCCGAGGAATTTCCGGTTCACCTGCAGGAGGTCGGCCCATTTGTTGGCCCAGTGGTCGACGTAGTCGGGCGACCCGATGAGCCGGTCGATCACGGCGTCGCGTTTCTCGCGGGCCGGCCGCGCGTCGGCGAGGAACGCCCGCACCTCGTCGGCCGTCGGCGGCAGGCCGGTGAGGTCGAGGTGCACGCGACGGAGGAACTCGGCGTCGCCGCTGAGCTCCGACGGCAGGATCTTCATCCGCCGCCACTTCGCCGCGGTGAACTCGTCGATGCGGTTCCACTTTTCCGGCTCTCGCCACTCGAAGCCGGCGCGGTCGCCCATGACCGTGACGGTCGTCGCCGCGTAGGCGCCTTCGTAGCGCGCGAGCAGCGGGGCCTCGCCGCGGCGCAGCGTGCGCACCAGCCCGCCGCGCTCGGTCACGGCCACGTCCTGGTTGCCGGACTCGATGAAACCCTCGGCGGTGACGTCGCGTTTCCGGCCGTCGGCGTACGTGGCGATGATCCGCATCTGCTGGCGCGAGCCGACCCGCTGCAGCACGGGGTCGCGCGGCTCGAGCTCGATCGAGGTGACGCGCGGCGTCGACAGGTCGAGCCGCGCGCCGCCGGCGATCCATGCGCGGAGGATGCGGTAGTACTTGTCGTCGTACGCGGTGCGCTGTCCGCCTTCGTGCGGCACCGCACCGGTCGCCTTGAGCAGCATCAGGGAGTCATCGGGTGAAGCGAGGTTGACGCGCCGACCCGCGTGGTCGTCGACCAGCGAGCGGACGTCGAAGATCGGGTCATAGCCGCGGAGCGAAAGCTTGAAGCCGCCCTTGCCGTCCTTGGAACCGTGGCAGGGTCCGGAGCTGCAGCCGAGCTGGTTGAGCACCGGGTTCACGTCGCGCAGGAAGTCGACCTTCGCGGCGGGGTCGTGGTTGACGACTTCGAGTGGCAGGGAGGCGGTGCGGCCGCCGAGACTCGCCTCGAGGGTGGCGCGGCCGTTGCCCGCGGGGCTTACCAGGCCGGCGGTGGAGGCGTGAGCGACCTTGGCGTCGACCGTGAGGCGCGCGAGCCGCGTGGCATCGATGCGTGAGCCGTCGGCCAGCTCGGCCGTGACGAGCAGCTGCGCGGCATCGAAGGCGCCGTCGAGCCGCACGGTGGCGGGCGTGATCGTGAGCGTACGCACGGCCGCGCCGGCGGGCAGCGCCTCGGGCTCGGGCGGGTTGGCGGCGGGGGCGGCCGCGGCGTGGCCGCCGAGGACCACGAGGGTGGCGAGCAGCAGGGTCGGCAGGGACTTCATGCGAGCGGGATCAGCGGAGGGAAACGGGGGCGCCGGCGAGCGGGACGGGGACGAACTCGCCGGTGACGGCGCCGTCGGCGGTGCGGATGAAGCGCACTCGGCCGTCCTCGCCGCCGGCGGCGACGCGGGCGCCGTCTGGGCTGAAGGCGAGCGCGTAGACGGCGGTCGCGAGTTCGGCGGCGGCGACGCGGGTGGTGCCGCGCGTGGTGAACTCCTCGATGGCCTTCTTCTCATCGGCCGAGTACGACGTCGCGACCTTGGTGTAGGCCTTGAGGATATTCTCCGGGATAGCCGTATCATGCTCGCCTGGGAACAGGTGGACGGAGCCCTTGCCGTTGAGGCTGCTGGCGGCGGCGACGAGGCGACCGTCGTTCGAGTAGTCGACGGCGAAGATGCGGCCCTCCATCGCGGGGAAGCGGCGGAGCAGGTTGGCGTTGTCGCCGATCTTCCGCGCGGCCTGGCGGAACACGAGGTAGAGCTGCGGCACGCCGTCGGCGCCGCCGATCACGACCTCGTCACGCCCCGGCCGGCGCGCGACCGCGTGCAGCCCGCCGCGTAGCGCTCCCGGCGTGATCGAGGTGACGTTGTCGATGAAGCGCTGCGTCTCGACCTCGGTGAGCTTGGTGCTCATGTCGCGACCGACCGAGATCACATGCGAGCCGTCCTTGTTGAAGACGGTGCCGAGCACCCAGTCGTTGTGCGAACCTTGGAAGAGGACCTGCTCGCCCGTCTGCGCGTCGATCGCGCGCAGGGTGTTGTCGGGGCAGCCGAACGCCACCCGCCGCCCGTCCGGCGACCAGCTCACGCCGTAGACGGTGTCGTAGCCCACGGGCAGGGAGAGCGTGAGCTTGCGCTGCGCCACGTCCCAGACCTGCACCTCGCCCATGCGGGCGGGCAGGCCGCCCGCCACGGCAAGCTTGGTGCCGTCGGGTGAGAAACGCACCGACTCTATGCGCTCCGAGAGCCCGACGAGGCGCGCGACAAGCCCGCCGCCGTCGGCGCGGTGAAGGAGGACCTCATGGAACCCGGCGACGGCGATCAGCGAGCCGTCGGGAGAAAACGCCAGCGAGGTGATGACGGGCGGCCGCACGTAAGTCGGCGGGTGTTCGGCGTCGATGCGTTGCACCGCGTTGCGGGGCGTGTCGTCGACGGCGCCCTCGGCGATCCAGCGGCGAATGAGCGCGAGGGTGTCGGGCTTCAGCGGGGCCTTGTCCTTGGGCATCTCCGCCTCGCCGTCCTTGGGCGTGATCGAGGCGAGCAGCGCACTGGCGTCGGGCTGGCCGGCAACGACCGCCTTGTGTCCGCTTTCGCCGCCCGCGAGCAGGCGGGCGAAGTCCGTCATCACATAACCGCCCCGGGCCTTGGCCGGCTGATGGCAGCCCTGGCAATGGGCCTGGAAGACCGGGCGCACCTGTTTCCAGTAGCTGACGGGTTGGTCGGTGGTCTCCGCCGGCGCCATCGGAGGCGGAGCCGCCGCGAAGGTTCGGCTGTAAAACCCGAGCAAAAGCGTTGCCACGAGCGCGAAGGTGCGGGCACCGGGACGCGCGGGGGTGGCGGGGTGGGTGCGGGGTGAGCTCACCGAGGGAAAAGGCACCGTTCCGCCGCGGCACGGTCAACGCGAATGTGCCCGCGCTATGGGCGAGCGGGAAAACGGGAGCGGCGGAAAACTTGAAAAGTGGGAAATCGGGAAATTGGAAAAGTGGGAAACTGGGAAACACGGCCTACGTTCGGCTCGGCGGGTGTGGCTGCGGCTGTAGCCGCGGACACGTCGGCGGGGCTTCTCCGCCTCCGGCGTGGCCTGCCCTCCTCGGCTGACCCGCCTGCCTCAGCGGAGGGCGGTGCTGAGTTCGCGCAGGGCGGCGTGCAGGCGCGGGGCGGTCTCGGGGCCGAGCGAATTGACCTCGCCGTAGACCGGCTTGGGTGCGCCGTATAGGTACGGTGGCTCCCGGTCCCACTCGCTGCGCGGGATGATGTAGCCGACCTCGTCGTTCGCGAGTCCGAGCACGAACTTCACCCGGCCCGGCAGGAACGCCCGCACGGGCGGCACCTCGACCGGTTCCACGTCGAAGTCCCCGCCCGGAGCGCGTTCCACGCCGCCATTCACGATCTCGGGGTAAATCTCCCCCGGCACGCAGGCGATCGAGGCCTCGCCGAAGCGCAGCACGGCCGCCTCCGAGCGCACGTGGCGCCAGCGGCTGTGGCCGCGGTCCATGATTCCCAGCACCGGCGCGAGGAGGAAGTTCACGTTGTCGACCGGCAGCTCGAGCGTGCGGGCCTCGATCGCGATCGGCGCGTGCGTCGTCGCCGCCACCGCCGGCTCCCGCAGGCGCGGCAGGATGCGGGCGGCGAGCTGGCGACCGACGGCCGCGCTCTTGTCGTGCGAGGGTTGGCGATGGTCGGTCGCCGTGAGTGGGTCGCGCACCGTCGTGCTGGGATGGGTCGTCATCAGCCCGCCCACCGCGCCGTTGATGAAGCAATGCACGCCCCCTAGTCCTGCGAGTGATCCTGCCGGGCCCGACGCCCCGCGTTCGAGGACGTCGCGCAGCACGCCGCAAAAGTCGGCCGTGACCTCGGTGTTGCCTGCCCACGGCGTCTCGGGGTGGTTGCCCCAAGTCACCAGCGTGCCGAGCGTCGCGCCGCCCGTGGGCGCGGTGAAATGCATCACGCGCACCTCGGAATCGTAGACCTCGGGCCGGCGCGTGTCGGCGACGAGTCCGGCCGGCGGCACGGCGATCTCGTGGAATGCCACCTGCGCGGGTGCCAGCGCCGCGACGGCCGAAGCCAGCGTACGCGCGGCGGTCGCGATCACCCGTTCGCGGTAGGCGGGATCGACGCCGTTGCGCAGCGGGTGCGGGCCCCACAGGCCCATGAGGTCGGGCGTCGAGTGGTTGTGCGTCGCGGCGACGATCGCGTAGGTAAGGCCGAGCTCCGGCGCGAGGCGTTGGCGGATGACGATGACGTCGTCGTGAAAGAGCCCGATCGCGTCGAGGGCGACGAACCCCACGCGCGTGTGGCCGTCGTCGACCACGCAGGCGACCGCCCAGAGGTCGTCGTGGATCGCGGTGGCGGCGCGGTTCTGGGAAAAACCCGCGAGCCAGACCGGCCGCGACGGGTCGCCGAGGTCGGGATTCATGCGTTCGCGCGCGAAGCCGGCCCGGAGCGGCCGCGGTTCGGCGCGGGATTTTTCCGCGGAGACCGAGATCCGCACGGCGTAGCCCGGATTCCGGTCGCGGAACGCGTACGCGGTGCGCAGCGCGAGTGCGACCAACGAGAGCGCGGCCGCGGCGGCTGCGCCGCGGGCCAGTCGTTTCCAGAACGTGCCTCGGACCATGGGGGTTTCCGGAGGCTAGGGAAAACGCACGACGACTCCAGCCCCGGCTGAGGCGCCTGGGACCGCGCCTAAAGGTGCTCCTCGTAGGAGATCTCGATCTTCGCACGCTGGGCCCGCCGTTTCGATTCCCCGTGGAAACGTACGGTGTGTCCCTGCGGATCGTAAGTGAATCCTTCCCGCGGATCGGCCGCCACCGCGCGGCCGTCGACCTGCACGCGCAACGT
>JACCEC012068698.1_pt1 | contig 14642 bp, 13 predicted proteins | sample 7450121 | NCBI WGS metagenome assembly JACCEC01 (sample SAMN15323455, study PRJNA562643) | freshwater metagenome | isolation source: river surface water | place: USA:Blue River Watershed | collected 2017-08-18 | reverse complement strand
GAGAGCGCTTCACCTCTCTATTTTATGGGGTGAGAAGGAAATGGCCAATTGTTCGGCTGGTAGTTAACGCAGCCCGCTGCGCCTGATCACTCGAACGTTCAGGCTTGAAGTACTTGGGTTATAGACGTTATTGGTTGGAACAAGGCGGGCGGTAATTACGGTTTCCTTCTGGATAGCTGGCTTCCATGAGCAGGTGACATTGCCAACGCTGGCTGCCTTGTTGTTGCATCCTGGGATTCTCTTGCCGTCGATCATAAAGGTAATCCGCCCTGCCTGATCAACTGCTGCAATGATGTTAATCGTCTGACCCTTTGGTGGGGTTGTGGTGCCTCCGGTCAGTGAGAGCGTGACGGTGGAGACGCCGTTGATGACGGTGATGGTCAGAGTCGTGGTTGTAGATGTCTCAAAGTTTGCTGCATCAGTCGGTGTGAAGGTTGCAGTAAGTGAGACAGAGCCGAGCGCATTTGGCGTCCATGAGCAGGTTGCTGTCGTTGATGCAGCAGATGCTGAACCGCAGCCTGAGATAGTGGTGCCACCGAGCATGAAGTTGACGCTTCCTGCTCGTGGAACAGTTGCAGTAATAGTGACTGCGCCTCCGAGGGCGGCGCTCGTTGCCGAGTTAGGAAGAGCGATGGTGATAGCAGTCGATGCTTTATTGACGGTAATAGTCAGCGTCTTGGATCCGACTTGGCTGTTGGTATCAGTTGCTCTGACAGTCTGGGTGTAGGTGCCGGCGGGAGTCGATGATGATGCGGTGACAGTTGTTCCGCTTAAGGTAATTCCTGTTAGCGATGATCCGAGCGACCAGGTGAAGGAGTTGGTTCCGCCAGATGCAGAGTAGGCAGAAGTTGATGCTGAAGATCCGTAGGTGAGAGTAAGGGTGGCATCTCCTGTGACAGTAATGGATGTTGGTGTTTCAGTTACTGCAGTCGAGGACTCTCCTGCGCCAGCGTTGGTCGTTGCGCGAAGACGGATGGTGTAACCGGTGCCGTTGGTCAGGCCGGTCAAGATCAGTGGTGATGCAGTTGTTCCCGTAGGACGGTTGGTGAAGGCGCCGCCATTAGATGAGTATTGATAGGTCGTTGTCGTCGATCCGCGAGCTGCCCCTGGCGTGAAGTAGATGGCAAGTTGTCCACTTGTTGCAGTAATCGAATCGATGGTGGGAGCTGCAGCAGGTTGTGCAACGAGCACCGATGTCAGGGTGGGGGCAGAGAAAGTTAAGTTAGAGAGCGAGTTGGTAGCAAGGTCTCGGATAGTTCCGGAGTTGAGATCAAGGCTCGTGGAGATGGCAATACCATCGCTATCGAATTCAAGCGGATCTGTGGCAACGGTGTAGCGAAAGAGAGCGGTCTTGGAATCAGACATTGATACGAAGTTCGCATACTCTGTTGTTGAGCCGACGGTGAACGTTAAACGTGGCGTTCCCGTAACGGTGACCGACTCTGAGAAGGCAACGGTGAAGGTCGGGGTCTCGGAGGGGATATAGGTCTTATTGGCAGGAGCGGTCACTGAAGAGATGGTGGGGGCGGTGCGATCGATAACAATCGGGGTCAAAGTAGATGTATTTGATGTTGGTCCAGATGTGCTTGTCACCGTGCCGTAAAGCGATCCAGCAAGAACTTGAGGAATCAGAGTGCCCTCGCTGCACGAAGATACGGTGAGCGTAAAGGAAGTCCCGGATGATGCACTGATAGCGAAAGAGCATCCTGTCGCAGTGCCAGAATTTGAAAAGTCACTATTTGCAACAGTAGTTACATTCTGCGAAGTAGAGAATGTGAAATCAATTGGCGAGGTCGTTGAAGTGGGCGTGCTTAGTGACGAAACAAAATTTGAGATGCTAGGGGCGTTGTCATATGTTATTTTCACGAAACCATTCCCAGATTTACCGGTCATTGTTCCGCCAGATGGATTAGGCATTGTTGCATTGCCTGCGGTCAAAGTTGTTGAAGTAAGTGTGCCTGTGTAACCTGACCCACCACCTCCTCCGCCACCGGCATCAGAACCTGCACCACCGCCGTAATAACCACCGCCGCCACCGCCGCCTGATATTCCATCAACTTGACTGGCAGTTCCATTCGCTCCACGCCCGAAACTTGCTGCATTTGCAGGCACCTGTCCCCCGTTATCTCCTGATGCGCCACCTGCAGAGGATGTTCCACCAGTTCCTGCTTTTCGGTAGGGAGTTTCGCCATTTGAATGTGATCCCGCTAGCCCGTTAGTTCCACCACCTGCTCCACCGGCCGCAGCATATGCACTCCAACTCGAATTTCCCGACCCCGCGGCGCCGCCGCCACCGCCTGCAACGATCAAAATGCTAGACGTGCTACTCGCTAAAGTACTTAGCAATCCTGAAGTTGTCGCGATATGCGTTGCACCACCACCGGTATAAGAACTATAGCCATTTGTCTTCGTTCCCCACCCACCACCATTGAAAGCCATTGAACTATCTGAAAGAAAACCTTGCTGACCAACATAGATGTAAAGGATTGTGCCAGCTGTCAGTGCTGCCGTACCTTTTGCATATCCGCCATTGCCACCCACACCCCAATAATTTGTCCCGGTACCTCCACCTTGCGCACCCCAGGATTCAAGAATGAAGTTTCCTGTGTAGGGAACAGTCCACGCGTAATAATCGCCAGTATAAGAAAAGGACGAAGTGCACGTTGTGACAGCGGAGCAATCAGGAGTTGGATTGGTGGATACAGCCGATGCTGTAACAGGCGAAAAAAGAGAAGCTATAAATCCAAGGACCCAAATATTTCTAAGAGTGCGCTTCACTCGGCCAGTTTAAAGGGTTGGCCACGTCGGACCAAGAAATCTATTGCTGAGTCTTGGCTTTATGCGATCCATCGCAGAATGGCTTCTCCTTAGATAGGCCACAACCGCAGAATTTTGGGTTTTCGACTTTACTAGTGAAATTCCCTTCAGCATCGACGAAATCCACCGTGCCCGTGATGCGGATAGATCCGCTCTTGGGGTTCACGAAAGCTTTCACGCCTTCTGATGCGTTTTCAGACATGTTTACGGCTTAGTCGAGATAATCACGAAGCGCTTGCGAACGTGATGGGTGACGAAGCTTTGACATTGTCTTTGACTCAATCTGACGAATACGCTCACGTGTAACACCGTGAACCTTTCCGATTTCATCAAGTGTCTTTGGCTGTCCATCGGTAAGTCCGTAGCGAGCCTTGATCACATCAGCTTCACGGTTGGTAAGACCACCGAGAACCTGCATCAACTGCTCCTGCAAGATAGTAAATGTGACTGACTCTTCTGGCTTGATTGCCTCTGAATCCTCAATCAAATCACCGAACTCTGAATCTCCTTCTTCGCCAAGCGGTGTGTGAAGTGAGATCGGTTCGCGACCGTACTTCTGAACTTCAACAACCTTCTCTGGTGTCATATCGAGCTCTTTAGCGAGCTCTTCTGGGGTCGGTTCGCGACCAAGATCCTGAAGCATCTGGCGCTGAACGCGAGCAAGCTTGTTAATGACTTCAACCATGTGCACCGGAATACGAATCGTACGAGCCTGATCAGCCATCGCACGAGTAATCGCCTGACGGATCCACCATGTTGCGTAGGTCGAGAACTTATAACCCTTGGTGTAGTCGAACTTCTCAACTGCACGGATAAGACCGAGGTTACCTTCCTGAATCAAATCCAAGAACAACATTCCACGACCGGTATAACGCTTTGCAAGAGAAACCACCAGACGAAGGTTTGCCTCTAGCAAGTGATTCTTTGCGCGCTTTCCATCTTCCACAATCCACTCGAGTTCACGCTTGAGCTTCTTTTCGAGCTTCTTGTCGTTGAGCAACTTCTCTTCTGCAAAGAGGCCCGCCTCAACTCGTGTAGCAAGCTCTACTTCGAGCTCTGCGTTGAGAAGTGCAACGCGGCCAATCTGCTTGAGGTAATCCTTTACTGGGTCAGCGGTTGCACCAGCTGTAAGAACAGTTTGCTCTGGTGGGAGGCGCTTGATTTCTGTCTGTACGAAACGAGCCTGCTCATTGAAGAAGTAGAGCAAGTCTTCGAGGTTCTTCAAGTAGCCCTGGTTAACTGCCTCGGTGATGATCTTCGCAGACTTATCTGTGAAGGTATTCATCGCAAACATCTGCTGAATCTGCTTGAAGGTCAACGCCTTCGCTTCAGCTTGATCGATGTTGTGCTTTGCAGCAACTTCGCGGCCGTGGCTCTTGCCATTGATGGCCTCAATGATCATATGGATGTTCTTGAGGTCCTTCTTATGCTTTTCGCGCTCGTTCTTATCTTCTTCATCATCATCTGACTCTGAATCGAGAAGGAGGAATGAACCTTCTTCAAACTTGCTCTTCTCTTCAGTGACATCGACTACGCGAGTCTTTCCACCTTCAGCTTCGGCATCGATGATCTCTGCAGCTTCTGCAATGAGTGCATCGACGTCTTCGATTTCAACTTCTTCAACAACAATCTCGTTGCCATCTTCATCGAGGACAACTGCCTTAGCGCCCTTTTCTGCTGGCGCATCAGTTGCTTCAACGCTCTTTACAGGTTCTGGCTTTGGCGCAACAAGTGCAAGCTCTGCCTTTGAGAGCGGCTTTATCTTGAGCTTCGCGGCCTTGAGCGCTTCGCGATCGTTTTCGATTTGCGAATCTAACTTACGCGCCTCTTGGGCGAGCGCACGAAGATCCGCTGTTACCTCTTTATTGGAGCGGTAGTTAATCTTCTTCTTATCAAAAATTTCAACGAGCTCTGCATGGCGCTTGTTCTTCGCCATAAGGTCGAGGATCTGCTGGACATCAGATGCATCAAGGACCTTCTTCTAATCAATCTTCTCTGGCTTCGGCGCTGCAACCTTTTTGACCGGAGCAACTTTCTTTGCCACGGCCTTCTTTGCCGGAGTTGCCTTCTTTGCGACTGCCTTCTTTACTGGCGCTGCCTTCTTTGCCGGAGCAGCTTTCTTAGCCACGGCCTTCTTTGCCGGAGTTGCCTTCTTTGCCACTGCTTTTTTAGCAGTCACCTTGTTTTTGAGCGCATCAAATCCAGCCACAATAGTCCTTTGGTTTTTTCGAGCTAATTTCGAGATTATCTATCTCGAACTGCTCGAAGTGATAGGCATATTATACCCAGAGGAATTCGCTAAATCAGCGTGAAATTTGTGCCACAGATAAGGCGTGGCGGACTGCTTCACCCACGGATTCGGCCTCTACCAAGAATCCATCGTGGCCAAAGTCGGAAGAAATGGTGATTAGCGGCTCTGCAGTGGGCACAAGCTCGGCAATCTCAACCTGAAGTCGAGGTGGAAAGAGGCGGTCGGTGTCGATCGAGACCACTACCACCGGCACTGTGATGGATTTGAGCGCCTGCACCACATCCCCACGCTCACGCCCCACATCATGAGAGTTCATCGCATCGGTGAGGGCGATATAGGTGTTGGCATCAAATCGCTTAGCCAGCTTATTTGCCTGGTGATCTAGGTATGACTCAACGGCATAGCGCCCAGTCTCATCCCCCTGTAATTGGCGGCCAAAGCGAACATCCATCTCGGATTCGGTGCGATAAGTCAGATGAGCAATTCGACGAGCGATACCCATGCCCTCGACCGGGCCGATTTCCTGCTCGTAGTAATCGCCATTATTGAAATATGGATCCGTTTTGATGGCACGAATCTGTATGGATGCCGTACCAATCTGATCGCCTGTCGCAACAGCGGAAGATCCAATAGTGCAGATTGCTCCTACTCGATGTGGCAATTGAATCGCCCATTCAAGTGCGCGCATTCCACCCAGAGATGGACCAACCGCAATCAGATATTTTTCAATTCCCAGAGCATTACTGAACGCAACCTCCGCGTTGACCATGTCACGGATGGTGACGATGGGAAACCGCGAGCCATAACGCTTTCCATCTGGGGCAATACTGGATGGTCCTGTTGAACCCTGACATCCGCCAATCACATTAGGACAGACAATAAAATATTTATCGGTATCGAATGGAAGACCAGGCCCGACCATCTGTGGCCACCATCCTGGAACATCAGACCATCCTGTCATTGCATGGTTGATCAAAATTGCATTGCTCTTATCGGCGTTGAGAGTTCCCCAGCTTTGGTAAGCAATGGTGATATCCGGCAAGACCTCGCCGTTTTCTAAAAGGAGATATCCAATCTTGATGAACTTACGTTCACCTGGATCATCGCCCTCAAGCCACGCACCTGTGACCTTGGGGTTGGGGATTCTGCTCATTACTAACTTCCTTCACGCACTTGCAGCTGGCCAATACGGCGCACTGCCTGGTCGTCACCCGGAGCACCCCACCGCGGTGGAGGGTTGCCGTTCGACTAGCCGGGGCTTGATGTCGAAACTCGTGACCTGGGCAAATTCTAACCCATGGCAACCGCTCCTCGAAATATCCAATCCTGCAAAGGCGCCCTCAATCGAAGATCGAGGCGACCACCTTGGGGTGCAGCTCTGCTCGCATCGCAGCAAATGATTCAGGTGGCCATCCGGCGTTGAAGACTCGACGGAGCAGCGCTGCCAATGGATAGTGCTCGTCATCATCGAGTGCGCGATCGAGCGCCTTCTGTGCCATCGCACCATCGCCTCCTTCATATGCCATCGCTGCAACAATGCAGGCGATCGGAGCCACAAACCCAATCGGAGCAAAACGTAGAACTTCACGCCACATGGTGAAGTAGATGTCATAAGTATCTTCACTATGAACCCCCATCGCGTAATCGCGTACTTGCAGGTCGCTCATACGACCAATCATTCGGGCGACTAAGGTTCGATTCGTTATTCCGTACCCCATTCGAAAATCATCGAGAAGTAAATCCATTGTCTCAACCCCATCACGGCGCAGCGCACCCACATCGAGATCATCATCATCTATTGAAAATGATGAAACCTCGCTCGCCCAACTTAAAGCAAGCGAAGCGGGATCTGGCGAGAGGGTCTCTATTAATTGCGAGATGTTTTCAAAGGGCATAGGGATACCTGCCATTACATGTTCTGCCGCAATCTCTGATGCATTTATCTCGGGCATCTCTTTACCGCTCGGTGGACAGCAACTCTGATCTCTGCAGATAATCGAACGGTATCGATTGGATTGCACAACAATTGATTCTTGAATATCAATCCCATTACGTATCAAGCCGGCGCCAAGAGAAATCAATATGGAATCGCCATCATCGCGATTTGCAGGCATATATGCCACTAAGAGCGCTGCCTCTGATTGATCTCGCAGAAAATGGTGTGCCAAGAGATCAATCTCTTCACTCCGCAAACGCTCGGGAAGATCAATGCGCATTGCAAGACCAATGGCCCCATCCTTTACCGAAATCAGGACGATTGAATTGGTGGGGTGAAAGCCGATGAGGAAAGGAATAGCGGTAATGAGGTCGTTGGCAGAAGTTAAGGTGGGCATTAGCTCTCAATTCATGAAGCGGATTGGGGCGGCGACTACTGTGATTGGAAGGACCGAAACGGTCGTGATCTCGCCAGGAATACGGGCAGAGATGCCATCGATGGTGAACTCCCCATCCCATCGAGTGATGAGTTCAATGAGATAGTGACCAGGTTTGGAATATGTATGACGGATCTCGCCATCGGGATATGGCGCTCCGGCTTTGCGTGTCATGTAAATAACGCCATCGCCGTAGTGCCAGATAAATGTTGGTCGGAGTCGAACATTGACGACTTCTCCGACAATCTCGACTTTCTTCGTCACCACAGAGGGAATGTCAGACCAGAAATAGACTGGTGTCTGCACTAGTGGAGAAAAGGCAGGTTGATAACTAATACCTGCGGTTGGAATTGATTCAATCAATTTATCTTCAAGAGAAGTTGGAGTTGCAGCCGTTCTCTTGGCTACTGGTTTCTTCCGAGGTTTCTTAATTGCGGGCTTCTTGCTGGTTTTGGTAGCAGGCGGCTTGGCAACAGGTTTTCTCGTCACCTTGACCTTTGGCGTTGCCGTCTTGGATGGTGCGGGAATAACCGTGGTGGACTTTTCGCCACTTCCTTTACGCCCTTCAATAACGATGTGACCATCTTGGGTATAGACCTCAATACAGGCTTTCACAACACAATCCGCGCCTGCTGCTGCATTGATTGGTACAAACAAGACAGAAACGATGAGAACTTTCGATATTTTCATCGCCGCAGATTAGATATTTCCTCACCCGCCGAACGAAGTCGTTGAGACATCTGTGGATAGATATGGAACAGTAGGGATATGGCTGCGCGCGATGGTGATGGGTGGATTGAATGCACCTGTGGTTCCAAGCACTGGGGCAAACATGGCGCAGCTGGAATCCTGCTCATTCGCAACGGCGCAATCTTCTTACAGCATCGCGCACCGTGGGTTCATAATGGAGATACATGGGGAATTCCTGGAGGTGCTCGTGATTCTCATGAAAGCATCGTGGATGCAGCATTACGAGAAGCGGTAGAAGAGACCGGAATTAATCCTGATCATGTAACCCCACTAACAACATTTACTGATGATCATGGCATCTGGTCTTACTCCACCGTCATTGCCGTTGCGAGTAATAACTTAGAGGGTCACGAACTTAACGATGAATCGCATGAAGTTCGATGGGTGGCATTTGATGATGTTGAAAGAATGGTGCTACACCCGAGTTTCGCAAAGAGTTGGCCGGCGCTGCGTCTTGCTGCAACTGATGCAATCGAAAGAGCTATCTAACCTCTAATTCGACAATCTGGTCGCACCACGACAATTCATCTCGGCGCGCATGGGCAACAAGAATTATGGTTCTTCCTGCTACACGTTCTGCGATCAACAGGTTTTGAATCTTTGAAATGGATGCTAAGTCTTGAGAAGCAAATGGCTCATCCAGCAAAATAACTTGGCTCTCTCTCAGCAAAGCGCGTGCTATCTCAATGCGCTGCAATTGACCGCCAGAAAGAGTTGTGACGCTCTGGTTCAGAAAACTCTCCAACCCCAATGCACTGATGAGATATCTGAATCTTTCCGGTCTAACGGAGTCGTGCCCTAAGTGGAGAATCTCTGATGTTGTATAGGCCATCCAATAGTGGTGGCTTTGGGCAGCCACCGAACGTAAAGAGGAGAGCTCCTTATTTGAATACTCGCTCACGGATTTCTTATTCAGGGTAATCTCGCCAGATTTCGGCAGAAGATCACCTGCCAGGGCAGTCAAGAGAGTTGATTTACCGCAACCATTAGCGCCAAGAATCGCTGAGATCGTGCCCGACTTAAATTCAGCAGAGAAATCGGTCAGCACATTGCGATTGCCGTAACCGAGAGTGATCTGCGAACAGGTAATCATCGCCAGACCTCCCCGCTCTTGCGCAGGATGAGGATGAGGATAGGTGCGCCAATTAGTGAGGTAATCAATCCGATTGGGAGCTCAATCGGTGGCACTAACGCACGCGCTGCAGTATCTGCGATGAGAAGTAAACCGCCTCCGATAACTGCCGAACCGATCATCAAAGGACGATTTGTTGGTCCGATCAAGAAGCGCGTGATGTGAGGTGCGGCAAGAGCTAAGAATGCAATGGAGCCAACCACACTTACGGATGATGCAATCAAGATAGAGATGAGTGTAAATGCAATTAATCGCATCCGCTGTGGATTGAAACCAAGATGAGAGACCTCGCGATCTCCCAGGACTAATAGGTCCATACGCTGCGAATAGAACCACGCAGCGATAGATGAAACGATGACGAGAGGCGCCAACAACGGCAAGGTATTCGATTGAGTGAGAGCTAGTGAACCCAACGACCAGAACGATATTGAACGCGCCTCTGGTTTATCAGCGATGGCAATCAGTAGACCTGAGGCAGCTGTGAAGAGAGCAGAGGTGGCGATTCCTACGATTACTAACTGCAGTACTGAGCGAGAGAGAGCAAAGGTCAGGACAGAGGCAATAAGCGCGCCAATGGTTGCGGCCACAGTTGCACCAAGAGTTCCCACAGTTGCAATGTTCAGGACGACTGCCAAGGTTGCACCGAGCGCCGCTCCGGCAGAGGTTCCAATGATGGATGGATCTGCCAGCGGATTATTTGTCGCAGATTGCGCAAGTGCGCCAGCAACGCCGAGCGCTGCTCCCACCAAGAGTGCTGTGAGGACTCTTGGGAAACGAATATCCCAGATGATGTCGTGGCCGACTCCACCCAATGAGCGGTCGAAAATGTATTTCCACGGAGATTGAAGATTGGAACTTCCCACTGTTAACGCAAAGAGTGCGAATCCAGATATCGCGATGAGGAGGGCTAAGAGCAGGAATCTTCTTCCTTTAATCGACATCACTAACTGACCTCATTGAGTGCGGCAGCTAACTTATTAAGAAGTGATGGCGTGCGTGCACCAAAGGAGAGCAAGAGTGAATCTTCAACTGAGATGACTCGAGATTCTTTACCAGCAGGAGTCTGCGCGACTCCTGGCAGAGCCAGTAATCCTGATACTCCCCCTACTGATGCCAGCCCTTTACTCATAACCAGAATGATTTCCGGCTTGAGCGAGATGATTGATTCAGCTGTCAATGGCGAGAAGGGCCTGGAGTTGGCTACTGCACCAACATCGACGGCACCAATCGACGCTAAGAGAGAATCTGCACCAGAGCCTTTACCGCCTACAAAGTAAATTGAATTTCCACCTCGGAGATAGAGAAAGAGAACGCGTGGAGATCCTGAAACTTTCTCTGACGCACCGAGAACCGTGGTTTCGATTTCATCTGCAAGTAGTTGGCCAGATTTCTGCACGCCTAATAACGAGGCAACGGCTACAACTTTCTGAGAGATGCCTGCGACGGTCCAGACTTCTTCAATGCTCTCAACTTTGATCCCTGATTTCTTGAGTGTCGCAATCGATTGCGAAGGACCCACTGATGAATCAATAATCACTAAATCTGGTCTGAGAGCAATAATTTTCTCCGCCACAACTTGATGACCAGAGGTCACAACTGGAACTGATTCCAAAGCTGGCTCATTACTTGCGATATCGCGACCGATAAGAATTGACTTCAAGCCAAGTGAATCAATGATCTCTGCAGATCCATTTGCTAGTGCGACGACTCGAGAATAATTCGGAGTTTCAGCGGATTCGATCCGTGAATTTGTTACATCGTTGGCTGAGATATCAATAGCCGTACCTGAAGTTGTGCTGCATCCTGTGAGCGCACTCACTGTGACCAGCGCAACAATCAGCGCTTTGATTCTCATGGGTGAGATTGTGGCAGAGATATTTCCGACAGGGTGCCACGTGTTGTCGGATAAATGCTTTTCGCCAATTCTTTAGGCTCTACCTATGAAAGCTCGGGTAGCTGTGATTCTTACGTTGATCTTTGCCGTATCAACGCCGGCTCATGCTGCTGTGACAGTTACAGGAACTCACGGTGGAAAACTCACCATTGCGCAATCGAATTTCAAGAAAGAGATGAAAGTTAAAGTCACCGGAAAAGGCTTTGATGAAACTGTAGGCCTCTACCTTGCTTACTGCGTTGTCCCAAAGAAAGGCCAGGCACCGACACCTTGTGGTGGTGGAGTGAACAAGCTCGGTACCGGAGAAGCTTCGTATTGGATCTCATCGAATCCCCCACCTTACGGAGAAGGCCTAGCAATTCCATTTGCTCCAGGAGGTCGCTTCGCCGAGGATGTGGCCATCACCCGAAAAATTGGAAAGTTTGATTGCCGCAGAGTGAAGTGTGCAATCACTGTCAGATCTGATCATCTCCATGAAGGTGATCGCAGCCACGATATCTACATCCCCATCACGATTAAGTAACCATCCACAACGACTGACTCAAGAAAAAGGAATCACATGAAAATACGTTCGCTCTTCACAGTCCTCGTTCTTGCATTTTCAACTTTGGCATTCTTGCCTCAGGCACAGGCAGAAACCTTTGTGTGGGCAAGCGCTCCGTTAACCAATCTCGATCCAGCGGGTGCAAAGATCAATGGCGGCTTCACCAAGTTTCCTGCGGGAAAGGGCATGTATATCCAGCAATGTGTGGCTCCCGTCGGAGCAGCTCGACCTTCAATTTGCAGCGATGCAGTACAGCTATGGGTGACAGCTGCAGGTGGTCCTCGCACCACTAGCCCAACTGGCGGTATCGCAATTACAGTCTTTGGAACGATCACCGGAAAGGGTCAGTCAGTCGATTGCACAAAGGAACAATGCGGTCTCTTCTTCCGCCTCGACCACGATTCACCGACAGACACTTCGGAAGATAAGTTCTTACCTATTACATTTAAAGAAGGAACTTCAGCTCCAGCACCTGTACTTCCGGCAGATGAAATCACGGTAACGCTCAATGGAAAGACTTTGGTGCGCAATGTTCCAAGCAACCTTGCATACCGCGCTGATGCAAAAATTGTGGCAACTGCAAAATCAGGTGCAGTAGTGACACTGAAATCTCTCAACGATAGCTGCTCTTACGCAAATGGTGTATTCACCGCCCTCAAGGGAGAAGGACAGTGTGCACTGGGTTATACAACAGATGCTTCTGCAACAACAGCAGCATCTGCAGGTAACTTCCCATTTATTCTTGTGCCTGGAAATCAAAAGGTTGCGTTGAAGTCTCTCTCTATCGCAAAGGGTAAGAGCAAAGCACTTCCGGTCGAGACAAACTTCGGCGAAGAGATCTCTTATAAGTCCAACTCAAAGAACTGCCGAGTAGAGCTAACTCTTGTAGAGGTAAAGGGACCTTGCACCTTGACCGCTTCTGCGCCAGCTAAGGCAGGAATGTGGAACGCGCTCAAGAAGAGCATTCCGGTAAAAATCAAATAAATTAACGAACGAGGGCTTGTAGCCCGGCGATGCAGAACTCGCGAGTTGATGAGATAACGAGTTCTGCATCGTCACCTCGTTCAATCCGTTTAGAAGCGCCATCGGTTGTGCTCTGAATGAGTGAGAGCGCAAATGAAACATCCTTCACGCCGAGTTCTTCTAGATTTGCGCGCAGCGGCGACAAGAGCGCACCGTGAGCTGCGCCAATTGCAGCGCCACGATTGCGCGGCAAATCAACGGCATTAAGTGCCTTCGCTAGCAAGTGTCGACCATCTGCGATGTAGCGAAGTGAACCCTCAATCCAAAGATCAATTGATTGAATCGCAGTTTCTCCGGCAGCGGAGATACGAGCGAGTTCTTCACCAAATATTTTTAATTCATCAATCACCAGATCTGCGGCGAGATCAGCGCTACTTGCGAAGTATTCATAGACAGATGTGCGAGAAAGCCCTGCGCGAGCGGCTACTGCAGCAACAGTGATTGCTGCCCCTCCGGATTCAAGGGCAATCGCGGCAGCGGCATCGATGAGTTGGCTGCGACGCCAATCACGGTGCTGCGCGAGAGTCTCGGTAACAATCTTCGGCATATTCCTATGATTTCATGGATGCTGCGAGTCTGCTCAGTGAATCTCGCACCACCTGCTTATCGTTGGTACGCCAGAGCGGTGGCATCGAATTGAGCAAAATACTGCCATAGCGCTTTGTGACGATGCGCGAATCCATGATGGCGACGACGCCTCGGTCATCAATACTTCTGATGAGACGGCCGGCACCTTGCGCCAAGAGCAGCGCTGCACGAGGGACAGAGACCTGCATAAATCCGCTGCCGCCTGCTGTATCGGCAAGTGCCGAACGCGCTGCTAACACCGGTTCATCAGGGCGCGGGAAGGGCAGGCGATCGATAACCACCAAAATGCAAGAGCTGCCTGGAACATCTACTCCTTGCCAGAGTGACATGGTGCCAAGGAGAACTGAGGTTTCATCTTTAGCAAAGCGTTCGACCAATGGAGCCACTGCATCGCCACGTTTTTGGGTGATGATTGAGATAGGTCGCTCTTTCAGAACGTTACGCAAATGTGCATCAGCTGCCTCTACTCCGCGCCATGAACTAAAGAGCGCCAAGGTGCGCCCACCGGCAGCATCGATGAGTTCGCCGAGTTCTTCAAGAACCTGAGGTGATGTTCCATCACGAGTGGGTTCTGGCAAGTGCTTTGGCAAATAGAGCATTCCTTGATTAGCAAAGTCAAAGGGCGAGCCCACATCCATCGTCTGCAAGTTGGCAGGATCTATCTCGCCATCTTTAACATCTTGCTCGCCATCTTCACCGACGATAAATCCGATGCTCTTCGCCATCGCATCAAAACCGTTACCTACAGTCAGAGTTGCCGATGTCGCAATCACTGGCGTTTGTGTCAGTAAGTTGCTGCGCAGAACATGTGAAACTGATAGCGGCGCCAAATAGAGCGTTGAGAAAGTAGGTTCATACCAGAGCACATGGGTATCGCCCATCTTGAGCAGCTTTCCAGCGATGGTCGCAATCTCTTGGACAGCACCTTTCACGCGAGCACGCTCTGCTAAGGCATCTGGATCAAGAATCTCTTCATCGGATGTAAGGGTCTGCGCAACGGCCGTTGCGCTTTCGCGAATTTTACGAATCGGATGTTCCAGCGATTGCGGAATCTCTGAAAGCCGCCCCTGCTTTGAAAAATCACCTTTAACATCAGCGCCATAATCATTCATCGCATCATAGAAAGAGTCAGCTGCGTTGGTGAATGCCTCGGATACCTTTCCGGGCATGTATTTACGTGCCATCGCGGCTGCGCGTTGAACGCGGGCCGCAGTTAGCTCTTCGGTCACCGCTTGGGTGGTGCGATCCATAAACTCATGCGCTTCATCGAT
>JACCEC011660277.1_pt1 | contig 14645 bp, 28 predicted proteins | sample 7450121 | NCBI WGS metagenome assembly JACCEC01 (sample SAMN15323455, study PRJNA562643) | freshwater metagenome | isolation source: river surface water | place: USA:Blue River Watershed | collected 2017-08-18 | reverse complement strand
TTTAGAAAATAGATAATGTTAAAAAAAAGAGAGGGCTTTCGCCCTCTCTTTCAAGCCTCGGTCAACACTTTCTTTGGTGCTTTCCAGTCAATCTGCTCTGTGTCATCCCATCGAGCTGGAATATTGCTTTCAACAAAGAATGCAAACCTTTCGGACTCTTCATCATCAGTGTCCCAATAGATAGCGGCTTCCTTGTAAGTTCCAAAGTCATGGTTCTCAGACTTGACACCAAAGTAAGCATTGTCTGGAATGTTTAAGAATCGGTTTTCCAAAAACTCTACAAACCTTCTTACTTCTTTGCTCATTGCAGGCAGGTAGTCTTCGTTTGAATTGACTTGCACACAATCTTCTTCGTATGGTACTGGACCAAGTGTCATCCATTCTCTCATTGCTTTATCTCCTTAAAACCAAGCCAACAGGTAGTGACCAGCATCTGCGTGAAGTCTAAACATTCTGACCAAGTCTTTAAACTCTTGCTCTTCGATGTCATAATTTTCGATGTAAGAATCACGCCATTCTGTTGCTTCCAAATCATCTGCCATCTGCTTGACAGTTTCGTTTGGAATCTCAAAGGTTTCTGGGTCGCCATATAAGGAAACACCAGTGACATCCTCTACAAAGCGGTCATAAACTTTGCCACGGAATGAATCATTTCCGTGACCAGAGAAAACTCCACCGCAGAGTTTAAAGTCACCTTCAATAAAGCCGTTCTCTTCTTTGTTCTTCTTCCAGATGTTATCAAGTCCCATATCAAACTCCTCTTGTGTATATTATATCAAATAAAAGCAGATGTGCAAAAATATTATTGAAAATAAAATCGTAAAAAATCGAAGATTTTTTAGAAATTGAAATTGGATAATAAAAACCCCCAAGAAAAATCTCAGGGGTTAATTGTGGATTTGTGGTTAGCTGGAATTTAACCAGTACGGTTTCACAAGGGCAGTTCTTTCGATGGTCTCTGCCTCCGATGGTATCCTTGTCTTTGAATCAGAGCATAATACCTAACCACAAATCATTTGCCTTGACATAACTGTTTGCGTCAGTCCCTGCCAAGGGTCAGTAAGAGATTGTAGATTTAACTACTCCAAGGTTGCTACCCTTATTTGAATCTCGCAATAGATTCTAGCCGTTCTGGACTCTTACTGGTTGAGGGTGGTTCTCGACTCCATCCCTACATCAATATATTACGCCATCTTTAGGGTGTATGCAAGAACAATTTAAACTATTTTTAGCTGAGATTTTACTTGCATAACTATGCTTTTATATGATATATTCTTTGTATGGAAAACACTACTACACAGCGGATGGTATTGAGAGTCCGCATTCAAGATGTTAGCAATAGGTCTTCTGCTATTGAGTATGTTGGTCAAGGTACTTGGTTTGATGGTAAACCTTACATTGTTACCCGTTACAAGTCAAGCCCGACTAATTTCTACTTCTTTGTTTACGATAGTTTTGTACCAGAGTACAATTACTTTGATGCAATGAACAGTGGAATTGGCAAGGAAATTTGGGACTTGAATCCTGAAAACGGCAATCACTCTGGGAAAACCTTTATATACAGCACCATGCTTGACAAGATGTATGACCCGTATGCAGTGAGTCCAGTTTTGAACTCCCCATGTTGCTTGTTTGAAATCAGGTAACCTCTATCACATCCCTTGACTTTCGTCAAGGGATGTTTTTATTATCAAAATTAAAATTGTAAAAAATCTTAGATTTTTTAGAAATTGAGAACACATAATAAAAAAGTCCCTCTCAAATTAATGAGAGGGATTAGTTTATCAGTTTTAAGGATTGTAACGGATGGAAGTTACATCTCTATAGTACTGGATAATTCTTCTTCTGTCAAGGAGTATTCTGAAAGATATCTCTTGACAAGTTCCCATCCAGACTTATCATTATTATCATAAACCCACCAATGACCACCAGTGAAGACATACTGATAATCAATACAGGAAGAGTACTTGACTGAAAGGTATTCATCCATTGACGTAGTTACTGAATCAACATCAGATTCTCCACGGTCTCTGCCATAGAAAACAGTTACATTTTTTTCTGGATTGCCAAAACTGTGTTCACCTTCAGGTGTAATTTTTGGTGAAAGAAATGACATATCACCAAAACTTAACAGCTCCTCGACTTTTTCAATCTCAGAATAATTCTCTACAAGTGTATGACCTACACCGTTAGGGTATCCATCAAAATGACAATAAGAATGCTTGATTGTTCCATCTTCAAGCATCAAACCAATACGTGAACGTGTTGACATAGTGTTTTATTTCCTTACACCACAGTATAAGCCAAGTTTTCCAATGTGTCAAATAAATATATTTTTAATAATTGCTTGCATCAATGCTATTATTTGATATACTGTTCATGTAAGGAGTTATGATGAAGATTCAAACCACAAACTACGGTCTTTGCTCTGTAAAGAAGCACAAGTATCAGACCAACGGCAACCTCGGTCTTTCTCTTATTGACGAGGATGGATGCCCTGTCACCTACATCACCACCAACATTTTTCCAATGGCAGAGAATGAGTTCTGCGCCAACATCTTCAATATCGGTGCTACACTCTGGAACGATATTGCAACCTCTGGTCTCTTCGAACAGACTGGTGAAAAAGTTCCATCAGGATATTGTGAATATCCAGTCTGCAAGCTGATTGCAGACATTGACTAAAAGGAGGGCGAAAGCCCTCCTTTTCTTGTATCAGGAAGCGCAGCTCTCTGATTTATTATTTAGAATTAATTTCTAAAAAATCGAAGATTTTTTAGGCTTTGAAATCCAATAATAAAAAAGGCGGGGCTTTCACCCCGCCCAAGTTATGCAGTCGCTTGCTCATCAGTTGGATTCGGCTCTTGGATTCTTACAATGATGAACTCGACATCATTGTTCTTGTATACATCACCTTCGTTTGCAGTATCAAGGAACTTTCCAACCTTAGATTCAATGGATGTCATGTTCTCGTCCGCATTACTTGCATCAAACTCTTTGACCAGTTTGATTTTGGAAACCTTTCCATCTGAATACTCGATGAAGAAAGTGCATCCCACGTTTGTCTTCACATATCCAAACTTGTTCTTCAACTCGATTACATTTGAAAAACCAAGCTTGGCAAGTGTTGTTTCACGTAAGATAATATCTTGAATAGTCACCGTGCGACCGAGTTCAAAAGACTCACGGCAGGCAATAATAGCGCAGTTTTCAAGTTCTGTCGGGGTCAAGTCGTTGATGTTCATTGTTTCTCCTAATCAGGGAGGAGGGTTGCTCCTCCCTGATTATATCATCAGATGGTTGCTGTCTGACCAGTGTTGGACTCAAACTTTTGGGCTTCGTCCTTCAATTCCATCAGAATCTGCAATGCTTGGTTCGGCGTGGTGTCCGAGGTGTTGATTGACAAGATTCTGGAGACAATCGGATTCAGATTCACCACAGGCTTTGGCTTTGGCTTTGCAGAAGTCTTGGTGGATGTGACTGTCGTTGCATTCACATCACGTACACTTTTATTGTAAATGCGTTGGTCTTCATACATCGGCAAAACAACATCCCTGAAGAAGTCAGTTCGCAATTGATTGATTTTGTCACGCACTGGCTTGTCAAGAATCTGTACACGGTCTTTGGTGACCGAAACATCGAACAAGTACTCGTCAAGGTACTTACCAGAGTAACGAATCTCACCACGGAATTGGTTCGATGGTTGAGATGGCTCCCACATATCGAATGTTTGACCCCAGCAAAGTTCACGACCATTTCGGACAATGGAAAAACCTTGAGATTTCTGAGATGGGTTTTGGAGTTTAGGAAACTCACGGTTCACCAAATCAGAGCGTCTTGGTCGAATCATTGACAGGACAACAGTAACGAATTCATTCGTCAATGTATTCCCGTATGCATCCTTAAGGATTGGAATCTTGTACTCTCTTGAAACCTTCATTGCTTGGTTACGTTCAAGTGGGTCGTAGTATCGAACAGGCTTGCCATCAATCTTTGCAACTGCTTTACCCGCCAAGTGGAAATAACCACGAGATATTGCAAAGGTTGTGTTCAGTCTCAAGTCAAATACAGTCTTGGACGTTGCTGGCAGGCGGTCGATTTCACTGATGATTACCATCGTACCAGATGGGCTTCCCTTAAGATATGGTTCAATCAGGGCAATCTCTTCAGGAGTACACTTACGAACCTCATTGACTGGGGTGCGGGTCTGCAACTTCTCTGAGTATGAAATGTAGGTGTACAGGTATCCCTTGATGCCTTTGGTGATTATCTCAATCTTGTTGGCAAAGGACAAGCCAGATGCCAGAAGACCAATACCAAACTTGCCAAGGTCATTCTGAATGTCTCGGTCACGACCTGTGTCTGCTGGCACAAGTGCCTTTGTCAGTTCGTAAGTAGACATTCCATCACCATTGTCTACAATGTAGACGGAGGCAAGTTCTTTACGTTCTTTGGCTTTAGCAGACTGTGCCTTTTCATTGAAATAGACAGAGACTTCAGTAGCATTGGCATCAAAGCCATTGTCAACGATATCACGGATTGCGTCATGTGGAAGATGTCCAATGCTTCGTAAAGCCTTGAGAATCTTCATGTAGTCTGGTTGGAAAATAGATTCTTCCATTTCTTACTCCTCAAACAAGATATGTCCCTTAGGAACACTAGTAATATATCACACTGAATATTGAATGCAAGCCCAAAGCAGAAGAAAACAGCTAAATACCAAAAATATTATTGAAAATAAAAACGTAAAAAATCGTAGATTTTTTAGAAATTGAGAATGCATAATAAAAAAATCCCCTACCTGCAGAAACAGATAGGGGCTAAAGGTAAAGGATAATTATGAACACAAAAGTTCACTACTAATATATCACACTTAAGAGAGATTACAAGGAAGAATCACCAGAATTATTTTCCTGGCGATTCTTGTGCTTTGCTTTTCTGGAGTACTTTGATTTGTCCTTGAAACTGGTTGGACGCATCTGACTGGCTCGCATCATTTCAGTACCAGATGCAAGATTCAACTCTTCATTGTATTTCTTACGCTTCATCATTTCACCTCAATCTTACCATTGTTGTCTGCTTGTGTTTTGAACTTTTCCACAAGGGCTACATATTCATTTTCAAAGATAGAATATTTGGAGCGGAATCTTCTTTGGTATGGCGTATCTTTAAGTCGTTTTGCCATATATTTGACAGTCTCGGAACACAAGTTTTCATTAAAGCCAAAACCAGTCAAATCTTGAATGAGTGGTTCGTAATGATGACTATGATTCCAATGCTCAGAGGAATCCGAAACCCAGACAACTTTCTTCATCTCAAATCTCCCACATCAATATATCAAAATAATAACATATATGCAACAATTGAAAAGAATATTTTTAAATGATATACTCTCTATATGGGAATCTTTGACGCACTACCTTTAATGGCTGAGGTAAAGAAAACAGCACATTTAAACAATCATTCACTTACTAATTTTAATGTTTTAGGTGAAGATAAATATTCCGCAAATTGTAAGGTTTGTAAGCAAGAGGTTATGATTGATTTATCTGCGGAATTGCCTGTAAGTGGTAGTTTATTCATTGAGACTTGCATCAAACCAGAAAGAAAGAAAAAGGTTCAAATATCTTCATAGTCTGTCAATGAACCATATTTATCGTAAAAGTCTTCAATTATGCCCAAAGCAAGGTCTTTTGGGCATTTTACATTAAAGATTGTTCCTAACACTTCAACCCTAATGAAGTATTTTTTATCGGTAAACCAGAAAATAGCTCTAGTACCATCTGGATATCCTAATCTAATTCCTCTCATTGCACTAGCATTTGGTCTTAGTACTTTTTCAGATGGGAAGTAGCATTTGCCGAACAAGGCTTTTTCAAAGTCACTCATAGTTCTATTATATCAAGTTTTTATTATTGCAATTTTATTTCTAAAAAATCTTTGATTTTTTAGGATTTTATTTTCAATAATACTTGGAGGATCTTATGGTGCAATTCTTTAGCATATTAGGATTTTTAATTTGCATGAGTTTAGCAATTTTATTTATCTTTAAAATGGACAATGACCAAGCCTAAAGCTTGGTCATTGTTTCTAGTTTGGATTTTGCATAAGGTTCATTGGGGAACCTTGCAAGTGTTAGTTTGCAATAATCAATGGCTTTTCTCTTATCTCCCAAATCATTAAAAATTGCAATGAGAGAATTGTGTGTACTTACAGGAGCATCTTTCCATCGTATTGCTGATTCAAGATATCTGGCTGCCAACTTTTTATCTTTCAACATTACACGATAGAATTGTCCTACAAACTCATAGGAACGATATCCATTAGGCATAATTGAAAGATACATTTTGACAAACTTTTCTGCTTCCAACATCCAAGCAGTATCTTTTTTATTAATAGACAAAGACCACATGAGCCAAACCATATTTTCCCATGCATCTCTGTCTTTTGGATTTAACTTTAGCACTTCTTTGTAGAGACTAATTATTTTTGGATAATCGCCTTCTTTAGTATCAGAAACACCATGCCAGATTGTTTCAATTGTTTTGTTTAGTAATTTAAGTTTTTGTTCAGGAGTTTGCATTTAATAATTCCCCACATTCAGACAGGATTTCATTTTTTATTTTAGATGGTAGTTCAACATTTTTAGCGAAATCCATCAAGATTTTTTTTGGTTGCAAAAGGGAGTTTCGTTTTTCTTGGTTTAATTTCCATTCATAAACAAAAAACACCCAATCACCATCCAAGCCACGTTCACGTTTAATGAAATATGTCTCTCCATCAATAGAAGGAAAAATACCATCAACAAAAATTTCCGTATACATAGGCTTGAAGAAATCTGTGTTATAGAAAACTTCTCTTCCTGAATTCGTTTGTGAATTATAAATCCAATACTTAGGTTTTTGCATGGCTTATTTTATCTTATTTTTCAGGAGTTTGCATTTGCTTCCAGTTCCAATTCTTCATCCAAGTAAAGTTTATGAATGTAATTCTTTACGGATTCAGGCAAGTCAACGTTTTTCATCAAACCAAGAAGAATAATTTCTTTCTTGTAGGATTCATAAATTGTTTTTCGTTTACGTTGAGAGTTATCCCATTCGTAGATAAAAAAGTTCATATCGTTAAGTAATGCTGAAAAACTTAACTCTATTAGATATGTTCCATCCATTTGCACAAAAGCATCAAAAGCTGAAATTATATCTTCGCCTTTTGCTTCATATCCAGTGCCAGTTTTTGAGAAATAAATCCAAACTTTTGTCTGCATAATCTATCTTATCCTAACTCGCCTATTGATTGCAAGTGAATTATAGATTTACGCATCACATCTGCAAATATATCAACCATTTCCTGATGAGTCCATTTTGCCATTCGTGCATAAATTGAAGCAGGATAAACAGTGGAAAAACCTCTCTTAGCACCAGACACATAAGAATTGTTCAATGGCATAAAATAATTACCAGAAACTAATCGCATTCTAATTGTGGAATCTGCATTGTATTTGGTGGCATATTTTTGATGAGAGAATAATGAATAGTCTTGCTTGGTGCGGAAATCAAATCCATCACAAAAAACTACATAAGGGAAATAACCATAGATAGATGTAAGCCCTTGAAATGTATTAGAGTTTTTGAATGCTCTCTCTATTGCATTTCCATTTGCTTGTTTTGGTCTATCTTCAATTGGTAAATTTGGGTCTAGTTTCTTATTCTTCTGGCATTCTTTAGCCCAACCAGAATCAGAAATAGGTGTATATCCATCGTGCCTGCCTTGATGTTTTGCTTCAGATACAAGGATAATATGTTTGAATCCATCCTTGCTCTCGATAAAACAAATACCACCATCAGGACTTACACCATCTGCACTATCAATTGAATCCAGTGTGTTTGGGTCTATGATATCTAAATTGTTTTTTAGATGAAAATGGTTGATATACTCTACACTATTGTATGCAGTCCAACCACCTTTTTTGTGCATATATGAAAAGCGGCAATCTGGAAACTCGGATTTTATAATGTCAAAGGCAGCATTCACAGCAAGAACAATTTCGGATTCCTGCACCTTTGAATCTATGTTCTTTTGTGTTCCGTTGGTTGTATGTATACCTCGAGCCATAGGGTATTGTATCATAGTGTCAAATAAAAGCAAAAATATTATCAGAATTAAAATTGTAAAAAATCATAGATTTTTTAGAAATTAAAACTCGATAATAAAAAGAGGAGGGTTTTACCCCTCCTTAATCAACTTCTCTAATACAAGGCGGTCGAAATTGACTGATTGATATTCCAGTTTCTTCTTGTTCTTAATTGTCATACCACTGAAGAAGAAGAAGCCATTGTCGATATTCAATTTGCAGTCAATCAAATCAAATGTACATGGTGCTTTTTGGAATGTATTTAATTTGATGTAGTATTTATTCTTTTCTACTTCTGGAATTGACACTCGCCTTCGGATAGATTCAAAACCACCTTCAGTACATTTCAAGAAACCATCATCCATCTTAAAAATCAATTGTGAATCTTTTTTGATGGAGGTAAGGTTCTCGTGAATATCTCCAAGTAATTCTTTATCAAACTCAAATGCAAGATAGGAAAAGAGATGTGTGTCTTCGCTTGGAATTGCTTCGATTACTACGTTCATGCATCTATTATATCAAAATAAAAAGAAGCAGACAAGAAAAGGGGAAATCTTGTCTGCTCTTATCTACTTGTTTTAATTGGAGGAGTTAAAAACAAGTTAACAAAATTATACCACTTTTCAACGCAGTGGTCATAAGCTCATTAAGGTTTTTCGATTTTTACATAACAAACAACCACCTATCGCATAATGATGTTCTTCGACAGGCGTAATGATCTTTGCTTCATTATCATTTAAAGCAGATATTTCCAATGCCCTAGAAAGCAAGAATTGGAACTCGATTTCAGTGAGTTCCAATTCTTTGAGTATTGATTCTTTGCTTTTGCCAGAGTTTGTTTGTTCGATAAAATAAACAAATCTGGCTAAAGTTTTCCTCAAGTTAATTTCGGTCATGGCATTTGGAATCTTTTTGGTTCTGTAATCCAAAGTCCATCCATAATCATCAAATCTTCTGCGTGGGATAATGCTGCTTGTGTTTGTGCTTCAGTATCATCAAACATTAAAGCAGTACGAGCAATAGAATCATAATCAAGAGCATCAGATATTTCCACCAATTCTTGAATGGAAATATCTGTATCATGCGCTCTGAGAATGGTTGTGATATCTTCTGTGGTAAACTCAAAAGAATTAAGAAACATACTCATTTAATACCACCACATTATCAGCAATCATAATTTTGTATTTGCTGTTATTACCATAGAAACGAACTGCACCATCCTTGTCAACCATGAACTTCTTTGATTCAGGAGTGGGGCAAGCAGATACGATGAAAGCACCATTCAAATTGGTAACGTGAGCAACAAAGCCAACATTCAATCCAATGTACTTGATGTACTTCTTTGGAACAAGAATGCGGTTTTTGGAGCGAGCAGAAATTGTCTCTGAAATGGTGTAGTCGAGTTTTCTAGTCATGCTTTATTTTACCATTTATCTAAGTAATTGCAAATAAAAAACCCATCGGTTAAGATGGGTTTTAAAAAATAGCTCCATTAAGAATCGAACTTAAAATATGGACTTAGAAGGTCCGTGTTATATCCATTTAACTATAGAGCCTTATCAAACTTACATATCTATTATACCACTACTCTACAAGCTTTTCAGTCTTTTTGGCAATTGAACGCAACATTTTTCTCAACATATAAATCTCGTAAAACACTGGAACGTACATCATTATAACAACACCAGCAAAAATGTAAAGGTATAGGTTGTTCATATATTTATTTTACCACATCATCGAGAATTATTAAACCGGCATGAACTTCAGCGTGGCAATTTCTACACAATAACACACACTTTTCGATTTCTGCCAATATCCTTTCTTTACACCAACCACGCATGCAACTAAAGTTTTTGTCTTTAATTTTTGGGTCTAAATGGTGAATATCTAATGAACCTGTATATTTATCATATTTACAAATTAAACATTTTCCACCGAGTGTTTTAACAGCAAAAAGTCTGTTATTTTTTCCTGTTTTACCTGTTTTTAAATTATGGCATTTTGAACATGTCTTTTTTGAACGACCATAAAAGTTTTCAGGATTTGTTTCACCACAACTACATGAATATTCTTTTTCATTGAATGGCTGAATGTTAGTTTTTATATTGTATTTCTTCAACCAATGCCTTACATTAGTTTGACTTGATTGCATTAACTCAGCAATTTTTCTTGTCGAATAATTTAATTCGATATAATGTTGTAAAATACTTCTTTCCATAGCTCATTATACAGCAAAAAAACTCTATCATTGAGCTAAAAGATAGAGTTTTTTAAAAAAGCTTAGGAGAGGAATCGAACCCCCAACGACCTCATTACAAGTGAGACATTCTACCATTGAATTACCTAAGCAAATTTTCCGGTAGAGATTCGAACTCCAATTAAAGGCACCAAAAACCTCTGTCCTACCATTGAACGACCGGAAATTACAAACATATTATACCACAAAAATAGCCTGTAGGGGGATCGAACCCCTGGTCTCATCCGTGAAAGGGACGCATCTTAACCACTCGACTAACAGGCCATATGAGAGTATTATACTAGATAAATTTGTTAATGTCAATCAAGCCAGCGTGAATTTCTCCATGACAATTTGCACAAACCAAAACACACTTATCTACTTCGGATTTAAGTTTGTCAAAATCCAAAGTGCCAGAGCTTGCAATAGCAAATTCTTTTTCATTTGGGTCTTTGTGATGAAATTGTAAAACTTGTTGACATTTATCATAATCGCAAACTACACATTTTCCACCTTTGTATTCAATTAAAGCAGATTTCTTTTTTCTTCTTGATTCTGACACTCTACAAGATGAACAAATTCCCCTAGATTGTCTATGTCCACCTTGATAAGTTTTGTTACAAACTCTGCATTCATAAACTGGGGTATTGGCTGATGTAGAATCGTGTATTTTTCTCGTATTATGCTGACCAAAAGGGGAACAATCAAAACAATATTTTCTGTTATTAAGATTTCTTTTTTTTCCATCAATTACAACTAATCTCGGAACTTGGTTTTCACAATTTAAACATTCTCTCATTTATATTTTCCTAGTGGCTAAAAGTTTAATGAACTGCCACTATGCTTATACAAAATAAGTAATAAAAAAACCTCTAACAATTAAGTTAGAGGTTTGTTACTGGCCAGGATGGACTCGAACCATCAACCCTTTGATTAACAGTCAAAAGCAACTGCCAATTGTGCTACTGGCCAATACACTAATATTATACATCAACACTCGGAAATAGCAAACAAAAAGCCCAGACAATTTTCATTATCTGGGCTTCAACGAAAACTAATCCATAAATGTCTTCAATAACACCAATACCGCATAAACTAAAATTAAAATAGACGTGTACTTAAAAAACTTTGAAACAGGGCTTAAACGCATAATTCATCTCCCAAAAAAATAAGCAAGACAAATAAATGATACACCAATTAAAAAATAAGCCCAAATTAAAACCAAGAGTTGCTTTCTGCTTAATGTCTTCATAGTCTTGTCTCCTCCACAATCTCTGAAAACACCCAAACTATATTCTACGAATGGGTAACTAATTCCTCTGCATTCTCTCAATTGCTAATTCTTTTTTCGTCTTTTTGTTAGCATAATAAGTTTGTTTTGAAATGAATTGCATCATAGACATAGCTCTGACACAAGCTTCATTTTTTTGATTAAATGACACCTGCTCTTTTGGCGGATCTGGTTTTAAAGCATATCCAACACTTCCACTAACAGCAATAATCATAAAGTAAAAAGCAATCTTTTCAAAGTTTAATTTCATTTTATTATCCCTTTTCAATTCATAAAAAATCTTCGATTTTTTAGGTTTTTAATTTAAGTAATAAAAAAGCCCTAACCTGAATTGGTTAGGGCTTCAATGCACTACTATAATGATACCACAAGTTCTTGCTGATAACCTATGTGTTGTGTTAAGCAATCATTAACATATAGGTCTGCGCTGAATTGATATGTGTTACCAGATTCTTTATCATACACTGGAGGCTGATTAGAACACCACTCTCGAAATGCAGTGACAAGAGCGTGGTTAAAAATCCAGTCCATAGAATCACCAAGAGGACGATATCGGTTTTCTCCACCTCTACCATCATTTGAAACCTCTGCAAATGGAATCTTGTCATTACAGAGCAGTGCATTAAAAGCCACTGTTTCTTCGGAATTATGATAGTTGATACGAGTGTTCTTAAGGGAGATGTTCAACTGTTACTTCTTTCATGCTTAATAGGAATACAGGCATTCTATCACCAACGAATGCTCCAGTCACGTTATATTCAAAATATTCTTCTGCTTCATCATAAGTCATCCCATCTCTTTGCATCAGGATTTCAAGACAAGTAGAAAAATTATAGATTGCATAAGCACCACCAAAGGAATAACCACAACCCAAGAAAGCAAGCTCGAATCCATCAGCAGTAATAATGGAATCATCAAAGAAATTAAGACAATAATCTTGAATGTCTTGCTTTGCTTTTTCATTTGCTTCTTCGCTGTATTTAAATTCACTTAACGTACTCAATGGTTTGCCCTGCCTCTTCAAGTTTGTCATTAAAGTCATTCTTCCCAATGAGACCAAAGAGAAGAATGATTACAATTGCTAGGATGATGACTTGGATTTTACTCTTCACTTGCTTCATCATCTTTTGTGCCAATGAGAGCGACTTTCTTGGAGCCGTCTTCGTATCCATTGATGCAGACCGTATGGATATCAGCCTCAGTATTGTAGTTTTGCTCTTCGATTTCAACGATACATTCGGTTTGGTCACCTGTTTTCTCCGCAATTGATTCAAGCCAACTAATCACTTCTCTTACAGTCATAACTTCCTCCGTTGTTAAATAATTATATCACAACTGGAGCATATGTCAAAAAAAAGGGATTGGAAATATATCCAATCCCTTGAGGAGTTTACACATGTAACAGACTAACTATACCACATCAATTACAAACCAGTCAACCTTTGATGTCAGATTTTCCAAATTCTTTTTCACAATTGGGTCTGTGATAGAATTGACTACCTTGTCTCTCTGTAAAGTCATACCCTTACTTGGCCTATCATAAGAAGACTTTAAAATAGTATCACGAACAACAGAATAGCTCTCTGCACCAATTTTCTTTCTGATTGAAGATAACTGAATAGATTTCATTTTAACCTACCAATTTTTTTGTTGAAAAATTTTGTCTTTCACACCAATATTTTAGTAAAAATTTTTCTTTTGTCAATATTACTCAAATACGATATTGTGTACTATCTCAACAATGAACTTAGGAATCTTGATTTGGTCTGCAATTCCATGCTTTACACATTGTTCAGCATCCAAATACAAATTCGATCTACCCTTGTTAAAAACCAATTTGTCAAAGTATCCGTCTTTTCTTTCGCATTCTTTATCCAAGATCTTATAGAACATTTTTTGCAATCTATCTGTTTCTGCAGCATCTGATTTAATTTCCTCTGATTTACCCTCTGAAAATGAAGAAACATCATGAATCATTACTGTTGCATTGGTACTTACATATCTGTGGCCTTTTTCTCCACATGCAAGCAAAACAGCACCACAAGACATAGCTTTACCAAGACATATAGTAGCAACAGGTTTTTCAGAAGATTTAATTATATCTATCATTGCCATTAAAGCATAAACATCTCCACCATATGAATCAATGTATACTGGAATAATTGGTTGAGAAGTGTTTTGAGCTTTAGTCATATCTTCTAAAAATATCTTTACTGACTCTTCACAAAACTCATTTACATAAACAGAAACAGGTGGCTCTAATACCTCTTCTGGTTTTAAATGAAGAAATGGGTCAACATCAAACACTACATTCTTGGGTTGTTCCATTTGGATTAGCATAATTTTATTATCCTTATTTAATTTATAAAAAATCTACGATTTTTTAGGTTTTTAATTCCAATAATATATTCTGCAAAAAGAAGACCCAGCCACTGCGTGGCTGGGTCTGTTGACTAGTCAATTATGAACGCTTTGTCTTTGTCTTCTTCAGTAAAAGACTCTTCACTCAGAATGTATCCAAACCTATCTACAAATCCCAAACCTGCCGTAAGCATCAAACCATATTCAGTGCTACGAATAGTCCAGATTTTGCTTGAGTCGAAACCTCTGACTGTTTGATACTGGTCACCATCAGTATCAAACATAATTCCACCCAAACCCTGCTCACCTTCTTGTGCGTGTGGATTCTTAAGGGCAGTGAACTTTTCTTCCCACTCATCGAAAGAAGGAAAGGTTGGAATTTCTTCGACAGTAATTTCTCTACTGTCAATCGTTTTAACAACATATTCAGAATTCAACTCCTTGATTGCTTCCTGAATAGCGTCTTTTTCATTCTCAGCTTTAACAATCGTGCTGTACTCTTCTTCGTACGGTTCACCTTCATAAGAAGCAATGAACGGAATGTAAACATCATATCTTGGCATAACTCAACTCCTTAAAATAATAATATCATAGCCAATAGGGTTTGGCTATGATATTTATTAATT
>JACCEC011795449.1_pt1 | contig 14646 bp, 16 predicted proteins | sample 7450121 | NCBI WGS metagenome assembly JACCEC01 (sample SAMN15323455, study PRJNA562643) | freshwater metagenome | isolation source: river surface water | place: USA:Blue River Watershed | collected 2017-08-18 | reverse complement strand
TATATAAATTCATTAAACAATCAATCTAGTAATTATTTTTATAATAGATTTCGTCAACCAAATTACGCATTACCACAAAGCAGACTAAATCAAGATGATTCAAAAATAAACAGGTCAGATACATCGTCAAATTTAGGATTGTATAGACATACTCCTAGCGACTTTTATAATTTTACAGAAATTTTAGAAAATTTTAATAAACAGAAAAAATTATCTGATGCGCGCTTGATTGATGGAACAACAACATATCATTGGTATTCTCCGTCATACAATATAACCGAAGAACCAGTAAAAGCATTAAAAGCTTTAAATCAGTTATTAGCCCCAAAATCAAGTAGCTCGTATTATCAAAATATATTATATGGTAATAATATTGAAGGAAATAAATCAAAATTATTAACTGTAGGAAAAAATGATTTGCCAAAACAATATTTATTACCCTCAAAACCTCCAATACAAAATGGCGACGGTGGTCAAATATCGTATAGTACAAATAATACACAAAATCAAAATACTTTTACAGAACCAGCAAATGCAACAAATAATACGCAAAATCAAAATACTTTTACAGAACCAGCAAATGCAACAAATAATACACAAAATCAAAATACTTCTACAGAACCAGCAAATGTAAAAAATAATCCCGAATCACAGACAAGCAGTGTAACGTACGTGAAAACTCCCAAAGAGCCACCAAAAAATACGGGGAATTCTGGATTATATACAAATTATGGTGTGTATACAGGTGGCGGATCAAAGGGAGGCGGAGGATTATCATTGAAAAGATTAAAAACACCAGATAGAAAAAATAAAAAACTTGCATCAGGAATACGAAAAGCAGATAAAACATATAATGGAATACCGATGGATCAGGAAAAGATGTATCAGCTATGGCTGAGCAGAACGAGTCCTGAATTAAAGCGTATTGACATTGACATTCAGAGAATGAAACGATTAAAACAAAAGTTTGATCAAATGATGGAAGAACAATACCCTGAAAAAACAAAAGCGGAATCTCCAGCAATACGAAACATGAGATTGCGATTTGCGGTGAAAGATGCATTGCAAAACACGGATCGCGGCATATGGAATGAATATCCAGAGGAATTCAATAACTATACAAATTATTTACGTCAGAACAAAGCAGACAGAAAATTAAATGAATTAAACAGAACTGATTTGCGTTCAACGTATGGATATATCCCCACGGAAGAACCAACATTTGCACAGTACACACTGACAAATAGAGTGACTCCTATGAAAACAAGCGGAACATATTATCAGCAAATGACTGAACGAGGCAATCCAAAGAACATATCGCCATTGTTATCGATTGTGCCAAGACGTGATTTTCTTCCAGAAATTTCTCTCAAAGAATGGAAGGATAACATGCCAAGAGTGGACAGAAACAAACAAATGCAAGGATATCGTGCAAATACAAAAAAGAGCTTTTCGAAACGCGCAATCCCAACACAGCGCACGGAAAATAGCACCAATAAATACGGTATATAAATTATTCAAGGAGAAATGATATGGACATTCCAAGCTGGACAGGCGGACGTGGCGAGACAAATGCAAAGAAAGTCAGCAAGCCAACACCACCGCAAGCAAAAGACGCAAAAACACCAAGTACCGATCGGTCAGTTCCAAGAAGTAAAAAATTTCTGGTTAAATAAGTATATATGGTCACAAGAAAAAACAAATATTTTTCCAAACGTGCAAAATCAATTCGAAAAGAATCGAATTTGTATCCCGATGAACAAAACGGCCTGATACAACGATGGAAAAATTGGAGTACAGAGCAATCTGCGGATCAGCAAATGCCATTTTCTCCGTATGTAGATGGGAAAAAGCAATTTGTTCCTCCAACAAATGAGCCAACAAAACGAACTGAATCTGTTCGACGTCTCTATAAACCGCACTTTCAAACAAATGCACATTTTTTTGAAAGAAGCCCATTTGAAGAAAATCTTCCAATTGTTTCCATGAATTCTGCGCAATTGTATAATCAAGCTAAAAAAACAATTGATGCAATACAATCGAAAATGCAACAAGACAAGAAAAACAAAGCGCTCGCAGAAGATACAAAAAGAAAATTGAATAGTACGCCATATATAGTATGGGACAAAATGCGTAGATCATACAAGGATGCAAATGCGGTAAACGAATCATCGCAATTCTATCAGAATATGTTTAATCCCAATGGCTATGACACAAGAAATGCTTTTCAACAAAAAGTAAATATTCCGACCAAAGCAGATGCGCAACGAACGCAATACGCGTGGAATTACAATAATCCAATGAATATGTATTCGCGGGCAAACAGCAATGTGACAAAATTTCTCGCAAATCAGCTGATTAATTTTGGATATGGGCGTATGTTTGTCGATCCATTTAATCCAAAAGATGTAATTCTAATGGATAAAGTAAGAACAAATGAATATCAAGATTAAATAAAATAATCTTGACAAATCTATATATATTGTGTATTATAAGAGTGTGGAATTGTTCCACACAGTCGTTTGTTGCTTGAAAGGAGCACACAAATGGAATTAATGATAGACGTAAGCAATCCCATACTGAATGGTCAGGTGATTGCTGTAGGTGCTGTCATTCAGATGCACGACATGAAATATGTCGTGTGTGACATGAAAAACCCAATCACAGTCGTCGCCGTTTGGGACGAAAACCCCAACGTGGTGTACTGGAATTGGATTACGGAAAAGGAAATTGCGTACGAAATCGTCCGCGTAAAGCAATTGTTGGCGGATTATCGAAACGCCGCTTCAATGCATAACACGTTTTTGCATTGGGAGCGTGAATCCATCGGCGCCGATTCGGAACGAGCAGTTGTCAATTTACCCAACAAATGGCAACTGTCATGCAAACGAGGTCTATTCTCATACGGCAGTATAAGTGATGCCACTACGGAAATTGGCATTATTAATGCATCTGGAGATTTAACAAATGTGGATGATTTCACCGTAAATGAAAGAACATACAGGACATCCGATGGGATTCTTGCTTGGGTTCCTTTGGAAGACTTAGATGGTATTGTCGAGAATATCTCTCGACTCTAACAAGCAAATACCCCTTGCGCACATGTTGCGTAGGGGGTATTTTTATGCCTTTTTAATTTGACATTATATATATTAATGCTATACTAATGGTGTGACAAATCCGTCACGTAACGCATGAAAGGAATGCGTATGCGAAAGAAAGTCTTGTTGCGACAGAATCTGATTTGGATGTCTCACGATCACGAGAGACATCAGGCATCTGTCAAATTCGACAATGGATGGAAGTTGGTGCTGGAGCACTACACACGCTGGAAACAACCAGCAGACAAGACCGTTTGGGTTGCAACGTATGCACCGAACGGCGAACGTGCCTATTTCTTCGGCACATTCAATTACGAGAACACCAGATACGCAACACACGGTGATGTTGAGCTTCCTTGGGAAGCACTAACCGATTTTGCGAAATGGGTTACCTCGTTTGAACGACGGCATGCATATCTCAGTGCATACGACTCAATCCAAAAAATCGCGGACGAAGTCGTAACAATCGCGGAAAGGAAGGAAAATCATGCTGAAGCATGAATTCAAAGTAGATTTACACGTCAATGGCGTCGTACACATCTACAATGTGCAAATCGAACCATGGAATGAATTCCGTATTCATCCAAAAGATTTCGATTGCACAAAGGACAGCATCGCAGAAAAAATTGCGGAAAAAGCAAACCCGCAGCAATTTGCGGATTGCGATGAATATGGTGTTTGGTTCCAACGGATTGCAAATACATTTCATGGAAATGTACGCGATAATCCGATTCTTCATATCAAAACCATAAACAAAAAGACCAAAGCAATTTTGACGTGAATTACACCCCAAACGTATAGAAATATGCGTTTGGGGTGTTTTTTTGTAGACGTTTTGGGCACCAAAGCGTCTACAAATGAAGGGGCATAATGTTCTGCGCAGTCAGAGCATTATGCCCCTGTTATATAAAAAACGGGGGCGGATTATGTCAATATTAATTTGACAATTTATATATAGATGATATACTAATGATGTAGCAATTCTGCTATGGTATGCGTCAGAAAGGAAACGCATATGACTACACCGTACGCGTTTGAAAACGCGGAACAATGGATGGCAATAGCCGTCGAAACGCTCGAAAAAGCAGCGCTCGACCGCGTATTGTCGGAACGAGAGGCGGAATGCCTCGTCGGACTGGTGGAAATTATCGCAAACTTCCAGGAAGTACTCGATACCCCTGAAGGTACGAAACTGCTGGAAATTTGCAAACGAGTGGCTATTCGCGCCAAACAAGCGCGGCAAGCAGAAGGAGTACATCGTGGATAGAAACGATCGATTCATGATTGAAGAAAACGGCAATGTGCTGAACCTGAAAATCGGCACGTGGCAAGACAAAAAGGACGGCGAATTATACGACATGATTCGCAGTGACCTTTGGAATCCCTTGGATAACAAAAACAAGGAAGTTGTCGAAGTGTGGGTATACGATTGCATGGAATTCCTTGGATACATCATTATGCCTTTGAGTGCAAATGCAAATGAATATATGCAAGAATTCATTGAGTTAACATACAACGCAAATTGGCATCAGCGCGCACGCGGTGTGCGTAATTTGCCAGTTATCCTCATTAAGGAGTAACAAATGACAACACAACAAAAAACAACGGCGGGCATCATCAAAGAGATGATGGTTGAGCGTGCTGGTCGCAGCATGCTGGACTCTGGTAGCCATTACGGCTACCAGAACGACATCCGCGTGAAAAACAACTTCACCGAACAGCCAGTGGCAACGCTGGACAAAGATGGCTATCGCAAATCGCTATACCATTTTCTCTGCTCGGTCGCAGAAGTTGACCACGAAAACAACGACTCTCTTCAGGAGTTTGCGAAAGCACATTCCGACGAGAGCGATAGCGAAATCTTTCATATGTGGCTAAAAAAGAACGGCTACAAACTGAAAGAAGAGATATGGACAGCCAATGGAGAGCATCCGTACGACAGTGAATGGATTGTCTACGAGTTGTATTACCCATGGGAAGACATGTGGGGCTCAGCAATCGCTTCACACAATGGTTGTGATACGCGTGGCGGTTATACGCTGCCACGCATTATGTGCAATCCGTGGGAAGACTTAATAGGATATTCTGAGGGTGTCATTACATGTGACACATGCGGTCATCAACTGGAAAGTTATGACGCATATAGCTGGAATGTCCCAGGCGCATATAACAATGGCGCTGTTCAATTGAGCGAAATATATGTCGAGGAAATCAATGCACATGCGTGCATGAAATGTCCGAACGGCAAATACGTCGCATAATCAAAACCTCTCACTACATAGAAATATGTAGTGAGAGGTTTTTGTTTGCACAAAAAAACATGGTACAATGATATATATCATATGGAGGGTGACATGCATTACGTGCACGATTTTGAAGTTTCTATGCTGAATAATGCAAAAATTGTTGCAAATGTACACGAGTACACAGACAGTAGTGTTGTCGATGTTTTTTTCGTGTATCCAAATGGATGTACGGTGTTAATGGGTCAAAAAGAGTACAACACATCAATTACAGAATCGTTCGATAATGTAAATGACATTGTTGTGGCAAAAAATCGTGCCGTGACGAAAGTGCTTCAAGATGTTGATTATCGGATACATGAACTCGCTCGTTTGACGGAGAAAGTGTTGTATGGCAAACAGTAATTGGTATAGTTATCGAAATTACCGCAATTTGGATGCAATTCAATATGAAAATCATCCAATGTACAAGGACCAATTATTGGGAAGATTAATCTTCCCGAATAAATGGGCAGTTACGATTATCAGGCATACAGTTTTAAATTTGTTTGATGTAAAAATACTGCGTAATCAAAAAATTGCACAGTATATTCCAATTAATTCGAATTCTATTCAATCGGAAATGGAATACCTCAATAAACATGAGGTAGAATATATTCTATCGGAAATTTCCAAATTGTGAGGTAACAATGTTTTCCAAAAGATTGCAACGAATTTTCATGGTACGCCCTGTTCAAATTAGATTGTATACGTATTTCGGGGAACGCGTACAAAATATTCCCGAAGACTACACCGTTGACGAGGAAATTAATGTTCAACAAGCAATGGACACATTACGTTCTTTTCGAAACGGATTGCTGGAACGATGCGATTGGACGCAGCTTCCAGACGTTGAAATGCCAGAAGAACAGGCGATTGCATGGCGTCAGTATCGCAAAAAATTACGTGATTTTCCCGCATCTGTTGACGAAGTAAACTGGACAGCCCCAGATTGGCCACTTGCTCCTGGCGAAATTGAACTTGTCGATAATGAAACGATATACGATTGGCCGCCCGAACATGCAAATAATTTAGGGGGAACTGAAATTGCATCGAATGAAACAGTACTTGAAGTACCGTCAGAGAATGTAATCAACATACCAGAAGACGAAACAACACTCGAATCAACGCCAGACATTGCAAGTCATACATCGGAAGATGTAATTGCAACAGACGAAACAACAAACGAAGTGTTGTTTGAAAATGTCACGAATGTGCCAGAAGTTGAAATTGCAACCAACGAAACAACACTTGAAGTGCCGACCGTAAATGCAAACAATGAACCAGAAGGTGAAATTGTTATCAATGAAATAACAATTGAATCAACGCCAGAGATTGCAAATTTCACATCAGAAGATGAAATTGCAATCAACGAAACAATACTTGAAGTTCAAACCGAAAGTGTTGTCAGTGATGAAAAATATAAATTTATCAATAGAATAACAATCGAAGTCCCAACCGTAAATGTAATCAATGAACCAGAAGATGTTTAATCATCTTCTGGTCTTTTTTTGCATCATTTTTTGATGTTGTATATCTCGGTCGTATGCATCTTTTGCATCATACAACCCAAATGTTTGCGGATTCTTTTCGATATATTGCACAATTTCAATAGCAGCATTTACCCATCCGTAGCATACTGCCGTTTTCCAACCTTCTTTTTCCAACACATCTAACCATACAACTTGATCTTTTGTTGTTCGATTGATTCCTGCTTTTAATTCAATAGCAAGTCCGTTATATTTCCCAAACCGTATGGGAAATAGAATGTCGGGAACACCACGTTTTACTCCTGCTGCTTTCATTTGCGCGGCAACAGCAGGATGACGATGTCCACCATTCGGCACATGAAATATGTATTGCAACATTGGTTGATGCGGTTCGACAAGATTCAAAAACTCAAACAAAGTTTTCTGTTCCTGTAATTCATGCTGTTTTGCCATGTTAATCTCCTAAAATAACCTTCAATGCGTTATCGATACGCAACTCAAGATTCGGACCTTCCATTTCGGCAACATCTTCCACCGTATTCCAACGGCCGCGATGATATGCGGATTGTGTTGAGCGACGTTGCACCCACTTGGTATATGGTACCGCATTTGAAAACGACACAGACGTTGCCATGTTCGATGGCGGACTCATAACATCTCCAGAAAATATATCACTTGCATTGAACGATACTGTGCCTATTTCCCATCCGTGACGGAGTTCAAATGTTCGATCATATAACGATCCAGCACGTTGTTGCGGATACATCATCAATTGTCTACGCATAATGTTTGCCGAAGACTGTCCTTCAATGCGTACAATATCATTTATTGATTTCTCAAATACTTTCATCGAATCAGAAAAATCAATAAATCCACCTTCGGCACGATGAGAAGAACTTCGCGAATACGACGTGTCTTTGACGATATTTTGAATATTGAATTCGGGATTATCAGCACGTATGGAATCAATCCGTTGTGAAAAATAATCTTGTATTTTTGATTGTACGACGTCTGGAGTAATTGATGAAAAAGAGACAACATCAAACCGCATGTTTTTTGCAATTTGCTTTGCATTCACCTGTCCTGTCATGATGTTTCGTAAAAAATTGGCTCCCTTTGAAGCAAAAGAAGCCAAATTCTGCGGAACAACTTTTGCAACAGTTGATTCTACAAAGCCGCCAACCGCTTCACCGAACAATGTTGCCGCATACGCGGATGCTCGCGCGGCCACACCTCGTGCAAATGTTCCGAATAATACTGCGGCTTCTTCAAGTAATACAGCAAATACAGGCATTCATTAGCACCCCCTATTCTTCATCTTCATTGTATTCTTCATCTTCATTGTATTCTTCATCAGAATATTCTTCTTCAGATTGACCAAAATGCGGCTGTGCTTGGTCTCCACTCAGCAACAAATTTTGTTGCATCAGTGCCTGCTGTTGAAGCATCTGAAATGCAAGTATTTTTTGCTGTTCAGTGGTCGGAATGTCTGAGTGCTGCTCTTCTGGCATCTCTTCAGCGAACTGAGCATCCTCGTACACCACTTTGATGATTTGACGAACATCAGATTGTGTCTTTTCTGGGGCATCAAGGCCCGTAATCTTACTTCTTCGTTCCATAATTTTCAAACATTTATCTACGGCTGAAAAATTTCCTTTTAACGCCAATGGATACATAGAACGAAATAAATCATCTAGACGTCTCAATTCCATTTCACGCAAATCACCAACAACTTCTTTTTCCGTTGCATCAAGCAATTTGCTCACTGCTCTGTGTGCTGATGAACGATTGGCATATCCCAATTGTTGCGCAATCATATCATACGAAACACCTGCTTTGCGTAATTCAAGTGCGCGAACTGATTTTTCCCTTTTATTTATTGTTATTGCCGATGTTTTGTTTTTGCGCATGCAATCCACCTCTCTATTGCAATTGATAATTAATTCTTATATTATACTGATAGTTTGTAAATTATACATCGAGGAGTAACACAAATGGGTGCAATCGATTTCACGGGAAAAAATGCAAATATTTCCGAATTAGAAGTTGGATACTATCAACCAGGTTCGAATTCAATGGACAAAACACCAAAAACTAATATTAAGCGTGGTAAGGACACCGATACGTTTGGTCCTCCGAACAATTGGATGAAAGAAGTTCATTCTTTGCCAGAAACAAAAGATGACTATTACATTCCTGGCACAAATAAATAAGATGAAATACTTGTTGTGCGCGCACGATTTATCTATTCAACGTGCAAAAAATACAACAGAAGAAAAGGCAATCTATGGACGATTTATATACACCTATTTCTGACATGCCAGGAGATTCTGGGCAGAGTTCCAGTGCAAGCGGAATGATTCGCAATCCATTGCAAAAATCTCGATACGCAAAAAATAACGATATTATTCAAAAATTTGCACAAACCGCAAAATCTCACAGTTCATCAAAATACAAAGCACTAAAAAAAGCTGCGCCGCGTTGGATGGACAGCATTATTCGCGCTGAAAAACTAATGGCAGACCCTGGATTTTCAATTGGCGGTTCTCTGACGCCCGCCGAAAGAAAAGCTGCCGAGGATGCACTTGCACGTAGTCAGAGAATTTTAAATGATCCAAATCCGTATTCTCATTATGGCCCCAATCCTCACATACCAATGGGTAGCATAACAATGGATCCTCGACAAGCGGAAGCATTTTACGGAAAAGCGTATAGTGAAGGTGTTAAAGACACTATGCCAGCTCATATTGCGGCAAAAGAAGCGGAACGTCGCGCAGGAATTGCTGAAGGAACAAATATTGGCGTAGCACAAGAAAGAAAAAATATTTCAACATATCGTCGAACAAAACCGTACATAGCTCAGTCAGCGTTGAAAACATTAGAAGATATATCTCCTTGGCCAGAAATGAAAACACTGGGACACGCATTACACAGTACAGTATGGAAACCATTTAGAGCGGGCAGTGCAGAATTGTCAGCAGAAACAAAGGGAGCTGCTGGCGAAACATTAAGCAATGCACAGCGCGCAGAATTGCAAGAGGCAAAAAAACTTGGACGTCATTACACTGGACTGACACCTCAGCAATTTAAAAATAAATATGACGAATATGTTGGTCGGTATATGGACCCCACAAGAGGCGAAGAAAATATCGCAGATTATATGTCTTCTCCAGAAATGCAAGGCGCAGCTCCTCGTGGAAAAACATGGAGCGAAACATTGGGTCCAGAACCGTCAATGGGACGAGATTTTGAAAGAATTCGTCAAAAAGGTATAGATGCTCAAAATGAAATAGATGTAAATGCTGCCGCACTGGAAGCGAGAAAACACATTTTACCAGCGCTTCGCAATCTTGGAATTAAAAGCGGAGCGGGGTACCTTGTTTACCGTGGTGGAAAAGCGGCTCTTGAAGATCTGTGGGGAGGCGGCGGGAATAATAGTTCACAACCTATTGTTGTGCCAACTCCAACATCAACACAACAATCAATTACCGTCCCTACTCCCACAATGCAACAGCGGAATGAATACGAAATTGATCCGTTAATTCCGCCATTACCAGGTGTACCTGAACAATATGGCGAGCCAACGCCAACGCGCGGTCCTAGCGGACGTGTGACAATAGGTAGAAAGAAAACAGCTGGCATGAAAAAAGGCGGAAGATTTTCAAAAGCTGGCGCAAAAACACTCGAACAATTATTGAAAGAAATTGAACCACACGAATTAAATATGACTGTTCCAGCGTACAGAACAGCAGCCAAAGGGGAGATTGAAAATATCCTCACATCGTACGGAATCGATCCATTAACAGATCTTTCTACGATACGTGCATATCGACCAGATTTGGATATCACTGATTTCACAACTAAGTTTCCTCATGGTATTAAGCCAGTTCCTGCTGCTGGCCCAGCCACACCTCCAGTCTCTAGAGCACGACGTGCTGGTGCTGCTGCTGGTCGTGCTGCGGCAGCAGCAAAAACATGGACATCTGCGGCTGGAAAACAATTTAAAAATTGGGTAAAAAATCCCAGAAACGCTATTGCGTTAGGTGCAACAGGAGCTACCGTAGGAACGCTTCTTGGTGTTAAAGCATATAATGCCGCAAGTGATTGGCTGTATGGTCCCAATCCAGCTTCTGGAGATGTTGGATTGCCAAATACAACATATTTGCCAACCATGACGCCATCATCAATTCCTGGCGCTCCAAAAGATAATAAGCCCAAAGCTACGTCAACTATGACTCCAACGGCAACCATGACTCCCGCAAGCGCAATGGGAAGATTACGGCAAATAAAACAACAGGCTAAAGGTTTTAATGTGACGGCAACTGCTGGTCGAAAAGCGCGCGATGATAGACAAAAAGCAGCTGAACAAGCAATTGCTATTCGCGACGATTCATATCGTCATGAAGTTCTAGAGCCAGCTATCGCTATGGCGCGAAATAAAACATACGATGAATCATATTGGAATGCGCAAAAACCATTTAAATATGTCGGAGTTAACCCTAGCGGGATTATCAACTGGACCAAAGAACAGATTTGGGGAAAAGAACCTCCAACGTACACCGTTTCTGCGGCTGGAGTTAAAAAACGCGCAAAAATAAACAAGAAATCTGTTCCATATCAGGGGTCTTCATATTCGCAAACTGCGTATGTGCAACCAACTTCAAGTTCAAGATTTAAAAATATGGCTCCTGAAGAACAAGGAGCAGCAATGGTAAATGCTATTGCGGAAAACACCAGACAATCGTATCGAAATACAAAAGAATCATTGAATAATTTGTTGCGATTTGCGAGTGGCGCAATCAATGCCGCGGATAAACAAACGCAATTCTCAAATAAAGTTTGGCCTGTTATTCATCAGAACACACGAGAGTTTCTCGATGATGCATATCGGTTTACCGACAATGTAATCATTCCCGAATCACAAAAAGCATACCGATACACAAGAGATGTTGCCGTTCCCGTCATTGTTCAACAATCAAAAGAAGCATACAAGCAATCGAAACCAGAAATCGATGCCGCAAAATCGTATGTTCTTGAGTCTGTTGACCGCATTGCGCAACAGCACCCAGAACTCGTTTCAGGATTGTCAGCCGACAAATTGAAATCCAATTTAAACAGAATTGTAAACAAAAATCCGCATTTGCAAGAAAGTTTGAAAAACTTTGGAACAAAATTGTTGAAACCTATTAGAAAAAGTATGAGTAAACGTTCGGATTCTCAAATGTTTACAAAACGTCTTGAAAATCCCACAGGCACATCTGGAAAAGAAACAAAGAACAAGTATTTTAATTAGGAGAGTGATATGGCACGTCGCAACATTACATTTGAAGATGTTTTGCAAAAAATGCATCATTTTCAAGATTTTCATAAACCAATGAAAAAATCAGCGCGAGGTATTCGGAAAGCAGGAGGTGATCCTGTACTTACACCTACTCCTGTTCCTGTTACCCCTCCGCCTCAACCACCACTACGGCCAACAGTCACTCCAGAATACATAAATTACTTGTTGGCGAATGCACAACAATCAGCGCCAGTACGAGAGAGAGCTGGTGGTGCTTTGCCGCCAACTCGTGTGCCAACGGAAGATGCTGAAGTGACAGAAACGTCAATCCCTCCAACAAAAAATCGTTCCACGGCAACTCGTACAGCAACACGTGGTGCTCGTGCAACAGCAACAAGCTCACCATATCCCGTACCAGGAGAAGAAACTGCCACAGCGTCATCGACCCCACTTCCTGGTGTTCCGACCGACACCGTGGTTCCTACCGATGCGCCTTGGGGCGGAGGTTCGGGAGAAACAGCAACTACTATTCCGACTGTTGCAACAGCAACCATTCAACCAATTCCCACTCAGGATCCGATGGGAACTGCTGGTTTGAAAGGATTGTGGAATTACGATTTAAAAATGCCCGTATCAAAACTGTTTGGTAATGAAGGATATTTTAATAAAGACACACCATTCAGCGAACAAACTCCAATATTAAGAATTGGCGTGCCTGGCACTTTTGCTGACAATCCAAGAGTGCAAACAATTGTTGCTGGAAATCCCGATACCAATCAGCCATTTGGCGCAACGGTAGTGCCAACCAAACTTCCAAATTCTGAAACATTATTGCAAAATCAGTCTGGATTAATGAATGAAATTTTGGGAGCAACGACAACAGCCGAAGCAGCAACAAGAATAGCACGTGAAGGGCTTACGGGATACGGCACTCCAACACTTACAAATCTGCCAGAAAAACCAGAATGGCCACCTGTGCAAGATGAAGCATTTCGCCGTCAACTTGAAGGATTGCCGCAAAACATTGCAAATGCGCTCTACCAGGGGCAAGGGTTTGGCGGACCATCATATGCATCGGCATTTGGCGATGTAATGTCTGGTGCTAAAAATAATCTTGTTTCTGATCCTGCGCAATTAGCAATTCTTGCTGCTGGAGCTTCATTGGGTAATCCACTTGCGTCACAAGCAATGGGCAGAAATATGGATACCGATACCACGTCAAGCAAAGGAGAAATATTGTACGGCGCGGTAAATAATACTTTAGACAACATACAAGAATCGGCAACACGAATCGATGGTCAGATGCGTTCTGCTTCAAGAAGATTACGTGAAGCTGGAATAACAAATCAAGCAGATTTAATTAATTTTCGCGGTAAACCTGGCGGATTGAGTGACGAACAAGTGCAAAATGATGTGCGAACATTGATGAATGGTAGAGATACCTTGAATCAATTGTCCAATACATATCATTCACTTCACGTGGCATATAATGGCGTTTTGAGTGGAAGTAACAGAGATTCACGAACGGATAAATATAACGCAGCGCTTCACCCGTGGGAAACAGCTGTTGCTTCATTTACTCCAAGCATCACATCAACCCCGACTGCTACTGGCACTGAAACTCCATATCCAACCGAAACCCCATGGCCAACAGACACCGCCGAACCCGAACAATCAGGTGGTAGTTGGTGGGATCAATCAACCAGCCCTGATGAAGACAGTGGATATGTCACACCGACAAGTTACTCTACCGCATTACCAACAGGTACGGCTGAGCCAACACGTACTCCAATTGGCTATCCTGTGCCCACGTACAATCCATTTGAGGGTCGTCGGGACACTCCATACAGAGATAATCCAGCAGATCCTGGAGTTGCGTTGAGATACCCCGAAGGTTATGAGCAGGCAAATCGACAATTGCAAAATGATTCTGTTGCATGGTTAACAGATCCAAATAACAAAGATACTGGCGGATTTAGCGGTGCTGCCGCTGCTGCTGCTGCTGGAACAAACAGAATTTTGCCCTATGGCACGCGTCAGTACGATCCAACAAATACACGAACATTGACTCCAACGCCGACATTGTCAAGAACGCCGACATTGTCAAGAACGGTAACAAACACACCAACATCGGTTCCCCTGTACCTCAATCCAACAGCAACACAAACACCGTTTGGTAATAGCACTGGATTTATGGAAGGACTTGGTAATGCGTTGGCGAATATATTTACCCCGCCAAGTGCACATGCTGAAGCGGCAAGAAACACAGGCGCACCTGTTTCATTGTTTGGATATGGAATGAACGGTCCTGCTGCTGCTGCTGCTGCTGGGCAAATCCCTCCCAGAAGAACGCCACCCAAGCCGCGTCCCAATCCAGATACACCAGTTACTGGCGGAAATACAACCACTGATGGAAATACAACCACTGATGGAAATACAACCACTGATGGAAATACAACCACTGATGGAAATACAACCACTGATGGAAATAC
>JACCEC011200008.1_pt1 | contig 14646 bp, 11 predicted proteins | sample 7450121 | NCBI WGS metagenome assembly JACCEC01 (sample SAMN15323455, study PRJNA562643) | freshwater metagenome | isolation source: river surface water | place: USA:Blue River Watershed | collected 2017-08-18 | reverse complement strand
CCCAATGCTGATCTACAAAAAGTCCATTACACAAGTCTATTTTACATTCATTTCTAAGCCTATCGCACCACCAATGAATCATTTTATATGCCTCGTCCGTTTTTTTTATTGCTATAAACCCAAAGTTATAAATACCTGTATTGATGATATCTTCTTCGTTTTGCCATTTATCATCTTCGTATGGCGTAGTGATATGAGGCGTAATGACAATATCATATTGATTCAGGTTTTCCTGCAAATGATTTAATTTATCGAAAACAATAATATCTGGATCAAAATAAATAATATTGCTGAATTCTGGTCTTTTTTCAAGAAAATATCTGAAATAAAATGGTTTTACGGCTGTATTTAACTCCGTGATATCATACATTTGACACATTTCTTGAAAGCCATCTATTTCAATTTTATCAACTTCAAGAATAGGATATTCTTGTAATTTTTTTTGGTCAATTGATTTAGTTTCTAATTTATCAACCAACCCGATAATAAATTGAATATCTGGATTGTGTTTGTGGAGAGATTCTCCCAATGTAAAGGCTTGTGCCAAATAATTTACAGAACAAAGTGTAAAGGCAAGTGTCATGCTACGATGGTTAATTTTGTTCTTCTAAGACGGTCAATAATTTTTCTACTGATTTTTCAAAACTATATTGCTCCACTACTTTTTTTCGAGCATTTTTTCCTAATTGTTTGGCATAAATTTGATTACCAATGAGGCGAATAATACCATTTGCCATGGCTGATGTATCTAAATAAGGAACAAGTACTCCACAATCTTCCCGAAGGAATTCCGAGCATCCTCCAGTTTTGTCAAATCCGATAATAGTTTTTTCTAATAAAGCAGCCTCCAACATTACCAAAGGGAAAGGGTCTTCTCGTGAAACTATTGTAAAAATATCCAGACAATCGATTAATTGAAGAGCTTCAGGCGTAGGCTCGATAAATGTAATCGAGTTTTCGATACCCATTTTTTGAATATCATATTGTATTTGTTCAAAATACATTCCCTCCTTTTTTACGCCAATCCAAACAAAATGAAACTTATCAGCGATTGTATTTTCGATTTGATTGGCAATTTGGGTAAATAAATCGATACCTTTTCGCCATTCAGCGTTTCCGCAACCTCCAACCAGAATTTTATCTGTCGGTAAATTGTATTTTTCTTTGTACGAAGCTGATTCAAACTGACTTTGTTGATTTAATATTTTTTCATTATCCACAAAAGAATGAATAATTCTTAGCTTATTCACATCAGCCTTTAAATTATCTTTTAAATTATCTGCAACTGCCTGAGAACAAGCGATTAAGCACTTTGATTCTTGGATTAAATAATCTGTATTTTTAGGCTCTGAATAAAGCTGAATCGAATAAGAAAGTTCGTGAATATGAGTAATGAGCGGAATATGAAGCTGTTGTACAATTTCCTGAATCCATGTCGATGTAGCAATAGTATTGGCATAAATAAAATCAAAATTCTCTTTTTTCAATTCATCAAAAAGTACATTTCGCTTCATTTGAAACGAATCGTTTGTTTTGATTAATTTATGATAAGCTTTCCGATAAGGGTTTTTCGAACCATCAAAATTTTTAGGAAATAAATATACTTTACAGATTTTTTGCCAATCATTTATCAAAATACCACCGTCCAATAATAATATAGAAAAATCTATGCCTTTGGAGCGTAGGGAAGGCATGATATTTAATAAAAACAATTGAGCTCCCGCCCGATTTGCATCATGACTGACGAATAGTATCTTCATGAATTACGACTTTTTTTTCGATGAGTAAAATCAAAATATGAATAATTTTTATATGAATTTCTTGAATTCTATCAGCAAAACCCGTGTGAGGAACAATAATTTCTACATCTGCCAAGTCAGCCAATTTTCCGCCATTTTTTCCAGATAAAATTATGATTTTCATTCCTTTTTGACGAGCAGCTTTGACTGCCTCAATAATATTTTGAGAATTACCGCTGGTACTGATGCCTAAAAGAACGTCACCGGCATTTCCTAAACCTTCCAAAAATCTTGAGAAAACATATTGAAATCCAAAATCATTGCTCACACAAGATAAATGACTTGGGTCGGAAATAGCAATTGCTGCCAATGCACGCCTATTTTCACGGTATCTGCCAGAAAGCTCCTCCGCAAAGTGCATGGCATCGCAATGAGAGCCTCCGTTACCGCAAGAAATTACTTTCTTTTCTTTTTTTAGAGCGTTTGCAATCAATTCTGCTGCCTGCTCAATTTTCACAATATTTTCAGTATTTGACAAAAAACTATTGAGCACTTCTTGGGCTTCAAGTAATTCTTGTGTAATAATATTATAATTGTCCATATTAATCAAATAAATTATCCCAATTTCCAATCTGATTATCCAAATCAAACTCTAAAGCTCTTTGTTTCAAGAGATTTTTATCAATAACGATAGTTTTATTTTGAATTTTAATCATTATTTCAGCTAAATCTTTTGGGTTAAAACTATCTACATAGGCTCCCATTCCTGCTCTCAAAAACTCAGAAATACCTCCTGAATTAAAGCCTACAATTGGCTTTTGTAAATATGCCGCTTCAATCATAACCAAAGGGAAAGGGTCTTCTTTGGCCGTCAATACAAAACCGTCTGCAATATTAAAATAATCATAATATTCATTCGATTTTTCGGGAATTTCAATAAAATTATAAGAATTTTCTTGAGCAGATGCCCTTATATAATGTAAAACACCTGTATTTTTTGTACTTCCTAACCAAACTAAATAAGTGTTTTTAGGTAGATACGACATCAAATCTGGAATGATTTCATAGCCTTTTCGTAAATTCATAGAACCCGACATGAGCCAAACAAATGATTCTGATGGTATTTGAAGGTTTTTTCGGAGAATTTCTGAATTTTGAGTAATTTGAATTTTTTGTGTATCAATGAAAGAGTGTTTTACTAAAGTATTTTGATACCCCATCTGTCTGATTCTTTTTTCAACAATTGTCGAGCAACAAATAATGCGTTCGGCATGGTCAAATTGAAACTTAAATTCTTCCAAATTGATTTCATCATAAACAGTCGGCAGCTCATGTACATGAACATCATAAGGGATTGCTAATCGATGAGCCAATCGGGCAAATCGGGGCATAACCATAGTATTTAGATACCATCTGCTTGGATTTATTTTTTTTTGGATGCGGATTAAGTAAGCTTCTTCGGGGGTAATTTTAAATATTTTGAAATAAATTCCCTCATAAATTGAATATATAAATCCTTTTCTGCTTTTATACAAGAATGTTTGGTCAGCTGTTGAGTTATTTTTGAACAACTCACCATCTTTCAGCGAAAATACGGCAGATTTGATTTTTCCTTTTAACCTATTCAGTAAATACCAAAGAAGCATCTCGGAGCCTGTTCTTCCTCCAGTCGGAGTAATAAAAAGTATTAGTTTGTCTCTCATCTCGAGAATTACTTGATTTTATAAAAAGTAGGTATTTGCAACAAAATTCTCCAAAAATATTTAGAAAAAATAGTAATTGTTGAAGCAAATTTTTTTTGATTTTCAAGATTGCTGAAAATAGACTTTCTGTTTTTAACATTTGTGCCAAATTTTATCAGAAAAAATACTGGAATCCAAATCCAATAATGTAACATCAAAGCCAAGTATTGTAAAATTCCGTATTGTTTCCTTATCCAGACAAGGTTGGAAAGTTGAATTTGAGGGTCAAATCTATTAAAATAGGTATATTGCAAAGCCTCTTCATATCGCTCTGGTTTACTTCCCCATTCTTCATGGATAATTTTACAATCATTGAAGACTAATAATTTTCCTAATTTCCCTAAGCGATACCCCCATTCTGTATCTTCCCCGTACAAGAAAAAATCTTCATCGAAGCCTTTAGTTGCCCAAAAAGCTTCTTTCCTAATCATTAAAAAAGCTGCAGCTATATAGTCCACTTGCTCTTTATCATCATATTTTTTTTGTGGAATAAGCTTTTCGAGATAAGGACGCAATGGGGGAGGTACTATCCAAAAGTCTCTTCTGAATGTAAAAGTATGATAAAATACTCTCGGACTCAAGTCAGGATAAACCTGATGAGCTCCACCAGCAACTACATCGGGTCTTGCATCTAAATGCTCCACACATCTATCAATAACTGGCTCAAAAAGTTTGGTATCTGAATTAAGTAATAAAAAATACTTACCTTTTGCCAATTTCATTCCTGCATTGTTTGCCCTTCCGAAGCCTGCATTATACTTCATTTCATGCCAAATAACTTCAGGGAATCTGCTGCATATATATTCTTCATCCTTATCTTTAGAGGCATTATTGACAATAATAATTTCGTAAGGATATTTCTGCGTAAATTGCTTAATGGTTTGAATACATGCAACAATTAACTCTGGAGTTTTATAATTGACAATGATGATAGAAACGACAATGGATTGACTCATTTCAAGACAATGTTTGGTTGATAATTGTTGCAATTCGTTCAACATCACTCAATGCCAAATCAAAATACAATGGTAAAGATAAGGCTCTTTGAGCAATAGATTCGGAGACTGGGCAACTTTGTTGATTGTCTAAATATGGTAATTGATTGAGAGAAGGGTAGAAATACCTTCTCGGAATAATTTCGTTGGCTTTTAATGCTTCAACGATAGCAAAAAGTGACGTTTCGCTTGGACAAATGATTGGATAATAAGCATAATTGTACTGAAAATCCACTTCCTCATAAGAAGGTTTTTGAAGTTTTTGCCAATTTAATAGTGTATCATATTTTTCAGAAATATTTCTTCTTTGTTGGATAATATCTTTGACTTTTGGCAAATTGCATAAACCCATTGCGGCATGAAATTCGGAGTTTTTCCCGTTTATCCCAACACTAAAATAATCATCATTTCTATGTCCGAAGCTTCGTAATAAATCTAATTTCTCATTCAATTCGGCAGAATTACTGATTACACAACCGCCTTCGATACTATGGAATACTTTTGTTGCGTGAAAGCTACAAGTAGTAATATCTCCAAAATTAAGTAGTGATTTGCCTTGATGCATCGCCCCAAACCCGTGAGCTCCATCATAAATGACTTTCAGATTGTATTTTTCGGCAATAGCTTTGATTTTATCAGTATCACATGGGCGACCATACACATGGGTAGCCAATATAGCAGAGGTTTTTTCCGTGATTGCTGCCTCGATTAAGTTTGCATCGATATTGAAAGTTTTTGGCTCAATATCGACAAATATAGGTGTTAAATTTTCCCAAAGAATGGAAGTGGTAGTAGCACAATAAGAGAAAGGAGTGGTGATGATTTCTCCTTTCAAGTCTAAAGCCTTAATAGCCAATTGCAAGGCAACAGTACCGTTGCTGACAAATAACAAGTTTTTTACAGACAGATATTCTTTGAGATTGGCTTCTAATTTTTTTACTAGAGGGCCATTATTCGTTAACCACACATTTTCCCAAATACCACTAATCATTTGTTGGTACTCTTCTTGAGGAGGTAAAAAAGCTTTTGTTACGTTTATTGGCACTTTGTTTGTATTTTGATGATATAAATTAATAAATTTCGTCTTTTTTCCAGAGTTTTACATTCAAATCCAATGGACGAACGGCCCCTGGCCATTTACCAAACCAATTGGTACTCGGTCGCCAATCTGCTACATCGAAACTAATGGCATCTTCCATGAAATAAACAACATCGACACTATTTTTGACAATCATGACCGACATATAATAGGAGCCATCGTTAAGGAAATTGCCAGGTATTTCCAATTGCCCTTGAATTAATCCTTTGCTAACCTGTACAGGAGAATTACCGATATTGAAAATACATTCTCCACTCATATTATATAGAAATACGCTGATATTCAATGCCGATTCGTCTTGAATGAAGTTCCAAAATTCAACATTAAAAATCAAAGGTGTTCTGACATCTATGCTTTTCTGAGCTTCCAGAAATTGAGGTAAAATAGAGATGTTTTTGAACCTCACAAAATCATTACCAGGAGCTTGTTCGGGTTTATCCCAATTTTGTTGCAATAAAAATTTGGAAATACTCGCCATGTAATCGTGTAAGACTTCACCAACCTCGCCGTATTTTACTAAGTTTCCTTTTTGCAGAAAAGCCGCTTTATTACATAATCCTTGTACAGCCGTTACGTTGTGGCTAACAAACAAGATAGTTCTTCCGCCACTTGAAACATCTTTCATTTTGCCTAAACATTTCTTCTGAAATTCAGAATCACCCACCGCCAAAACTTCGTCAACGATTAGAATTTCAGGTTCTAAATGGGCAGCAATTGCAAATCCCAAACGCACGTACATTCCAGAAGAATATCTTTTTACAGGAGTATCTAAGAATTTTTCGATGCCTGCGAAATCAACAATTTCATCGAATTGACTTTTAATTTCGTGCTGTTTCATGCCTAAGATAGCACCATTCAGGAATATATTTTCTCTTCCTGTAAGTTCAGGATGAAATCCAGTTCCGACTTCAAGTAAACTTGCCATTCTTCCATTAATGGTCACTTTTCCTGAAGTTGGCTCGGTAATTCGGCTTAAAATTTTTAGCAAAGTAGATTTTCCAGCACCGTTTGAACCAACAATGCCAATTCTGTCACCTTGATTAATGTCGAAGCTAATGTTATTTAAAGCCCAAAAAATTTCTTTGGTTTCCTCTTCCTCTTTATTCATAAAAAGTTCAGAGAAGAAACCTGAAACAGAATCCTTTATCGTAAGAGCCTTTTTTTTCTTGTGGCTTAATATGTATTTTTTTGAAACGTTCTCTATAGAAATAGCTTTCATTACAAATCTTGGGCTAAAGAAATCAAATGATTGATGTTAGATATAATCAACAAATGAGTTTTCATTTTTTCGGAAAAACCAAATTGAAATTATCACCGATAAGATAACAACGACTAACATGGGTAAAAAACTTACCCAATTGAACATGAAGTTGTCTCCTAAAAGACACCAACGCATCCCGTCAATGGCACCTGCAACTGGATTGAGGTTATACAGCCAATACCACCATTCGCTTTTCACTCTGTCGCTTGTATAAGCAACTGGCGATACGAAATACCCAAATTGTACCAAAAAAGGGATAATTTGGGCAATATCACGGTATTTGACATTCAGTACGGAAGCAAATAATCCTATACCAAATGCCCCTAAATATGCAAAAGCTAAAAATATGGGTGCTAGTAATATATGCCAATTAGGCAGAAATCCATAATAAATACAAAATCCTAAAAACATCACGAATGCTATCAAAGCATCTAATAATCCAACCATTAAAGAACTAAAAGGAATGATTATTCTTGGAAAATATACTTTAGAAATGAGGTTACTATTACCTACAATACTATTACTGATTTGTGATAAACATTGTGAGAAAAACAACCAAACGATAACTCCAGGAATAACTACCAACATATAAGGAATACTTGAATTATCGCCGAGTTTGGCAATTTTTCCAAAAGCAAATACCATTACCATAGCAGTCATCAAAGGACGGATAATTCCCCAAGCCAAACCTAATACAGTTTGTTTGTATCGTACCATTACATCTCGTTTACCGAGAATCCACAAAAGTTCTTTTTGTTGCCAAATCTCCCGCCAATAATGTAGCGAGGATTTGCCCGATTTAATGATTACTGAATGCTTTTTTTCCATCGAAAAACAATCCCAATATTAATTATCAGAGTTTAACTCTCTGAGTGTATTTCGTAAAACTATATAAACCAAACATAACACAAAACCCAACATAGCTCCCTTTGAGGTATTTCCGCCAATAGTGTATTTTAGTTGCATTAGCGGCAACCTTACTGGCTGTAAAATGGTAAATAAAGGTGTTTGGTTAATCAACGACATTTTCAATTGTTCTACTGCCGCTAATTGATTATAATATTGTTGTGAAATAAAGTTATTATTTCTATTCAACTGTTGGGTACGCATAGGAGCCGTTGGGTCAACTGCATTGACACTTTGGAAAGTTGCATTTGCCAATTGTCTATCGGTCGAACTCAATTTTCCTTCTAATTCTCTCAAACGAGTTATTTGGATATCATAAATTTCTCTAGTTTTTCGAGTTTTCATTTCTACATAGAACTCTTCAATAGATTTGATAAGTGTTTCTAACCAAATTTTTGTCAATTTTTGGTTATTCGTTGTAGCAGTCAAAATCATAATTGTACCAGTTTTATCTAAACTCATCAATTCTGTTTTTTTAGATAATTTTTCGTAAATGGCATCAATTATTACATTTTCCTCCTCTGTAAATTTGTCAGGAGTTTTTTTATTAAATCGATATTTGATTGCTTTGGTATTGGCTTTGTGAAATAAATCTCCTCCCCATTCTTTTCTTGCAATATCCGAGCTGTCTTTATAATAATTGATAAAAAGTGTTGTTTTTCCATTAATAACAACCTCTTTCATTAAAGCTTTTTCATAAAGTGCTTTTGACCCAACCAATAGATTGAAGTTGCCACCGCTGAATAGATCATTGGAGGTCGGGGCTCCAACATTCATACCGAAAGCACCCGCTAATCCACCCAAACCACCGAAACCACCGCCACCACCGCCGGTTTCAAGATTAAACTGGATTTCGCCTACATATTCAGTTTCTTTTACTTCTTGTAAATCCATCAATAAACTTATCAACGAACCCAATGCCAAACTAATCAGCAACAATCTCCATTCTTTTCCAACTTTTCTTAAAAAACCAATCGATTTTTTAAGAAGCTCTTTCGTATTTATTTGTTCTTCTTGAATTGTCTGTAAATCTGCCATTTTTGTTATTTTTTTATCCAATATATTTCTATGTAATGGAATGTTTTATTTAGTCAATCTCAAAATAGTAAATACACTTAACAAAGTAGTGAGTGTCCCAGCAACAGTTCCGAACAATGCTTGTGCTTGTGCCAATTGTTGTTGGGTTGTAGCTGTTTTTTGTGGAACAATGATTTCTGAACCCGGTTCTACTTTTGGATAGAGATTGATAAATAGATATTTTCGTGTTCTATCAACAGAGCCGTTCGCATAGAGAATATATGACTTACTTCTTAATGATTTTTTTGTAAATCCTCCTGCATTCGAGATGTAATTGATGAAACTCTTGCTATCTAAATATTTTACAGTAGTAGGATATAAAACTTCTCCCTGTATTCTCACGGTTTCTAATCTTTTTGGAATTCGAATAATATCACCATCTTGTAAAATCATGTCTTCTTCCGACCCAGGATTTGCTAATATTCTATTCAAATTAATTCCAATGGAAGACATAGTTGCAGCATTTACTTGCTCAACTTTTACTGTTTGATTCCCTCTGACACTATTTGAAATTTCGTCAATAGCTTTTTGTCTTTGTGCTAATTCTATTTCACTTAATTCAATATGTCTAATGAGAGTCGCACCTTCTAAGTAAGCTTGTGGAGTTAAGCCACCTGCACGCTCGATTAAGTCAGAAATTTTCTCAGTTTTACTCTTAATCCCATAAATAGAAGGGTAAAGCACTTCGCCTTGAATTTCGGCAAATGTTTGTTTTAGGTAATTTGGAGATTTTCTAACGAATATTTCATCGAATGGATACAAAACAAATTTCGAACTACTTGGATCAACTTTCAAATCAGCATTGATATTGAAATTGAATGTTTCTGATATTTGAGCATCTACATTTGTTGGATCTACATTTCTTTTTCTTCTTACAACTTCAACTCTTGCCAAAGAAGAGGCTTCGGATAAGCCCCCAACTTGTACAATGACATCTTCAATACTCATATTTCTGACAAAAGGTAGCTCAATACCAACCTCTGCATCAGGATTATTCAACGCTCCTTGAATACGGATATAAGACGGTTCTGTTAAATCAAAAATCGATGGTACTGTGATAATATCCTCTCTTTTTAGAACAATATCACTCTCTTTTCCTTTTAATATATTATCAAAATTGACAGAAATGTTTTCGGTTAATAAGTCATCTCTTGTTCGTAAAATAGAAATTCTACCTTTTAATGCTTCCGTTTTTAAGCCTTCTGCTGCCTTAATCAGCTCCGTAAGTGTTTTGCTATTTTCGAGTGAATAATCACCTGCTCTAAAAACAGCCCCTTCTATACTGACTTTGTTTTCATAGCGTTCTAATACTCTTTCAACCACAACTGAGTCGCCACTTTGTACACCGAAAGTAGTAAAATCTTTTTCCAAAACCTCAAAAATCTTTCTTTCTTTGGATGTATTTCTATGTACTTTCAGACGGTGTTTGTAAGCATATTGATTAAATCCGCCAGCATATTCGATAACTTTGTTCAATCTTTCATGCTCTAATAATTCAAATAGCCCATTTCTTTTGGTATTACCCTGAACTGCTACTCTTGCATTGAATGGTAAAACCTGAATTACGTCTTGGTCTTGCAATAAAATATTGTTTTTAGCAAATCCGTTCATTAGCAATTCATATAAATCAAAAGTAGCATATACACGATTATTACGAATAACATTTATTTTTCGATAAGTACCAATTTCATTCGGTCCTCCACAAGCATATAAAGCATTTAAAATAGTAGAAAGAGAAGATAGGGTGTAAGTTCCCGGGGCAATTACTTCTCCCGCAATGGTTACTTTGATACTACGGATATTACCTAAAGAAACGTTACAATAGGTATTTGCGGGGAAGCCTGAAAATGGTTTTAAGCCAATATATACTTTTGCTAATTTATTAATAATTCTTTCTTTCGCTTGGTCGATGGTAGCACCTGCTACGTAAATGAGTCCGACTCTTTCAATGGTTATGTATCCGTCTGCCGAAATAATAGGCTTGTAGGCTGCTTGAGAATAGCCATAAACATCGATTAATAACTGGTCATTTGGTCCTAATACATAGTTACTTGGTGTAGCAATGTTAATGGCAGGTGTCGGGTCAAATTTAACAGTATTGAAGAGGTTATATCCAAAAACTCTTCTTCGGATGGTTAATTTTACTAAATCATCATTTGCTTCTTGTTCTCTAATCAATCGAAGGGAATCTTCCTTATTGATTGCACGGACATCTGCTGGCAATTCTTGGACATTTCTTGTCAGATTTGGCTCTGCTGTTTTTAATGTTCGTGGTTTAGGAGTTGTATTGTTATTGGTCTGGTTTAATACCGGAGTTGTATTTTTCGGTGTTTGATAGGTTGCCGGATTTGCTGTTGCTGGTATGTTTTGTGGAAGCTGAACAGGTAAATTCTGATTGCCAATATTAGGTGTTGTAACAGGGTTTTGTCCAAAAAGGTTAGCAAAAGTGAGTACGAAAATCGTAGTTAATGTAGCCGTTTGGAAAAAAAGTGAAAAACTATTCTTGCTTAATTTCATATCTATGACGTTATTTGTGCCAATACTGATAATTTTATTTACGCTTTGATTCAAAAAGAAATACAAAGTAACATAAGATTTTTGATTTTCTTGCAGTTTCATAGAAAGTATTATATTAAAAAGAACTTTGAATTACAAAGTAAATAATTTAAAACCAAACTTCAAAAGATTTTCACTAAAATGGCTGATATGAATGAAGTAACTTATAACGAAGATAGTATAAGGTCGTTGGATTGGAAAGAGCATATCCGACTAAGACCCGGAATGTATATCGGTAAATTGGGGGATGGGGCATCTGCCGATGATGGTATCTATGTATTATTGAAAGAGGTGATGGATAATTGCATCGATGAGTATGCAATGGGATTTGGTAAATCTATCGAAATAAAATTGGAAGAGGGAAGGGTGGAAGTTCGTGATTATGGGAGGGGTATTCCATTAGGTAAAGTCGTCGATGTTGTTTCTAAAATTAATACTGGAGCAAAGTATGACAGTAAGGCATTTCAAAAAGCGGTTGGCTTAAATGGGGTCGGTACAAAGGCGGTGAATGCTTTATCTTCTTATTTTAAGGTACAGGCATTTCGGGAAGGTAAAACTAAATGGGCAGAGTTTAACAAGGGGGAATTGACGCAAGAATCTGACATGCTTGATACTGATGCCAAAAATGGTACAAGCGTAATTTTTGAACCAGATGGGTCGATTTTTAAAAACTATCATTATATCCCACAATTTGTGGAGGCAATGATTTGGAATTATTGTTATTTGAATGCTGGTTTGAACATATATTTTAATAAACAGAAATATATTTCTCAAAATGGGCTTTTGGATTTATTGCGTAGAAAAACAGATGAGGATTCACTCAGATATCCGATTATCCACCTCAAAGGTGATGATATAGAGGTGGCTCTTTCGCATGGAAATCAGTACGGGGAGGAATATTATTCTTTCGTAAACGGTCAAAATACAACTCAGGGTGGTACACACTTATCGGGTTTTAAGGAGGCTTTAGTAAGAACGATTAGAGAGCATTTTGGCAAAGATTATGCTCCTGAAGATATTCGTCAATCTGTCATTGGGGCGATTTCGATTCGTGTGCAAGAGCCTGTATTTGAATCTCAAACCAAAACAAAATTAGGGTCAACTGCAATCTCTCCTGAACCTAACGCTACTACCGTTCGTACTTTTATCAATGATTTTCTCAAAGAAAAGCTTGATAATTATTTGCACATGAACCCAGCTGTTAAAGATTCTCTTAAAAAAAGAATCGAACAGTCTGAAAGGGAGCGAAAAGAGTTGGCAGGGGTTAGAAAATTAGCCAATGAGCGTGCCAAGAAAGCAAATTTACACAATAAAAAATTGAGAGATTGCCGTTTTCATCTCGATGATTTGAAAAATGAAAAGCGTTTTGAAACGGTGATGTTTATCACGGAAGGAGATTCTGCTAGTGGTTCAATCACCAAAGCAAGAAATCCCGAATATCAGGCGGTTTTCAGTTTGAGGGGCAAGCCTTTGAATAGCTATGGTTTGACTAAAAAAATTGTCTATGAAAATGAGGAATTTAATTTATTACAACATGCTTTGAATATCGAAAATGGGCTGGAAGATTTGAGGTATAATAAAATAATTATCGCAACAGATGCAGATGTGGATGGCATGCACATTCGATTATTATTATTGACTTTTTTCTTACAATTCTTCCCTGATTTAGTTCGAGAAGGGCATTTATATATCTTAGAAACACCTTTATTTAGGGTTAGAAATAAGAAAGAAACGATTTATTGCTATAGCGACGAAGAACGTCAGGCTGCCATTAAAAAACTTTCTCCAAAACCAGAAATAACTCGTTTTAAAGGATTAGGGGAGATTTCGCCTGATGAGTTTGAGAATTTCATTGGAGAAAATATCCGTCTTGAACCTGTCATTCTTGAGAAAGAGTCGGCAATTCCTAAAATTTTGAATTATTATATGGGTAAAAATACCCCAGATAGGCAAAAATTTATCATCGATAACCTGAGAATTGAAAAAGATGAAATTGATGAGGTTTTGTCTGAAATTATAGCTGTATAAGGTAATGAGAAAAAAGGTATAATGTAAATTAGACTAGATACCTTTTTTCTTTTTTCATGTTTTCCTTAACTTTGTTTTTCTTTTTTTTGTTTTAACTATTAAATTCATTGAAAGTGACCCTTGAGGATTTAAGAAAAGATATCGATTCTATCGACGACCAATTGCTTCGATTATTGAATCAGAGAATGAATTTTGTTCATAAAGTAGGCGAATTAAAGCGTACAACCAAAACCTTAATTTATAGACCAGAACGGGAAAAGCAGATTTTGGAACGTATGTATGCTCAAAATCAAGGGCCGCTTAATAAGGAAGCAATTGAAGCTATTTTCTTAGAAATTTTTGCCGCAGCCAGAAATATTGAACTCCCTGAACGAATTGCCTTTTTAGGGCCAGAAGGTAGTTTTACGCACCAAGCCGCTGAAAGTCGCTTTGGGGCTATGAGCGAATACATGACCTTGCCGACTATTCGTTCGGTTTTTGAAGCAGTTGATACCGGGCGAGCTAAATTCGGTGTCATTCCTATTGAAAATAATCAAGAGGGAATTGTGTATGAAACTGTAGATTTATTGAATGAAATGAATGTCAATATTGCAGCAGAATTGAAAATACCAGTTCATTTTACATTAGCTACTGAAGCAGAAAATCCATCTAAAATCAAAAGAATTTATTCCAAAGATATTGCTTTTAGGCAGTGTCGTGGTTTTTTAAATAAATATTTTGAACAAACTCATCCAGAAGAAATTCAAGTAGAATCAACTTCTAAGGCTGCAAAATTAGCAGCAGATGACCCCGAAAGTGCAGCCATTTGTTCTGCAATTGCTGCAAAATTATTTTCAATTCCTATTTTATTCCATAATATTGAAGATAATTCACAGAATAGAACTAGATTTTATATTATTTCGAAAAATTTTGTCAATGCTGCTAGCGGAAATGATAAAACAACAATCATTGCCCGCCTGCCAGATACCAATAAACCTGGAACTTTGGCAAATTTACTTCAAGATTTCAAAAAAGCTGGCATTAACTTAACAAAAATAGAAAGCCGTCCTTATAAAGGGGACGAGGATTTTAATTTTTGGTTTTTTATTGAGTTGGAAGGTTATTTTGAAGATGAAAATTTAACAAAAGTTTTCAAGAAATATAAGTCTTCTATCAAGTGGTTGGGAAGCTATGTGAGAAATGCCTGAAACTAGCTTATTTAAGCTTTTTTCGACATATTGCTTGGAGAAAATATATTTTTTTG
>JACCEC012067773.1_pt1 | contig 14647 bp, 11 predicted proteins | sample 7450121 | NCBI WGS metagenome assembly JACCEC01 (sample SAMN15323455, study PRJNA562643) | freshwater metagenome | isolation source: river surface water | place: USA:Blue River Watershed | collected 2017-08-18 | reverse complement strand
TATAATGCCATTATGATTGCCTGCTGTGAGGCGTGGAATACTTTTGTTGACGTTCCTTCTAGAGTGAGGAACCTCTGCTCGAGATCGTGGGCTAATTTATGACTTTATTTTTTGGAAATGGTATTAGTCCCCGGTACTGATAGAGAACTCAAGGTTGTTTATTGACCTGTTGCAGTTGGTGCTCTACGGATGAAGAAGTTAGTGCAGTTGGCAAAGAATGAAAGTGCCTTTCAGCATCACCTACAACAGAGCGACTCGAGGAAAGGATCGAAGGGAGATGATTTCCAAGCGTTTGAACAGCATTGCTTAAAGCGATATGCCCGCCTCCTACAGTAATGTGTCCAGCAAGATTGGGTAATTCTCTGCAGCTTCCTCGGCTTCCAAGCATCATAATCACTCCTCCAGCTGTCACTAAGATCCCTAGAGCTGCTGCTGCAACTCCTCCGATTGCTTTAAAAAAATCCCCATCGATTTTTCTTTTTGCAATAATGGAAAGTGGGATGGGAGGAGGGGATAATATCCCCATTCGGATAAGACGTGCTTCTAACAAAGGGGTGAGAACAAATTCTGCAGAAACCCCTCTTGCGGTTAAATAGCGCTGAATAGCTAATGCTTTTTCTCTTCCTGTTGAGGAAAGGCCACTGAGGTCATGAAAACAGTTTCTTCCATAGTCGTCCATGCCAGAAGGGGAATTTTTTACGATCCACATAAAGTAATAGACTCCCCATTCATCATCATGAGGATCGCGACAAATTAGAGAAAACACTTGCTTTCCTTTTTCAATCTTTTCCTGAGTGAACAAAAAAGCAGCAGTTCTTAAATCATTGAAATTTTTTTCAGAAGCAGTAGAAATAGCCATCCTATCCCCTAATTGAAAGAAAACACTATGCAATATCTAATTTTTTTTATCAAGAACACGTTAGAGCTTTTCTCGCAGACTCTCTGGGCAATCGAGATCAAGCAACATTTCTTCTGTGAAATTTGAGCTATTCACCTGAATAATGGGTTTATTTCATAGACTCTTGCCGCATCTTGCGAGCACTTTTCGAAGATTTTGGCACGTCCATAGGTGCTTTCAGCTATCGAACGTGCCAAAATCTCCGGAAAATTGCCTCGCAACCTGCAACAATTCCCTATATACCGAAATCACTTGAAGAATCGGAAATTTGGCAAAGAGCTGCCATGAATTTGAGTCTGGCCAAACCGACGCCGAAGCAGCTCAAATTGAATAAGTTGAGCAATGCAGGCGGATCTCAAATTCATTGGCAGGCAACGCTGGCAAAAACCGATTATTCAAGTGATTTCGGTATAAACCAAATCCACTATTCATGGTTATTCCCGATAAAAATTTTCCTTTAGGAAAATTCTTCGCTGTTGTTTCATATGTTTCAACAGCTTCGCTCACCCACTCTTCCGCCTCTTTCTGATCAAGGACTTGGTAACGGGACCTAAAAATAACAAGACGCGAGCATTTTCCAGCGCAAATGCTCCTTTTTTTCTATCTCAACAACATGTCTGATCTCTTCTGGTTTCATCCAGCTAAATGCGCTGATCTCTGCATCGCTCAACCTTAAGGCAACTGCTAATGACTGATCAGGATTCTTGATTGCCCGAGAAAGGTTGTTGAGGCATCGATGAAATAGACACTGCGTCTTAAGCAGTCGGACAAACCCTGCCATGATCAAAAGGGCTGGCAGCCAAGGAATGAGAAACAATCCCGACGACCATTCGGTAGCAAGCCCTACACCCTGCAAGACGACTGTCGCAGCCATTGCCCAAACAAAAATCGTCGCTTCCTGAGGTTTGCGGAAAAACGGGCCGATCCACCTTCTCCATGCCTTAGCAGATGAGGCATAGGCCAATACCTCTTCAAACTGCTCTTCGATAAAATCGCTGCGGACAGCATGGACAATCTCATGAGCGATGAGCTCTTCCTTAGAATAAAACCGCTGCGCCCTTTTAGAAATTTGAACCTGCGGCAGCAAAAAGCCGGAATCGGTTTCCCTCTGCCACAGGATGGCCCCTTCCCAGAAATGCAATCCCTCATTGCTGGATGTGATGCAGACCCAATAAGGATTGACATCGAACGTCGCAAGCACATGAGGCAAAGGGTGTCCCATAGTCGATTGGGAAGAAACATAACCAACCTTCCTCCAAAAAACCTCATCACTTTGCCCGGGAGCGGGGAAAAGTCCATTTCTGTTGAGCTGTACTAGATCTTCCATAGAGGCCTGAATAATGGATTTAGTTTATAGGGAATTGTTGCATCTTGCGAGGGAATTTTCCTCGACCAATCGAAAAAAGATACATCTTTAATGTAACGAGTGATCTTAGCCTTTTTTCTTTCCACTGACTGCCAGAGATCGATTCTTTCTCATCATGGCAAACAGCGTGATGAAACCGATGAGGTTAAGCGTGGACATCACACCCACAAACAGGAGCAACTTATTGCTTTTTTTGCTCAAGTACATCAGGCGCTGACGGACCATCTTTTCAAATGCGCTTTCCGTCTCATGCCAAGTTCCTGCATATTGATGCCGGGACCACATGGCAAGATCGTCATGAGGGGCATCAAAAAAGTAAGCGGGAAAAACGATGTCTCGATTTCCGTTTTGGCCATGCATCTGCTTGACTGCTTCACCAAAGAGCCAGAAGGTACGGTGAAGAACACGGTTGAGCGTTGAATCCCTGTCGGAACCAGGATAGGCAGCTTGGATGGCATCCCACTGCTGCTCGACGAGCTGCATCGAGCGGAAGATAATCGGATGGGTCGGCTTCACCGCAATGAGGTTGTTCGTTGTGTACACACAAGAAGGCAGGCTGCTGCGAAACGGCATATCCATGCCGCAGAAAAAATCGTAGGCAGCGTTAAGAGGATCAAATGCTTTAAAGCACTTCACATCGTGATCGATGTAGATCCCTCCTTCTTGATAGAGGATCTCAAGACGAAGAAGATCAGATTTCTCGGCCCAGTTATCGCTCTTTGCAAAACAATCGCGTAGCTTGAGCATGTTGAGATCTGCAATATCTTGAAGCACCATGCCTGGGACAGGAAGGGGGCGATCCCGATCGGTCCAGAATTTGATTGTCCAGTCAGGATGCAATGCCATCCAAGTCCTGACATTTTCGACCGATTCACGGGGAAACTGTCTAGGACCGATCCAAATAAAATGGAGGATTTTTGGAACTCTGACTGATTCTGAAGGGGTCTTATAATAGGATTTTTGGCTCTCATACATCTGCTTGAAAAGATTTAAATAGGCAAAATCTTCTTTTGTTTTAATGAACTGCCATGTGGGGAGATCCTTTCCCGTCAACGTTTCAAAATCGTCTGATGTCGGGTTCTGATATCCTTTTTTCTTTCCGCACCCGTAGGTCAGCGTTAAAAGAAGGATGGTCAAGACGCAGAGAACTTTATGCATATTAATAACCTGAATAATGGGTTTAGTTTATTGAAAATTGTCGCAGATCGTGAGGCAATTTTCCGGAGATTTTGGCACGTTCAATAGCTGAAAGCACCTATGGACCTACCAAAATCTTCGAAAAGTGCTCGCAAGATGCGACAAGGTTCTATGAAATAAACCCATTATTCAGGTTAATCGCCTCTTCGATGGATCAATTTAAGGGATAGAGTAAGACACAGACAGCTGAGAAGCAAAAAACCTCCCGCTGCGTACAAAATCTTGCTGCTTTTGCGCTTAATTTTAGTTAATGATTTTTCTCCAAACTTCTCCAGATCTGATTTGCGGAATTTGAAAGAATCCCAGGTCGTTAGACAAAAGTGTTTCGAATAGATTGAGGGGATTTCGCTCTTGGCAAAGAAGTAGGCTGCCGGAAACACGATATCCGTATTGCCTGGCTGGTCAAGAGTGCCTTCAAGCGCATCGGTAAATGCAATATAGGTTCGCTGCATGACAACCTCAACTTGGGAATAGAGATCATTCCCGCGGAATTTATGCCCGACAGTTTCCCAGCGGTCAGCAACGAGATCGATGACTTTTGCAAGCGCTGGATGTCCTGGACGGGACCCAATCAACCCGTTCCAAGTTGTGATATTGACGCCTGCAAAGGGCTCATGCGGAGCTTCCAAACAGCAGAAAAAATCATAACCGCGCACAAGCGGATCAAATGATGCGATACAGTAGGCGTCATGGTCGACATAAATTCCCCCTTCTAACAAAAGGATCTCGTAACGTAACAGATCTGATTTCTCCCCCCAATTGTGTGAATCATGAAAGCATTTTTGCAACCTGGTGAACACGACGTTCGAAACATTGACCATTTCAATCCCTTCACAAGGAGGTTCGCGGTCCCGATCTGTCCAGAACTTGATCGTCCATTCTGGATGGTAGGCCATCCAGGAGCGTAAATTTTCCACCGAAGTTGGAGGAAATGTTTTAGGGCCTAGCCAGATGAAATGGATAACAGGGGGGACTTTATAGTCGTTAGAGATTGTAAACTGAGCATTTTTATTTTTTTGATAGAGCGCTTCCATCTGTTCAAGAAGCGACAAATCACATTCTTGATGGACATAGCCCCAATGTGAGGTCCCTTTTCCCATCAAGCCTAAAAAGTCGTTGTAATCGATATGCTTTTCCATGGAAAAGGCTTGCGCGACGGATGCCACTGCGATTGCGATCCAGAAACGTATCGCTCTATAGACCATCATGCCTTCCTCCTACGCGATGGGGCTCGCAGCGTTTTTAAGAGGCATAAGCATAACACAAGGTTGCAAATACCTAATAGGATCGCAACCATTGCCGACAGCCTCATCTCCTCTTCTACTTCAATAAAGGCATTGCGCACTTTTTCGGTTTCCTCTTTTTTTAACCAGGATGCTAGGTGATGATGGGCTGCATAAATCCCTTTTTCCAGATGAGGTTCGCTAAAAAATGCAGCCGGCAGGACGATTGATCCTTCGCTGTTTCCAGCCAACGCCACTCCATAACTTAGAGCGCGAAACCCGCGATGCTTCACTCGGTTTGCGATGGCCATCTCATCAGCCCCTGGAAATTGCGCTTGCAGCCGGTCCCAATTTACCCTAAGCCATCCGATCGCTTCTTGGAGAATAGGATGCTCGCGCGACGAGGCGATTAGATTGGTCGCAGGATACACCGATGAGCTGAGCAAAGTCGGCTTTAATGTTTCAAGGCCACAAAAAAAGCTCAGATCTGAAAGAAGAGGATCTAGGGATCGGATCGGTTCCATATCATGATCGAGATAGATCCCTCCTTCAGTCTCAAGAACGGCGAGGCGAAGCACTTCCGATCTCTCACCAAAATTATCTGCGTCAAAATAACAATCGGTCAAAGAAGCTAGCGTTGATAAGGGATCGCAAACCATCACTTCAGGAGGCAATGAGCTGCGGGCTTGATCGGTCCATAGCTTAAATGTCCAAGTAGGATGAAGCTTCATCCATTGCTTCATGCGAACAATCGATTCTTGAGGAAAAGGTTTTGGCCCCAGCCAAATCCAATGCAGAACTTGAGGAATGTGTTGGTGATTAGAGAGCTTTTCCTGAGTTCGATAGTCCTGATAATGCGATTTGAACTCGGCAATCCGCCGTTGATCTTCCGAAGTACGGATGCAGCCCCATGCTGTCGTTCCTTTTCCCATCGCTTTGTCAAAATCGGGTAACTCCACACTATGCGCAAACAAAGGAGACAAGAACAGGAAAAAGAAAAGGCACCATTTGTTCATTGCTTAACAAGAAGCTCCTCTTCAGCATTGATCGGGAGATTGGCAAGTGGATGATAAGCAGAGCGGGAACAAATATTTCTCATGCATTCTTGTTGCCTTGCATAACGGACCTTGTCATCGTTCATCGGAGAAACATGGTTGTAAATGTAGAGGATATCGCGGATGTGCCGGTAATGGGAGCCCGCCATTTCCGCCATAGGGACCATCATCGCTACATCGGATGTGCAATCAAAGAAATGCCCATCGATCTGAAAATCCTCAAACTTCACCATCTTAAACAAGGCCGTATAAAAGGTTTTCAAATGAGAGAGAGGGTATTTGACTTGGACATAGGAACGAAGACTATTGGACTCGAGGACCTCTTTGGGGATTTCTCCTGCAGCATCGGCTTTAATAAACGTATAGGGGATATATTGGAGATGGTTTCCGCACGTCATCCATACGTCGGGGTCTGCATAGACCTCGTTCAAACGTTCTAGAACATGGTCATGAGCTAACCAATCATCTCCGTCGACCATGACAATGATCTCATCATGTTCACAGCTCATCACAGCGCGATAGATGTTCTCCGAAGCGCCAAGGTTATGGAGATTATTCCAAAGATCGTAAGGAATACCGCGCGCATGCTCTTGAAAAAACAGCTCAACGGTTGCCTTCGTCCCATCCGTCGATGCATCGTTGATGTAGATGATACGGAAATTGTCGTATTTCTGTTTCAGAATCGAGCCCAGGTTCTTCTCGACCCATTTCTCATTGTTGTACGAAGGAACGACGACGACAAAAGGTTTATGTTCTAAAACGGGAAAAACATTTTCTACGGCTTTGGGAGCCCATTTCTTTTTGAGCGACACGACCATTTTTTTGCTATTTAGTCCTAAAATGAACACGCAAGCAAATGCTGCAATGAGAACAATCAATTTAAAGAACCAGTTGCAACGCTGGGGCATCCAGCACAATCGCCTTTTTGAGGCATTCTGCGCCCCCGATTCTTCGAGACGATTCGCAGCCAAGGTCCGCTTCACCGGCTCCTCACTGCGAAGCCTCTCAGGACCTCCTCGTGTATCCGCAGCTTTTTCGGGTATGGTCTCGTCAATGGTGCACTGGCAACTATCGTTCCCCTCGCCAATCGCCTCAACATCATCGATTGTTTGGGGCACCGGAGTTTTGCAACCAGTTCTAGAGATCTTTTTCATCGCTTATCAACCTTAGTCTCTTTTGCAATAAAAGTAGGATCATAATCGATATGCGCTGAGGAGTGTTGATAACGATGCAAAGGTGCAATATCCATCTTCAGGTTCTCATTGAACGTTTCTAGCAGCTCTTTGGGGCTCAGACCTTGCATGTTGCGGTTAGATGAGTTGTGGACAAGGTTTAAAGGGATATTGACCATCCGGGACGTCTCATGGCAGAGGCCAAGCCGCCGAGGGCTAGCAACCTTGAGCCACTCCCCTTCAAGCTGATTCGGATTGGAAAATGAGATTTTTTCAAATTGGCGCAACACCATCTCCTTCTTATAGAGGACAACGTCCGTTGAGGTCGGATAACCCCAATAACCTTGCTGCTGCTTAAATATCCATGCATAGACATCTTCAGAGACTTGCATAAAGCCAGGTTGCTGGATAGGCATGTCGAGCATATAGTCGTAATCGATCTCTTTTCCTAGTCGGTAAAAGAAACCATAGGCCCCAGTTTTTTGCAGTGCTGAAATTCCCTGGCGAACATCGATCGTATCGGTAATGACAACATCATCAACGGTAAAAATAAAATATTCTGAGCCACCACTTTTCAAGGCCCGGACCACATTCGGTTGAAAATCTTTGTGAGGAGCTGACGTCTGGCGCACCATGTTGACCTCGGGAAAATCAGCATTAACCTGTTGATAAGCCGCATCGTATTCCTGGCCGCTGCTCCGATAGATCACAGTAATCTGATCGATCCCGATGCAGTATTTTTCAATCGATTCAAGGAGCGCATAGAGCTGCAATGGCCTATCATAGGAAAAAATGACAAAGTCCGCCATCTGCTGCAGATCATGCCTTGGCTGCGGTAAATCTTTTAATGCAGAGTAAGGGGCTCTGCGGTAGATGGTTTGGGCAATCTGAAGCTGCCTCTTTCCCCGGACCTTATCGTCATTAAGAGGCGTTGCCCGGTTCCAAATGTATAAAATTTCAGGAACATAGTGGACATGAGGCCCTGCCATTTCCATGACAGGAATAAAAAACGCAACATCGTTGGCCGCATCGACAAACTTGCCTTCAAAGGCAAGATCTCTAAGTTTCACGTTCTGAAAAATCCCTGCATAAAACGTGCGCAGCTGAGAAAAACACCAATGGTTTTTCGAATACTGCCGGATTTTTCGACCATCAATGACCGATTGTGGCAACGGCTGAGCGAAATTGGCAACATGATAGGAGGAATAGTTGGGATATTCCACATAACTTCCCCATGTGACCCACACATCTGGATTCGCATAAATTTCATTTAATTTTTCCAGGACCCGGTCATGGGCAAACCAATCGTCACCATCTAAAACAAGGACAATTTCATCAGGATCGCAGCGATGCACCGCGCGATAAATATTCTCCATGGCTCCCCGGTTTGTCACATTATTGACGATCTCGACCCGATACCCCTCTGCCCATGAATCGACAAGATCTTGCACCTGCAGGAATGTGGAATCAGTAGAACCATCATTGATGTAGATAATCCGATAGTTATCATACTTCTGTTCGAAGACCGATCTTAAATTTTTTTCTACCCATAAGGAATTATTAAAGGAGGGAATAATGACAACAAATGGCTTATGCTCAGTAACAGCAAATAATGGCAGAGCTTTAGAAGTTCTAAATAATTTCGAGGTTTTTTTAGCCAGTCTTCCATCACTTTTGAATTGCGTGCCGAGAAAAAAGGCAGAGGTAATGCCCAAAAACAAAAAAATGAATTTGATCCAACGACCCATATTTAGGACCTGCTTCGAGAAGAATGATGCCAGCGATCGTAACGCTATTTCTTGATTCCCGTCAACACAGTCACAAAAATTCACTTGATTTTGAGCTTCCATCGTAATAAGCTCCCCTTCATTTAGCAAAAATGAGCCAGTTGCGAAATACGGTTGTCCTGGAAAACCGTGAAGTTTTGCAACCGGCTCAGAAGGGATGTAATGGGAAAAGCACTCATCATCGTCGAGTCGCCAGCCAAAATCAAAACGTTGAGAAAGTTTTTGGGGTCAAACTACATTTTTGAATCCTCGATCGGCCACGTCCGCGATCTGCCCCAAAAAGGGTTTGGAATCGATGTCGAGCACGACTTCGAGCCCCAGTACGCCATCCTCCCCGACAAACAAGAAGTGATCGACCGCTTAAAAAAGGCAGCTAAGGTTGCCGATGTCGTCTACCTGTCCCCTGACCCTGACCGCGAAGGAGAAGCCATCGCATGGCACATCGCCTCGATCCTCCCTAAAGGGACAAAGTTCAAGCGGGTTACTTTTAATGCGATCACAAAAGAAGCTGTTTTAGATGCACTCGAGCATCCTCGTGCCATCGATCAAGCCCTCGTCGACGCCCAGCAAGCGCGACGGCTTCTAGACCGGATCGTCGGCTATAAAATCTCTCCTATTCTGACTCGCCGCGTGCAAGGTGCTCGGGACGGTGGCCTTTCTGCTGGCAGGGTCCAATCGGTTGCCCTAAAATTGGTCGTCGACCGTGAAAAAGAGATCGAAGCCTTTGTCCCAGTCGAATACTGGAACATCGAATCGATCTTGCAAGCCAAGAAAACGGAGCAGCCTTTCCATGCCACACTCTACTCCGTTGATGGTAAAAAGATCGAAAAAGAAGCGGTTCCCGGCAAAGAATGCTATACGATCTCCAATGAAAAAACAGCCCGCGAGATCGTCGCCAAATTGCAAAATGCTACTTACCGCGTTGCAAGCGTTGAGAAAAAAGAAAAACGGCGCAATCCTGTCGCCCCCTTCATCACTTCGACGTTGCAACAAGAAGCTAGCCGCCATTACGGTTTTTCAGCATCTCGGACAATGAATATCGCACAGGGACTTTACGAGGGGATCGACCTCGGCAATGAAGGCTCTGAGGGTTTGATCACCTACATGCGTACCGACTCAGTCCGCTTGGCCCCTGAAGCAATTGATGCAGCGCGCAAGTTCATTCTAAAAGAATACGGACCCCAATTCCTTCCCCCAGAAGGTAAACAATACTCGGCGAAAAAAAGTGCGCAGGATGCCCACGAAGCCATCCGTCCGACCAACCTGCAACATCCGCCTGATTCGATCAAAAACTATCTCAATCTTGACCAGTATAAGCTTTATATCCTCATTTGGCGCCGCTTCCTGGCATCACAAATGAACCCCGCCATTTATGACACTGTTTCTTGCGATATCGATACCGATAAAAACCTCCTGCTGCGCGCAAACGGTTCCGTGATCAAGTTCAAAGGATTTCTTGCCGTCTACGAAGAAAGGGAAGACAGGACGAATGGCGAAGAGAAAGAAAAAGATGAGCAAGACAGGATCCTTCCACCGCTTTTTGAAGGCCAAACGCTCCTGCTTAACGAAGTCCAGTCCCATCAAGCTTTTACCCGTCCCCCTCCACGATTTACAGAGGCCTCTCTTGTCAAAGAACTGGAAAAATCGGGTATCGGACGCCCTTCAACATACGCTGCGATCATGAACAAGATCCAGAGCCGCGATTATACGACGAAGGAAAAAGGGACTTTAAAACCGACAGAGCTCGGCAAAGTCATTGCCCAAATGCTCGAAGACAATTTTAAAATCATCATGGACATCGGATTTACTGCAGCGATGGAAGATGATCTCGAATTTGTTGCAGAGAACCAAAGGAATTGGAAGGACCTGATCCGCGAGTTCTGGACGAAGTTCATTCCCACTGTAGAAACAGCGGAAAAAGAAGCTCATGTTCCTAAGCTAGAAACGGATCTCGATTGCCCTGAATGTGGAAAGCCTCTGCAGAAAATCTGGTCCCGCCAAAAGTATTTCTATGGCTGTTCCAACTATCCAGAATGCCGATTCACTGCGCCTGTAGAATCCTTTAACTTTAATAAAGAAGACTTCGATCCCGCTTTTGATTGGGCTCAACCCTGCCCAAAATGCGCCAGCGAGATGAAAGTCCGCTATGGCAAGTTTGGTCCATTTCTGGGTTGTTCCCGTTACCCCGATTGCCGCGGCATCGTCAATATCCCACGTAAAGATGAGGTGCCAGCTAGTCAGATGCCCAAATGTCCAGCTTTAGGATGCGATGGCAACATGGCGCAGCGCCGTTCTCGCTTTGGCAAGCCCTTTTTCTCCTGCTCCAACTTTCCTGATTGCGATGTGATCGTCAACGACCTTGACGACCTCAACGAAAAATATCCTAACCATCCTAAAACAGCCTACGTTAAAAAAGCTGGAAAATTTGGCAAAGGCAGAGTTGGCAAAGGGAAAAAAGAAGCAACCGAGCCCAAAAAAGGGAAAAAGACCAAGACGAAATCGACACGCCCTCAAAAAGCTTACGCCCTTTCCAAAGAACTGCAAGCTGTCGTCGGGGAAAAAGAACTCTCGCGGCCCGAAGTCGTCAAAAAAATGTGGGAGTACATTAAGAAGCACGATCTTCAGGACAAGAAGAACAAGAGGCTAATCGTACCTGATGCCAAGCTGACTAAAGTCTTCGGATCTGATAAACCCCTGGACATGATGAAGCTATCCGGAGCTCTTGGTAAGCACCTGAGCTGATCAAGGCATCTTTGGGATTTTATAACCAAAGGAGTCCTAATGCCGCTACCCTCAAACGTATTGTGCATCTGATGTCTCATTTGAGATGAGCCAGGCAGTGTTGATCAGGGCCCTCAAAGCGGTAAATTGCCTCGCAACCTGCAATAATTCCCTATGAAATAAACCCAAAGTTCAGGTTAAGTATGCACATTTTTTCATCTTAGACCTTGCTATCAGTTGTTGTTGAGCAGGCTTATTTATACAAAATACGTTCGAGTTCAGAAAGGGAATGTGTGCTCAAAGCAAGCGGTTCATTTTTTGTGCCTAATAGGCGGAAACGAAAGTAGATCTCTTCAATGGTGATCTCTTGCCTTTGTGCAAGTTCCTGGATTATCGAGACACGCTCGGTAAACGCATCTTTAGCATTCCCTAATTGGTAATCATCCATTTTTTTCAGGATTTGTTTCGTTGGAATTGAGGAGATCTTTGCGATGATTTCTTTTGAAAGAGGAAGGTGGACATTGGGGAAATTCGAGACGTTGGTAAAGAAGCCACCATTTTTTTCAGGAAACGACAAGGTATTATCGATTTTCTTCAAACCATAAATGCGCTTGCCATTCGAATCAACCAATTTGACATAAGCAAGAACATTATTGCTACCAGCCATGGTATCACCTGTTAGCCAGATAAAAAGAGAAACTTCTTCAAGATCTTTTTGGTCATAATCCTTACTGTGTTGCTGAGCGCTGCGCAAAGACTCTGAATTGGGCACCAATTCTCGAACGGAGCAGAGCTTTTCCTGATCAGGAGAACCGGTCGAGAGGAGAAAACGGTCCCTCCCTTTCCCTAGAAGCAAGGAGCTGATGTCGTAGTAGTTTTCGCTGGAGATAACGTGCATGACCGTTTTAGGGGTGATCGAACCGATTCCACACAGGGATGCAAACGTCGAGCAGAACGCATCTGTTTGCGCAGAACGGTAAAGGGGAATGTGCTCTCTTATCCGGTGGTCTCTAGCATTATCATGAAAAGGGGATCCCTGATGGTATCGATGGTTTAAGCAGCAAAAATTTTCATCGACAGGCCTGATCACATAACGACAGTTGCCCATCGCATCCGAGAGGTAGTAGGAGGCATTGTATCCTAGATTGATTAGCGAGAGTCTTCCCTCATCAACGACCTCGTCGATCGAAGCATAGAACGATGGGTCTTCAACCCGACTGTGATCGTTGATGAACTTTCGCCAGGTCTCTTTTTGAATGGACAATTCTTTGCGTCTTTTGGAGATCAGTTCAAGGAATGTGCCAGACTGGGCCTCGCGGCGAATGTCACTCTTTAAGGGGGCCCAAAAATCAAACGTGTTAGCATCTGCAAGGCTCTGTTCATAGGCGGTGGGAATTTGGCTCAGAGATGTTGTTGGAATTGTGTTCACAGGCATCGAGCTGAAAGTGCCGTCGAGATCTTTTTCGAATGAGATTACGCCATGGGAAACATCAGAGATCTTGCAAGCAGCCTCATCCAAAAGAGGAGTAGATCTTTCTTGCTCATGGGCGATTGGAGCCTTGCTTGTCAAAAAAGCTTGATTAGAAGATAGAGTTGGAGAAATTGCCATAATCCCTTGCCTTTGAGTTAATGAAAACTATACCTTTATTGATACCGAAATGACCTGAAGCATTGGTTGTTGACAGCGCCGCCGGATATTTGTTCTGTAGTTCTAGCAAAACCCACTAAAAATGTGGGGTAGTGTCGAGCAAATTTTCCAGGTGTCGAAAGCCTCACGTAAAAAACCTAAGCCTTTTCTTTGCGAAAGGTTCGTATTTCTAAGAGAAAGTCTTCGTATCCAACATTGGTGCTATTAAGTTTTAGCATGATGTGGAATATTCATCTAGGATGTTTTTATGCGTTCTGTGGGTCTAGCAAGACCCACTAAAAATGTGGGGTATTGTCGAGCAAGTTTTCCAGGCATCGAGAGCCTCACATAACAAACATAAGCATTTTCTATTCTGGCGTTTCAGAGTTGTTACCACACCATTGATCTTCTCAACAAAACGATTTCTTCTTTCGCTTTTATACCGAAATCACTTGAAGAATCGGTTTTTGCCAGCGTCGCTTGCCAATGAATTTGAGATCCGTCTGCATCGCTCAACTTATTCAATTTGAGCTGCTTCGGCGTCGGTTTGGCCTGGCTCAAATTCATGGCGGCTCCTTGCCAAATTTCCGATTCTTCAAGTGATTTCAGTATAAACCCATAGGTGATCCTAAGTGAGATCACGATTCCATGCAGATCTCTTTCTGCTTGGCTGTTTGTTGGTTCTATCCCATCGCAAGCAGCAAAAACCCACAGATTCTTCGCACTTCGCAGAAGTGCACTCGCAAAAGGTCTCAAGGAAAAACTGCGTTTTCCTTTCTTGGCAGCAACGAGAAGCCCGCACACAAAATCATCGCGGTATCGCTTGCTTGGAGGGCAAAATCCTCGTTAAGAGCGATGCCGCTCTCGAAAATCTCTCCAGAACTCAAGAATCTTTTTTAACCTGAATAATGGATTTAGTTTATAGAGAATTGTTGCAGATTGCAAAGCGATTTTCCGGAGATGTTGGCACGTTCAATAGCTGAAAGCACCTATGGACGTGCCAAAATCTTCGAAAAGCGCTCGCAAGATGCGGCAAGGTTCTATGAAATCAACCTATTATTCAGGTTAACGATGCCGGGCGGCGCCCGGATTTTTCTCTGCCAACTGCCGATGAATATGAAAAAATGCTTCGAGGGATTAGGTAAAGAGGTTGAAATGCTTTTTTCAGGAGAACTTTTATCAGGAACTTCTTTCATTTTTCTAAATAGAAGAAGAGATCATATGAAAGTTCTCTTCTGGGATAAAGATGCCTTGATCACCTGATTCAAACGTCTTAAAGAAGGGACTTTTTCTTGGAAGTGGGGTGACGCACCACAATTGGATAGAAAGGTCTTTTTGATCCTCTTGGAAGAAGTGACTCCAAAACGGCTGCAACACCGTTTTTCTCTATGATAAAAATATTATTTTTTGCTTTTTTTTAAACGCCTTATTGGTATTATTTACGCTTTTTACAGAAATGTAAAATCTCTTGATTGAACGTATCTGTTCAGAGGGTACAGCAGGGCTGATTAAAAACAGAGGGAGGAGCTGACCGTTCCTTCCACGCTCTGAAGGCTGCTACCAGATGGTCCAAGCACTCTTTTCCATGCCGCTTCAGAGTC
>JACCEC011176530.1_pt1 | contig 14647 bp, 18 predicted proteins | sample 7450121 | NCBI WGS metagenome assembly JACCEC01 (sample SAMN15323455, study PRJNA562643) | freshwater metagenome | isolation source: river surface water | place: USA:Blue River Watershed | collected 2017-08-18 | reverse complement strand
TTTTGTACTTTTGTTTTAGTTCAGAAGAACTATAATAGTTAGCTAGAGTCGCTTTTTTCGCCATGATCTGTTCCGGGTTTCTTTTCTTTGATTATACACAGCTTTTGGCAACCGGATTTAGTATCATGTACTGGATGAGTTGCCTCTGAATATCAGAGAATGGGATTGTCCAAATTGTTGTACTCATCATGACCGTGACGGCAATGCCGCACTCAATATCAGGAACGAAGGCATCAGAATTAAAAATCAAGACGGAGGGAACCCCGTCTCTGCTGAGGGAGCCTGTGTAAGACCCGCTCATTCTCGAATGATGAGGCATCGGGCTGAGAAATCAGAAGCCGACACTTCTCTACGAGTAAGTGTCGGTAGTTCACAATTCTATTTTGACGGATGTATTGCTCAATCCTCCAATGAACCTGACTGCCAAGGACGCAAGCTTTTATGATGTTTTCTCAATCTCCAGAACAACTGAACTCTCTATCTAATACCGTTGATAGAAGTACAATGACATTAGAGGCAGTTCGATGGGCTCAGAAATATTATGCAAAAGCTGCTGCCCATAGCCATTGCAGTTCAACGCATTTTTTTGTAGACGATCAGGAAATTGATATTACGGAATTCGACGAAGATCGTTCTCGTGTTGTTGCAGAATTAATGAAGAACTTGAGCTTGTTGGGAACGTTAGCGTGGAATAAAGTTGCAACCATTTTAGGGATAGACTGGAATCGCTATCCTGTTAATAAACTGCGGTTAAAAGAGTCAGCAACCCTCATTCAAGATATCTGCAAGCTCTATCATCAAGCCTTAGAAGTTTTCGCTCAATATGAATACCCGTTTCGCTTATCAGTATCCCTCGGACGAGAGACCATCAAACTCCGTCGAAAATACTCCCAAGCTGAACCCTTAATGTTAATTTTGCTGCAATTGCAGTTCCACTATACGGGGCGGATGTTATTAGAGTGGATGTCAATGAAGGAAAAAACCGTTTTCTTTCTATACTTTAAAACCTTAGAAGATTATTTATATTCTCCTTTGGGAGAAGTCAACGATTTAGCAGCTAAACATCTACCCAATTCGCCAGCTTTAATCGCTGTTCAACAGTTACTTTCCATCTTTACCAGGGTAGCTCATCAAACTTACCATAAATTGTATAATTCTAATCTGGGATATTGTACAGTCAGTGGCAATCTAAAAAATCATATCCTGCAATACTCTGCAACTCGTGATATTGAGTTATTCCAAATTTATTTATGTTGGTGTGCCTTAGAAGAAAGTTTGTATCCAATCAAGCAACAATTATTTCCCATGTGTGTGATTTTATATCCTCGACTCCATATTAGTTGGAAATTAGTTCAGGATATGTTAGGGGATCTATCTAAGGACTTGGAACAACGTTTGCTTCCCCAAAATTTTGAAATCTTTTCCCCCTATCTTCAGGTATTAGTAGAAATCTTCTCAGATCGAGTAGTACAAGCAGTCTAATTTCAGAAACCGGGTTTCTTGAAGAAACCCGGTTTCTAATCATTTCTGCTTTCCTAACCCATACCAATGTTGCAGTGCTAACCAAATTCCTGATAATAAGCCTGCTAAACTTAACGTGATACCACTGTAGGGAACTAATAAACCCAAAATTGGTAAAATGGCTCCTGAAATTGTACAAATCATCGTCACCCAAGATGCTTGACGAGTTTTTCCCAGTCCCCAGACTCCAAAAAGTAAAACAGGAGAAATCAACATCCAAGCCAATTTAGCATCCATGAAACGACTGCTATAAGTTAAGGTTAATAAACCAGCAAAAAATAGCCCAGCAATCATCACAACATCTCGTAACGTTAGGGGTAACGACAAATACAGTAAAATTAGCCACCATAAAAAGATCCCTGGAGCTAATAATAATAATCGAGGTAGCACCCCAGTCTTCAAAATTGGCGAAGTCGCCGTAAAAATTCCTAATGGATTTCTCACGGAAATATTGCCTTCATAAACCCAAGAAAGTTGTCGATTATTTCCTCCTTCTGTAGTCACCGTTGGCACAGCGCCCGCAAATTCAGCATTCGGAAATTGGGCTACAACATTTAAACGAAAATTTGATAATAATTGCTCCCCAGGTTGATAAACCCAACGCGGTGCACCTTGCGCTTGATAGCTGACTTTAAAATTCGTCGTTTCCCCAGGTGCTAATTTAAAGGGAAAGCCATAATCTCCAGGGTTGACTTGTACGAGGGGTTTTCCCTTTTGTTCAACTTGGAAATTCTGTAATAATAAATAACCATAGGGCGGTGGCACTTCAAAAAAGAATTGTGAAATACCTTTGAGTTGATTTTTAACTTGATATTCCCCGGCAAAATCAACACTATAAATCCATTGTTTGGTATCAGAACTCATGGTTTGATTAATTTTGACCTCGATTTTTGATCCCGCTAAGGTCATCCAACGGGAGACAAGATGGGTACTTTTAATTTCAATCGTTTTCCCATCGACATAACGATAATCTGTAAAGGGTTCTTCAATTTCATAGCGAATACGCGGTGCAGTTTGTTCTAAACGTTCTCCCGCAACGGTCGTGGCAATTTTAGCGATCCGTTGTTGTTCCCAATGATGATAACGATTGGCTAAGGTAGAACAGAGAAAAAAACCACTGATCAGCAATAAAACAATTAAAATAAAATGGGGTAAGGTTTGTATCCAGTTTAGATATTGTTCTAATGCAGTTTTGAGCCTTGGAACTGAAATCGAATCTCCTTGTTTTTTGACAGACCCATTAATTAGGGATAACATTACACCCAAAGCCGTTAATAAAATGGCTAAGTTGATACCAGCTTTGAGCATCTCTGATCCCCATTCTATTAATTCATGAGGATGGGTTAAATCGGGAAGGTTGGGAATATTACTCAAAAAAATATCCATAGCGCAGTAAATAGCAAATAAGGAGGTAAGAATCGGAGTTTTTTCTATTTTTCAACTCGATTCTCACCCATCCTACAACGGTCAATCCCCATTTTCTGAATAGAAACTAATTCAGATTTAAGATGGTGTAACTGCCAAAAATTTTTAAGGTTTCTGTAAAAGATTTTAATTCGGCTAACGCAGATTGTAAGGATTGATCATGACTATTCGCTTCTAAATCCATAAAAAATAGATAATCTCCTAGCGATCGCTTACTGGGGCGAGATTCAATCCGAGTTAAATTAATACCGCGATCGGCAAAAATCGTTAAGGGTTTGGCTAATGCACCCGGAACATTAGCAGGAACACTAAATCCTAAAGAAGTATATTTTCCTGATCCAGAAGGTTCTAAACTCACCACCCAAAAACGAGTACAATTATCGGGATAATCATTAATCGGATGACACAGAACTGGAAGTTGATATAATTCTGCAGCACGTAAAGAAGCAATGGCGGCAATGTCGGCTTCATCTTTAACTAATTGTAAGGCTTCTGTGGTTGAATTCTTGGCAATTAAGGGCACATTGGGTAAAAATTTTTCTAACCATCCTTGACACTGCGCTAAGGCTTGGGGATGGGAATAAACTGCTTGAATTTGTTCTAAGTTTTGCCCTTGGGAAATCAACCCATGAGCAATCGGAAGAACTAACGCTTGTTGAATTTGCAAACAACCAATTTGCCACAGTGTATCCAGGGTCATACTAACACTGCCTTCAATGGAATTCTCAACAGGAACAACCCCAAGATTGACTTCTCCTTTTGCAACTGCCCATAAGGTTTGACTAATACTTGAACAAGGACATAACATCGACTCTTCCCCAGTTTTTTGAGTCAGAAATTTACCATAAGCTAAGGCGGCAACTTCTGTATAAGTCCCTGAAGGGCCAAGATGAGCAATAGAAACGGTCATAATTTTACTTTCCTTAAGAATAAATAGAGGGTCAGCCGGGAATTAACCCCCACGATAGAAATTGTTTTGAGGATTTCCTCACTTCAGTTACATTTTGCTAGATCACGTTACAATTCTTTACATCAATCTCATCGACATTACCCTTATTATCAAAAAATTACGGATTAAGGTGGATTTCACCAACTGCACAGATTTTATGGCTTTTAGGAGAATCTGTGAGCGGGTTTTATCCTGACTGCGGATAGATGAAACTTTTTTATAAATATCTTAATAAAAATTAAGATATGTTTACAAATTAGTCGTTTTTTATATTTTTTTTATGAATACTCATTTTCAAGCCTCCCAAACCGTTGAAATGGCTGTAGCAGAGCCAACTTTAATTCACCATTATCTCCGTCAACCGAAACGGTTAGTTAAAGCCTTAGTAGATCCGACTCGTTTAGAACAGTTGACAGAGGATATATACCGCTTAAAAATGCGTCCTTTGCAGTTTCTGATGTTTAGTTTACAACCCACAGTAGACTTAAAAGTCTGGATACAGTCCGATGGAATTCTGAATTTAAAATCCGTCGGGTGTGAAATTCGAGGAATTGAGTATATTAATCAACGGTTTTCCCTCAATTTAGTGGGAAAACTTTATCCAGTTCAATTGCAAGGGATAACCCATTTAACAGGTCAAGCGAATTTAGAAGTTAAAGTCGAGCTTCCGCCGCCTTTATGGTTAACACCTCAACCGATTTTAGAAACAACCGGAAATGGTTTGTTAAAAAGTGTTTTGATGACGGTCAAACACCGCTTAGTTCATAATTTATTATCAGATTATTCCCATTGGTGTACAGAACAATTAGAGATTTCTGTGCCTCAACCTCAATCGATGAGTCGCGTGTCAAGTGTGGAGTGTTAATTGTCACTTTAGGATCATCATCGATATCTTTTTTACTGTTTTTTGGCTCTTTTAAAAAGAGATTAAATTGTTCCTGAAATTTTATGAATTAAAGCCCAAATAAAATTCACACTGAGAAATCCCACGCCAAGAACTAAAATGATAAAGGTGGTAATACTTAATATTGATCTCAAGGAATCTGATTTTGAAGGTTCATTGGGTTTCATGGTTATTCATCTCCTTTGACAAACCGGAACATCGAACACACCCGATTGAGAATAAACCTTAAGGCTGTTAAAATCCATATCAGCCTATCACATCTGGGTAAACGTTAAGGTGATTCTGTCCTCGACTCACATCTTAACAGTTAAGCACTCAGTAAGCAGGTATCAAATAGTAAATTGTAGGTGCGTTTATTGATCAATTTTTGTATTCTGGAGTTAGCCACCCTGTCCCACTCTTCCCGGTAAAATCGATTATTATGTTTCCTCCTGCATCTTCTGCCCATGCCTCTCGACCCCATGCTATAAATTCTAGTGCTATGCCGATGCCTAACTCTATTATTCCTAAAAAGGTTTTCTCCTCGTTGAAACAACGGCATTGGTTAGAATGGTTAGAGTATCTGTCCCTGGCCAGTTCTGCTATTGGTTCTGGGGTTGTTGCCCTTTCCGGTCAAGCTTTTTATGGCGTAGCCCCCTTAACCTTGGCGGTTTCACTCAATATCGCTAACCGTTATCGTTTAGAACAACAAACTTATCAAAGCCAAATTGAAATTATTCAAGTTCAAGATTCTGTTGAAAAATTAGAAAAAAATACCGTTAAAGTTGTCATGGGGTTAAGACAACAACTCCTCAATGAAATTCAATCTCTGCAAGCAAAATTAGAAGAAGTACCGAAAACCGACACTTTAGAATCGGTTTATCGGGCTAAACAAGTCGCCGCTTTAGGACAGTCCGTCACCTCGATGCAAGAACATATTGCTGCGGCATTAGAAGAAATTCGAGAACAATTTCGTCATGAATTTAATAGTTTTTCATCGATGGAATTCGCCCATTTTGAGTCTTTAAAAGAAAATTTACAACAGTTACAAGATATTACCCATGAGTTAAGAAGTAATGCCGTAACTCAACAGGATTTTCAAGGGCGATTTGTAGAAATTCAAGAAGTTATTCATCAATTACAACAGGAAAAAACCGGACAATCTTATTCTGAGATCGACTTATCCCAAATCCAAACTAAATTAGATGAATTAACCCAAGAACATCAAGAGGTAATTAAACCCCATCTCAAACGTTTATTATTCGTTGTTAAACAACTCCAAACAACCCATGACCGAAATTTACCCATTCCTCCTAAACCTTTACCCAAACACCCCCCCCAATAAAAAAACACTCAGTTTTAAACTTTTAAAAAAAATCTGTAGCATTAATCGCAGAATAATTTATAATTTTAAACGATTATAAATCCTATACATTCTACGAGGAATATTCAATGGCTGTTTCAGCACTCACTGAAAAATTATTAGCTGCAAAAAAATCAAAAGGAATCACCTTTTCCGATTTAGAACAAATCATGGGACGAGATGAAATTTGGATCGCGGCGGTTGTTTATCAACAAGCGAGTGCGTCCTATGAAGAAGCTAAACAACTCGTTGAAGCATTAGGCTTAAGTTCAGAATATATCGAACCCTTAACCGATTATCCCCTAAAAGGTTCACTTGATCCTGTCATTCCCACTGATCCGTTAATCTACCGATTTTATGAAATTATGCAGGTCTATGGAATGCCCCTCAAAAGTGTCATTCATGAAAAATTTGGAGATGGGATTATGAGTGCCATTGATTTTACCTTAGATGTGGACAAAGTAGAAGATCCTAAAGGCGATCGCGTTAAAGTGACCCTGTGTGGAAAATTTCTTCCCTATAAAAAATGGTAACGGTTAATCTTGTGATAGGATAAACGAATCTGAGTCGGTTCTAACGGTAAATTATCGTTAGAAAATCGGGGAAAGTTTGGTGTAAATCCAACACTGTCCCGCAACTGTGATGAGAGCATCAATCTCTAAGTCAGAATACCCACCGAAATCAGATTATCCTTTCACACATCTGCGCGGTACAGATGATGTTTAATATGTTTAAATCCGTTCAGCATTTTTGTCAGAATTTATCGCTACAATATCGAAATCAAATTTTCTGTCTAGGCGTTAGTTTATTATTACTCTTGATGGCGCAACCTGCAACCGCCCATCATGCCTTCGGCGGTGAAACTCCTGAAAACTTTTTTCAAGGATTTCTTTCAGGACTCGCACACCCAATTATTGGAATTGATCACTTTGCATTTGTTCTCTCCATTGGTTTAATTGCGGCAAGTCTCGTAAGCGGAATTTGGATTATTATTTCCTTTCTATTGGCAGCAATGTTAGGAACTGGAATTCATTTAATGAGTTTAAATTTACCCATTCCTGAAATTGCGATCGCCCTATCTGTAATTACCATTGGTATTTTATTAGTTCTTAAAAAACAACTGCCCCTCACGGTTTTAATCGGTTTAGCCAGCATTGCCGGATTATTTCATGGTTATGCCTATGGAGAATCAATTATCGGGGCAAAAATGATGCCTTTAATCTCCTATTTAGCCGGATTTACTGTTATCCAATTCGTCATTGCTGGGGCAACAATGAAACTGGCTCAATCTTTCCAAAACACCTTAGAAAGTCGTCAATTTTTCCTGATAAAATATTCTGGGTTAGCTGTTGTAGCCATTGGTGTGATTGCCTTATCTTCTGCCATTACAGGCTAATTTAAAGCCAATAATATTTTATCGTAGGGGCAATTCATGAATTGCCCCTACTACGATAAATCCAATAAAATTACTCTATAACCTGAAACTGAATTCTATGTCTGCAAAAATTCCTGTCACCGTGATTACTGGATTTTTAGGAAGTGGAAAAACCACCACCATTCGTCATTTATTACAAAATAATCAAGGGCGAAGAATTGCCATTTTAGTTAATGAATTTGGAGAAGTGGGAATTGATGGAGAATTAATTCGATCTTGTCAAGTTTGTGATGATGAAACCCCAGAAGTTAACCTGGTAGAACTCACCAATGGTTGTTTATGTTGTACCGTACAGGAAGAATTTTTTCCGGCGATGCAAGAACTTCTGAAACGACGAGATAAAATTGATCATATTGTCATAGAAACCTCCGGGTTAGCTTTACCAAAACCCTTAGTGCAAGCCTTCCGATGGCCGGAAATTCGCACGGGTGCAACAGTAGATGGTGTGATAACCGTCGTAGACTGTGAAGCCGTTGCTAACGGTACTTTAGTCGGGGATATTGAAGCCGTAGAAGCGCAACGTCAAGCCGATCCTAATTTAGATCATGAAACCCCCATTGAAGAATTATTTGAAGATCAACTAGCTTGTGCGGATTTAATTTTATTAACAAAAATTGATCATGTTGATGTAGAAACTCAACAAAAAGTAGAAACTTGGTTAAAACAAGAATTACGAGACGGCGTTAAAATTGTTCCTTGTCAACAGGGAAAAATCCAACCCGATGTGATTTTAGGGTTTAATGCCGCCGTTGAAGATCATTTAGAAACTCGTCCCAGTCATCATGATACCGAAGAAGAACACGACCATGATGATAATATTAATTCCGTTCCCGTTATTTTAACCCAAGACTTTGAACCTCAAGATTTAATTGAACGGTTAAAAACTATTATTAAACAACAGGAAATTTACCGCATTAAAGGGTTTGTTTCTGTTCCTAATAAACCCATGCGCTTAGTTTTACAAGGTGTGGGCGATCGCATTGAAACCTTTTATGATCGTCTTTGGAAACCCACAGAAACCCGTCAAACGCAATTAGTTTTTATTGGGGAAAATTTACAAGCGTCTGACATTGAAACGGCGGTTTTAGGAAGGTAAACAACCTGTTCTTTGCCGTTGTGCTTCATACAGCATTACGGCTGCACAAATGCCAACATTCAAAGACTCAACCCCTCGCTGTAAGGGAATTTGCACCTGATGATCCGCTAACGCTTGAAGCTCAGGAGACAGTCCCGCTCCTTCATTGCCAAAAACCATTAAGGTTGGTCGGGTAAAATCTAATTCCCAATAGCAGCGAGATCCTTGGGGAACTGTTGCGACAATTTGTAATCCTTGTTGCTTAAAATGAATCAGATCATCGGCTAAATTAGGACTAACAATTTTATTTAAACGAAACCAAGCGCCCACAGAAGCTCTCAATACTTTGGGGTGATCTAAATCAACGCTATCGCTACTCAGCCATAACCCGTCTATCCCAGTCGCGGCGGCTGTCCGAATAATGGTTCCTAAGTTACCCGGATCTTGCAAAGTTTCTAACGCAATGCCTAAACTGTCAATTCTTTGAGGTTGAGAAGGCATTCGAGGCGCTAAAGCAATAATACCATCGGGATGAACCGTTGTCGCCATCGCTTCCAGTACCTCTGGACTAACGATTTCAAATCGTTCTGTGTGCTGACGTAAAATACTTTCTAGCGGTTGATGGCGTTCTTGCCAAAGGGGAGTACAACAAACCGTTTTTAACGGATAACCCACAGTACAAGCTTCTTCGACTAAATGGGTTCCTTCCAATAAAAATAACTGCTGTTCTTTCCGCCCCTTCGCTTGGTGGAGTTTGCGAATTTGTTTAACTAACGGATTTTGCAGACTCGTCAACATAAGATTTTGATTCCTTGACGATAATACAGACTCAACCCGCGATGATGCCCGTAAATCGCCCTTACCGAATTAAATGCGGAACCCGGGACTTGAACCCGGAAGTCCTTGCGAACACTAGAACCTGAATCTAGCGCGTCTACCAATTCCGCCAGTTCCGCTTTTTTATTCATTTGCACAATTACTAATAGTCTCACAGTTTTTTGAATTTGTCAATACCTCTTTCGATTTATTTCAATTGTCCCATAGACTGAATTAAAGCGGTTGCGAAATTTCCTCACCCGAAAAACCAGCGATGAATTCATTGATTTGGTTTTTACAGCAATTTTCCCGACGGGCTAATATGCTGACCCTGCTGTTGGGTAGTGTCGTGATGTTGGGATGGATCGTTGAGATCCCACAACTATAGTAGCCTGAATTGGATTATTAACCTTAATTCAATATCTATTTCACACATTTTTTTAATTCCCTATTCCCTGTTCCCTATTCCCTAAAATCAACAATTATTTTAACACCGTTTTAGACACAATTCGGGTTTTCTTCTTATCAGCTTCGGATAATTCTTCCCCTGATTGTAAACGAGTGGCGCTAGTTTGTAGAACCGTTGCGGCGTTTTTATCTCCCATTTGTAATGCGGTTTTGGCGGCGGTTTGTAACATAGTTGCGGCTCCAGCGCGATCGCCTTGTTGCAGTTTTGTTTCTGCAATTTGAGTTTGACGATATTTGGCTAGAGCTAAAATTTGTTGTTGTACAAAACCATCGATTTTCGGTTGATAGGAACTGACAAAATTACCTTCAACAAGAATGGAATCAGAATATAAATTTTGTAAATCTAAAGACGGATCATCATAACGCACTTGCACCTGGGCGATGGCTTGTTTTCCGGCTGGAAATGTTCCTAAATATAAATTCGCTAAAACCACTCGTTCCACATCTTTCATCACATCCCCTAAACGAACTATCCATTTTTCCCCTTCTTTTTGAACGGGTAATTCAATTGTATCGGGGGCAACTTGGGCGATGGGTTTGAGTTCCGCTAACCGAACATTCGGCATTAAATCTAACAGTAAATAGGCATTAGTTAATCCCACCGACTGCATTTTATTAAATAAACGGCTAAATTCATCCAGGGCTTGTTCAGGATATTCAATATAAGCCAGACTTCCGCCCGCCGCATCGGCAATTTCTTCTAAAACATCCGAATTCCAATCTTCCCCAAAGCCTAAAGTATTAATCGTTAAATTGTAATTAGCCGCGAGTTTAGCTAATTTTAAACAGCGATTATTATCACCGTGTTCGTTTTCGCCATCCGTTAATAAAAACGCCTGAGAAATTCGTTCAGATTTGCCTTTTCCTAATTCCTCAATGCCTAATTTTAGCCCTTCATCAATGGCTGTTCCCCCTGATGTTCTCAAACTATTAATTTTGCGTTTAATATTTTCCAAATCTTGAATATCTTGATTAGGAATTAACACCTTAGCGCGATGATCAAACGCTATAATCGAAATGCGATCGCCGGGTTTTAATCGATCCACTAACTCGATTGCCGCTTGTTTAACCGTTTCTAGGGGTTTTCCGCTCATAGAACCGCTATGATCTAAAATCAGGCACAAATTTAAAGGAACATCGGCATCAGTTTGAGACGGAAACGCCGAAATGGAGATCGCAAGCTGACGTTGACTGGTAGCCTGGGACAGATCAAAGTTGGGATCACTCAGAATCGCTTGCAAACTGACTTTCATAGGATTACCTGGAGTTGCGCTACTATTTTTATAAGTTTAAGGATGAAAATTCCTCATGAGAGAACCCATTCAAGCTGTGCAATCGGCATATTCTTACACCGATAGCCCGATTCGGACTCCCCCGCCGGATTTAGAATCCCTTCTGTTAAAGGAAAGGATTGTTTATCTAGGGCTTCCCCTGTATTCGTCCGATGACATCAAACGTCAAGTGGGGATTGATGTTACTGAACTGATTATCGCTCAACTGCTTTACTTACAGTTTGACGATCCAGAGAAACCCATCTATTTCTACATCAACTCAACGGGCACTTCCTGGTATGGAGGAGACGCCATTGGATTTGAAACCGAAGCTTTTGCCATTTGCGATACCTTGGGCTATATTAAGCCTCCGGTTCATACCATTTGTATTGGTCAAGCGATGGGAACGGCTGCGATGATTTTAGCAGCAGGAACCAAAGGATATCGGGCGAGTTTACCCCATGCTACCATTGTTTTGAATCAAGCCAAAACGGGGGCAAGAGGTCAAGCAACGGATATTCAAATTCGGGCAAAAGAAGTTCTCGATAATAAGAGAACAATGTTAGAAATTTTGGCAAAAAATACCGGACAATCAATCGAAAAAATCACGAAAGATACCGACCGGATGTTTTATTTAACACCCGATGAAGCCAAAGAATATGGTTTAATTGATCGGGTCTTGAAAAGCCGGAAAGAACTGCCTGCATTAGCAGCTAAGGTTTAAGATTAAGATCACATTAAAAGGGGTAAAGCGATGCCTATTGGAGTTCCGAGTGTTCCTTACCGTCTTCCGGGTAGTCAATACGAAAGATGGATTGATATTTATACCCGTTTGGGTGTTGAACGGATTTTATTTTTAGGTCAAGAAGTTACCGACGGGTTAGCCAATCGGATTGTCGCCCAAATGCTGTATTTAGATGCGGAAGATTCTAATAAACCGATTTATTTGTATATCAATTCCCCTGGGGGATCGGTGACAGCAGGGATGGCGATTTACGATACCATGCAATACATTAAAGCCGATGTGATTACAATTTGTGTGGGTTTAGCCGCATCGATGGGGGCGTTTTTATTAGCCGCAGGAAGCCCCGGAAAACGTTTGGCTTTACCCCATGCTCGGATTATGATTCACCAACCCTTGGGAGGGGCACGAGGTCAAGCAACGGATATCGAAATTGAAGCCAGAGAAATTTTGAGAATCCGTAGTTTATTGAATGATATTTTAGCCAATCGTACCGGGCAAACGTTGGAAAAAATTCAGAAAGATACCGATCGAGATTATTTCCTCTCGGCTCAAGAAGCCAAAGATTATGGTTTAATTGACCAAGTGATTGAAGAACGAACTCCTGTGGCATTAACTGCAGGTTAATCGTTTTTCAGTGATAAGATTTGGGTGGGTTTTTCCCACCCCTTGCCCCTGAAATTGCTTTTCTTTTTCCCCTTAAATTAATTAAATCACTGATCGCATTAGTGATGGATACAACAGATTACTATCGACAATTAGGGTTAAGATTTGGTGCAAGTTTAGAAGCGGTTAAAGCTTCTTATCGCAAGTTGGCGAGACAATATCATCCTGATGTTAATCCGGGGAATGAAGTCGCCAGAGAAAAGTTTATGGCAATTACAGAAGCTTATAAAGTTCTGTTAACAATAGCAAAACCCGAAGCAGAATTAGAACCTGTCACCGTTTCTAGCAAAACCGGAGGGTTAAAGTCGGGATTTTCTAACTATCAAGCTCCAAAGGTTAAAATTACTCCTAAAAGTCCGCCGATTCAATTTAATCCTGAATTAACCCCAGAAGAACAAAAAATCAAACAAAACTCCTATTTAGAGTTACAAAATCTGTTAAAATATCAACGGTTTCCCCGTGCGATCGCTTTAATTGAAGGGTTAGCCCAACGCATCCCCCATGATCCCGAAATTCGCCAATGGCAAGCGATTTCCTATCAACGTTGGGGACGACAATTGATTGCAGATAAACAGGTAGAAAAAGCCAGAAATTATTTGAAAAAAGCCTTAAAAACCGATCCCCATAATCGAGCATTATGGGCAGAAGTAGAACGGGATTTTAGGCAGTTGGAGAAAATTTATTAGTTTTTAAAACTATTTCTTTGAATGCCGATCCTGTAAATATTGTTCAATATCAGAAATTGCATCTTCCAAATCTAATAAGCTAATCCCCTCAGCGTTTTTTAATTCAGGGGGGGGAGAGACTGGTTTTTCTGGGGGGGGTGTTTGAGAAGTAGAAGTCACTGCTTCTGATTCTTGGAACGCGCTTAATAATTCTTGATCAAAAGACTCAATAAATTTTTCGGCCGCACTACGACGAAGATCTTGTTGATTGTTATCCATAACCGGGTGACTCCTGAAACAATAAATAACCCTGTTAAATTAGATTCCTAAAGGTTGAACAGTCAGTGAACTTAAGGATCAGGGCGTTTGGCACATCATCAAGGTTTGACTAAAACTAACCTACCACGTTTACCTGGGCTGGTTAGCATTAAATTATATTTTGAGCAACAATAGAATTTCTAGCTTGGCACGGAAGTCTCTGCAAGCACTAAAATGTTGATCAAAACCAGCAACATTCAACACTCAATCTTAATGGAGCCATTGGTTCATGGATGAAAAAACCCCAGCCATTGTTAGACCTAAACCTGCACTAGAAATTCAACTCACACCCGCAGGAAGTGAAAAATCTACAGGAAGCGAAAAAATATCCCGTCCTTCTCGTCCCATTACTGATCCGACTAAACGTAAGCCTTCCTTTAGTAAACCCCGTCGGGTGGAGACAGCCCCCGCTAAACCTTGGGTTGAACTCGAAGAAGCTCAAAATCAACTCGGTGAAGCTTTCCATCTAGGAGATATGATCCAGGTTAGAGCACCTTGGGGAAAAATGGCGATCGCAGAGATTGAGCATTTTTATGAAGTGTCTCCGGGTAGTTTGTGGGCACATTTTGTTCCGATCGAGGAACGAGAGGAATGGACATGGAAAGGCGGATGTATTCGGACAGAACTGTTAAAAAAAGTTGACAATCAGTAATTAATACCGAAAGCTGTCAAAATCTATATCTGATGTGGGATGGTCGATGTTTGTAAACTTCATAGATTACAAACTGAAACAAAAAGAAGGCGAACTGATAGAAATTGATCGCTTCTTCCCTAGTTCCAAAACCTGTTCGAGTTGTAGTCATGTACTGGATGAGTTACCTCTGAATATCAGAGAATGGGATTGTCCAAGTTGTCATAGTCATCATGACCGTGACGGTAACGCCGCACTCAATATCAGGAACGAAGGCATCAGAATTAAGAATAAAGGCGGAGGGAACCCCGTCTCTGCTGAGGGAGCCTGTGTAAGACCCGCTCATTCTCGAATGATGAGGCATCGGGCTGAGAAATCAGAAGCCGACACTTACTCGTAGAGAAGTGTCGGTAGTTCAC
>JACCEC010188814.1_pt1 | contig 14654 bp, 9 predicted proteins | sample 7450121 | NCBI WGS metagenome assembly JACCEC01 (sample SAMN15323455, study PRJNA562643) | freshwater metagenome | isolation source: river surface water | place: USA:Blue River Watershed | collected 2017-08-18 | reverse complement strand
TGGTGCCGTTTGAAAAACACGCCATCATTGAAAGCGCAGAAAAAGAAGTCAAAGACATCGAACAGCAATATGTGTCCGGTCTGGTGACTTCCGGTGAGCGTTACAACAAAGTGGTTGACATCTGGGGCAAGGCCGGTGACGCCGTGTCCAAAGTGATGATGGACCAGTTGCGCAAAGAGAAAACCACAGACCGCCACGGCAATGAAGTGGAGCAAGAGTCATTCAACTCCATCTACATGATGGCCGACTCAGGTGCGCGCGGTTCTGCCGCTCAAATCCGTCAGCTCGCCGGTATGCGCGGTTTGATGGCCAAGCCTGACGGCTCCATCATTGAGACACCAATCACGGCCAACTTCCGTGAAGGCCTCAACGTGTTGCAGTACTTCATTTCTACCCACGGTGCACGTAAAGGTCTGGCTGACACGGCGCTCAAAACCGCTAACTCAGGCTATCTGACACGCCGTTTGGTTGACGTGACACAAGACCTGGTGGTGATTGAAGTCGATTGCGGTACCAGCAACGGACAGTTGATGCGCGCCATCGTTGAAGGTGGTGAAGTCATCGAATCCTTGCGTGACCGAGTGCTTGGCCGTACCGTGGCTGAAGACGTGGTGCATCCTGAAACCCGCGAAACATTGGTACCTGCCGGTGACATGCTCGACGAAGACTTGATCGACGACATCGAACTCCTGGGCGTGGATGAAATCAAAGTGCGCACAGCACTCAACTGCGAAACACGATTCGGTTTGTGCGCCAAGTGTTATGGCCGCGATCTGGGTCGCGGTGGCTTGGTTAACGTCGGTGAAGCTGTCGGTGTCATCGCCGCTCAGTCCATCGGTGAGCCAGGCACACAGTTGACCATGCGTACCTTCCACATCGGCGGTGCGGCTTCACGTGCAGCAGTCGCTTCCAGCGTGGATGCCAAGTCCAACGGTGTCATCGGCTTTAACGCCACCATGCGCTATGTGACCAACAGCAAAAACGAATTGGTCGTTATTTCACGCTCAGGCGAAATCGTGATTCACGACGAGCAAGGCCGTGAGCGCGAGCGTCACAAAGTGCCATACGGTGCCATTCTGGCGATCAAGCCGGACCAAAGCATCAAGGCCGGCACCATTCTGGCCAACTGGGATCCGTTGACACGTCCTGTGATCACCGAGTTCGCCGGTCAGGTCCGTTTTGAAAATGTCGAAGAAGGTTTGACAGTTGCCAAGCAATTGGACGAAGTCACCGGCTTGTCTACGTTGGTGGTCATCGACCCCAAGCGTCGCGGTTCCACCAAAGTGGTGCGTCCGCAGGTCAAGTTGATCGACGCTTCAGGCAAAGAAGTGAAGATCCCTGGCACCGACCATTCTGTGACCATCGGTTTCCAAGTGGGCGCTTTGATTCAAGTGCGCGACGGACAGGACGTGGGCCCCGGCGAAGTGCTGGCGCGTATTCCTGTGGAAGGCCAGAAGACCCGAGACATCACCGGCGGTTTACCGCGTGTGGCCGAGTTGTTCGAAGCCCGTTCGCCGAAAGACAAAGGCATTCTGGCTGAGATGACAGGTACGGTGTCGTTTGGTAAAGAAACCAAAGGCAAGATCCGTTTGCAGATCACCGACCCTGAAGGCACTGTGTGGGAAGAACTGATTCCCAAAGAGAAAAACATCGTGGTGCACGAAGGCCAGGTGGTCAACAAAGGCGAGAGCATTGTTGACGGCCCCGCAGACCCGCAAGACATTTTGCGTTTGCTCGGCATCGAAGAACTCGCGCGTTACATCGTCGACGAAGTGCAAGACGTTTACCGTTTGCAAGGTGTGAAGATCAACGACAAGCACATTGAAGTGATTGTTCGTCAGATGCTGCGCCGTGTGGTGGTCGACAACGTGGGCGACACCAACTACATCAGCGGTGAGCAAATCGAACGCTCTGAAATGCTCAATACCAATGAGGCATTGCAAGCCGAAGGCAAGATACCTGCAACCTATACCAATTTGTTGCTGGGTATCACCAAGGCTTCGCTGTCTACCGATTCGTTCATTTCAGCGGCTTCCTTCCAGGAAACCACCCGCGTTCTCACCGAGGCTGCCATCATGGGCAAGCGCGACGAACTGCGTGGCTTGAAAGAAAACGTCATCGTCGGTCGACTTATTCCTGCAGGTTCAGGCATGGCCTACCACAGGGCACGCAAAGCCAAGGACTTGATGGACGAGGCAGAGCGCCGCGCAATCACCGAGAACGAAGCCGAAGAGCTCGCCTTGGCGCAACAGCAAGAAGGCAGCAACGAAGAGACGCCGGCTGACTGACCGACTCATGGTCCTTCGGGGCCATGTCGGTTCTGTCTGTCATGTCAGTAAGTGTCTTTGACCATGCTGCAATCACGCTGGTTCTGGATAGCTTTTGCCATTCTGGTGTTTTGGGCGCTAGGTGCTTACAACCGGTTGGTGCGTTTGCGTGCACAAGTGAAACAGCAATTCGGCCCCTTACAAGCCGTTTTGCTGGATTACCAGGAGGTGGTGCAGCAAGCCGTGACGGCTGCTGCTGCTGCACCTCAGTTATGGGATATGCCCGGTAACGCAGATTTAGGTCACAGTTATTGGACACGCTTGCAAGTGGCTGCAGGTTTGTCCACCGTGGCGATTGCACACATGCAAAACCACACCTTGGATCAAGACAGTGCGCAGGCTTTGCATGACGCAGCAGCTGAGTTGCAAGATGCCTGGGCAGCATTGACACACCCGGATGTGTATTTCATTAACATCCCGGATCATTTACAGCAGCGTTGGCTGGATTTGGATTTGCTGGTGCAACCAGAATTAAGCCGTTTCAACGCAGCCATTCACGAATATAACCAGGCCATCAGCCAGTACCCGGCCGCATTGCTGGCCAGACTATTTCAATTTCGTCCGGCCACCGTGTTGTGACGGCCACTCTCAATCAAGCCAATGCAACGGCGCTCGCGCCCGCCTTATGGCAACAGTTGCGCGCTTGCGCTCTGGCATTGCGCGCGGTGCGCCAAGGCAAAAACCACACACAAGCTTTGGCCTTGGTTGAACCGCGTTTAAGAGCGGGTGCGCAAGCCCTGCTGTTTGCTGTGCTCAGGCAATGGGGGCGTGCAACAGCCATCAAATCACAATTGGTTTCGCGTGCGCCCAAACCTGCTGTGGACGATTTGCTCTGCGTCGGTTTGGGTTTGGCCTTGCAAGCTGAAGCCATGTACCCCATGCATACCTTGGTCAACCAATTGGTAGAAGCCGCCAAGCGAGACCCTGCCACGCAAGCGCAAGCCGCGTTCATCAACGCGTGTATCCGGCGATTCGACAGAGAACGCCAAGCCTTGGTGCAAGCCACCGATGCACAACCATCGGCCCGGTGGAACCACCCCGATTGGTGGATCAAGGCCTTGAAAAAAGACCATCCGCAGGATTGGCAAGCTGTGTTGCTCGCCAGCCAAAAAGCCGCACCCATGGCGGTGCGCGTCAATCAACGGCAATTGAGCCGCGAGCATCTGCAAGCCACTTGGCAGCAACAAGGCGTTGCTTCAGACAGCTGTGGTGAGTCTGGTTTGATCTTGCACCGTGCAAGCCATGTGCAATCGCTGGAGGGTTTTGACCAGGGTTGGTTCTCTGTGCAAGACCCGGGAGCGCAATTGGCAGCGCCTTTGTTATTGAATGGTTTGACGCCACCTGCATCCGGTCGATGGCGTGTGTTGGACGCCTGTGCCGCACCCGGCGGCAAAACCGCACATTTGCTGGAGTTGGCTGACATCAATTTGTTGGCGATTGATGTCGATGAATCCCGTTGCCAACGTGTTCGGGACAATTTAAACCGTTTGCAATTGCAAGCAGAGGTGATGTGTGCGGACGCGGGCAAGCCTGAGACTTGGTGGGACCGCCAACGCTTTGATGCGATTTTGTTGGATGCGCCTTGTACCGCTTCAGGCATTGTGCGCAGGCATCCGGACATACCATGGCTCAGGCGTGAAACAGATGTGGCAGGATTGGCCACGCAGCAGCAAAAACTGTTGGCGGCGCTGTGGCCTTTGCTGGCAACAGGAGGCCGTTTGTTGTACTGCACCTGCTCTTTGTTCAAAATGGAAGGTGAACACCAGATCCAATCGTTTCTTGCAAACAACAGTGATGCCCAATTACTGGCGTCGCCGGGGCAATTATTGCCGGGCATGACAGCAAATGGTGCAACTGTCTCGGACAATCTGTCCACAGAACACGATGGTTTCTTTTACGCTTTGCTGGAAAAACAAAAAGATGTTTGACATGGCCGGTTTATCCAAATCACAGTCACTGAAGTGGCTGGCCGGTATTGTCTTTTTGCTCTGCCATTGGATGGTGACACCTGCCATGGCGCAAATGGCTGTGCAATTGTCTGAACCGCTGATCGAGCGCGGTGAAGATGGTGTGTATCTCAGCGGCAATCTTGAATTTGAATTGTCCGCCGGACTCGAAGACGCGTTGACACGCGGCATGCCGTTGACCTTTGTGTTGCAAGCGGAAGTCATGCGAGAGCGTTGGTACTGGTATGACAAAAGCACAGGCATGACAGAGCGCTATTTCCGGCTCACTTACCAACCCTTGTCGCGCCGCTGGCGTTTGTATGTGTCGTCAGCACCTGTGGTGAGCACCGGTTTAGGCGTGACCCTGGGCAGCAGTTTCGACAGTTTGCGCGACGCCATGCAAGCCATACAAAAAATCAGCCGCTGGCGGGTGGCAGAGTTGGGCATATTGCAAAAAGATGTCAAGCAGCGATTGGATGTGCGCTTTCGCCTGGACTTGAGCCAGTTACCGCAGGCTTTGCAATTCGGTAACCAGTCCAGCAGCGACTGGAACGTCAACTACACCCACAGTTTCCGTCTCGAAGAACTGAGCAAATGACGCAAACCACCACTTGGAGCGCACTGCGAAACCGCAGTTGGTTGCTGGTTGTGATCATGTCTATCTTGGTGTCTGTGTCGCTGATCTTGTTGTTTTTGCTGACGCAAGCCACCCAGCGCTGGGACGTCTACGAGCAAAACTACAGTTTGCTGTTTGACTTGAACGCGGTACTTGCCGTGTTTTTATTTTCAGTCATCAGTTGGATCGGTTGGCGTTTGTCGCAGCGTTTGCGGCAAGGCAAATTCGGCAGCCGCTTGCTGGTGAAACTGGCGGCGATTTTCGCGCTCGTAGGTATCTTGCCCGGCGTGTTGATTTACGCCGTGTCTTACCAATTCGTCACGCGTTCTATCGAGGTTTGGTTCGACAACAAGGTGGAGGTGGCATTGGAAGCCGGTTTGAGTTTGAGCCGGTCCACCTTGGAGAGCTTAGCCAGTGAATTGATTGTCGGGGTGCGCAATGCCAGCGGCAATTTGCGCTATTCAACCAGTTCACAAACTGCGGTGAGTTTGGAAAAAATCCGCGACCAACTCGATGCCGCTGAAGTCAGTTTGTGGCAGGGCAATATCAAGTTGGTCGCCAGCGTCAGCGAATCGGGCTACGGTTTGCGCCCTGAGTTACCCGGCGCTTCCGAATGGCGGCAAGTGCGCACACAAGGCAGCAGTTGGCGCAGCGAAGGTTTGGAAGAAACAGGCTCGTCAGATTCCTCGCCGCGTATCAAAGTGTTGTGGCGGTTGCCGGACACCGGTTTTCAATTGGACCAGCAAGCCATGGTGCTTCAAGTGGTCAAAAAACTCCCGCCTGTGTTGGTCGCCAATGCCAAAGCGGTGTTGGAAGCCAACCGCGAATACCAGGAAAGAGCACTTGCGCGCAACGGTTTGCAGCGCATGTACATCGGCACCTTGACCTTGAGTTTGTTTCTCTCGGTGTTTGGTGCGGTGCTGCTGGCGGTGTTGCTGGGTAACCAATTGGCCAGACCTTTGTTGTTATTGGCCGAGGGTGTGAAAGATGTGGCCGCCGGTGATTTGCGCCCCAAACCATTTTTACAAGGCAAGGATGAACTCGATGGTTTAACGCGTTCGTTTTCTGTGATGACGCAGCAATTGTTTGAAGCCAGAAGCACGGTTGAGCGCAGCATGACGCAACTCGATTTGGCGCGCAGCCATTTGCAAACCATGTTGGATAACCTGACGGCTGGCGTGGTGTTGCTGGATGACACGGGCAAAGTGTTGTCTATCAACCCGGGTGCCAACCGGATTTTGAATTTGCCTGCGCCCATCATCGTCGGCAATGATTTCCATGACATTGACGGTTTACAGGCTTTCTCACGACAAGTGGTGGATCAGTTTCATGAACTGTCATCGGAAAAACAAGGCCAACTCGATCATTGGGAACAGTCATTTGAACTTGATGCGGCATCTTTGACCGATGCCAAAGATTTTTCTCCGCTGACCCAACGACACATCACTTTGGTCGCCCGCGGTGCGTTGCTGCCGCAAGGTGAATGGCTGCTGGTGTTTGATGACATTTCCGAAATCGTGTCCGCGCAGCGCAGCCAGGCTTGGAACGAAGTGGCCCGACGGCTCGCGCATGAGATTAAAAATCCGTTGACACCGATTCAGCTATCCGCTGAGCGCTTGGCCATGAAGCTCGACGGCAAGCTGCAAGAAGCAGAGCAGGCGCTGGTGACCAAATCGGTCAAGACCATCGTGGAGCAAGTCGATGCCTTGCAGCGTTTGGTGAATGAATTCAGGGATTTCGGCAGATTGCCTGCGGCCCGATTGCAAGCCTTGGATTTGAATGCGCTGCTCTCAGAGATGATGGCGCTCTACGACAACGACAACGCCCGGGTGCCGGTCACTTGGGAGTTGCAAGAGGGCTTGCCATGGGTAATGGGGGACGTGGCACAACTGCGTCAGATTGTGCATAACTTGATTCAAAACGCGCAAGATGCCAGCATGGATCAAGCGCAACCTCAGGTTTGGGTTCGCACTGAAACCAGACCGCAGTCGCAGCGTGTGCGATTGAGTGTTTCAGACAACGGCTCTGGTTTCAGCGAAGCGGTGTTGCAGCGCGCATTTGAACCGTACGTCACTACCAAAGCGAGTGGCACGGGATTAGGGCTGGCGGTCGTCAAGAAAATCGCAGACGAACATAATGCGCGCATTGAAATCAAAAACCGTTTAGAAGATGAGCAGATTTGCGGCGCACAAGTATCGCTATCATTCCGCCTTGTAAACTCCTCCGCTAACTGAACTCTGAAAACTTCATGGCAACTATTCTGGTGGTAGACGACGAACTAGGTATTCGTGACCTGTTGTTTGAAATTCTGAATGATGAAGGGCATCAGGTAGAACTGGCCATGAACGCGGCCGAGGCGCGAGCCAAACGCGCTGAGATTCAACCTGATCTCGTGCTGCTCGATATCTGGATGCCGGACACAGACGGCGTGACTTTGCTCAAGGAATGGGCGAGCACTGGTTTGCTCAATATGCCGGTCATCATGATGAGCGGTCATGCCACCATAGACACTGCGGTGGAAGCGACACGCATCGGTGCCATGGCCTTTCTGGAAAAACCGATCACCATGCAAAAGCTGCTCAAGTCGGTGGAGCAAGGCCTGAACCGCAAGACGGCACCACTCATTCGCGGACCGGTGGCTGCGGCCAACCACTTGGCTGCGCCGACTGCTGTTCGGCCTATGGGTTTGTCACCTGTGATGCCCACCACTGCTGCACCTGCGCTTCCGGCGGTGATGCAACCGGTGCAAAGCTTTGATTTGAACAACCCGTTGCGCGAAGCGCGCGACAGTTTTGAAAAAGCGTATTTCGAGTTTCATCTCGCGCAAGAAGGCGGTTCCATGACGCGCGTGGCTGAAAAAACCGGCTTAGAGCGCACCCATTTGTACCGCAAGCTCAAACAATTGGGCGTGGACTTGTCGCGCGGCAAGCGTGGCAATGGCTTGAGTTAACAGATTCGCCTGGCCTTTGATCAAAGGCCCGGGCTTGGACTGGGCGCTCCAAGCCCCAGGCGATAAACGTTTACATATTGCGCCGGTACTGGCCGCCCACCTCGAACAGGGCGTTGGTGATTTGACCCAGCGAACATACGCGCACAGCATCCATCAAGACCGCAAACACATTGTCATTGGCGATCACCGCTTGTTGCAGTTGTTTGAGCATGGCGTTTGAAGCATCGGCATGACGCGCATGGAAATCTTTCAAGCGTTTGAGCTGGTTTTGTTTTTCATCATCGGTGGAGCGCGCGAGTTCAATTTTTTGCGGCACCTCGTTGGCTTGCGGTGACTTGAATGTGTTGACACCGATGATGGGTAATTCGCCCGTGTGTTTGAGCATTTCGTAATGCATGGATTCGTCTTGGATCTTGCCGCGCTGGTAACCGGTTTCCATGGCGCCGAGCACGCCGCCGCGTTCGGCAATCGCCACAAACTCTGACAGCACCGCTTCTTCCACCAACTCGGTGAGTTCTTCGATGATGAACGCGCCTTGCGACGGGTTTTCGTTTTTCGCCAAACCCCATTCACGGTTGATGATGAGTTGAATCGCCATGGCGCGGCGCACCGATTCTTCGGTCGGCGTGGTGATGGCTTCGTCAAATGCGTTGGTGTGAAGAGAGTTGCAGTTATCGTAAATCGCAATCAGCGCTTGCAAGGTGGTGCGTATGTCGTTGAACTGAATTTCTTGCGCGTGCAAAGAACGGCCCGAGGTTTGAATGTGGTACTTCAGCTTTTGGCTGCGCTCATTGGCACCGTATTTTTCTTTCATGGTCACCGCCCAAATACGGCGCGCGACGCGTCCCATGACGGTGTACTCCGGGTCCATGCCGTTACTGAAGAAGAAAGACAGATTGGGCGCGAAATCGTCAATGTGCATGCCGCGTGCCAGATAAGCTTCGACAAACGTGAAACCGTTGGACAGCGTGAACGCCAATTGAGAGATGGGGTTGGCACCGGCCTCGGCGATGTGGTAACCGCTGATGGACACGCTGTAGAAATTGCGCACCTGGTGCTCGACAAAATACTGCGCGATATCACCCATGACTTTGAGTGAAAACTCGGTGCTGAACAAACAGGTGTTTTGGCCTTGGTCTTCTTTCAAAATGTCGGCTTGCACCGTGCCGCGCACGTTTTGCAGCACCCAAGCGCGTATCTCGGCGGCTTCTGCGGCCGTGGGATCGCGGCCTTTGCCGGCGCGGAATTTCTCCAAGTTTTGGTCAATGGCGGTGTTCATGAACATGGCCAAGATGGAGGGCGCGGGGCCGTTGATGGTCATAGACACACTGGTGGCGGGTGAGCACAAATCAAAGCCGTCGTACAAGACTTTCATGTCGTCTAGCGTGGCGATGCTCACGCCCGAGTTACCGACTTTGCCGTAAATGTCGGGGCGTAAATCGGGGTCGTTGCCATACAACGTGACCGAATCGAAAGCGGTCGATAAGCGCTTGGCCGGCATGCCTTCACTCAGCAATTTGAAGCGACGGTTGGTGCGGAATGCATCACCTTCACCGGCGAACATGCGGGTCGGGTCTTCGTTGTCGCGCTTGAACGCAAACATGCCTGCGGTGTAGGGATAGCGCCCTGGTACGTTGTCCAGCATCAGCCATTGCAGTATGTCGCCGTGGTCGTGGAATGTCGGTAATGCCACTTTGCGCACCGGTGTGCCGCTGAGCGAAAGCGTCACCAGACTGCTGCGGATTTCTTTGTCGCGCACCTTGACCACCAACTCGTCGCCCGAGTAGTCGGCTTTCAAGCTTGGCCAGTCTTTCAACAGAGCGCGTGCATCTGCGTCTAAGCGTTCTTCGCGCTCGAGTGCCAGCCCCAAGCTGGCTTCGGAAGCGCGCGGTTTGTTGGGTTTGCCCTCTGCCAGCATGGCCGAGGCAGCTTTGAGTTGCTGCACTTCACGCGCGAGTTGTGCTTGCGCGCGGGCGCGGTGTTTGTAGCCGCGCACCGTGTCGCTGATTTCGGCCAAATAGCGGCTGCGAGAAGACGGCACGATGGGCGTCTGGTGCGAGCTGTGGCGCACATTCACCAGCGGCAAGCGCGCCTGGCTCAATGTCAAACCCAGTTCTTGCAAACGTGGTTTCATGGCTTGGTAAAGCGCAGTGACGCCGTCGTCGTTGAAATGCGCGGCCATGGTGCCGAACACCGGCATTTTGTCGGTAGGCGTGTTCCAAGCTTCGCGGTTGCGTTGCACTTGTTTGGAGACATCGCGCAGTGCGTCAGCAGAACCCTTGCGGTCGAATTTGTTGATGGCGACAAACTCGGCGAAGTCCAGCATGTCGATTTTTTCCAGTTGGCTGGCTGCGCCGAATTCGGGCGTCATCACATACATAGGAACGTCGACATGCGGCACGATGGCGGCATCGCCTTGGCCGATACCCGAGGTCTCCACCACCACCAGATCGAAACCGGCGCATTTAGCGGCGGCAATCACATCGGGCAGTGCGGCGCTGATTTCGCTGCCGAATTCGCGCGTGGCCAGTGAACGCATGAACACGCGTGCACCTTGTTGCCACGGGGAAATAGCGTTCATGCGTATGCGGTCGCCCAACAGCGCGCCGCCGCTTTTGCGGCGCGACGGGTCAATCGAAATCACTGCAATGCGCAGCGCGTCGTTTTGGTCCAAGCGAAAGCGGCGAATCAATTCATCAGTAAGTGACGACTTGCCCGCACCGCCGGTGCCGGTGATGCCGATGACCGGCACTTTCATGCCAGCCGCTTGCGTTTTCAATTGCGTGCGCAAACCATCGATGGCCGGGGTTGGTGTTTCCAGTGCGGTGATGAGTTGCGCCAAAGCGCGCCAACTGCTTTCAGTGTGGCCGGTGATTGCATTGACCGTCGAGGGGGCATAGCCGCACAAGTCCTGGTCGCAGCGCATGATCATCTCGCCGATCATGCCTTGCAAGCCCATGCGCTGGCCGTCTTGCGGGCTGTAAATGCGGGTCACGCCATAGGCTTGCAATTCGTCGATTTCTTCTTGCACGATGACACCGCCGCCGCCGCCAAAGACTTGGATGTGCGCACCGCCGCGCTCGCGCAGCAAATCGACCATGTACTTGAAATACTCGACATGGCCGCCCTGGTAAGAACTGATGGCTATGCCTTGCACATCTTCTTGCAAGGCGGCGGTAACGACTTCATCGACCGAGCGGTTGTGGCCTAAGTGAATCACCTCTGCGCCCATGCCTTGCAAGATGCGGCGCATGATGTTGATGGCGGCATCGTGCCCGTCAAACAAACTGGCAGCCGTGACAAAGCGCACCTTGTGTTTGGGTTTGTATTGGGCAAGTGCTTGGAATTCAGCGGATAAGTCGGTCATGGTAGTTGGCGGTTAAGCGCAATGTGTCAAAAACAAAGTCGTCAGGCCTGCAAGCAGGGTGCAGGCTAATTGACGTGTACGTCAATCATAGCCGCTAGGGCATGACAGAAATTGGCCTTGAATTTATAGGTGTTTAAGCGCTGTTTGACTGCACATTTCTAAGGGTTAATTTAAATTTCCGTGTGTCAAATGAATGGATGGGCTGCAAAGACGCTTGACATGCGTCAACCCTTAAAATTCAAGTTAATTCAATTCCTTATAAGAGGTTTCAAATGCTCAAAACTTTCAATATTTTTTCAGGATTGGTTTTTCTGGCTTGTGCTGCCCTGCAATGGAATGACCCGGATCCGCTTTTGTGGATCACTTTGTATGTGCTCGCGGCGATTTCATGCGGATTGGCTTTTACCAACAACAATGCTGTCAAGTTCAATATCACTCTCATTGCGGTTTATGTGATTTACGCTGGTTATCTGTTTGTGGCTGAGGACGGCGTGCTTTCCTGGATGCTTGACCACCAATTTGAGTCCTTGACCCGCTCTATGCTGGCCTCCGCCCCTTGGATTGAAAACACCCGCGAATTCGGCGGACTGTTCATCATGACCGTGGTGTGCGCAATCAATTTGCTGGTGAAACGCCAAGCTGCTGTGGCAGAGCCGGATCTCAGCGAACAGCCTGCAAACTCATAAGTATTGACTGGCAAGTCTCCGGGTTGCCGCCGGGCATTGTGGGCAGGTTATGCTGTTGTGTTGAGTTCATAGCAACCTTCAACCGGGAGACTTTTCAATGGCCATTTCATGGTTAAGCGCACTCAAGGTCGTGCCTTGGGACAAGGTCATCGAGCACGCGCCCGGCGTATTGGACAAAGCCCGCAGCCTGATTGACAAGCACCGGGGTGCTGCCGCCACAGGTTCTGCAAGTACAGTGGGGCAAGAAACTGATGCAACGCCTAGCCTTGAGGCATTGAACTCACGCTCGTTGGCTTTTCAAAAGCAACTTCAAGAACAAGCCGCGGTTCAACAAAGCATGGCGCAGACCATGGCCGAGCTGGCTGAGCAACAAGCGGGCATGATCGCCATGGTTAAGCGGTTGCAGTCGAGATTGAAATGGCTGACGGCAGGTGTTGTGTTGCTCGTGCTCATCTGTTCGGGGCTTTTCTTTATGGTTCAAAGCCGCACAGCCAACCAATCCCCCACCGCCTCTTCATACGCTAACCCGGTTGCTAAGAGCGCCATGTCCCCGCGCGGTTGACCCATCAGTTGCATGCCCATGGGCAATCCTTGCGTATTGAATCCACAGGGGACATTCAGTGCGGGCAAACCCGCCAGACTGGCGTAAAGCGTCACTTCCATCCAGCGGTGGTAAGTGTCCATCTGCACAGTGCCATTTGGAGTTTGTATAGACGCAGGCCAACGCAGATCTATGGCAAACGGCCACACCTGCGCACTCGGTAAGACCAGCATGTCGAAGCGGCTGAGCAAATCCAACATCAGTTGGTAAAACGCGCTGCGCTCGGTGCTGGCCTGCAAAAAATCCGGTGCAGTCATGCCTGCGGCCTGGTCAAACTCCCACAGCGCTTCGGGCTTGACCTGATTCCGCCCTTTGGCCACCATGGGCGCGATACGCGACGCGGTCAACACCCGCCGCCACGCCAGCCAGGTTTGCCATACGGCCGCAGGAGAAAAATTCGGTGATACCGGCTCGACATGCGCGCCTAGATGGGTCAAGCGTTGCAAACCGTTTTCACAGGCTTGCAACACACCGTCTTCCATGGGCAAATAGCCGTTCAAATCGCCCAGCCAGCCTATGCGCAAACCTTTGACCTTGGGCTTTAACTCGGATGACCAACCGGCAGGCAAGCTGGCCAATGACAGTGGCGCGCGCGCGTCATACCCGGCCATGGTTTCCAACAGACGTGCCAAGTCGGCGACATGCCGCGCCATCGGCCCGTCGGTGCCGAGCTGGCTGACCCAGACATCGTTCACTGGAAAAGCAGGCACACGTCCTTGCGAAGGCCGCATGCCGAACACATTGTTCCAAGCCGCCGGGTTGCGCAAACTGCCCATGAAGTCTGAGCCGTCAGCCACCGGTAACAGGCGCTGCGCCAAGGCGACCGCCGCACCGCCACTGCTGCCGCCCGCAGTGAAAGCGGGGTTGAAGGCGTTTGGCGTGGCGCCGAACACCGGATTGAACGTGTGTGAACCCAAACCCCATTCGGGTGTATTGGTTTTGCCAATGACGATGCCACCAGCGGCTTTCATGCGTTGCACCAGCAGCGCGTCATGCGCCGGGATATTGTTTTTCAACAATGGCGAGCCGCCGGTGGTGGGGATACCAGCCACATCCACCAAGTCTTTGAATGCCAGCGGCATGCCGTGCAACCAACCGCGTGAATCGCCTTTGGAGAGTTCCGCATCGCAAAGATCGGCTTGTTTCAGCAGTGATTCTGCGTCTTGCAAATTGACAATCGCATTGGCCTGCGGGTTGATGGCGGCGATGCGCTGCAAAAATGCTTGCATCACCTCACGGCAGGAAAATTCACGCCCATGGATTCCGGCGGACAATTGCAATGCGCTGAGTTCGTGAATAGCCATGGTGCTGGATGCCTGAATGAATTCGTTTATATTGAAGCTGAGTTTGAAATGTAGCCGCCTGCGGGCGCAAGGGGAAACCATGTCACGCCGAATGTTTGTTCAAGCCATGGCCGCCACGGCTTTAGCCGCTGGTTTTTTGGCACAGGTGCAAGCGCAAAACGCTGTGCCCGCCAACAAAGTTTTCCGTTTCGTGCCGCACGCCAATCTGGCGGTGCTCGACCCCATCTGGACCACGGCGTATGTCACCCGCAACCACGGTTACATGATTTACGACACCTTGTTTTCTGAGGACGCCAAGGGAAAAATTCAGCCGCAAATGGTGCAAAGCTATAGCACCAGCAAAGACGGCAAAGTCTGGACTTTCAAATTGCGCAGCGGTTTGGCGTTTCACGATGGCAAGCCGGTGACCAGCGAAGACGTGGCCGCCTCGCTCAAGCGTTGGTCAACGCGTGACACCATGGGCGGCGTGTTGTTTGCGTTTGTTGACAAACTGGAAACACCGGACGCAAACACGTTTCGCATGGTGCTCAAAGAGCCGTGCGCCATCGTGCTCGAAGCTTTAGGCAAAGCCTCATCGAATGTGCCGTTCATCATGCCCGCGCGCATTGCGGCCACGCCCGGCACCGAGCAAATCAAAGAACACATTGGATCAGGCCCGTTCATTTTCAAACCTGATGAATTCAAACCCGGCTCGGTGGCTGTGTACGAGCGCAACACCAAATACGTCTCACGCAGCGAAGCACCCAGCGGTTTGGCGGGCGGTAGACCAGTGAACTTTGACCGCGTCGAATGGGTCATCATTCGCGACCCGCAAACCCAGTTCAATGCCATCGTCGCCGGTGAAGTCGACATGGTTG
>JACCEC012439698.1_pt1 | contig 14657 bp, 14 predicted proteins | sample 7450121 | NCBI WGS metagenome assembly JACCEC01 (sample SAMN15323455, study PRJNA562643) | freshwater metagenome | isolation source: river surface water | place: USA:Blue River Watershed | collected 2017-08-18 | reverse complement strand
TGCCGCGCGTCTCGAAGATCGCCGCCAGCCCCATCTTGGTCATGCCTATGAAGGCATGCTCGGACTGCGCCGCGACGATGGCGTCGGCCGCCACCTTGACGCCGCCGTCGGTGCCGTTCTTGAAGCCGATCGGGCAGCTCAGGCCGCTGGCGAGCTGGCGGTGGCTCTGGCTTTCGGTGGTGCGCGCGCCGATCGCGCCCCAGCTGACCAGGTCGCTGATGAACTGCGGCGACAGCAGGTCGAGGAACTCGGTGCCGACCGGCAGGCCGATTTCCAGCACATCGAGCAGCAGGGCGCGCGCGCGCTCCAGGCCCTCGTTGATCGCGAAGCTGCCGTCCAGATGCGGGTCGTTGATGTAGCCCTTCCAGCCCACCGTGGTGCGCGGCTTCTCGAAATAGACCCGCATCACGACCAGCAGGTCCTGCTGCAGCGCGTCGGCCTGTTGTTTCAGCCGGCGCGCGTAGTCGAGCGCCTGCGCATGGTCATGGATCGAGCAGGGGCCGACGACCACCAGCAGCCGGTCGTCCTGGCCGTGCAGCACGCGCGCTATTGTCCCGCGGCTGGCCTCGACCAGCGCCTGCGCGGCTTCCGGCGTCGGCAGCCATTCCTGCAGCAGCGCGGGCGTCAGCAGCGGGCGCACGGCGCGGATGCGCAGGTCATCGGTACGGGTCTTGTCCTGGGTGTGGGTCGGGCTGGGGGTATGCATGGCAGGCGGAAAAATCAGGCGGTGACAGTGGCATGGCGCTGCCAGAAGCGCGGCAGCGCGGCCTTGCCGCATTGCTGCAGCGCCTGCAGGAAGTCATGGTCGGGCGCGGCGATGCCGTGGCGCTGGCGCAGGTCGGCCTGCATGCGCAGCAGCAGCTCGGCCGTGACCTCGGCATCGGACAGCGCGCGGTGCGCCCGGCCGCTGCGCGGCAGCGCGTGGAAATCGGCCAGCGTGCCAAGCTTGTGGTTGGGCGCGTCCGGGTAGAGCCGGCGCGCCAGCAGCACGGTGCAGGCGAAGGGCTGCGGTGCGTCGAGCCCGATGCCGCCGAGCTCGGCCTGCCAGAACTTGCGGTCGAAGCTCGCGTTGTGCGCGACCAGTGGCCGGTTGCCGACGAAGCGCGCGGCTTCCCGCATCACCTGTTCGGCTGGCGGCGCGGCGCTGACCATCGCGTTGCTGATTCCGGTCAGCTCGGTGATGAAGGGCGGAATCCGGACGCCGGCATTCATCAGGCTGGCAAAACGGTCGACGATGCGGCCGGCCTCGGTCAGCACGATGGCGACTTCGGTCGCCCGGCCACCGGCTTCGGGCATCAGCCCGCTGGTCTCGAAGTCTATGACGGCGATTGCATTCATGGTGACGCTAGTCTAAGCCTTGACCGGCATTGACCTGCTGCTCACCGGCCCGGCGCCAGCGCCGGTCGAATGGCGGGACTGCCGTTTCCGCATCCTCCCAGCCCCATCCTAATGGTAATCACCGTGATGCAAATGAACATGAGTCCCTATCATCGAGGACATGTACGACAGACGCCGGGCGCCGCGGTTCAGCGCTTCATCCATGCCGGCCCGGGCGCTTGCCCTGGCCTTGCTGCCCCTTCCTGTGCGGGCCGCAGGCATGGCTGCAACGCCAACTCCCTGGCTGGCGGCAAGCCTGATGCTGGCGCTGGTGGCGTTCTGGTACTGGAAGCGGCGCGCCGATCAGGCACTGCGGCGCAGCGAACTCGGCCTGGATCAGGTCCGGCACAGCCTGCTGGCCTGCCAGGAGCGTCTGCAGCAGGTCTCGGCGCAGGCGGAACAGGCCATGCAGGCGGCCCGGGTCGAGTGCGACCGGCTGCGCCGGGCGTTGTTCGACAGCGAGCAGCGGCTGGGTCTGCAGCTCGACGCCACCGGCGAACTCGTCTTCGTGCTCGATCTGGACGGTCGCCTGCAGCAGCTGTCGCGCAACTGGTGCGAGGCGCTGGGCGTGGCGAGCGCCAGCCTGATCGGAAGGAACCACGCCTGGCTGGTGCATCCCGACGACCTGCCGGCCTGCCAGGGAGCGATCGAGCGTGCGCTGGCCAGCCGCAGCCCGCAGGGCGACGTCGAGTACCGGATCCGGCATGCCGGAGGCAACTGGCGCTGGCATGTCGCGCGCATCGCACCCTTGCGCGACATCGACGGCCGCACCGTGGGCCTGCTGGGCGTCGCGCGCACGCCGGCTGGCCTGCATGCCGGAGCACAGGCGCATCGGCAGGCGCATTGCGATGCGCTCACCGGACTGCCCGCCAGCCACCTCTGCCTGGACCGCTTGCAGCAGGCGCTGCGTCAGGCCGAACGCCATGCCAGCCGCCTGGCCCTGCTGCGGGTCGGGATCGACGGCTTCAGGCAGCTCAACGAGCGCTGGGGCCACGCCATCGGCGATCTCGTGCTGCTCGAAAGCGCTGCCCGGATCTCGGCCAGCGTGCGGGCGTCCGACACGGTCGGGCGTGGCAGCGGTGGGAGCTTCGTCGTTCTGCTGCCCGACATCGGCAGCGAGCGCGAGGCGCTCGCGCTGGCAGACAAGATCAGGCTCGCGCTGCGCGAACCCCTGTCCCTGCGGGGCTTGTCGCTGAAACTGACCGCCTGCGTCGGTGTGGTCGTCCATCCCCGCCACGGCCTTGACGAGGAGGACCTGGCTGGCGCGGCTGAACAGGCGCTGCGCTGCGCCAGGGCTGCCGGCCCCGACCAGGTCTCCCTGCCCCAGGCAGAGCCGTTAGTGCCATGCGCACCAGCGCAAGCCGCCTGATGCAAATTTTTGTTGCACCGCAACAAAAAAGTCTTGCACATGGCCGCATCCGCTTCTAGAATGAAGCCATGCTGCAGTGCAATATGTCATCCGGGATTTCCGGGCGCAGCAGCCCAACCAATCCAATTCCCAGGAGGAAACCATGCTGACCGTCGAACAAATCGTCTCTACCCAGAAGGACCAGGCCGCCGCTTTCTACGAGCTGGCCAACCAGGCAGTCGCCGGCGTCGAGCGTCTGGCCGAGCTCAACCTCAAGGCCATCAAGTCCAGCGTGGCCGATGGCGCCGCCCAGGCCGAGGCGCTGTTCGGCGTCAAGGATGTCCAGAGCCTGCTCGCGCTGCAGAACCGTGACCTCAAGGCTGCCGCCGAGAAGGCCAATGCCTACGGCCGCGAGCTGTACGAGATCGCTTCCGGTTTCGGCAGCCATTTCGCCAAGGTCGCCGAGAGCCGCTCCGCCGAGGCGCAGAAGCAGTTCACCGCCCTGGTCGACAACGCCGTCAAGAACGCTCCCAAGGGCACCGAGCAGGCTGCCGCCGCCATCCAGAGCGCCGTGACCACCGCCGGCAATGCCCTCGAGTCGGTCCAGAAGGCTGTCAAGCAGGCTTCCGAGCAGGCCGCCGCCAGCATCGACACCCTGGCCCAGAACGCGCTCAACGCCGCCGACTCCGTCGTCAAGGCCAAGAAGGCCGCCTGATCACCGACAGGACCGGCACAGCGAACCCCGCACACCCCCGCGGTGGCGGGGTTTTTTTCCGGCACCAGATCCCATTTCGACCGTGGCATCCGCACTCGAAGGCCTGCTGTACCGATCCCGGATCGTGAACCGCATCGGGCCGCTGCACATGCTCCTGCTCGTCGAGCGTGCCCGGCGCGCCAATCTGGAACATGGCATCACGGGCCAGCTGCTCTATCTCGATCACAGCTTCATGCAGTACCTCGAGGGCCCCGGGGCAGTGCTCGATGTCCTGTGGCGCCAGCTGCAGCAGGACCCGCGCCACTACGACGTCGAGCTGCTGGCCCGCTATCCGCTGGCGCGGCGCCAATACCCCGGCTCGCCGCTGCTGTTCTCGAGCAATGCCTATTTCCAGGGCTACCAGCTCAGCGGCTTCTCGCCCGTGCAGCCCGATGACATGGATACCCTGTACCGGCATTGCCTGGACAGATGGCGGGAAGCGACCCACGACCAGCCCTGGTGTCGTGACGACAGATTGCAAGCCGGATAACGGAGCGGCTCGACTGGCGCTCAGGACTGGAAGCGGTAGCTCCGCGCGGGATGCATGCGCCAGTGGCCATCGCCACGGAGTTCGAGTACCTGCCTGTGGTAGGCCAGGATGGTCGAGCGGTGCCCGACGCTGATCAGCGTGGTGTCGCAAGCCATCAACTGCTGGTAGAGCCGGCGCTCGTTCGCCAGGTCGAGCGCGCTGGTCGCCTCGTCGAGGATGGCGTAGCGCGGCCGCATCAGCAGCAGGCGGGCGAAGGCCAGGCGCTGCTGCTCCCCCATCGAGAGCGTCTTCTCCCAGTCGAGCTCCGCATCGAGCCCGCCGCAACGCCCGGCCAGGTCGGGCAGGTTGACGCGCTCGAGCAGCTCCAGCAGCTCGCGATCGCCGATCTGCCGCTCGCGCTGCGGGTAGAGCAGCTGGCTGCGCAGCGAACCCAGCAGCATGTAGGGCTGCTGCGGCAGGAACAGGATCTGGTCCGGGTGCGGGCGCAGGATCTTGCCGCTGCCGCTGTCCCACAGGCCGACGATGGCGCGCAGCAGCGAACTCTTGCCGCAGCCGCTGGCACCCACCACCATCAGGCTGCGGCCGGGCTCGATCGCCAGCGACAGATCGCGCACCAGCACCCGCTCGGCGCCGGGCGTCTGCAGCGTCACCTGCTCCAGCGTCAGGCCGGCGACGCCCTCGACTGACTCGATGCGGCTTGCCGGCGCATGGGCTGTGCCGTCGAGCTGGCGCGAGAAGCCGTCTAGGCGCTCGATGCCGGCGGCGAAGCGGCTCAGGCTCTCGAAGTTGTCGATGATGACCGAGATCGCGCCCAGCACGGCGGTGAAGGCGCCGGCGGCGCGCACCGCCATGCCGACCTCGAGCTCGCCTGCCAGCACGCGCTCGGCGATGATGGCGCTCGGCAGCACCAGCGTCAGCATGCTGTAGCCGTACTGGAACAGGTTGAGGAAGAACTGGCCCCGGACCAGCTGCCGGTAGTTGTCATAGACGCTGGCGAAGCGGTGCCGGATCTGCTGCAGCTCCTGCGGCTCGCCGCGGTAGAGCGCGATCGCCTCGGCCTTCTCGCGCACCCGCACCAGGCCGAAGCGCAGGTCGGCCTCGCGCCTGAGCTGGCGGAAGTTGAGCCCGGTCAGCGGCTTGCCGAACACGCGCAGCGTGATGAAGGTGCCGGCGCAGGCGTAGAGCGCCAGGAAATAGACCAGCGTGCGCGAGATGCCCCACAGCACATGGCTGAAGGCGGCCAGCTGCATCGCCGAGCCGATCAGGATCAGCAGGAAGAACAGCGAGCGCAGCGTGAAGGTGTTGATGTCCTCGGCGATGCGCTGGTCGGGGTTGTCGAGCGAGGCCTGCGCGTTGAGCGCGTAGTAGTGGTGGTCGTCGAAATAGCGCTGCAGGAAGCGGTGCGTCAGCCAGCGCCGCCAGCGGATGCCCAGCGTGTCGCGCACCCAGTAGAAGCAGGCATAGGTCGGCACGGCACCGATCAGCAGGCCGAGCGCCAGCCAGATCGCCTGCCAGAAGCGTGCGCCGTCGCGCGCCGCCAGCGCCGAGGTGAACTCGCCGGTCTGCTCGTTGAGCAGCACGGCGAACGCGGTCTGGCCCAGCAGCAGCAGCACCAGCAGCGCGAGCAGGCCGCGCGCCTGCCACCGCTCCTCAGAGCGCCAGTACGGGGCGGCGATGTCGATGAAGCGCTGCCAGAGCGGGCGGTGGGCGGTTTTCATGCGGGCTGCTGCAGGCGGGACCGGTCCCCATCATGCCCGCAAAATGCCCGCTGCGGACCATCAGTCCCGGTGCACCGTCAGGCCGCCGAAGGACTGCGCCACCGGCATCAGCTCGATGCTGTTGACGTTGACATGCGCCGGCAGCGTGGCGATCCAGTGCACCGATTCGGCGATGTCCTCGGCGCTGAGCGGCTGCACGCCGGCATAGACGTTGGCCGCGCGCGTGTCGTCGCCGTGGAAGCGCACGTTCGAGAACTCGGTGCCGCCGCACAGGCCGGGCTCGATGCAGGAGACGCGCACGCCGCTGCCATGCAGGTCGGCGCGCAGGTTGAGGCTGAACTGGTGCACGAAGGCCTTGGTCGCGCCATAGACGTTGCCACCCGCATAGGGCCAGCTGGCCGCGACCGATCCGATGTTGATCACATGGCCGCGCCGGCGCTCGACCAGGCCGGGCAGCAGCGCGCGCGTGACCTGGACCAGGCCGGTGCAGTTGGTGGCTATCATGTCCTGCCAGTCGTCGAGGCTGGCCTCGTGTGCCGGCTCCAGTCCGAGCGCCAGGCCGGCGTTGTTGACCAGCAGGTCGATCTCGGCGAAGCCGGGGGGCAGCGCGGTGGGGATGGCAGCGACGGCAGCACGGTCGCGCACGTCGAGCTCCAGCGGCAGCAGCGCGTCGCCGAGCTCGGCGGCCAGTGCCTGCAGCCGGTCGAGTCGGCGCGCGGTGGCGACCACGCGGTGGCCGTCGCGGACGAAGCGGCGCGCGATGGCCGCACCAAAACCGGCGGAAGCGCCGGTGACGAAAACGATCATGTCTTGCTCCTCTGTTGCGGAGCAGACACTGTAGCGCCTGCGGGCGCAGTCATTCTGCACCCGCACCCCGACCGCCGGCCGCTTCCCGCCGGCGGTGCTGACCTCAGATCCGTTCGAAGATGACGGCGATGCCCTGGCCGCCGCCGATGCACATCGTCACCAGCGCGTAGCGGCCGCCGGTGCGCTGCAGCTCGTAGAGCGCCTTGGTGGCGATCACCGCGCCCGAGGCGCCGATCGGGTGGCCGAGCGCGATCGCGCCGCCGTTGACGTTGGTCTTGGCCGGGTCGAGGCCAAGTCCGCGCGTGACCGCGATCGCCTGCGCCGCGAAGGCCTCGTTGCTCTCGATGACGTCGATCTGGTCCAGCGTCAGGCCGGCCTTCTTGAGCGCCAGGCGGGTGGCGGGGATCGGACCCTCGCCCATGACGTCGTTGGGCACGCCGGCGACCGCGTAGGAAGCCAAGCGCGCGATCGGCTGGTGGCCGTGCGCGGCGGCGACCGCGGCATCGGCCAGCACGAAGAAGGCGGCGCCGTCGTTGATTCCCGAGGCGTTGCCGGCGGTGACCGAGCCGTCCTTCTTGAACGCCGGTTTCATCTTGGCCAGCGACTCCAGCGTGGTGGAGGGCTTGACATGCTCGTCGGTGTCGAAGACGACCTCGCCCTTGCGCGTCTGCTTGACGATCGGCACGATCTGCGACTTGAAGCGGCCCTCGGCGATGGCGGCGGCGGCGCGGCGGTGCGACTCGACCGCGACCGCGTCCTGCTCCTCGCGCGAGATGCCCCACTTGGTGACCAGGTTCTCGGCCGTGATGCCCATGTGGCCGACGCCGAAGGGGTCGTTGAGCGTGGCGACCATGGTGTCGATCATCTTGGTGTCGCCCATGCGCGCGCCGTTGCGCATCGCGGCCGACAGGTAGCCGGCGCGGCTCATGACCTCGACGCCGCCGCCGATGCCGTAGTCGCAGTCGCTGAGCAGAATGTTCTGCGCCGTCGTCACGATGCCCTGCAGGCCCGACGAGCAGAGGCGGTTGACTGCCATCGCGACCGAGTCCATCGGCAGGCCGGCCTGGATCGAGGCGACGCGCGCCACGTAGGCGAAGCGGCTCTCGGTCGGGATGGTGTTGCCCACCGTCACGTAGTTGATCGCCTGCGGATCGACGCCCGAGCGCTCGACCGCTGCCTTCATCACGCTGCCGGCGAGTTCTGCCGGCTCGATGTCGGCCAAGGCGCCGCCAAAAGTGCCAACAGCCGATCGCACCGCACTCAGTACCACCACGTCACGCTTGTTCATGTCTGCCTCTTGTAGAAAAATGCCCCGCGTCGAATGCGCAAGGTGAAGAACATATTAGCGCAAGTGATTACCGGTACCTTGCAGTTCAATGTTCGATCCGTGCAGCCGTGTGCTGCGTGATCGACTTGACCTCCATGGCCAGCCTTCCGGCAAAGCCCTTTCCGCTGCGGTTTTCTGGCGCACGACCAGTTCCAGTCCCAGCAAGTCGAGCAGGTCCAGCACTTTTTGCAGCTGCACGGTGGGCTTGCGCCTGTCGATGTCGACGATCAGCCGGTTGCCCGTGTTGCCTATGCCTGCCAGGTCAATCTGGCGACGACTTCTTGCTGATGCGCTCCCAGTCCTTGAGCGTCTGCTGCAGGCGGTTCCTGGAATTGGGGTGACCCTGGCTGAAGGTCTTGGTCAGCAGCTGCCGCAAGGCTTCGTCGGGCAGCGGTGCCGCGGCGGACTTGAGCTTGTCGATCAGCATCATCACGGTCTGGAAGCTCCCGGAGCGCGTGGCCAGCTCCAGCATGCCCTGGCCGCTGCCGGTGCGGTCCTGGACATCGGCACCGTGCTCGATCAGGTACCGGACCAGGCCGTCCTTGCCGTGCTCGCAAGCCCAGTGCAGCGGCACCAGGCCGCCTGCAGCCTGGGCGTTGAAGTCGGTGCCGGGCGCGAGCAGGTCGGGGTCGAGCGGCCAGCCTGAGGCCTTGATCATCTGCCGGGTTTTCCAATCGGTCATCGGGGTGGTTTGTCCTTGTGCGCGGGGTGAAGGGTTCTTGCGCCGCAGTCTCTCACAAAGCGGCGGGCAGGCGGCGCGGCGCAAGCGAGATGCCATCAATCGCCGTGACGGCGTAGCTGCTCCAGCCGCCACTCCAGCGACTCGCGCTTGGGCGCAAAGCGTGCCTCGCGCGGCAGGAACAGGGGCTGGCCGTGCAGGCTGGTCAGGCGGACAAAGTCGGGGATGCGCCGGTCCAGCAGGCTGCTGACATGCCATTGCAGGTCTGGGCCGGGCGCGATCAGGTGCCGGTCCATCGCCCAGTGCATGTCGGGCGTCAGCGCCAGGCCGTTGCGCGGATCGTCGTCGCCGGCTGCGCTGAAGGGGTGAATATGCGCGGCTTCCACCATGGCCTCACCGGTCGGCAGCAGGATGCGTGTACCGCTGGCGGCACAGCGGTAGTCGTACAGCTCGATCACCACGCGGCGAAAGGCCGGATCGCGCACATAGGCGGGCGGCAAAGTTTCGGTTGCGGTCAGTGCGGCGCCCCGTCGCAGCTGATGCTCGTAGCGGCTGACTTCGCCAGCCCTGGCTGCAACCGCGTGCAGGTCCTGCAGACCGCGGTCCAGCCAATACGTGGCGAGCGTCTCGGCCAGCGTCTCCAGTGCGTCGGGCTGTTGCAGCAGCTCGAACAGCTCCGGGTCCAGCGTGGCACAGGCGATGTTGTCCGCGATGTCGCGCAGGCTGCGCGCCGTGGACAACGCGGCCAGTGCCATCTCCCGCCCCGGCAGGGGCTGCAGGTGCCAGAAACTGTCATCGCTCCCGCGCAGCTTGCCGGCGAGGTGAAAGAACGGAAAGTAGGGGTTGGCGTGGTCGCTGGGTGTGCGCACCGCCGCAAAGAAGCGCTGGTAGCGCTCCAGCAGCGGCGGCCCGAACAGGATGCGGTTGTCCGCCAGACCGCCCGAGCGCGCCAGATCCAGCAGCGCGAGCAGCATGCAGATCTTGTGCGGGCTGGCACGGCCCGCACGGACGTTGACGTTCAGGCGGCGGAGTTTGTCTTGATAGGCGGCGAGGGTCATGGTCAGTGCTGCACAGTATCACCACGGTGCCCACAGCGTTTAGCCGAAGCTGGCCCGGTAGCTGACCGGGTCAAGCAGGCAGTGCTGCCCGATCGGCCCCTGCATGTCGAATAATCGAGGCGCTTTGCGGAACTCGAACAGTCGGTAGAGGTGGAACTGATCCTTGGCCGCATTTGAGCGCTTCAGTTCGCCATTCGTGACAAAGAACGGGGTTTCGCGGCCGAATGAGGTGGTCTTGACTTCGATGAAGCGTTCCTGACCATTGACGTCGAACGACAGGATATCGTAGCCCAGCCCGTCCCCCTGAGTTTTGGAGACATGCTCTACACGGTCAGCGAGCAGATGCTGACCCGCCTGCACCAAGCGCCAGTGTTCATAGTTCAAGGCAAATTGCTCGCCGGCCATGCCCAGCGACTGGTTATGTGCCTCGCGTTCCAGATAGTCGCGCTTGACCGGCTTGAAGTACGGGTCTGCGGTGATTTCAGCGACCCGATGTTGTTTTACGGGTGCGTCGGTCAGCACCTTGGAAAAGTCATTTTGTACCGGTGCGACGGCTGGTTGCTGGACAGCAGCCAGCGCAGTCTGGTCCAGCATGGGCTTGAGTCGAAGCTGTTCCTCGACCACGGTTTCCAGCAAGGCCTGGTAGTTGCCGCGCGGCTGGTAGCCTCGGATATAGGGGATTCCCAGGTTCACCATCACGGCGCTGATATTGCAGTGCTTGAACTCGATCGAACCGTTGCTGCGCTGCTCCAGCAGTAGCTGCAGCCGTCGCCTGTGCTCGGTCTTGTTATAGGCCTGGCCTGCCAGTTCCAGGGCAAGCATGTGAAGGTAGTCGGCCACGATGGCCTCGACTTCTTCGCGTGACCAGTCCATCCAATGTTCTTCTCGATCAAGAAAAATGCCCATGAGCTGTGAAGCTCACGGGCATCATTTTCGCAGATTTATTTGTTTTTTGACGATCAGGTGTCGATATTCCCCGCCGGTCTTCCTGCGGTCAGCGATGACTGTGTCCCGGCTCCGTCTCTTGCGGGTGGCGCTGCCAGATCAGTTCCCCGTCCTTGAACACCTCTCGGATGCGGTGCAGCGGCACCATGTGGGCGGTGCCCTCTTCGTCGAGGATGCGACAAGCGAAATGGTCTTCGGCCTCAAACCCCACGTCCCTCAGCGGCACATGCAGGATGCGGTCCTCGATGCGGTCGTAGTACCCGAGCACGAACTCGCCACGCCCGAACTCGGGATCCCAGCGTATGCGGCTCAGGAGTTGCTGGATGGGAATCATGCGACAAGCGTGAGAAATGCCCCCCTGACGAGAGTTCAGCCCAGTCCCAAGGGCAGGTTTCTGGCATCGAGTCCCATGGCTTGCAGTTCGCGACGGAAATGTGTCATCGCCAGCGGGTAGGCCTGGGCTACCAGCAAGTACTGGTAGTCGTCCTGCTCCAGCATGGTGGTCACAGCGGCTTCCGGCACTTCGGGTGCGTAATGGAACTTGGCTTCGTACTCCCCCGAGAAGGAGGCTGCTGGCGTGCTGTCCTGTTCCATTCTTGATTGGGCGTCCAGGCGAATCTTCACGGTGACTTGCAGTCCTGCTTCCGGCACGTTGGGGATGGCCAATCCGAGCTGGATGTCCTGTTGCATTTCCAGCATCTGGAGCGATTCGTGAGTCTCGCCCTGGTTGTTGCCCTGGAACGCCAGCACGCGAAAGCTGTCCAGCTTGGGGCGGGGGCTCATGGCTTGCATCGGCTCTCTCCCTCTTCGTGCGTGAACTTCCGGAACTCGCGCGGGTTGTAGATCGCAGCCGCCGGATTGGGCTCCATGCTTTGTACGGCGACTCGTAGCGCCTGAGACCGGACGGTCGCGATGGGCTTCTTGGCCATGAACTCGGCGCTCATCCCTTTTTCTGCGACCAGTTCCCAGAAGATTGCCGCGCTGCGTCTGACCAGACGCAGCAGAGTGTCCATTGCTTCGGATTGAGCGATATCGTCGTTTTCGTACTTGCTGAACGCGACCGGTCCGCCTCCGAAGAGGCGGGCTGCCTGCACTTGTGTCAGGTCATACTGCTTGCGCAGAGCTGTGATCTCCGTGCCGCTCAGCAAGCCGTCGACCTGTTTGCGAAAAGCCAGCACGGCGCGCTTGTTGCGCTTGCTTTCCGCCGCGCCTGCAAAGTCGGACAAGCAATGGTCACAAAGCTTGTAATGCAGGGGCAGCATGGCCTTGCGGCCCTTGTACTCGGTCTCGACCTCTTGTACCTGTTCTGTGACATGGCCTTCGCCGCACAGCGGGCAGGGTTCCTGAGTGTTCATACCGTTTTCCATCTCAAACATGGCAAGACACTGTCAGCACCAGCTTGCCTGTCCTGCCTATGGCAAATTTCAAGAAATATTCCACTGGCATCGATCTGTCCGTGGCAGCCATGACTTCCAGCCTGCGAATGCTGTAGGCGTCGCAGGCCGCCAGTGCACCCCTGCCGTTTTGACACCATTCGGAGTCGATGTAATCGGTCGTTCTCAGACAGCGGATCAGTTCCGCCACCCGCGACAGGTCGCCATCGAAGAGTTTGTGCACGTCCTTGCGGCATTTCTCTGTCCAGGCGAACAGCTGATTTTCATCGTTGACCAGTTCTTGCACGCGCTCAAGGGAGTAGAGCGGGCCTTGCTCGATCTTGACGCGACTTGTTTCCGAAGCTTGAGGCGGGTTGTCGCTGTATTCGGACAGCACAAGTGACTTCACCATTATGGTAACCCATTCACGCCAGAAGGTTGGTTTTTCGCGCGCATAATCCCTCACCGAGCAAGCCCCCGGTGTGACCTCTGCGCAAGCATGCCCCCGGGGGCATCTTCTTTCTGAAAGCCCCGTTCCGGGGCCTTTCCTGGCGGGCACCTGGTTGGTGCCCTGTGCCATCAGACGTCGATATTCCCCGCCCGCAGCGCGTTGCTCTCGATGAAGTCGCGCCTCGGCTCGACCTCGTCGCCCATCAGCATGGTGAAGACCTTGTCGGCCTCGATCGCGTCCTCGATCTGCACACGCAGCAGGCGGCGCACGCTCGGGTCCATCGTGGTTTCCCACAGCTGCTCGGGGTTCATCTCGCCCAGGCCCTTGTAGCGCTGGCGCGCGGTGGTGCGCTCGGCTTCGCTGATCAGCCACTGCATCGCGCTGCGGAAGTCGGCCACCCGTTCCTCCTTGCGGCGCTCGCCTTCGCCGCGCATGACCTTGGCGCCCTCGCCGAGCAGGCCGCGGAAGGTGTCGGCGGCTTCGGCCAGCGCGGCATGGTCGGCGCCGTGCACGAATTCCTGCGTGATCACGCTGCTCTTGATGTTGCCGTGGTGGCGGCGGCTGATACGCAGGATGGGCTTGTCGCTGCGCGGGTCGAGCTCGGCGGCGACCTCGGCCGGGACGCCGGTGCTGTTGAGCTCGCGCAGCGCGACCTGCAGCGCAGCGGCGCTCGCGGCGGCCTCTTCGAGCGTGTCGAGCCTGAGCACGACGCCATCGGCCACCGCGCGCAGTGCCTCGGCGTCGAGGAAGTTGCTCAGGCGCGCGATCACCTGCTCGGCGATCTGGTGCTTGCGCGCCAGCTCGGCCAGCGTGTCGCCACTCAGCAGCGGGCCGGACCCGCCGGTCTGCAGGCTGGCGTCCTTGAGCGCGACCTTGAGCAGGTAGGTGTCGAGCGCGGCGGCGTCCTTGAGGTAGAGCTCCTCCTTGCCCGACTTGACCTTGTAGAGCGGCGGCTGCGCGATGTAGATATGGCCGCGCTCGACCAGCTCCGGCATCTGGCGGTAGAAGAAGGTCAGCAGCAGCGTGCGGATATGCGCGCCGTCCACGTCCGCATCGGTCATGATGATGATGCGGTGGTAGCGCAGCTTGTCGATGTTGAAGTCGTCGGCGCCGCTCTTGGCCTTCGGGCTGTATTCGTCGGCGCTGGCCTTGCCGATGCCGGTGCCCAGGGCCGTGATCAGCGTCAGGATCTCGTTGCTCGCCAGCAGCTTCTCGTAGCGCGCCTTCTCGACGTTGAGGATCTTGCCGCGCAGCGGCAGGATGGCCTGGAACTTGCGGTCGCGTCCTTGCTTGGCCGAGCCGCCGGCCGAGTCGCCCTCGACGATGTAGATCTCGCACATCGACGGGTCTTTTTCCTGGCAGTCGGCCAGCTTGCCGGGCAGGCCCATGCCGTCGAGCACGCCCTTGCGGCGCGTCATCTCGCGCGCCTTGCGGGCCGCCTCGCGGGCGCGCGCGGCCTCGACGATCTTGCCGCACAGGATCTTGGCGTCCTGCGGGCGCTCCTCCAGGTACTCGGCCAGCGCCTTGGCGACGATGTCCTCCACCGGCGCGCGCACTTCCGAGCTCACCAGCTTGTCCTTGGTCTGGCTGGAGAACTTCGGTTCCGGCACCTTGACGCTCAGCACGCAGCACAGGCCCTCGCGCATGTCGTCGCCCGAGACTTCGACCTTGGCCTTCTTGGCCAGCTCGTGGTCGGCGATGTACTTGCCGATCACGCGCGTCATCGCCGCGCGCAGGCCGGTCAGGTGGGTGCCGCCGTCACGCTGGGGGATGTTGTTGGTGAAGCACAGCACCGACTCGTTGTAGCCATCGTTCCACTGCATGGCCACCTCGACGCCGATCTCGGTACCCGGAATGCCGCCATAGGTGTCGGCAGGCCGCGCACCGATGGCGTGAAACGCGTTCGGATGCAATACCTTTTTGTTGGCATTGATGAAGTCAACAAAGCCTTTGACGCCACCGGCACCTGAAAAATCGTCTTCCTTGGCCGTGCGTTCGTCCACCAGACGGATGCGCACGCCGTTGTTCAAGAACGAGAGCTCGCGCAGGCGCTTGGCCAGAATCTCGTAGTGGAAATCGTGGTTTTGCTGAAAGATGTCGGTGTCGGGCAGGAAGTGGACCTCGGTGCCGCGCTTGTCGGTGGCGCCCGAGATTTTCATGGGCGACACTTCAAAACCATCGACGGTTTCCAGCAAGCGGTTTTGAACGGCCCCTTTGGAAAATTCCAGCGTGTGAACCTTGCCCTCGCGGCGCACGGTCAAACGAAGCCATTTGGACAGGGCGTTGACGCAAGACACGCCCACGCCGTGCAAGCCACCCGAGACCTTGTA
>JACCEC010692143.1_pt1 | contig 14672 bp, 8 predicted proteins | sample 7450121 | NCBI WGS metagenome assembly JACCEC01 (sample SAMN15323455, study PRJNA562643) | freshwater metagenome | isolation source: river surface water | place: USA:Blue River Watershed | collected 2017-08-18 | reverse complement strand
GCCCTGGATCTTCATCGCCGGATAGCCATTGAAGCGCACCAGTTGGACCGGGCCGTTGATCCAGGTGCTGCGCATGAACGCCGACATCGGCACCATCGTGCCCTGCGCATTCCTGACATGCAGCTTGGCCAGATCCTCGGGCATCAGGCGTTTTTCCGGTGTCGCCTGCACGATCACCCGCTGCTGCCGGCCGACGTTCGGGAAATCGTTCACGTAGACCGAGCCGAAGGTACCTGACAAGGTCGCGTTGATGTCTGCCACCGCCACGCCCAGCGCATTGGCCTTGTCGCGGTCGATCTCGAGCTTGAGCTGGGGCGAGTCCTCCATGCCCTCCGGGCGCGCGCCTTTGATGACCGGACTCTTGGCCATCATGCCGAGCAGCTGGTTGCGCGCGGCCAGCAGCGCATCATGGCCAAGACCGGCGCGGTCCTGCAGCCGCAGCGAGAAGCCGGTCGCATTGCCCAGTTCGCGGATTGCCGGCGGGTTGACAGTGAACACAATCGCGTCCCGTATCGTCATCATCAGCGACATCGCCCGCTGCGCGATCGACTGTGAGCTCAGGTTCGGGTCTTCGCGCTCTTTCCAGTCCTTCAGCGGCACGAACAGCAGGCCGCCATTCTGGCCGTTGCCCGAGAAGCTGAATCCGGTCACCGAGACAATGCCTTCGACGCCGGGCTGCTTCAGGAAGTAGTTCTCGGCCTGCTTCATCACGTCCAGCGTGCGGCCGGTACTGGCGCCCGGCGGCAGCTGCACGTTGGCCAGCAGATAGCCCTGATCTTCGGCCGGCAGGAAGGCCGTGGGCATGCGCATCGCCATCCACACCACGGCGCCGATGATCACGCCATACAGCACCATGTAGCGCACCGTAGTCTTGAGCATCTTGGCGACGCCGTTCTGATAGCTGTTCGTGGTGCGCCGGAATACCCGGTTGAACGCGCCAAAGAATCCCTTGCGTTCATGATGGTTCGGATCCACCGGCTTGAGCAGGGTTGCGCACAGTGCCGGCGTGAGCGTCAGCGCCATGATGGCGGAGAACACCATCGATGACACCATCGAGACCGAGAACTGACGGTAGATCGCACCGACCGAGCCCGTAAAGAAAGCCATCGGTACGAACACCGCGATCAGCACGGCAGTAATGCCCACGATCGCGCCGGTGATCTGCGTCATCGCCTTGACGGTCGCCTCGCGGGGCGGCAGGCCTTCTTCGCTCATGATGCGCTCGACGTTCTCCACCACCACGATGGCGTCATCCACCAGAATGCCGATCGCCAGCACCATGCCGAACATGGTCAGCACATTGATCGAGTAGCCCAGCATCAGCATGGTGGCAAAGGTGCCCATCAGCGACACCGGCACCACGATGGCCGGGATCAGCGTGTAGCGCAGGCTTTGCAGGAAGAGCAGCATCACCAGGAAGACCAGCACGACCGCTTCGATCAGGGTCTTGACCACTTCCTCGATGGAGATCTTGATGAACAGCGAGGTGTCATACGGGATCTTGTAATCGACGCCGGCCGGGAAGTATTTCTGCAGCTCGGCCATTTTTGCGCGTACTTGCTTGGCCGTTTCGAGCGCATTGGCCGTGGGTGTCAGCTGGATACCGATCGCGGCAATGTCCTTGCCATTGAGTCGCGCCGCAAAGCCGTACGACTGACCGGCGACTTCGGCCATGCCCACATCGCGGATCCGCACCGTCGCTCCGCCGGGCGTTGCGCGCAGCACGATGTTGCCGAACTCTTCGGGCGTGGCCATCTGGCCGGTGACGACAATCGAGGTCGCGATCCGCTGCGTGCCCGGCGCGGGCAGGTCGCCCAGCACGCCGGCGGAGAACTGCGCATTCTGCGCCTTGATGGCCTGCACCACATCGGTCGGTGTCAGCTTGAAGCCCAGCAGCTTGTCCGGATCGACCCAGATGCGCATGGCGCGCTCAGTGCCGAACAGCTGCACCACACCGACGCCGGGGATGCGCTTGATCTCATTGACGACATTGCGGGCCAGGTAATCGCCCAGTGCCACCGGTGATACCTCGCCGGTGGTCGAGATCAGGTTCACGAACATCAGCAGATTGCTGCGCGCGCGGGTGATGGTCACGCCCTGCTGCACGACGGCCTGCGGCAGGCGCGCCTCGATGCGCTTGAGGCGGTTTTGCACATCGACTGCGGCCAGCTCGGGGTTGGTGCCGTTCTTGAACGTCACCGAGACGGTGGAGCCACCGTCTGCCTGACTCTGTGACTCGATGTAGAGCATGTTCTCCGCACCGTTCATCTCCTGCTCGATCAGGCTGGTCACACTTTCGTCCACCGTCTGCGCCGAGGCGCCCGGATAGATCGAGTTGACGATGACGGTGGGCGGCGCGATCTGCGGATACTGGGAGATCGGCAGGCTGGGAATGGCGAGCACGCCCGCCAGCAGGATGAACAGCGCAATCACCCAGGCAAAGACCGGGCGATCGATGAAAAACTTGGCCATGGCAGCGCTTCCTTATTTTTTCTCGGGCGTGGCGGTCGCGGGTGCGGCGGCGGGCGCGGCAGGCGCTGAAGGCGCTGCGGATGTCGCCGCGGCACCGGCCGGCGCGCCGCCCGGCTGCCAGGGGCTGGCCTTGACCGTCGCGCCGGGCTTGGCCTTTTGCAGTCCCTCGACGATCACCTGATCGCCTTCCTTCAGGCCCGAGGTCACGATCCAGCGGGTGCCGTAGGCACTGCCGGTCTTGACCGGACGCGGGGCGACCTTGCCCTCGGCATCCACCGTCATCACCATCGAGCCATCTGCGGTGCGCATCACGGCCTGCTGCGGCACGGTGATCGTGTTCGCACGCACTCCCTGTTCAAGGCGCACGCGCACATACATGCCCGGCAGCAGACGCCGCTCGGCGTTGGGGAATTGCGCGCGCAGGATCACCGAGCTCGAGGCCGGATCCACCGTCGCTTCAGAGAACAGCAGCTGGCCTGCGTGCGGATAGGCATTGCCATCTTCCGTGACCAGCGTGAGACGGGTCTTCACGCCGCCCTGACCGGACTGCGCGACTTTCTCGCGCAGCTGCGCCAGCTCGACCGAGGATTGCGTGAGGGTCACGTAGATCGGATCGAGCTGCTGAATGACGGCCAGCGCAGTCGGATCGTTTGCGGTGACCAGTGCGCCTTCGGTGACCAGCGTGCGGCCGATACGGCCTGAAATCGGCGCGGTGACGGTCGCGTACGACAGGTTCAGCCTTGCGGTATCGAGCGTGGCCTTCGCGGCGGCGACATCAGCGGCGGCAAGTTTTTGCGCGCTTTGCGCATCGTCGAATTCCTGCTTGCTGATGGCATTCGTATCGACCAGCGCCCGGTAGCGATTCAGGCGGGTGTTCACCTGCGCGAGATTGGCCTCGGCGCGCGCGAGCACGGCATCGGCGCTGCTGACGGCGGCCTGGAAGGGGGCAGGATCAATCTGATACAGCGTCGCGCCGGCGCGCACCTCGCTGCCTTCGTTGAACAGTCGCTTCTGCACGATGCCGCCGACGCGCGCACGTACCTCGGCATTGCGCACGGCCTCAAGGCGGCCGGGCAGCTCGGTCACGTTCGCGACCTGCTCCGGTGCGATGGTGATCGTGGCGACATTCGCCGGCGGGGGCGCGGCGCCGGCGCCCGCAGCGGGGGCGGCAGGTTTTTTGTCGCCGCACCCCACCAGCAAGGAGGCGAGGGCGGTGGTGACCAACAGGGAGCGAGCCGTAGACATGGGGTTCATGATGTTCAAGTCGGTTAAAAAACGCGTCAGGAAGTCCCGATGCGCGTGCAGTGATTGCAGAATAAAAAACAGCGGGCCCGCAAGCCCGCAATGCGTCAGCTTTTTGTCAGTTCAGGCAGCAGCATGACTGCCTGTTTTGACAGCACGATCGTTCTATTTATGAGCGTCCAGTATAGCGGCTAATGCATGCAGTAAAACCGGCGAGACGCCGACATTTTCGCAAGGGCCACCGCCACCCGGACGGGCATCATCGCTACTTCAGCGGTGCTTCAGCACGACTTCGCCGGTGCTTAAGCAATCCTTCCGCAATCTCAAACGGGCAAGCCTTGCTCAGCGCGCGTCGAGCAGCATGCTCAGCTCGGCCAGATCAGCCTCGCCCAGACTGCCGACCGCTGCCTTCAGGCGCAGCCCATGGACCAGCGTGTCATACCGCGCTTTGGCGAGGTCGCGCCGCGTCGAGTACAGCTGCTGCTGCGCGTTGAGTACATCGATATTGATGCGCACACCGACCTCATAACCGAGGCGGTTCGATTCGAGCGCGGACTGGCTGGAGGTTTCAGCCGCTTCCAGTGCTTTTACCTGCGACAGGCCGCTCTGCACGCCGAGAAAGGCGGTTCGCGCGCTCTGCGATGCATTGCGGCGCGCGGTATCGAGATCGGCGCGTGCTTTTTCTTCGGAGGCAGTCGCCTGTCGCACCAGGCTGCTGGTTGCACCGCCGGCATAGATGGGTACGCTGAACTGCACGCCGATCGATGCGGTGTTGATCGTCAGTTGCGGTGCAAACGCGAGTCCCTTGTTCTGCCCGTAGCTGGCCACGGCATCCAGCGTGGGCTTGTGGCCGCTGCGGCTGCGCTCGATGTCGAGTCGCGCCACCTCGGCGAGATAGGACTGGGACTGCACCGAAAAATTGCCGGATTCGGCGCTCTCGACCCAGGGCTTGACGCTGGAGGGCTCAGGCGCGCTCAGGCGCACGCCTTGCCGCAGGCCGTTCAGATCGTCCGGCAGCTTTCCGGTGATTTGCGAGAGCAGGTTGCGCCGGACCTCGAGCTCATTGATCGCTGCGATTTCCTGCGCGATCGCGAGATCGAAACGCGCCTGCGCTTCATGGGTGTCGGTAATGGTGGCGGTACCCACTTCAAAATTGCGCTTGGCCGATTCCAGCTGTTCGGTGATGGCGGTTTTCTGCGCGCGGATGAACGACAGCGCATCCTGTGCCGCAAGCACATCGAAATAAGCCTGCGCGACGCGCAGTGCGAGATCCGCCTTCGCCTGCTCGAATTGCGCTTCGCCCGCCGCGACTTGCAGCTTGCTCTGCTCGTATACCGCGAGATTGGCGGGGCGATACAGCGGCTGCTGCAACTGCAATTGCAGCGTATTGGAGGTGTAGCCAATGTCATTGCTGCGGCCGGATTGCGATGAGCTGCCCTCGACCCGGCTGGCGTTGCCCGTGAGGTTGACTTGTGCAAGCAGGCCCGCGCGTCCCTGCGCGGATTTCTCCAGGTTCGCATCGCGCGCGGCGCGGGCGCTGGCGAACTGGCTGTCGTGTGCCTGCGCGTCGCGATAGGCCTGCAGCAGGTCCATCGCCTGTGCCTCCAGACCAAGCCCGATGCAGGCCACCAGTGACGCAAGATGAGTTCTTCGCATTATTTTTTCCGTAAATGCTGCAAATTAATACCGCAGTTGAATGAGCCGGGCCGCACCGGATGTCCGGCGCGGGTCAGTAGGTCGGCATCGAGGGATCCACCTGCAAGGCCCAGCCATGTACGCCACCGGAGAGATTGCAGACCCGGGCAAAGCCCGCCCGCTCCAGAAAGGCGGCCACCTGCATGCTGCGTGCGCCGTGGTGACAGATGCAGACGACGGGCCGCTCGGGATCAAGTTCTTCCTGCCGCGCCGGTACGCTGGCCATGGGCATCAGCTGGGACCCCGGAATCCGGCAGGTCTCGAATTCCCAGGGCTCGCGCACGTCGAGCAGCAGCGGCGCTGGCTGCGCACCCTGCCCGCTCGCAGCATCGTGTGCTTCAGATGAATTGGCCAGCCAGGCTGCGAGTTCCGGGGGAGAGAGGTGTTCCATGGGGCGTCGTTCGCTGGCTCAGAAATGAAACGATGAAGGTACGTCGGCTTCGCGCAGCGGCTTGATGCAGGTCTCGAACAGGCGGGTCTCGCTCCATGCATCCTGTGCGGTGCGCGTGAACAGGCAGGCGGTCATCACGGGTGCCTCGCCAATGATGGCCAGCAGGCGTCCGCCAATGCTGAGCTGTTCGAGGAAAGTGCGAGGCAGCACGGGCAGGGCACCGGAAATCATGATCACGTCCCACGGCGCGGCGCGTGTGCCGCTGCCGGCCCAGCCCGTCGCGCCATTGCCCAGCTCGACATTGACATTGGCGACGCCGTAAGCGGCGAGATTGGTTTCTGCCAGCGATTTCAGTTCAGGCAGGATCTCTACCGTGGTCACGTGCCGCGCATGGTTTGCGAGCAGCGCGGCCATGTAGCCTGAGCCGGCGCCGATCTCCAGCACCGAATCCGTGTCCCGGACAGCGGCCTCCTGCAGCAGGCGCGCTTCGAGTTTGGGCGAGAGCATGTTTTCGCCGCCGGGCAGCGGTATCTCGGTATCGACGAAGGCCAGCGCCTGATACGCGGCAGGCACGAAGGCTTCGCGGCGCACGGCCACCAGTGATTTCAGGACGTCCTTGTCGAGCACATCCCAGGTCCGGATCTGTTGCTCGATCATGTTCACGCGGGCTTGTTCAAGGTTCATGGCGATCTTCTGAAAAGGAGGTCAGGCACGGGTCGGAAAGCATGTGATTTTATCAAACGGGTTCATCGGATTTGGCGGCGGCCTGTGCCATTGGCGCAGCACCGCCCGCCATGGTTTCCGGGGCAGGCGGCAGAAAACGGCGGCGTGCCCATACGGCGAAATCATCCAGCCAGGTGTAGATCACCGGCACCACCACCAGCGTCAGGATGGACGAGGTGATGATGCCGCCGATGACCGCCTGTCCCATCGGCGCCCGTTGCTCAGAGCCTTCGGCCAGGCCGAGCGCCAGCGGGATCATGCCGAACACCATGGCCAGCGTGGTCATCAGGATGGGCCGCAGTCGCACATGGGCTGCTTCGAGCAGCGCCGCCCCGCGTTCCATGCCTTGCCTGCGCGCCTGATTCGCAAAATCGACCAGCAGGATCGCGTTCTTCGTGACTAGTCCCATCAGCATCACGAAACCGATGATCGAGAAAAGATTCAGCGTCGAGCGGAAGAACATCAGTGACAGGAACACGCCGATCAGGGTCAGCGGCAGCGCGGACATGATGGCCACCGGCTGCAGGAAGCTGGCAAACTGTGACGCCAGAATCATGTAAATGAAAATGATCGCCAGCAGCAGCGCCTGCAGCGCATAGCCGAAGGATTCCTGCATGTTTTTGGTCGCGCCGCCGACCTGATAGCGATAACCCGGCGGCCAGTTCATGTTCTCCAGGACTTTTTTCACTTCTGCGCTGACCTGACCCGACGATCGTCCCACCACATTGGCTGACAGTTCGACTTCGCGGTTCAGGTCGCGGCGATTGATCTGGTTCGGGCCAGAGGCCGAAGTGATGCTCGCCACCTGACGCAGCGGGACCATGCGCGGTGTGCCATCGCCGTTGGTCTGAGTGCTGGCCAGGCGCAACCGGGACAAGTCCTCGATATTGGTGCGCTCCGACGGTGCCAGCCGCACGGTCACGTCATAGGTCTCGTCATCGGGGGCGCGCCATCCGGCCACCGGGTCGCCGGCCAGCAGCGGGCGCAGCGTGCTGCTGATCTGTGCGACGCCGACGCCAAGATCACCGGCAATGTCGCGATGCGGCTCGATCCAGATGCCGGGCTTGTTCGGCTTGAGGTTGGAGTCGAGATCCACCACCCCGGGTATCGCCCGGATCTTCGCAGTCGTCTCCTCGGCGAGTTTGCCCAGTTGTTTCAGGTCCGGTCCGAGTATCGACAGACGCAACTGCTTGTTGTCGCCGCCCACGCCATCGAGTGTGCCGACATGCGTGACGGTGATGCCCGGAATGGCCGAGAGCCGCTCGCGCAGCGGCTGGTTCAGCTGCTTCGTGCTGCGCTCGCGTTCGGCGCGCGGCACCAGTCGTGCATAGGTGGTCGCATAGTTCTTGCCTTGCGCGGTGCCGGTGTTGATGGTCGTGTAGAGGTCGCGCACCTCGGGCAGGGTACGCAGCGCCGCCTCGACCTGACGCGCCTTGCTCTCGGTGAATTCCAGCGAGGAGCCGACCGGCGTGTAATAGATCACGCCCGTTTCGGAGTAATCGGCCTGCGGCACGAATTCCGTGCCGACCAGTCCGGCTGCAGGAATAAGGAAGCCGCCAAAGAAGGTCGCTGCCGCCAGCACCAGCGTGGCGACGCGGTGCTGGAGCGACCACTTCAGTGCCGTCTGGTAGGTGCGCGAGAACCATTGCACGAGGCGATCGAACAGGTCCAGCACCCGGCCTATCGTGTGGGCATACCAGCCCCGGCGCGGGCCTTGGGTGCCGTGCACGGACGGGTCATGCCAGATGGACGACAGCATCGGATCCAGCGTGAACGACACGAACATCGAGATCAGCACGGCAGCGGCTACGGTCACGCCGAACTGATGGAAGAAGCGGCCAATGATGCCGCCCATGAAACCTACCGGAAGGAACACGGCGACAATGGAGAATGTTGTGGCCAGCACCGCGAGGCCGATCTCCTGTGTGCCTTCCAGCGCGGCGATACGCGGGCTCTTGTAACGTCCGTTCTCTTTCATGCCGGCATGGCGTACGATGTTTTCGCGCACGACGATCGCATCATCGATCAGCAGACCGACGCAGAGCGACAGCGCCATCAGCGTGATCATGTTGATCGTAAAGCCGAACATGTCCATGAACAGGAAGGTACCGATCAGCGACACGGGCAGCGTCAGCCCCGTGATCACGGTCGAGCGCCACGAATTCAGGAACAGGAAGACGATCAGGATGGTCAGCAGCGCACCCTCGATCAGGGTGCGCCGCACGTTCTCAACGCCGACGCGGATCTGCCGCGAGCCATCCTTGATGACCTCCAGCTTCATGCCGGGGTGCAGCGCGTCCAGCGTGGGCTGAAGTTCCCGGATAGCTTTTGTCAGGCCATCGGCCACCTCGATCGTGTTCTGCCCTTGTGCCTTGAGGATGTCCAGCGCCAGCGTGCGTTGACCATTGAACATCGCCAGACTTTCCTGTTCCTGCTGGCCGTCGATCACCCGCGCCACCTGCCCCAGCAGGACGGCGCGCCCGCCGCGCGTGGCGACGACGATGCGCTCGAAGTCTTCAGGCCGCTTGAGCCGGCCCTGTATCTGCACCACCTGTTCGTTGGACAGCGCGCGCACCGCGCCTGCGGGCAGTTCCTGGTTCTCGTTGCGTATCGCGGCCAGCAACTGATCCATGCTGATGTTCAGTGCTTCCATCTCGGCCGGCTTGACCTGAATCTGGATCTCGCGCTTCACCCCGCCCACCAGCGTCACCGAGCCGACGCCACGTACATTCTCCAGCCGCTTCTTCACCAGCTGATCGGCGGTCGTGGTCAGCTCCCGCATCGAGTACTTGCCTTTGCCGGCGTCATTGGTCACGGCAATCGAGAAGATCGGCCGGTCGGCCGGGTCGGAGCGCGGGATGCGTGGCTCTTTGACTTCCTTGCGGAAGCTGGACTTGATCAGCGCGACCTTTTCCCTCACATCCTGCGCCGCCTGTGCCGGATCGATGGTCAGCACGAACTCGATGATGACGATCGACTGCCCTTCATAGGAGCGCGAGGTCAGGCTGTTGATGCCATTGATGGTGTTGACCGCCTCCTCGACCTTGCGGGTGATGTCGCTCTCGACGGTCTCAGGCGCGGCACCCGGATACTCGGTCTGCACCACCACGACGGGGAAGGTCACGTCCGGGAACTGGTCGACCCGCAGCCGCTGATAAGAGAACAGCCCGAGCACGACGAAAGCCATCATCATCATGGTGGCCAGCACCGGATTGCCTATGCTGATACGCGTGAACCACATGAGCGTGCTGTCCTTTGATAGCGAGTCGTTGTCGGTCAGCTTATTTTGCCGAGGCAGTCATGCGGACCTGAGTGCCGGGCTGCAGGCTGCCCATGTCCGTCGCCACGACCTTCGCGCCAAAGTCGAGGCCCGAGACAATCTCGGTCAGATACTCATTGCCTCGGCGTCCGTTCATGCCCGGCACGACCGGCTTGCGGGCAAGGCGATCGCCCTCGATCACATACACATACGCGGACTGGCCATCCTTGCGCAACGCATTCTGCGGCAGCGCGAGCACGCCGGGCTTCGAGGTCAGAATCAGCTGCGCTTCAGCGAACATGCCTGCGCGAAGCAGACCGTCGGGATTATTGACCTGCACATACACCAGCACCGAGCGCGATCCTGCCTGCGTCGCAGGATTGATGCGCACCACCTTACCCTCGAAGGTCTGAGGCAAGCCCTCGATACGCAGCACGACGCGCTGGTCGCGCGAGACGCTGGCGATGTCGCTGGTGGGTACGGCGGCCTCGAGCTCCATCTTTCGCAAGTCCACGATGTCCAGCAGCTTGTTGTCCGCCGAGACCTTTTCTCCCGGCTGCACATAACGCATCGCCACCAGCCCGGAGATCGGCGCACGGATCACGGTGTCATTCAGTGATTTTTGCACTACATCCAGCGCGCCTCTGGCCGCCTCGACATTGGCCTCGGCAGCGGCGTACTGGCTGGCGAAATTGTCAAAGGCGTTGCGCGAGATGAAGCCTTTGTCGACCAGCGTGCGGTTGTTGTCGCGGTTCTTGGTGGCGATATCGAGCTGTGCGCGCGCGGAATTCAGGTTGCCGCGCGCCTGCTCGACGCGCGCCAGATATTCGGTGGCATCCATCTTCACGACGACCTGACCGGCCTTGACGGCCTCGCCCTCGCGCACCAGCACATCGCGCACATCGGCGGCGACACGGGCTTTCACACTGGCCATGTCAACCGCGCGCAGCGCGCCTGACAAAGACAGGGTTTTCTGCAGATCCACGGGAGCTGCCGTGACCACTTCCTGCGGCAGGAATTCCAGCACGGGCGGCGTTGCAGCGGCCGGCTTCACCGGTACTGCAGGTGCTTTCGCTCGCATGAAAAATCCTGCGCCGGCCACCGCCACGGCGATCACGATCATCAGCAAAACCACCCGTCGGGTACGTGTAGACATGTTGTTATGGATATTCAGTGGGTCGTGGGGTGGGCGGGCGTGGCTTGCAAACCATTGAGCAGCAGATCGAGGAAGCAATCGAGGTAGTCCGGTGCCGAGATCGGCTCGAGCCGGCAGGAATGGAATGAGTGCTTCCACATCATCAGCATCAGTACCGGAGCGACGATCACCAGATTGGCATTCACCTTGTCGATCGGGCGAAACTCGCCGCGCGAAATGCCGCGCTCCAGCATACTGATGATCAGCGCATTGCTGCGCTGGATGACTTCTTCATGATAGAAGCGTGCGACATCCGGAAAATTGCCCGACTCCGCCATCATCAATTTGGAAATGCCCGACAGCTTGGTCTCGCCGATACGCTCCCACCAGCGGAGGATGAAACCCCGCAGCAGCTCATGGCTGCTGCCGGTGTATTGCGCGAGATAGTCCTCGGCCTCGGCCAGGGCCGACACCAGATTCGCGCGCACCACGGCCTTGAACAATTCTTCCTTGTTCTCGAAGTACAGATACAGCGTGCCTTTGGAGACACCCGCACGTGCGGCAACGTCATCCAGACGCGTCGCCGCATAGCCACGCTCGACAAACAGGTCGAGTGCGGCATCCAGCAACTCTTGGGGACGGGCATCTTTACGGCGCTCCCAGCGGGGCTTGGCCTTGGTATCGGCAACGGGCATCAGGCGGACTTAAATTACTAACCGAGGAGTCAGCAATATAGGGGGAGGGCTATCGCCGAGTCAAGCGCGGGTGTGCGATTGGAGGATGTCAGAGCGGACTGAACTCTGGAACCGGGTCTGAGACGTGGTTACGCACTGGAGTATGCCTTCTGTGTTGTCTATTTAAACATCTGTCTCGTCTTCATCACACCTCTTAAGGTTTTACCGGGGAATCGATGGGTTTTCATGCAAGCCGGCAACACCCCGCCAGACGAGGGGATCCGACCGATTGATCCGAGGGTACCGGTATTTTTGTTGAAGTCATCTCACCAAAAAGGTCAGCCATGTCAGGATTTCCTCCGCCTACTCCACCCAAGAATCTTCACGAGAACCCGTTTGTATCGCCTTTCTCGCTCGATGAGGGTTCCGAAGATGATAAATCCGCAACGGATGCGCAAACTACGCTCCCCGGAAATCAACTCAACTCCAACCAACCGCCGGTCACTGCGGACAATCCCCCTCCCCCTCGTCTGACCAGCAGGCCTTCGCAAACATCTTCGGATGCTGATCTGGCCAGTCCAGCCGTATTCACCGATGGGGATCAACAGCAAAGCCATACACCTCCTGTAGTGACGCCCAGAGGGAGTGACAATGGCTCGCAGCAAGCGGCAACGCTGACCACCTCGTTGTGGGCGACGGGTTCTACAGTTCCCTTGAATACCTTCACAACGACGACTTCGCCTCGCGGTAAACAGTCGTTAACTGCAGACAGCATAACCACCACGACGACTACGAATACCACTAACACCACGAATACCACCACCACAACCACCACCACAACCACCACCACTGGGCAAAAAAATACGGTTAACAGTGGTATCGGTACCGATTCGGAAAAAAGTTCAAGCGCCGCCGCGACTGCCAGCTATCGGCTACCCGAACTGAGCGGAATTAAGGGAAAGCGTCTCATTACTCACTCGCAACTTACCAAACAATTAGTGCATGCGGAGAGTCATGGATACAAAAGACCACTCAAGGGTGGACTTGTTGACGCGGTCTTGAGAGGGAAGGTCTGGTTGAAAACAGAGGTTGATGCAAATGGAAAAAGCATTCCTCAGTCCGAAGAGGAAAATGTAATTACTCAGTTTGCCGAGCCTTTCATGCAGCATTACTTTGATACGCCGACCGTAAAAGGAAATCTCGACCAGGTGACGAAAAATTATAAAAACAGGTCGAGTGACGCGTTAGCGTTATATGGCAAGCTCGGTGCTCATGATTTCAACAGGAATGATGAGGTGCACGAATTAATGCAACCGATCGTTGCCCCCATTGCCGATTACGTCTTCGGAGTAGGTGGAACGATAAAAACGTCGCAAATGCCTTTGCCAGTGATTGCGGCCATGCTGGCACTGGATGAAGAAATTCAGATCTGGTTTCAAAAAAATGGTAGTGGTGATACCGAAGATCTTCTGAAAGCGAGAAAAAATGCGTTGACGGGGATCTTTGGTGTTCGGGCATTTGTGCCGGGGTATGCTGTCGACCTCAGCAAAGATAAAACGGTCGCAGAGGGATATTATCGACCGCTGATGGGGTATTTGATGGCGTATCTGAACCAGAATTTTGGCGGGTTTATTGACAGCGTCATTGCATGCCCGAAGAAAGAAAGGGATCGTATCAGGCGCGAAGCCGCCATTGCAGAGAGTAGGCCTGTCTTGCCCAAGTCTGAGCGCGAAAAAATCGATCAGGCGAAAGAGCGCTTTCAGAACCGGAAGCCCAGTTCTCTGCTGGTCAGGCTGAAGGATGCCGTGGACGGTATCGTGAAGTCGACTGAAAAAAATGAGCCTACCTCGCCGCGCAAGGGCTTGCAAAGGCACAAGACCGTCGAAAGGGAGGCACCGCTGTCGAATGACGGCGACCAGAAGTCGCCCCGCTCAAACTACGATGCCAAAAAAAATCTTGGTGTGGAAAATACCGAGATGAGAGAAAAGAAGAAGATCAGAGAAAGACAAGCCGTGTTGGATCAGTATCTGAAATCACTGAGCCTGCACTCAGTCAAAGACATGACGGAATTGGGCGATATTCTTCGCGGTATCAATAAAAAAATCGTCAACGCCTCAAGCGAAGAGTTCCGAAAATTTAGGGAGGATCCCGACAGATATTTCCAGGGATTTCTGCGCGAATTCATTGCTGAGATACAGGCAAAAGGAGCAGCACCCTCGTCAGCACTACAACAATTCTATATCCATTTCTCGGAAAGCATGGGGATCGATGACTCTGAATGACCTCTGACAAGCGAAAGGCGCTCATCGGTAATAGCCCGCAGCACGCAGATCTGCGGGTTATTTTTTTCAGGCTGTAGTCCGATTGGTACAATTGTTCGGTCATTTTTTTCACCGTGGGTGACTGTCCATGATTGACGGACCGCCGGTCTGCCGTCCCACCTGTGCTGCCTGCTGCATCGCACCCTCTATTTCGTCGCCGATTCCCGGTATGCCCAACGGCAAACCAGCCGGTGTTCGTTGTGTGCAGCTGGATGATTCCCTCCGCTGCCAGCTGTTCGGTCTGCCCGAGCGGCCGGCCGTCTGTGCCAGCCTTCAGCCCTCAGACGAGATGTGCGGCACCGACCGGGAGCAGGCCATGCATTTTCTTCATCGTCTGGAGCAGCTGACGGCCGCTCCCGAATAAGCGGTTCGCGACGGCGCGTCATGGTAAGCTTCGCGGCTGCATGGATACCGCGCTCCTCATCAAAGTCATCATCATGGGCATCGTCGAAGGTCTGACGGAGTTTTTGCCCATTTCCTCCACTGGCCATCTGATACTCGCAGGCAGTCTGCTGGACTTCACCGGCGAGAAAGTCAAGGTATTCGAGATCGTGATTCAGGCCGGCGCGATGCTGGCGGTCTGCTGGGAATATCGCGAGCGGCTGTTGGGCGTGGTGCGAAATTTTGCAACGGATATCGCGGCGCGGCGATTCATCCTGAACCTGATCGTGGCCTTCCTGCCGGCCGTCATTCTTGGCCTTTTGTTTGGCAAACAGATCAAGGCCCATCTGTTCAAGCCGGTACCGGTCGCGCTCGCCTT
>JACCEC012556183.1_pt1 | contig 14673 bp, 9 predicted proteins | sample 7450121 | NCBI WGS metagenome assembly JACCEC01 (sample SAMN15323455, study PRJNA562643) | freshwater metagenome | isolation source: river surface water | place: USA:Blue River Watershed | collected 2017-08-18 | reverse complement strand
TTCTTCAATGCGCGTCTGGGCATCACACCACGGCGCTATGCCGAAATGGTCGAGCGCCTGTGTGAGTCGGCCGTGGAGGTCGGAGTCGAAGTGATCGAGGCGGCCAGGAACGAGCCGCGCTGGCGCACCGTGGCCAAGCAGATGGTGCATGCGTGGAACGAGGGCATGTCCTCGTTGCGCGACCCCAGGCGATCGGTGGCGGTCAGAGGATTGGATGCCGCCATTGCGGCGGCAGGATTTTCCGACCCGGAGCGACCGGTGAGGCGGGCTGCGGACTGGACCGGAGCATGCGCTGTTCGTCAGGAATGCTGGGCACACGGTCTGCATGAGAGCCTGTCCTGATTGCCAGAGCTAGAAAGTCATAATGGGTTATAGTGAAAAAATCTTATAACCTTGAATGAGTTGCTAGAAGAGCCCGTCATGGACAAGAACATCAATCCGTTCAACCCTGGGGCAGGGGTCTCGCCGCCCGAGTTGGCTGGTCGCGCCGACGTGCTGGAGACGGCGCAGACTGCCCTGGAGCGGGTCAAGCGCGGGCGCCATGCCAAGTCGCTCATGATCCTGGGTTTGCGTGGCGTCGGCAAGACTGTCTTGCTCAACCAGATCAGGGAGCGTGCGCTGGCCACGGGCTATCTGGCGGAACTGCAGGAAGCGCATGACGGAACCGAACTCAGGCAGCTGCTGATCCCGGTGCTGCGCCGCCTGCTGCTGCGGCTGGATCGCACCCGGCATGCGGTCGAGTCGGTGAAGAAAGGGATCCGCGTGCTGCGCAGCTTCATCGGCAATGTCACGGTATCGGTCAGCGGCGCCGAATGGACGCTGGGCGTGGACCCCGAGCCCGGTTATGCCGACAGTGGCATTCTCGACGATGACCTCAGGGACATCCTGCTGGCCACGGGTGAGGCGGCGCGGGATGCCAAGGTGCCGGTCGCGATCCTGATCGACGAGTTGCAGTACCTGGGCAAGGACGAGCTGGGCGCCTTGATCCGGGGCGTTCATGCCATCAACCAGGCTGGCCTGCCATTGGTGCTGTTCGGAGCGGGTCTGCCGCAACTGGCGGGTCAGGCCGGGGATGCCAAGAGCTATGCCGAGCGTCTGTTCGATTTTCCGCGTCTCGATGCACTCAAGCCCTCCGATGCCTTCAAGGCCATTCGGGACCCGGTCGAGCAGGAAGGTCGCCACATCACCGATGAGGCGCTCGACGAGATCTACGCCCGCACCCGTGGCTATCCCTATTTCCTGCAGGAATGGGGTTACACCGCCTGGAACCTGGCCAGTGACGACACCATCACACTGGCGGATGCATGCAGCGCCACGCCCGAGTCGATACGCAAGCTCGATGAATCGTTCTTCCGGGTTCGCTATGACCGGACCACGCCGGCAGAAAGGGAATACATGCGCTGCCTGGCCGAGCTCGGTGAGGGTCCGCAGCGCTCGTCCGAAGTCGCCGCAGCCATGAAGCGGCCGGCCAACAGCCTGGGGCCGGTGCGGGACAGTCTGATCAGGAAAGGCATGATCTTCAGTCCCGAGTATGGCCTGATTGCCTTCACCGTACCCCTGTTCGACGAGTTCATGCGACGCAGTCTGACCTCGTCCTGACCGAGCCTCACAGTCATTTTTTGGCGTCGAACTCAGAAATCAAACCGTACCCGGCCGTTCGAGAACGTGACCCGGTCGCAGGTCGTGTGGCAATGCCACTGCTCGTACCGGCCATCCGGCGTCACCATGCTCAGGCTGCGTGGATCAAAGACGGCGGCGCAGACATGACCTGTTGCGCGGACCGAGGCATAGCGGATCCATGCGATCTCGCCGCTGTCGCGCACGAGCTGGCCCAGCCTCTGGGTCTCGGAGTAGTCGGCTGGGTCTTTCCAGCAGGCTTCTGCTTGCGACCAGGGGGGCGAGAGCAGATCGATGGATCGCCCCGCCACCGTGGCCTCGTACAGGGAATGCTCTGTCGACAGTTGCTGCTTGATGAGGCCGACACTGTCGAGCAGGAAACGCTGACGCCAGTACGCGATTTCCGCGCAGGCACAGTAGGCATCGTCGGCACCGTACCAGACCCCCGACATATGGACACTGCGAAACCTAGATCCGGTCTGGGGCCTGTACCGGAAAGGCGCGGCCAGCAGGTAGTGCAGCCCCGCGGCCTCGGGTGGCAGCGGGGGCTTGCTGTCGTCGAGCATCTGCTCGAGCAGCATCTGCTCGTCGGCAGAATCGACCAGGCGCATGGTGGCTGCGATGTGCTGCGTCTCGACCATGCGAAACGCCGGCGTCGAGCGGTCGCTGGGATGTTCCTCGATCCATTCCGGATTCCAAAGCGCACGGCTCATCATGCCGCCGCCCGCATCCCGTCCAGATAGGCCAGCGTGGTCACCAGGCCATAGGGGGTCTCGATCAAGGCGGCCGGAGTTCCGTTGAGCGCCTTGTTATGGCTGCGCAGCCAGTCGTGGCGCTTGTGCGCATCAGAGCCTACCAAGGGATCCAGGGAGCGGAAGAGGCGCACCAGCAGCAAGGCCAGCTGACCCTCTTTCGACTCAGGGTCGATGCCCCGCGCACCACTGGCAATCCGGCTGATGCTCGGCTCGCTCAAGCCGATCACCCGGGCCAGAGCCGCGTTCGAGAGTCTGAGTTCCTGCGCGGCACGGAAGGTTGCCTTGCCCAGGACCATGGACTTGTCCGGCGTGGGGGCGGTATTGGCCAACATGATGAACTCCGTTATTTCTGTAGAAACAATGTAACACGAACATAAAATATTTATGTGGTCATCAGTAAGCGGGCGAACAATTTGCTGCTGCAGACCTGCCAGGTCAACGGCATCGACGGCTACGAAGCCTTACTGCCCCGGCGCCTGAATCCCATACCCTAGTTCCTGTCCCGCATCAAGGGACGGGGTTGCTCACGCGCTTACGTTAAATTGGTCATAATTGAGGTGTTTTTATTTTTTCCGTTTGGCCGGCTATCACCTCAAAGTCCATCTGTGAACGGTACAGACACCAGTTCGCACGGATACAGACGGCGTGTTGGCTGGCGATGGGCTCAGCAGCTGCGGTGATACATGGCAGCACGGGCATGTGCGGCAGATAGGTCTCTGACCGCCCAGGCCCTCAGCATCAAGGACCGATACACATGAACCACTTCGTCATTGGCCTGGGCGGTACCGGCGGCAAAATCATCCGGGCCCTGCGCAAAACCCTGTACCAGGAGCTGCACGGACAACCCGAATCGTCGGTCGGTATCGGCTATCTCTACGTGGACTCATCCAGCGAGATGATGGCCTTGGATGACCCCAGCTGGAAAATTCTGGGCACCTCGGTTCAGTTGCCCAAAGCCAGCCAACTGCTCATCACCGATGCCCAGTTGGCCTCGCGCCTCGACCACCTGGAGAACTACCCCGGCCTGAAAGGCTGGCTGGGCAGTCCACAAGACTGGCGTGACATTCTCAACAGCATCGTGGGTGTCACCCTGGGAGGCCAGAAGCGCCGTCTGGGTCGTTTCTTGTTTGCCTGCAAGGTCGACCGCTACCGCGAACAAGTGCAGGCCCAGGTGAAACAACTGCAACAGCAGGGCATCACCGAGGTGACCTTTCATGTCGTCACCGGGCTGGCCGGTGGAACAGGCAGCGGCAGTGTGATCGACGCCGTGGCCCAGATCCGCGACCTCTACCCCGATGCCAAGCGTTTCCGCATCCTGGTCTACGCCCTGCTGCCCGATGCCTACCCGCACCCAAACTGGGACACCGGCAACTACCACGCCAACGGTTTTGCCGCCCTCACCGAACTCAACGCCCTCTCGGTAGGGGCCTACCAGCCCTTCGATGTCAGCGGCACCAAGGGCCGCCTGGCGCTGACCGACCCGTTCAACGGCTGCTACATCTTTACCAACGAAAACGACAACGGCCTGAGTGTCGATGTCGACAAAGACCTGCCTGGCATCGTCGCCGACTTCCTGTACCAAAAAATCGTTGCAGTGCGTCACTTGCACTGGGATGCCCTGGGCCGCATGGAAAACGCCGAAAACGGCAACGGTGCCCCTGAAACGGCACCACAAGGTGGTCGACCCGAACGCTCCAAGCGCTTCCTGGCGTTTGGCATCAAGCGCCTGGCCATCCCAGAAGACGAAATCAGCGAGTACCTCACCTACCAGTTCGCCCGACAGGCGGCGCTGCAGCTGCGCTACAACCACTGGCAGGATGCCACTGGGTTCATTGAAGAGTCCCGCAAGGGGGATGCCAACGAATGGGTCCGGCAAAAAGAAGTCCTGGAGCGCTGGCTGCTGTCCGATGAGCACCTGATCCTGGCACAGGGCATCCTGCCCGAAGATGCTGGCAACAAACGCTGGAAGTCCTTTGCTGGCGAGTGGGAAGCCGTAATGCCGCCGTTCAAATTGCTGGTGCGCCAGCGCGAACGCTCCACTTGGCTCGACGAACTGTCGCGCCTGTGCGACAAGCGCTACCAGGACGATTACCGTGGCTTGGGAGTGGCCACCTTCTACCGCACCAAGCTCAAGTCACGCAAAGAGATGGCCCAGACCATCCGGGCTGTCATTGAGCAAGACATGATGGACGACTGGAAGGTAGGCACCCGTTCGGTGTGGGACATCTCGCGCCTGTTGCTGGCCCTTGGAGAGTCGCTGGACGAGCGCCTGCGCCAGTGCGATGCCCATATTGAACGCAGCCGCAAAGCCGAAGAAGACGCCCAGGCCCAGGTCCAAGCCAATGCCGCCCGTTGGGCCGACATGGGGCTGCTGGCACGCCACCTGCTGGGCACGCCCGACAGCCTGCTCGATGCCCATGCGGTGCATCTGCAGGCCTTCTACACCTGGCGCACCCGCACCGAAGGCTGGTTGTTTGCCAAGTCGCTGCTGGCCGAGGTGATCGCTGCCGTGGTTGAACTGCGCAGCGAGGTGGACCGCACCGCCGACACCCTGCAACAAGCCCTCAAACAGTTCGACATCGGTATCCAGTCGCGCCTGACCGACCAGGGAGCAGCCGACTTGCGCCAGCACCTGATCCGCATTTATGACCCGCTCCAGGTGCAGCGCATCACGCGCCGCCTGCTGCTCGATACCGCCGAACAGAGCTCGCAGACCAGCCGCGTGCGCACCGCCCTGATGAACAAGGCCGGCACACCGGTCAGCTTTACCCAATTCAACCAACGCATCGGCAGTGGTGGTTTTCTGGATGTGCTCGAAACCGTGTGCGAAGACAGTGTCCGCATTGCCCACCAGAACCTGCTCACCGACCCAAAAGAACGGCTGCTGGGCGTCTCTCTCATCGATAAACTGCAAGAGCGCTACGGCAACGACACCCATGCCCTGACCACCTATGTCAGCGACCTGGTGGCCCGTGCCGGTAATTTCGTCGGGCTCGAGCCCCTGGAAATCCAGCGTGCCGCCCCCGGTATCCCAGTCGGCACGCCGACCGCCGTCAACCGCTTCACCGTCATCCTGCCCAAGGCACCCGAACATCCCGAGTTCACCAAACGCCTCAAAACCGCTTTTCGCGAGACCCGGACCGGCGATGTCGAGGTCATCGAGGCCGATGGCCGGCCCCATGAAATCACGCTGGTGTCCATCACCAATTTACTGCCGCTGCGCTACCTCAAGCCCGTCAAGCTGCTCGAAGAGCGCTACCAGCGTCGGCTGGCCACTGGCGGTGCCCGAGCCTCCATGGAACTGCACACCGAGGGTGATGGCAGCCAATGGCCGCGGCTGTTTGTCATCACCCAGGCCGAGGCACAGCACGAGGGACTGCCGTATGTGCTGCTGGCCAAGGTGCTGGGGCATCTGCACGAAGGCACCCACCCCGCCAGCGGTGACCCCCAACTGGTGCTCTTGAGCAAGGATGCCGACGGCTTTGACAACGACCCCGTGGTGCTGGGGCCAGGCCTGCTGTCCGGTATTGACGCCTTGGGTCTGGACGCGCTACACCAGTTGCGCGCGGTCTGCGAAGCCACGCTGTCCCAGCCGGAATACCGGCACCGTGACCGGCGACAAGCCTTGCAGCAGGCCCTGCTGCGCGAGGTCGAAGCGATCAAGACCGCCTGTGGCGGCGACCTGAACGACCCCCGCTACCGGCGTTTTCTGGAGGCAGGCAAGCGGGCTGTGGCCCTTCTCAAGGCCGATGCCATGCACGGATGACCGCCAAGCCCTGCAGTCGCCCTCTCCAGACCTCCCCTGTTTGACACCACATCTGACCCTACCATGTCCCATAGTCCCGCTCTGTCCCGAGGCAAGTGTTCAAATTTCGGCAACTGTTCCGTGGCCGACAGCTATCAAGCGATTGACGTGATGGCAGGTACCGACACGGTCTGCACCGAGTGCGGCAAGCCGCTGATGATGCTCAGCGATGCCCCGTCACCGGGGGCGTCGGCCGCCCCTCGGCGCATGGGCATGGTCGTGGCGCTGGTCCTGCTGCTGGGACTGGCCCTGGCCGGTGGCTGGGTCTGGATGGGGCGCACAAGCCCCCCGGCCGCTGTAGCGCCGGCCACCCCTGTAGCAGAACCGGCCACGCCAGCGGTCCTCACGGGTCACTGCTCTGATGCTGATGCCCAAGCCGGGCTGTGCCAGAAACGCTGACGGCGCCGCCATCTCAGCCCCCTGCTCATTGATTTTCAGGAACACACACATGTCACAGGCGCCCCTCCCCGCCCCACGGCCCACCACACGGGCACGTACGACTGCCACCACTCTGGTGGCTATCGCGCTGCTTGGCGCTCAGGCACATGCACAGGCTCAGGTCGAGACCATGGTCACGGGTGGCAAAACCGGCACCTACTTTGCCATTGGCAACAACCTGCACGATCTGGTCGACAGCCGCATTGCCGTCAAGGACAGTGCCGGTTCATGGAGCAATGTCGAAGAAATGAGCCGCACCCGTGGGGTCAGCCTGGCCATCGTGCAATCGGACGTCTACGACGCCTTCGTGCAAATGCGAGATGACCCCGCTGTACCAACCGCCACCCGGGACAGCTACCGGCAACTGCTGGCCAACCTGCGCGTGTTCATGCCGCTGTACCCCGAAGAGGTGCATGTTCTGGTGCGCAAGGACGAGCCCATCGAGTATATCCACCAGATCGAGAACAGGGCCATCTGGATGGACCTTGACAAAAGTGGTACTTACCTCACCGCCTTGAACATTTACAGCCGCCTGTTCCAACGCCGTCCACAACAGGTGCCAGCGTTCATCAACCCCACCGCCACAGGCCCCGACGAAGGTACGCGCCGGCGCCGGTCGGCCCTCATGGCCCTGAGCGACCCCACCTACTACGCGGCCTATCCGCGCATTGATGTCATGGTCCTGGTGGGTGGGCAGCCCCTGTCGCTGCTGCAAGAAAAAGTACCCAGCAACCTGAAACTGCTGAAATGGGACCCGAGCCATCCCGGTTCGGCCGCCCTGCTGCGCCACTACCAGCGCGCCGAGATCAAACAGAGCCACTACCCCGCCCTGAACATAAGCGGCCCCACATCCCCCACCCTGGCCGTGAACGCCTACCTGATCACCGCCCAGTTTGCTGATCCGCAGCGCAACCAGTTCATCCAAGACCTGGCCGGCCGCATGTGCCAAAAGTGGTCGGTGCTGCAGACGCAAGGTCATCCGAAATGGGCCAGCCTGAGCTGGTCACCAGGCCAGCCCTTGCCCGCCCTGGCCACCGGCTGGCGCTATTCGCCTCTGGTTCAGACACCCCTGACCCAGTGCCGCAATGGCACCCTGCCCACCACAGCCCCCGCAGCCCCCCCCAGCGCTTGCCGACCGCAAGACCGGTTTGCGGGATTGTGTGAGTAAGGGGTGGGGTCATCCATCGAGCAGCAGACGGCGCACTGACCGCCCCAGGGGCGCTTACGGCGTCCACGCTTTCCTTTCCCGCCCTGAAGGACGGGGTTTGACGCGCATCTCGATCAAGCTGCTGCGGATCGGCTCAGGCCCCCATGCGGGCAACCTGTCCGAAGGGAAAGCCGGCGCTCTCCAGCCCGCCGGACGAGACCACCCACAGCACCGGATGCTCGGGGGCCTGCCCCGGAAAACTCCCGAACCCATCCGTCAGGTAGATGCACAAGGTGTCGGGAGACTGGGCACGGTGGGCCTTCATCCAATCGAAGAACGGGCAGAAGTCGGTTCCGCCGCCACCGCGTGCCTTGGGCATCGCTGCGTCCCGGCCGAACTCGTGCGGACCGTAGAGCTCCGCATCCGCAAAGAAGAGGGAGCCCCGGATGTTGGGGTAGGCGTCGAGGATGCCCTGGATTTCGCCCATGAAGTCAGCCAGCTCCTCGCTGCCGACGGAGCCGCTGGTATCGATGCAGATGGCGACCTCGACGGAATCGCCGACCATGTCTTCGACGTAGAGCCCCCGATGCACGAATCTCCTGTCGAAGCCGCCGAAGTCGTAGGGCGTGGCCACCAGGTGCTGCCAGAGCAGATCCCGCCAAGCCAGCGTCGGTTCGGACGCGCGCAGGCTGTCGCGATGGGCCCCCAGTCCGTCACGGCCGAAGCCCTTGCCGTAGCGGTGTGCCACGGCGCCGGCCTGCTGCAAGGCCGCCCGCCAGTGGCGATGCAAGGCCTCCCGGTGCTCCTGTTCCATGGCGCCGTCCTGGCTCCCGGTGCGCTCGCCTCCTCCGGCAGAGAGTCCCTGCGGCAACAGGTCGACCAGCCCCAGTCGGGCGATCTGGTGTCGGCCACTGCGCAACTGCTCATAGACCTCTTCCACGCTCAAGTGGGCCAGTGCCGGCATCTCCACGCCGCCCTCGGGCAGGTCGTACTGGGTCTCCAACCGCACCATGCCGTTGACGACCACGTCGGCCGCAATGTTCCACAGCAGCGGATCGCGCACTCCGCAGCGAACACCGTGCTGCAGTGCCGCGTGCAACAGTTCGTGCGCGACCAGGCCGCACAGCCGGGCACTGTCCTGGCGCTCGACAAAATCCGGGTTGAACCAGATCGTCTTGCCGTCGGTCGCCGCTGTGGGAACGGCCGTCGTGACCTGCAGCTCGGCAAACAGCGCCAGGGTGCCGAAAAAGGGGTGATCCGACCGTATGCGCAGCAGTGCGCCCTGCAGTCTCTTGGGAAGCGTGGTGCTCATGCTGACCATCCGCCCCGGTCAGACACTGAAGACGATGTCGCGCATGTTGCGGGCGAACTCCTTGAGCTCGGGGCGAGCTGCCATCTTGCGGGCCAGGTCACCGAACTGCCCGCGTTCGCGCAAGATCCGGAACAGGTCGGTGGCAAAGAACTGCACCCACTCGGCGCTGGCTTGCTGCACCAGCCAAGACAGAGCGGTCAGCCCCTTGTCCGCCGTATCGGCGCGCACGGCCAGTCCCAGCACGGTGGCATAGCGGGCCGAAGCCTCTGACGGGAATTCCACCTGACGGGTTCCCGCCAGGATGCCGTCGAGATCCGGCAGCTTGTCGTACACGCGACAGAACGCCTCGAACTCACCCGATGCAGCCGGTCCCACGGCAGGTTCCGTGGCCAGGGCCGCGCGATGCAGCCGGTCAGCCATGACCCAGGAACGAGGCGAGGGCCAGGCCGGTCGCTGGCTGTCGATCTGGTGCAGCAGGGTCGGGCGAAACGCCAGAAAGGCCAGGATCTGTTCGCTGATGCCCGACGATAGGCCCCAGGCCTTGAAGCTGTCGAGGTCCGGCACGAGGTCCAGGTGGATGAAGCGGTTGGCCAGCGCAGACGGCATCTCGAACACCGCGGCCCGGTCGGCCTTGCGGTTGCCCGCGGCCCAGATGAACCAGCCCTCCGGCACCTTGTAGCTGCCGACCTGGCGATCGAGGATCAGCTGCTGGGCGATGCCTTGCATGGCCGGGGGCGCCATGTTGATCTCGTCCAGGAACAGGATGCCGCGCCCGTCCGTTGGCAGGAACTCGGGCGGATACCAGCGCGAAATGCCGTTGTCTGCCACCGGCAGGCCGCGCAAGTCCGTCGGGGCGAGCTGGCTCAGCCGCAGGTCCACCAGCTGGAGTTCGTGCTGCCTGGCGACCTCGGCCACGATGCTGGACTTGCCGATGCCGGGCGGGCCCCAGAGCATCAGGCTCAAGCGCAACTGCTGCTCGACCAGCCGGTTTAGATACGGAAGTAGCTCTTGTGGAGTCATGATGTGGCTGCTGGGCTGGCAGGTTCAGGGCACGGCTTGGAGATTGCGGTCATGGGTTCACTGGCTGGCTTCCAGTTCGCGCAGCTTGCTGGCGGCGAGCTGGCGCACCGTTTCCACTTCGTCGTCGAGCAGCATCCGCAGCAGGCTGGGCTGGATGCCCGGAGTCAGGATGACGCCAATCCGTGCCAGAACGTCCTTGGACTTCGCCGCTGCGGCCATCCGCTTCTTCTCGCCAGGATCGGGCATCAGGTCCAGGGCCTGCAGGGCCACGGGGATATCCTGCAGATCGACTCCTTCCGGCGGCGGTGTGTCGGTTGTGCGCAGTTCGGCCTCCATTTCCGCTCGCAGCGCATCAAGCCCGGTCGCGCGTTCCGATTCCAGCAGCGACGGGTTGTTCAATGCCGCAGCGCGTACCGACCAGAGGCCCTGGCTGGCGAGCGCGAGCAACTGGTCTGGCGCCGTTGCGGGATCCTCAGCCATGCGCCGCAATTGCACCACGTAGTGATCTCTCTGATTGCGGAGGCTGCTGCAGTAGCTGGCGACGGTCTTGCTCTTGTCTGCCGACATACGCCGCAGCAACTCCCAGGGCGTGGCACGGTTTCGTGCCACGGCGTCTCGCACGATCGATTCGGCATCCTTGGCCAGAATTTCCAGCAGTGACAAGGAAATTTTTGGGTTTCTTGCCAAATCGCGGCGGACCCACCATTCGTCGTCCTTGGCCAGCTTCTCCAGCAGTGGCAAAGGGGTCCTGGGGTTCTCGGCTACCTGAGCTCGGACAAACTCGTCCTTGTCGCAGCTCAAGGTTTCCAACAGTTGTACCGAGACTTGCGGGTTGGCTGCTACCGCTATGCGGATCTCATAATTCTTACTTTTGGCAAGTGTCTCAAGTAGCAGTGGCGGGGTCTGTGGGTTTTTGGCAGCTAACTCACGGAAGTAGGCATCTTTTCCCTGGGCCAGCGTTTCAAGGAACTGAACGGGAGCCCGCGGGTTTTCTGCCAACGCTTCGCGGACCTCGAATTTTTTGTCTGTTGCCAGTATCTCAAGGATTGGCAATGGAGTGTGAGGGTTGCTGGCGGCCCAAGCACGAGCGCTTTCATCCTTGTGCCTGGCCATCATTTCAAGCATCTGGACACAAGTGCTCTCTCCCAAATACTCAAAAAACCACCGGTCCTTGTCCTTCACCAGCTTCTCCAGCAGCGCCAGTGGCGCTCCCGGATTCTCAGCTGCTGCAATGCGGACCCGTTCTTCCTCGTCATCGGCCAGCATTTCCAATAACGGCAGGGGCGTTTTCGGGTTCTGTGCTGCCGCTTTGCGGACGTTGTCGTCCTTGTCCTGAGCCAGTACCTCCAGAAGATCAGGACTGGCTTGTGGTGAGCTGGCCGCGGCGCAGCGTATCCATTCCTGGGCACTGGCCATCAGGTCTGGCGCCAGCGGCGACTGGAGCAGCAGCAAGGAATCGGCACCGCCCAGCCTCTGAGCAAAGCTCAACTGGTCCCACCAGCGAGTTCCTGCGACCTGCCAGGGACGGCAGGACAGGCGTAAGCGCTCGCAGATCGCTTCCACGACCGGCTGCAAGTTGATGGGGCCATCGGTGCTAGCCAGGGTGGCTTTCTGCCGGACCAGGTCCCGAGCCTTGACCTGCTCCGTTGCCCGCGCCTGGAGAGCCACCAGGGCATGGGGGTCCTTCGCCAGCGTGGCCAGCACGTTGGGAGAGGTGGACGGGTTGCGAGCAATCGTCAGCCGCTCGACCCAGTCGGTGGACTTGCTGCGCCTGGCCAGCAAACCCGAGAAAGCCCGGCGGTGCGCCAGACCGATGAGCCGGATAGCACGCGTTTTGCTACTGGAACAAGCGCTCGCCTGGTCGCTGTCCAGTTCAACTCCATCGACTTCCAGCAGGCTACAGGCACGGCCCAACCGGCTATCGGCGGGATGTTCAAACATGGCGATGCAGTCCTGCCGAAAGGCTGGCAGGAGGGCCGCCCCGTCGAGCTTTTCCAGGGCTTCCTTCAGGGCATGCAGCGTGGTGCGCTGCTCTTCCCGTTGGAGCAGCTGATCACAGTTCTGCAGGGTTGACTTCCAGATCTTGGCCGCCACCAGCTGCTTTGCCACGGGCGGGCAATCCGGATTGCGTATAAAGCTGCGCAATTTTCCAGTGTCATCGGCAATCCACTGCAGATAGGCCTGCTCGTACAGGTCGGCGGGGGCACGCGGGTTGCGTGCCAAAGCCTGCCAGATCGCCTTGTTCGCTTGGGCGGCCAGCTCCCGAAGGGTCGCTTCCGGGGTCGATGGATTGGCTGCGACGGCGCAACGCACGCCAACTTTCTTCGACAAGGCCAGCGCTGCAAGCTGCCCAGCTGGCGCCTGCGGATCGGTCTCAGGTGCTTCAATTCGACTCTGGATGAGTTTTGCAGAGCCATGCGTCAACAAAGACGACGGACCATGGGTCCGCGCCAGGCTCTCGAGCTGATCCTTCGTCACGATCATCGACTTGATCACCGCTTCACGGACATCATATATATCATCTGCCGCCAAGATGGAAAGCAGGGGCTGCGGGATGCTAGGATTTCCCGCCAACGCTTTTCGCACATCGCTGCTCGCATCTGCTACCAACTGGGTCATGATGTCTGCCGGACAGGATGGGTTGCGGGCCAGCGCCGCCCGAACCTCAGATGCCTTGTCCTGGGCCAAGTGCGAGAGGATTTCAGCCGGCGCAGCCTGATACCCAGCCACTACCGCGCGAATGGCATCGACATCGTGAGCCGCCATGGCCGGGATGGCTTCTGGCAAGAGCCCATGGACAATCACCGCCGCATCCAGATTCAGCATGGCTACGCGGCACTCGAAATTCAGCGCCGGCCATTGCGCCAGGCCGATGAGCCCGATTTTCCTCGCCGACTTGTACTCATCCAGGCTGAGCTCGGCCAAGGCCTTGTCTATCTCGCCACGGAAGGCCTGGTCCAGATCGACATTCGCTGCCGTGTCAGGCTGCAAGCGCCCTCGCGCAGCATCGGCTACCGCGCCAGGCTTGGTGGACAGGATCTCGATCACCTCGGCTGGGGCATCTGGGTTCATCGCCACGGCAAGCTGCTCCTGCTCGCTGCCGTGGCTGGCTGCCCACTGCAGGAAAGACAGCGGACAGTCGGGCCGCTTGAGGATGTTCTTGAGCACCCCCTGGCCGAGCTTGAACAGCAGGTCCGGGTCTTCGAGCAGCAGCCAGTCGAACACCGGGTTGCGGAAGAAGTCGCCCGGGAACTGCGGGGCCAGGCGCAGCAGCACGTCCTTGTCCGCGTTCGGGTTCAGGCAGACCGCCTTGCGCGTGGCCTGGTCGCTGCTGTGCGAGAGCTTCTCCAGCAACTCCGCGCTGGCATTCGGATGCTTGGCTAGCAGGCGGTTCGTGGCATCGTCCTGGTCCAGCAGGGGTAGCAGGCTCGCGGGGCTGGCGTCCGGATCCTTGGCAGGGTTCTTCGGGGCTGCCTTCCTGCTGGAGGATGACTTCTGACGTGGGGCGGCAGCCGTTGGCTCGGTGGCGGGTGCTTCCACTGCTGGTGCCGGGACCTCTGCAGAGGCCGAGGCCGGATCCGTAGCTACATCGCCCGACTCGACATAACCTTTGCCCGTCTTCTCCGCGACCAGCTTGGCGACGTGCTTGGCAGCGGCTGCCGCATCGGCCAGTTCCTTGGTCTGGCTCTGGCCTGCGGTACCGATCTTGCCGTAGCGCACTGTCACTGTGGACCCTGCGGTCGTCACCTCCCAGAACTTGGCGGACTTCTCGTCCTGGAACTCGAACAGTCGGGTCGTGGTCGCAGTCATTTCGCTTGCTCCTGTGGGATATCCTGGGGGATAGTCTGCTGGTTGACGACGGCTCAGGCGTTGATGTTGATCAGGCCGGCCAGCTCTTCTTCTGAAATGATGGGGATGCCCAGCTTTCTGGCCTTGACCGCCTTGCTGCTCGTCGAGTCGGGTTCGGCCAGCACCAGATAGCCCAGACCTTGCCTCACCTCGTCGACCAGTTCATAGCCTGCTGCCTTCAAGGGCACCTCGTAGGCCGACTTCTTCTTGCCGCTGGGCAGCTTGCCGCTGATGCAGACGGTCTTGTCCCTGGTGGGAGTTGTTCGAGGTGTCCGAGTTGTGCGGGTGACGGAGCTCGAGCTTGGGGTTTCCTCAGCCGAGGCATGGATGTCCTCCTGCTGCGGCAGGATTTCCACGCCGTTGGCCAGCATCTTGTCGATCGTGGGCGACATGGCATCGATGGCGTCCTGGATCAAGGCGCCGATGTTGGGCACCCCGGCCTTTTCGGCGAACTCCGGGACTCTGAGCTGGCCAGAGCGCCAGTCTTCCAGGGTGTCGAGTCGTCCCTGCGCCGCCTGGATCATCAGCTCGACCCGGCGCTTGCCCAGGCGCTCCAGGCCCAGTGAGCCGAGGAACTGGCTCAGCGTCAACGTCCTCTTGGCATCGATGGCAGCCAGGATGTTGGCGGTGCGTTTTTCGCCCAGCGTGAGCTGGCGCTCCTGGTGGGTGACGAGTGCGGCCATGGCATCGGCCTTGTCCCTCAGGCTGTAGAGGTCGGCGGCATCCTCCA
>JACCEC011207749.1_pt1 | contig 14678 bp, 12 predicted proteins | sample 7450121 | NCBI WGS metagenome assembly JACCEC01 (sample SAMN15323455, study PRJNA562643) | freshwater metagenome | isolation source: river surface water | place: USA:Blue River Watershed | collected 2017-08-18 | reverse complement strand
CGGCGCACGCCCCCAGCGCAGCGAGCAGACCCCCGCGCGGGCGTGCGCCTCGCTCCGCGACGGACGCATCCTGCCCACGCTCGCCGCTCGAGGCCCCTGACGGGGCCAACCGCGGCGGCCTGCTCCGCAACGCCTCCCCCGACCCGTCGCGGTCACCGTCGTCGGTGCAGGCCACCAGCAGGGCGAGAATCCCTGCGGCGAGGGCGGTCACCCCGCTCCCGCGCGGGCGAAGGCCTGTCCGTTCACCCACCCGGTCGACGCGCGAAACCGACGCCGTGCACCCGGAGCCCACGCGCCTACTCGCCCCGCGCGATTCGCACCGTCGCGGTGGCGGCCGCCAGCTCCGACGCCAGGGCCCGTGCCGTGTCGCTCCCGCCGAGGCCCAACGTCGGCACGTTGAGCTCCGTCTGCGCGAGGGGCGCTCCCGCCTGCAGGCGAACGGCCTGCGCGGTCACGGCCCCGACCGAGCGCCCGCGCCCCGCCGTGTAGCCCGCCATCGCGACGCCGCTCGCGTCGGTGGTGACGCTGGCGGGGAGCTCCCCGTCGAGGCCCTCCCGCGCGAGGTCGACGGCGAGGCCCGCCACGGGGCCCCCCCACCGGTCGAGGGCGTGCACCGCGAAGGTCACGGTCCCGAGCCCGTCCGGCGCGACGCGGTCGGCCGAGGGCACGAGGGCCAGCGCCGTGGCCGGATTCCCGGTCGCGGGAGAGGAGGCCCGCACGGAGACCTCGATGGGACCGGAGCCGGTGCTCGTCATGGGCACCTCGTAGCGCCCGTCCTTCAGGTCCCGCACGGGGCCCGACACCCGCGCCCCGCTCGCGTCCACGCGGAGGGTGCGGCCCGGCAGGGCGAGTCCCCCCGGCGCCGCGACGCGCGCGGTCACGGTGAAGGGCTTCCCCGGCCCCTTGGGGACGCTCGCGGGCGGGTCGAGGGTGACCTTCGCCGCGCGCGCGCCCACCGTGTCGACCTTCACGGTGTCGAGGGCCGGACCCGGCCCCCCGAGCGAGAGCCCCACCGTCACGGGCCCGCCGCCCGCCGTCTCGGCGGGCTTCCACGTGGCGACGTAGACGCCGCCGCCCTCGTGGCGGGCCTCCGACACCGTCCCGCTGCTCACCGTGAACACGGGGCCCGCGGCGCCGTCGGGCGTACCGTCTGCGGCGACCACGAAGGCCCGCAGTGGCACCTCCCCGCGCGCGTCCGCCGGGATCGTGCTCCCCACGGGGAAGAGCGCCGCGCGCCGCGGAGTCGGGAGCTTCAGGTCGAGCGGCGACTCGGAGGTGCTCCCGTCCGGCAAGACCTCGACCAGCACCGCCGAGGCGCCGGGCGCCAGCTCCAGCGGGATGCGCACCCGCCCGCTGGCGTCGGCGTCCACCGGCCCGAAGGTGCGCCCGCCCGCGCGCACGAGGGCGCGCCCGCGGGGGCGGATCTTGCCGTTCGCCTCGACCTTGCCCTCCAGCGGGACCGCCACGGCGGCGTAGGCGCGGGCAGGGTCGCGCTTGTCGACGGCCGTGACCAGCGCGAGGCCGGGCTGGGTCCCCGCGGGGGCGGTCCACTGGGTCGCGAAGTCACCGTTCCCCAGCGCGGCGGTCGGGCCCAGCGTGCCGACGGAGGCGCGGCTCACCAGGGCGGCCGTGCCTGCGGCCATGCGGTCGCTGGTGTCGAGGTGGAAGGCCAGGCTCGCGGCCTTGTCGCGCCCGAGGACGAGGCGCGCGGGGCTCGCCGTCCCGTTGAGCTGTTCCCGCGCGGGGGGCGCCGCCGGGAAGGTCCAGCTCCCCCGGAAGGTCGGCCCGCCGTCGGCGCGCTTCGCCTTCAGGGTCACGACGAGGTCCGCGCCCTCCTCCGCGCGCGCGGGCGTGCAGGTGAAGCGGTAGAGCCCGCCGCCCGCCTCGCGGAGGGCCGTGCACGCGCCGCCGGTCGCCGCGGGCGTGCCCACGAGGCCGGTGCGTGCCGCGCCGTCCGGCGCCAGCGCGAGGAGGAGGAGCTCGAGGGAGGTCGCCCCGTCCGCCACCCCGCCTGCCACCGGGAAGACCCGGAAGACCCCGCCGGGGAGCGGATCGTCGGGGTTGGGCGGCACCTCCTTCGAGAGGTCGATGTCCGGGATCTTCGGCATCTTCGGGAGATCCGGGATCTTCAGCTTCGGCGCGGCGAGCGCGGCCGGGCTGGCGAGGAGACACGCGAGGAGGACGAACGGGGAGGCACGCATGCCCTCCGACGTAGCGCGCGCGTGCCTCAGGCGCCGCGCAGGAAGGCTTCGATGAGCGCGTCTTCGACCACGGCCCGCGACACCGCCTGCCCGGACGCCTCGGCCAGCGTCGTCATGACCGAGGCCTCGAGACCGCAGGGGTTCACCCTCCGGAACCACGCGAGGTCGGTGTCCACGTTCAGCGCGAGCCCGTGCCAGGTCACCCAGCGACGGCAGGCGATTCCCACGCTCCCGACCTTCTTCACGACGGCGTCGGGCCCGACCGTCCAACACCCCGTGTTCCGCGCGTCCCGCAGGCCCTCGACCCCCACGGCCGCGCAGCCGGCGATCATGACGTCCTCGAGGCGATGGAGGTGCGCGTGGAGGTCCCGCCCGGCGCCTTCGAGCTGCACGATCGGGTAGAGGACGACCTGGCCGGGCCCGTGGAAGGTCACGTCCCCGCCCCGCTCGACCTCCACGACCGGCACGTCCCCCACCGCGAGGAGGTTCGCCGCGGCATCCCGCCGACGCCCCACCGTGTAGACGGGGTCGTGCTCGCAGACGAGGAGCACGTCGCCCACCACGCCCGCCGCGCGCTGGTCGACGAGCGCGCGCTGGAGGGCGTGGGCCTCGGTGTAGGGGATGCGTCCGAGGCGGCGGACCTCGGTCACGCGCCGTCGCCCCAGACCGCGCGCGCCACGGCCGCCGCCACGACGTCGGGGTGGGGGGCTGCGTCGACCCGCACCACCCGCGCGCGTCCGCTGCCCTCGACGGCGGCGATCGCCACCTCGTAGGCCCCGCGTACCTCCTCGAGCCGCGCGATCGTCTCGAAGCGGTCCCGCACGCCCCCGCGTGCTTCCACCCGCGCGAGGCTCACCTCCGGCGCGAGGTCGAGCATCACGATCAGGTCCGGCCAGCGCAGGCCCTCGTTCAGCGTCATCACCCGCGCGAGGCCCACGGCCGGCGCCTGGTAGGCGAGCGAGGACAGGACGCAGCGGTCACTCAGGACGATGGCCCCGCGCGCGAGGGCCGGCAGGACGACGCGGTCGAGGTGGTCACGTCGGTCGGCGGCGAAGAGGTAGGGAAGCACCGCATCCCCGAGTTCCCCGCCCGCGAGCTCCTGGCGGATGAGGCGGCCCACGGGGCCGTCGGTGGGCTCCCGCGTGCGGAGGACCTCCCGCCCCGGCGCGCGCTGCGCGCACGCCTCCGCGAGCCGTGCGAGCTGGGTGGTCCCCCCGGAACCGTCGAGACCTTCGATGGCGACGTACATGCCCACGCGCCTATCTCCCGTCACCCGCGGTGCGCCCGTGTGGGCGCGCCAAGAACGAACAACACCCGCCACGGCAAGCCGGGACGGGTGTTGTCACGTGGACCGCTCCCTCTTTCTCACCTCGGTGAGTCGGAGGGACCGGGCCCGAGAACGACTAGTAGTAGTTCTCGGTGCCGGAGGTGACGGTGGCGTTCGCGTCGGGGGTGGCCGTCACGGTGTAGAGCTGGCTGTCGTCATCGACGTCCGACTTGCCCGTGATGGTGTAGGTCTGCGGCGTGGTGCCGGAGGCCGCGGTGACGGCGACGAGGTAGTTGCCGCGGACGTTGCCGTCCGGGGCCCAGCCGAGGCTGATCCAGTCGGTGGCCGTGGTGGTCCAGGCGACCTGGGCCTTGCTGAGGGCGGAGTCGGCGCGGGGCTGGACGGCGGCGTTGAGGTAGCCGTCGTGCTCGGCGTCGTACTTGGCCTCGGCATTCTTGATGCCGTCGACCGCGCCGTTGACTTCGGAGCGCTTGGCGCTCAGCTGGTACTTGATGTAGTTCGGGATGGCGATCGCCGCGAGAATGCCGATGATGGCCACGACGATCATGAGCTCGACGAGCGAGAAGCCCTTGTTCAGACGACGCATGTGCGCTCTCCTGCAGAGGTTGGGAGCTGGTGTTCCCCAGTCCGCGATGAGTATATGCAATGCACGTGCCAGCCGCACGACCCGGAAAGGAAGAAAAGTTTCTTGCTGCCGAAAATCCACGTGCATCCTGCTATCCGTGCTCCCGGGCGATGTCCGGGGAGGCGAGGCGCCGCCCCGCCGTGCGCGCTGGGGGTTCGGGCGCGCGCGGCGCAAAACGTCACCCTGACGCTTTTTGTCAGTAGTAGTTCTCCGTACCTGCCGTGACCGAGGTGTTGAGTTCGGGCGTGGCCGTGACCGTGTAGAGCAGGCTGTCGTCGTCGACGTCCGACTTTCCGGTGATGGTGTAGGTCTGCGGCGTGGTGCCGGAGGCCGCCGTCACGACGACGACGTAGTTCCCGCGCACGTTGCCGTCGGGCGTCCAGCCGATGCTGAGCCAGTCGGTGGCCGTGGTGTCCCAGGCGACCATCTGCTTGTCGAGGGCACTGTCGGCGCGCGGCTTGAGCGCGGTGTTGAGGTAGCCGTCGTGCTCGGCGTCGTACTTGGCCTCGGCGTTCTTGATCCCGTCGACGGCGCCGTTGACCTCGGAGCGCTTCGCGCTGAGCTGGTACTTGATGTAGTTGGGGATGGCGATGGCGGCGAGGATACCGATGATCGCCACGACGATCATGAGCTCGACGAGCGAGAAACCCTTCTGGCGATGGAACATGTGGACTCCTGGAACGGTGGCGGTGGGGCGGGCACGGAGAGCGCGGCATCCGGGTCGGCCGCTGCATGCAATCCGTGTGCCGACGTTCGGGGTCGCGTGTCGCGTCGAGCCCCGGCGATCAAGGTGTGATTTCGCCCCAGTCCCCGCGTCGTCCCGCACGGGCCCAGGTCATGACCGTGTCGAGGGGCACCCCCGCGTCGAGCCAGGGGCTGAGCGCGCCGTAGGTGGTGCGCCCCCCCGCGACCGCCGGCCCGCGACTCCATCCGCCGAGCTCGTTCCCCAGCGAGGCCGCGCCGCTCCCCTCGAGCGCCGGGGCGTGCACGTAGACCCACGCCGGTGCGGCCTCCCAGCGCGCCGAGGGCGCCGCCTGCACCGGCAGGAAGCGCTCCCCGACGAGGACGAGGGGCATGTCGTGGGTGGGCGTCGCCCAGGTGTCCCCCGCGTAGCCCACGGCCAGTCCCGGCAGGCCCACCGCCTGGAAGCTCGCGATCGCGAGGGTCGTGGCGGTGGCGCAGTCGCCGACGAACGAATCGTCCCGGTCGAGGACGCGGAGCTGGTGCGTCACGCTGACGCCCCCGTCCTGGGGGATCCGCACGCCGTCCACGATCCCGAGGTCGGCGCGGTGGGCGCGGTCGAGCTTCCAGTCCGCACATTCGTTGCTGCGGACGGTGCGGGCGGCGCAGACCGCCTCCATGCCGGCGTCGCTCGCGCGGTAGGTGAGCTGCTCCCAGACCGCGGCGTCGCGCGCCTCGGCGGTGGCGAGGGGGGTGTCCGCGAGGGGGAAGAGATCACGGAGATCGGTCAGGGTATCGGCGTCGGGCACGCTGAACCGGTAGCGCGCGAGGCTCAACGGCTCGCCCGCGCGGGAGAGGGCGAGCGCCCCGTAGCTGGCGGCTTGCGGCGAAGGCGTGGCCCAGGCGAGCTTGGCCTCGGGGGTGAGCCCCTGGAGCGTCCAACCGACGCCCTTCCGCGCGAGCCACGGGTCGAGGTCCAGCCCGTAGGTGAACCAGCCCACGGCGTCGGCCTCCACGACGGCACGGACCTCCGGCGCGACCCAGGCCCGCCACGGGCCGAAGGCGAGGGCGACAGCCACGGCGAGGTCGGGATCGTCCTGGACGTCGGGCCCGCGCGCGTGGGGAGAGGTTGGCGTGGCGGCAGGAGCTTCGGGAGCTTGGGGCGGAGGGGGGCTCGCCGCCCCCCTCCGCAACGCCTCCCCCGGCGGCCCCGGCGTCGCGTTGTCACCAGCGTCGTGCGTGTCCGAAGCCGTCGGGGCGACATCACCATCGCCCGCGTCCATCAAGGCCGCGAGCACGGCGAGCGCCTGCGGGGCGGGCCGCCCCAGCAGGCCGGCGGGCCCCACGTCCACGCGCTCCCCGCGACGGACCATCGCCACGGCAGCGCCCGCGTGCCCCGGCGCGATCCGCCCCGTCGACGCGAGGTCGACGCTGAACCGGACGGTATCCCCCGCCAGGGTGCTCGTCCCCGCGATCGCGACCTGCGGGCCGTAGGCCCAGTCGTCCATGGTGGCCACGAGGATGCGCGCGTGGCCGAAGCCTACGAGGAGGTCGGGGGCGGGTCCCCCCCGCGTGTCGAGCTGCACCCAGCCGCCCTCGTCGCCCACGCCCTCCCCGGTGATCTCTCCCCGCAGAACCGTGCCGTCGAGGGTCACCCCCGCCGCGACGAGGTCGGGGAGGGGCGTGTCCTTCCTCCCCCGCGCACGTCCCAGCCCCGCTCGGGCCTCGCCGCGGAGGTCGTCGTGGAGCGTCAGGCGCTGCGAGGCTGCCGTCGGCACGAGGAGTCGCACGAGCCCGCGATCCGCCTGGGAGAGTAGCTCCGCCGCGGGGCGCAGGTCGTCCTCGTCGGGCCCGAAGACCGCGCGGGCGGCGTCGGCGAGGCCGGGGGCCATCGCCTCGAGGCGTTCGGAAGGCCGCGGGGGGAGCTTCTCCGCGAGGGGGGCCTCGTCGGCGCAGCCCACCGCGAGGAGGGCGAGGGAGGCGAGGGTCATGCGGGCGCCCCGTGGCCCGCCGCCGCACGGCGGAGGGCGTGCACGTCCGGGGGGCGCCCCATCACGACGAGGGTGTCGCCTTCGTGGACGTGCGCGTCGGGGCCGGGCATGGTCGCGAGGGCGCCGTCCCCGCGCTGGATCGCCACCACGAGGACCCCGTGGCGCTCGCGGAGCCGCAGGGCGTCCACGCGACCGACGTAGCCGGCAGAGCGCACGAGGACGTCCTCCACCGACAGGTCGTGGTACCCGCGCGCGAGGGCCTGCGCGACGAAGGCCGCCGCCCCGGGGCGCAGGAGCCCGTTCGCGAGGGTGGTCCCCCCGATGGCGTGGGGCCGCACGACGCCGTCCGCGCCGGCGTGCCGCGCCTTGGCTTCGTTCTCGGCGTGATCCACCCGCGCGAGGATCCGCAGGGACTTGCTGAACTGCCGCGCCGAGAGCACCACGAAGACGTTGACGGCGTCGTTGGCGCTCGTAGCCGCGAGTCCCGCCGCGCGCTCGACCCCGGCGGCGCGGAGGACCGCGTCGCTCGTGGCGTCCCCGTGGACGGCGAGATGCCCCGCCGCGCGCGCGGCCTCGCAGGCGCGCTCCTCCGGGTCGATCACCACCACGACGACGCCGGCGTGGGCGAGATCGGCCGCGACCTCCTGGCCCGTGCGGCCGTAGCCCGCCACGACCATGTGCCCGTTCAACGCCTCCAACCGCTGCTCCTGGCGCGCCGCCTCGAACTCGCGCTGCAGGTCGCCGGAGAGGGCATACCCCGCGGCCTGACCGAGCGCCCACGTCGCGACGCCCACCCCCACGGCGATGAGCCCCATCGTGAACAGGCGCCCTTCCGGGCTCAGGGGGTGCACCTCCCCGTAGCCGATCGTCGTGAGGGTGATGGCGACCATCCACGCCGCGTCGAGCCAGCCCCAGCCCTCGAGGAGGCGGTAGCCCAGCGTCCCCACGAGCGACACGCCCCCCAGCGCGAGGATCGGCGCGCGGAGACGCGAGAGGATGAGGTGCACGCCGGGGCTCACGCGCGGGGACGTCAGGACGGCGTGTGGTCGTAGGGGTCGGAGGCGTTGCCGTCGACGTCCGTCACGACGAAGCGGAAGACCACGGGGGTGGCGCAGGAGATGCCCGTCGTGTCGGCCCGGAAGCTCCCGAAGCACTGGCCGCTCCCGCATGCCAGGACCTGCGCGGTCGTGAGCTCGCCGCCCGCCGCGTTCAGGATCGCCATCGTCCCGCTTCGCACCGTCCCGGCGCCCTGCGGGTCATCGACCGTGGCCTGGACGTCCCAGACCTCGCCCGCCGACTGCTGCTGCGTGCAGGTGGCGCGGTCGACGGAGACGATGCTCGGCGCCACGGCGGAGTCGACCGAGGTGGAGTCGTCTCCGCCGGCCGTGTCGTCCTTGACGTCGGCGCTGCCGTCCCCGCATCCCACGAGCAGGGCGAGCCCTGCGCACCATCCGAGCAGACGCATCTCCTTCAATCCTCCAGCTTCCGAGCATATTCCACGAAGCCGTCGCGCGCGTGGCGCAGGGCGCGGGCGCGCTCGGGGAGGAAGACCCCTTCCTCGAGGGGGTCCACGCCCGCGTCGAGGGTCTCCCAGCCGGGCTCCGCACCCGTGCCGTCGGAGAGCTCCGAGCGGGCCCAGCGCCCCTCACCGGGTGCCGCGGGAGGGTGGACGGGGCCCCTCTCGCGGCACGAGACCTGGAAGCGCCAGCGCGCGCCGCCCTCGACGAGGCAGAGCTGGTTCATGCGGTACTGCGGGAGCGTCCCCGCCGCGTGCCCGTACCACACGCTCTGGAGCACGCTGAGGCTCTCCTCCGGCGTGAGGACGGGATGAAACCGCGCCGCGGGGTGCCCGGCCTCCCAGAGGATCCCCTCGAAGACGTCGCGGGTGCTGATGGGCACGTCGATGCGGTGAGGTCCGCCAGCGCCCGGCGCAGCGGGCGCGGCGCGGTCCTCCGCGACGCGCGGGGGAGGCGTTGCGGAGGGGGCGGTGCCCCCTCCGCCCCAAAAATCAGGGCGCGCACCCGACGGAGACACCCAGTGCAGCGGGACCCGGTTGCCGCCCTCGCTCACGTTCGAGAAGTGGTAGACCCAGTCGTCCTCGCCGAAGGTGTCGCCGTGATCGGCGCAGAAGACCACGAGGTTCCCGGCGGCGTGCATCTCCTCGATGAAGGCGTCGATGCGCGCGGCGAGGCGCTGCCAGGCGCGCCGCTGGCGCTCCCGCAGGCGCGCGAGGCGGGCCGACGTGAGGGGCTGCTCTCCCGTGGCGAGCCACGTCTGGTTGACCAGGTGAAACAGGCTCCAGATCTCCTCGGCGGCCCCCCACGGCGTGTCGGCGAGGGTCTCGAAGGTGTCCGCGACGTGGTAGGGAAAGTGTGTCTCCATCACGTTGACGAACAGGAAGCTCCGATGGCCGCGGGCCTCTTCTTCCGCCAGGATCCGACGCGCATCGTCGAGCACGGCGCTGGCCGTGTCTTGAAGCCACACGCGCGCCGCCTCGACGTCCTGGGACATCTGTCCGGAGAGGTACTTCGGATCGAGGAGCTTCTTCCGCACGCGGGGCTTGCTCATGAGCACGAAGGCGGGGTCGAAGAAGGTGTGGCGGGCCGGTACCTTCGTCCAGGTGCGCTGCACGCTCTCGAAACCGCGGTCGAGCCCGAAGACATCTGTTGTGACGACGTTGGCCGTGACCTGGTGGGGGTGGTAGCCCACCTCGGCGAGGCGCTCGGCCAGCGTGGGGACCTCGCGGGGGAGCGCCCGCGTCTGGGCGTCGGCCCCGTGCTCGTGGGGGAAGCGCCCCGTGAAGAGCGAGCCCGTGGCCGGAAGCGTCCAGCACCCCGCCGACCGCGCCTGCGTGAAGGTGACGCCGTTCGCGAGCGTCCAGGGGAGCCCCGACGCCGCGGGGCCCGCGCCGTGGACGGCGTCGTAGCGCAGCGAGTCGGCCACCAGCAGGATGATGTTGCGGGGGGTGTCCATGACGGCGCCTCCTAACCGCGAGCCGAGCGGCGAGGCGCCCCGCGGCGGAGAGGGCGGCGTGGTGCCCGCCTCCCGTCCTGCCCATCGACGCTGGGCCCTCGCCGTCGGCGTGCTCCTCGTCGCGACGGGTGCCCTCGCGTGGTCGGGGCTGGCGCGGGACGTGGCGCGGGTGTTCGGACAGGGCCTCGCGGGGCACGGGCCGCTGGCGTGGGAGGACGCGGAGGGGAACTGGAACGTGATCCCCGACCCCCTCGCGACGCGGCGCCACTTCGGCCCCGCCGACACCTTCCTCCTCGGGGACGCCACCCCCGCGTGGAACTACCCCGCGCCGGGGCTCGCGCAGCGGACCCTCCGCTTCCAGCGCCCCCCGAATCCGCAGACCGTCGAGGTCCTCGTGGCGCGGATCGACCCCGCGCGCTGGGCGATCCGGGCCTGGGGCCGCCCCGACTGGTCCCGCGACGAGGTGGACGTGCTCGCGCGCGAGGCGGGGATGGTCCTCGCCGTGAACGGGTCCTACTTCGACGACGACGGCCCCATGGGGCTCGTCGTGAGTGACGGGGTGACGCGGAGCTCGCGGAGGAAAGGCTGGCCCACGCAGTTCCTGGTGGGGAAGGACGGGCGGCCCCGTGTCGTCGCGACGAAGGGCGCCTCGCTGGCGGGGGTGACGCAGGGGATCCAGGCGCGGCCCGCCCTCCTCCACGATGGGCGCGTCTACGGGTACATCCGCTCGGGCGGACGCTCCTTCGACCCGTGGACGGTGGATCGGCGCACGGCGGCGTGTACCGACCGCGCCGGGAAGCTCCTCCTCGTCGTGACGGAGACCCACACGAACGGGCTCTCGCTGGACGAACTCGCCACGGTGCTCGGGGGACTCGGGTGCATGGACGCCATGGCCTTCGACGGGGGCTCCAGCACGGGGTCGTGGAGTGACGTGGGCGGGTGGCGGCACGAGCTCGACAACACCGCGCCCGTGCCGGTGGTGGTGGGGATCTCGCCGCGGAAATGACGGGGGCGACGCGTTAGCCCCGCCGCCATGACCTTCGACCCCGACGCACCCGCCTCCGGCGACGGCCTCTACGGCCTCCCCACGACCCCCGACGACGCTGCCGTCATCGTCCTCCCCGTGCCCTGGGAGGCGACGACCTCCTACAAGCGGGGCACCCGCCACGGGCCCGCGCGCCTCCACGAGGCCAGCCTCCAGGTCGATCTCCACGATCTCGACGTGGGGCCCGCCTGGGAGCACGGGATCGCGGCGCTGCCGGAGGACCCGGAGATCGTTGCGTGGACGGACGCCGCCGAGCCCGACGCCCTGGCGGTGATCGCGGCGCAGGCCGAGGACCCGGAGGCGCCCGAGGTATTGGAGGCCGCTGCCCGCGTGAATCGGCTCAGTGAGCGACTGAACATGCGCGTCGAGATGAACGTGCGGGAGATCTACGCGCGGGGGTCGATCCCGGCGCTGGTGGGGGGCGACCACGCGGTGCCCTTCGGGGGGATCGCCGCCGCGGCGGAGCGCTACCCGGGGCTCGGAGTGCTCCACCTCGACGCGCACGCCGACCTGCGCGATGCCTACGAGGGCTTCACCTGGAGCCACGCGAGCATCATGCACAACGTGATGACGCGCCTCCCGGCGGTCGGGAAGCTCGTGCAGGTCGGGATCCGCGACGTCGGCGCCGCCGAGGTGGCGTTCATCCGGGAGAATCCCACGCGCATCCGCACCTTCTTCGACGGGGAGCTCGCGCGGGGGCTCGCGCGGGGGCGCACGTGGATGTCCCTCGTGGACGAGATCGTCGACGCCCTCCCCGAGCACGTGTGGATCAGCTTTGACGTGGACGGCCTCGACCCGAGCTGGTGTCCCGCGACGGGGACCCCCGTGCCGGGAGGCCTCTCCTTCCGCGACGCCGTGATCCTCCTCGAGGCCGTGGCCGAGCGACGCCACATCGTGGGCTTCGATCTCAACGAGATCGGGGATGCCGAGTGGGACGGGAACGTGGCGGCCCGGCTCCTCTACAAGCTCTGCGGCTGGGCCGTGAAGAGCCGCGAGGACGCCCGCTTCCGCGCCGCCACGGCGACCCAGCACGGGCTGCGGGCGCCGGGGTAACGCTCGCTCGGAGGCCCCCCGTCGTTACGCGTGCGACGCGAGGGCCTCGACGACCGCGGCCATCGCCTCGAAGCTGCGCTTCTTCGCGCCTTCCTTGCCGTCGGCACGACGCCGGAGAGCGCCGGCGACGGCGCGCACGAGGGCGTCGTCCCGCGCAGACCACCCGCGCGCGGCGAGGGCGAGCATCTCCGGGACCTGCACGGTGCGGTAGATCGCGTCGGAGTCGGCCTTCGGGAGGGGGCCCGCGCGCGGGGGGCCCGCCTGGAGGAGGGTCACGAACTCCGTCGCGGCCTTCGCCTCGGGGGTGCTTCCCGCGCGTCGGAGTTCGTCGAGGGCAGACGCGAGGACCGTGGGATCGGCGGATCGGAAGGCGGCGCAGGCCTCGGCGAGGACGATCGTCCAGGCACGGGCGGGCGCTCGCGCCCCGCGCGAGGCCTGCTCTCCCGGCGCGGCGCGGGTGCGCTCGGCAGGGCGGGGCTGACCCGGCCGGGTCGGCTCGGAACCCTCCGGCGCAGGACGCGGATCCGCTCCGGTCCGTTCATCCGCAGTGTCATGTTCAACCAATGCGGCCGCGTCCTCGCCCCCGCTCCCCTCGACGAGGGCCAACGGCCCCGCGAGACGCCCACGCGCGAGGAACGCGTGCTTCGTGGCGTCCCAGGTGAGGACCACGTGGAGTCCCGGGGTCACGAGGAACTGGCCCTTGCGCCCCGCGAGGATGGCCTGCACCGGGCCGGGGTCAGCGACGACGGCGTCGGACACGACGAGGGAGACGCGGTCGTGACGCCAGCGGTAGCGCCCCCCGCGGGGGGGGCCCTCCCAGACGCCGGGGAGCTTGTCCTTCACGCGCTCCCAGGCCTCCGCCTCGGGGACCTGCGTCGGCGCGAGGGCCTCGCCCTCCTCGCGCGCCCCCGCCCGGAGCCCCCAGGTCCACCAGCGGTTGCGGCTGGCCCCCGTCTCCTGTCCCCAGTCCTTCTCCTTGTAGATGCGCGTGTCGGGCTCGACGTCGACGTAGACGAGGTGGAGCTGCTTCACGGGGACCTCCTCCGGGCGGAGGCGCACCCCGTTCACGCGGGGGAGACGCAGGATGCGGCCCATCGTCTGGATCCGCTGGCGCGCGCTGGCCGTGCTCGCGACGGAGATGCCCATCCCGACGTCGGGGATGTCGATGCCCTCCTGGAGGGCCTTCACCGTCACGAGGATCTGCGCCTCGCCGCGCTTGAAGGCGGTGAGGGCGGCGTCGCGGGTGCGTGGTGGGAGCTGGGCGTGCTCGAGCGCGATGCGATCGGGGCCGAAGGGGAGGCGGCCGTCGGCGGCGTCCGCCCGGAGTTGGTGCCAGAGGGTCGTGGCGCCGATCCCGCTCGGGGCGGCGCGCGCACCCCGGCTCCGCTGCGTGCGCGCGGGGGATTCGTCGTCGTCGGCATCCTCCTCCGGGGTGTCGAGGTCGTCGGGCGCATCGGGCGCGAGGGCCGCGGGGCCCGGCGGCTCGGCCACCCCCACGCGTTCGTGGAAGAGCATCGCGCCGCGGGGGGGCTCGGCGGAGGCCCAGGCCTCCTCGACGAGGAGGCGCGCCACCCGCAGGCGCTCGGTGGTCTGGAAGAGGAAGCCCTTCCGCGCGAAGTAGGCGGCCTGGAGGGCGGCGGCGGCGTTCGTCTGCGCGGGCGTGGCGCGTGCGCGGCCCCGTCCGAGGTAGGACTGGTAGCGCTCCGGGTCGCCCCCCGCGTGCTCGAGGCGATCCTTGCAGTCGCGGACCTCCGCCTCGTGACGCTGGTAGGCGACCTCCTCGTCCTCGGTGAGCTGCACGGCGTGGTGGTGCACCTCGAATCGGGGGAGCATCCCCGCGGCGATTCCGTCCGCGAGCGTGAACTGGAAGCACATCGGGCCGAGCTGACGTCCGTGGGGCTGGTCCTCCAACGGGACGGGGAGCCCGTCCTCGTCGACGGCGTCCGCGCCCGAGCGCTCGGTGGTGGCCGAGAGGCCGAGGCGTCCCCAGGTGGCGGCCTCGTAGATCCGGGTGGCCCCCGCAGCCCCCGAACGGTGGCACTCGTCCACGACGAGGAGCACCGCGTGCCCGCGGGCGTCACGCGCGAGGCGGGAGGCGCCGTCCTTCAGCCTCCGGGCGCTCGAGAGGACGTAGACGATGACGTCGTGGGTCGCGAAGGTCGCGTTCGCGTGGGTGTCCACCCGCCCGACGCGCTCTGCGGGGACGTCGGTGTGGAGGATCACCTCCTCCTGCCATTGTCGCGCCAGCGCCTGGGTCGGGCACACGACCGCGACCTTCAGGCCGGGCTTCACGCGGCTCGCCGCCACCATGCAGGCCATGCCGAGGAAGGTCTTCCCCGCGCCGGTGTAGACGTCGGCGATGCCGTGGTACGGCCCGCGTTGCGCGTGGCGCGAGGCGGTCCATGCGTCGCGCGCCCGTTCCTGCCAGGGGTCGAGGGTGACGTGGGGCTTGAACTGCATGGGGACTCCGGCACGGGAAGGGTTCGTGACGCTCGGCCTCCTCGTGTCCGGTTCGTTGCCGTGTGCGGGGCAGCGCGCGGAGTCTTGGGACGGGAGGGGGGCGTGGCCCCCCTCCCGTAACGCCCTCCCCCGGGCGATTCGGACACGCCCTCCGTTCGCGGGTCGGTCGGCACCTTCGCTTCGCGTGCGACGCGAGCAGCGGGAACCTGGGCGTGTCCTTGCCACGTGCGCGCCCGGGTTGTTCCACGTGAAACCGGACGCGACCCACGCCCCGGCGGCTTCCCGCGCGACCACGGGATCGTTCCACGTGGAACGCCTCCGCCATCGGCCGTCAAGAGAATCCCCCCCCGACGTGGTGTCG
>JACCEC010984421.1_pt1 | contig 14684 bp, 7 predicted proteins | sample 7450121 | NCBI WGS metagenome assembly JACCEC01 (sample SAMN15323455, study PRJNA562643) | freshwater metagenome | isolation source: river surface water | place: USA:Blue River Watershed | collected 2017-08-18 | reverse complement strand
CGTCTGCTGCACGTGGCTCTGCCAGGCGAGCGCCTTGTGGGTGAGCGTGCCGCTGCCGCCCGCTTTCACCGCTTAGACCGGCGCGCCTTTCGGGCCGCTGGCGAGGAGGACCTTGCCGTCGGTGGTCGGGGAGGGGACGAGGCGCCAGTGGCCGATCTTCGTCGGATTCCACGTGCCCCACCGCCACAGCTCGCGCCCGCTCGCCGGGTCGTGACCGGTGATCGCATCGCCGCCGACGACCACGAGTTCCTTCCGGCCGCCGTGCTCGAAGGGCAGCGGCGTGCTGAACGCCTCGCGCGACTCCGCCCCCGCGTCGGAGGGCCGGTCGACGCGCCACAGCTCCTTGCCCGTCGCCGGTTCGAGCGCGAGCAGGTAGGAGGGATTGCCCGTGGGCTTGCCCTTGCCGCGCACCGCGACGTCGCGTTGCAGCACCTGGATCACGAGCCGCCCGTCGTCCAGCAGCGGGCTGGTCGAAAACGTCCACTGAAACGCGAACGGCCCGAGGTTGCGGTCCCACAGTTTCTTCCCGTCGACGGAAAAGGCCACGAGTTCGCCGGTGCCGAAGAAGAACACCGCGACCTTGCCGTCCGTCACCGGCGAGGGAGAGCACGAGTTGCTGTATTGGCCGTCGGTCGTGAATTCGCTGATCTCCGCGCGCCAAAGCTCCTTGCCGGTGCGGCGGTCGAGGCAGAGCGCGACCTGCTTGCCGCTCTTCGTGTCGGCCGCCGTCGCGAACACGCGGTCGCCCCAGATCACGGGCGTCGCCGCCGACATGCCCGGCATGTCCACGGCCCACTTCACGTTTTCCGTTTTGCTGAATTTCCCCGGCAGTCCCTTTTCCGGGCTCGAGCCGTTGTGCGCGGGACCGCGCCAGTTGGACCAGTTTTCCGCCGACAGCGGCGCGGCGACGAGGGCGAGGGAGACGGCGAAGGGACGAAGGAGGCGGATCATGGGCGTGGGCGATTACTCTCGGGCAAGGCGGACGGTGGAAACGGCGCGGTGGGTGGGGGAGGGGGCGGCTCGCGCGGAGCGGCCCGCGAGCACAACTGAAGTGGCGCCGTGCGGGGTCAAGCGTGCCCGTGGGGCCTCGGCGTGATCGTGCCCGCCGATGCCACCCAGGGCGCGCAGCGGCGTGCGCGTTTCCTGCCGCGCGGGAACTGGGCGGCACGGCGACTCCGCGCTTGATTCGTCCCGCCGCCGGGTGCATCCACCGGCACGCTCGATCACCCCGCCGAGATGCCGAACCCCGAACACGCGCGCTGGTTTGCCGAGGAGATTTTGCCGCACGAACCCCGGCTGCGCGCGTGGCTGCGCGGACGCTTCCCGACGCGGACCGACATCGACGACCTCGTGCAGGAGACCTATGCGCGCCTGTTTCGCGCCCGCTCCGCCGGCGAGGTGCGCAACGCGCGCAACTACCTCTACGCCGTCGCGCGCAACGCCGCTCTCGATCTCTTCCGCCGCGAGCGCACGTTGCCGTTCGAACCGATCGGCGAGTCCGCCGGGCTCGCCGTTCTCGCCGAGGAGACCGCGGTGCCCGAGGCCGTCGGCCAGCGCCAGGAACTCGAGATGCTCCGCGCCGCGATGGCGGCCCTCCCGCAGCGCTGCCGCCAGGTCTTCACGCTGCGCAAACTTTACGGCCTCTCGCACCGCGAGATCGCCGCGCAGCTCGCCATCTCCGAACGCACCGTCGAGGCGCAGATCGACAAGGCCATGCGCCGCTGCGCCGCTTACCTCCGCGAACGCGGCCTGCCATGAACTCGCCGCGCGTCGTATCCCTCCCGCCTGCCGCGCCCCCCGCCGCGATCCGCGCGGCCGGCGCCTGGCTCGCGCGGCGCGACCGCGGCCTGTCCGCGGAGGAGTCGGCGGCCTTTGCCGCGTGGTGTGCGGCCGACCCGGCCCACGCCGCCGCGGTCGCCGAGCTCGAGCGCACGATGTCCGCCTTCGATCGGCTCCCGGTGCTCGCGCCGCCGCCCCCCGGCGCGCCCGACCCCGACGCCCTTGCGCCGCGTCGCCGCCGGCTGTGGCGACCGGCCGTGATGGCGACCGTGCTGGCTGCCGCGGCCGCGGTCGCCCTCGTCTTTGCCTGGCCCGCCCTCCGCCGTGCGCATTCGGCGGGCGAACGCGAGCATCTCGCGGCCGCGCCCGAGCGGGTCGTGTTGCCCGACGGGTCGGTCGCCACGCTCAACCGCGGCGCCCGCCTGCGCGTCGACTATGCGGCCGACGAGCGCCGCCTCCGGCTCGTGGCCGGCGAGGCGCATTTTGCGGTCGTGAAGGACGCCGCGCGGCCCTTCGTCGTCCACGCCGGCTCCGTTTCGGCCCGCGCCCTCGGCACCGCGTTCAACGTCCGCCTCGACTCCGGTGCGGTCGAAGTGCTTGTCACCGAGGGCCGCGTCCAGGTGGCGCCGCCCGCCGCCGGAGTCACCGCGGCGCCTGTCGTGTTGACCGCGGGATTTCGCGCGGTGTTGCCCGCGGCGCCGTTGGCGACCTCGGCCGGCACCCTCGCCGAGGTCGCGCAGGTCTCCGCCGACGCCATCGCCCGCCAACTCGCCTGGCAACCGCGCCTGCGTGAGCTGAGCAACGCGCCCTTGTCCGAGATCGTGGCCGCCTTCAACCGCGTGGCTCTGCCCGGCGCCCCGCAGCTGGTGCTCGGCGACGCCCGCCTCGCCGACGTGCGCATCGGCGGCAGCGTTTACCTGGAGCAACCCGAGGCCTTCGTCCGGTTGCTCGAGCGCACCTTCGGTATCCGCGCCGAGCGCAGCGGCGGCACCGTCACGCTGCACCGGGCGCCGTGAGCGGGCTCGCGCCGATTTCTTTCGGAATCGCGTAAGGGTTTTGCGCCGCGCGTCCGTCTTGCCTGCATGACCCGCCCCCGTCACCCCGCGCGGCGCCCCCTCGCCGCGCTTGTTTTCACCTGCTTGGCGTTCGCGCTGTCGGCGTTTTCCGGCCTGCGCGCCGCCGAGGCCCGCCAGACCTACGACATCCCCGCCGGCGATGCCGTCGCCACGCTCAAGCGCTTCGCCACCCAGTCCGGCCGGCAGGTGATCTTTCCCGAGGCCGCGGTCACGGGCGAGTCGACCCGCGCGGTCAGCGGCGCGCTCACCGCCACCGAGGCGCTCTCCCGGCTCCTGGCCGGCACGCGCCTCACCTTTGTGCGGGACGAGCAGTCCGGTTCCTTCGCGGTCAGCCTCGCCGCCCCCGCTACCCCGGCTGACCCAAACGTCGGTCGGGCGACGCCCCCGCTCCCGGGCGCCGCCCGTCCCGTTGACGCCGCCGCGCAGACGCCGATCGAGCTGAGCCCGTTCACCGTCAGCGCCGACGACAGCGAGGGCTGGCTCGCCACCAGCACGCTGGCCGGCTCCCGCCTCAACACCCCGCTCCGCGACACCGGCGCCTCCATCGGCGTGATGACGTCCGAGTTTCTCCGCGATCTCGGCGCCTTCCAGCTCGAGGACGCCGTCGGCTACGCGGTCAACATCCACCTCGACACCAACGAGGGCACCAATGTGAACGACAACGGCTCGATGATGGGGTTCGACGCCTCCCGCGTGCGCGTCCGCGGCGTCGAGGCCACCGTCACCCGCAACTATTTCCGCTGGGGCCTGCAGTCCGATTCCTACAACGCCGATCGCATCGAGGAGAACCGGGGGCCCAACTCCATCCTCTTCGGCATCGGCTCCGCCGGCGGCGTCGTCAACACGCTCACCAAGCGCGCCGGCCTGAACCGCAATTTCCAGACCGTGTCCCTCGTCGTCGGCTCCGACGACCTTTACCGCGGCACGCTCGACGTGAACCGCAGGCTGCTCGACGGCCGCCTCGGCCTGCGCCTCAACGCCGTCTGGAGCGAGCAGGGCAGCTACCGCCATCACGCGTTCACGGATACGCAGCGGGCCCATCTCGCCGCCACGTGGCAGGCGCGGCCGGCCACGCAGCTCCGCCTCGACGGCGAGGTCGGCGTGATCGAGAGCGTGGGCACCCGGCCTTCGCCCGCCTACGACGGCGTCGGCACCTGGCTCGCCGCCGGTTCCCCGCTCCTCGCCGCCGCCCAGTCCGCCAACCTCGGGCCGCGCGGCCTCACGCAATACGCCGCCGGCACGCGCCGCGTCACCTACCTGGAGCAGCTCGGCACGGTGCAGAATTTCCAGGGACAAAACCGCGCCACCGGCAACAGCGACCCGATCTTGAATCCCGCGGTCGTCGACTTCTCCGTCAATCCGGTCGGGCCCTACAACCGGCGCGACGCGGACTTCCGCGCGCTCACCGCCACGCTCGAACACCGCTTCGGCCGCCACACCTTCGCCGAACTCTCGCACAACGCCCAGTTCGTCGAGCGCGAGACCTTCGTCGCCGGCCAGGCGCGCGTCGAGAACGCCACGCTCTACGCCGACCCGCACCAGTTTCTGCCCGACGGCCGGCCCAACCCCAACGCGGGCCGGATGTTCTTCGAGGGCGGCCGCTGGAACCGCAACACCCAGCGCCAGCGCTCCGGCAACACCCGCCTCATGCTGTCCCACGAGGCCGACTTCGGGCGCTGGGGCAATTACCGCGCCGCCGTGATGGGTGAGCGCGAGCGCCGCGAGGACAACGCCCGCAACTGGGTCGAGGTCTGGCAGGGACGCCTCTTCAACACCGCCCCCGAAAACGACCAGAACCAGGTCTGGCGCCGCTTCTACGTCACGCCCGGCGACTGGGCCACCTATCACTCCGGCACCGGCGCCGATGTCGGCCGGCTCCGCGGCGTCGCCGATCCCACCACGCCCGGCCGCCAGCTCAACTCGGCCTGGGTGCCCTTCAACCAGGGCGGTCAGCGCGATGTCGTCGAGCATCAGGAAACCGTGCTCGCCGGCGGGCACGCGCGGTATTTCGGCGGCCGGGTGGTCCTCGGCCTGGGACTCCGGCGCGACACCCTGCGCCTCCGCACCGCCCAGGCCCAGCGGCACCCCGTCACCAACGAATGGTCGCTCGACGGCGGCAACATCACCACCGAGCGGGAGCGTTACTCGGGGACGACGCGCACGCTGGGCGCGGTGGTCCACCTCGCGCGCGGCGTCTCCGCGTTCTACAATTTTTCCAACAGCATCAACGTCCCCAACGCCCAGCACCGGATTCTGCCCGACGGCCGCACGCCGCCCAATTCCGAGGCCCGCGGCCACGATTTCGGCCTGCGTTTCTCCTTCTTCGAGGATCGCCTCTCCGCGCGCATCAACCGCTACACCGTCGACATGATCGGCGCCACCGGCGGCGGCTTCGGCGGCACGCTCGACAATCCCACCGTCCTCAACGACCGCATCCTCACCGCGCTGCGCAACCAGAACCTCATCACGCAGGCCGAGGCCGACGCGCGCGATTTCACCACCAACGAGGCCACCATCGACCGCAGGCTCGAGGGCTACGAATTCAGCCTCGGCGGCGCCGTGACCAAGAACTGGCGCCTCTCCGCCAGCTACGCCTACAGCAACGGCTACGACTCCAACATCGCGCCCGAGGTGAAGGCGTGGGCCGCCGAGGCGCTGCCCTGGTATCTGCGCAACGGCTCGGTGGTCACGGGCGTCGTCGGCACCAACGGCCAGCTCATGACCGTCGCGCAGCTCGTCGCGCAATGGGAGGCCGACGTGCAGCGCCTGCGCTGGATCCGCGAGGGCGACCTCATCCTCGGCAACCGCAAGCACAAGTTCAGCGTGCTCGCGCGCTACGCGTTCGACCGCGGTCCGCTCAAGGGCCTCTTCGGCGGCGCCGGTTACCGCTACCAGAGCAAGGCGCCCACGGGTTTCGACGTGAATTCCAGGCTGCTCTACAGCGACGCGCAGGGCGAGGCCGACGCGTTCCTCGGCTACCGCGTGCGCGGCCGGATCGGTTTCCTGCGCAACGGTCTCAGCCTCCAGCTCAACGTCCGCAACCTGCTCGACGACCACGACCCGCGCATCACCACGTGGCGCGAGGACGGCGTGCGCGTCTCGCGCGCGTTGATCGTCGCCCCGCGCAATTGGCGCCTTTCGGCCAATTTCGAATTCTGATCCCGCGTCGGCGCGGCTATTCTTCGCCCGCGCGAGCTCGCGCCCTTCGATCCCTGTCTCCCTTCTTCCTTCTATGGTGTGTCGCCGCCTCCTCCCGTTGTTGCTCGTTGTTCTCGCCGCTGCGGCCGTTGCGGCCCCCGCACCGTGGGCGCCACCGCCCGGCTGGACCGCCACGCGCGGGGGTGACGACGGCCGCGTCGTGTCCGTCACCACGCTCGCCGCCGCGGGCCCCGGTTCGCTCGCGGCCGCCCTCGCGGCGGAGGGGCCGCGCAAGATCGTCTTCACGGTCGGCGGCGTCATCGACCTCGACGGCGCCACGCTGCGGGTGCGCACGCCCCACGTCACGATCGCGGGCGAGACGGCGCCGAGTCCCGGCATCACGCTCATTCGCGGCGGCATGGGCATCGGCACGCACGACGTGATTGTCCGCCACCTCCGCATCCGGCCGGGCGAGGCGGGTCGGGCCAAGAAGAGCGGCTGGGAAATCGACGGACTCGCCACCGGCGGCGGCGCACGGGATGTGATCGTCGATCATTGCTCCATTTCGTGGGCCACGGACGAAAACCTGAGCGCCAGCGGCGATCGTTTCGGCGGCGCCACGCCCGAGGATTGGCGGCGCTCGACCTCCCACCGGATCACCTTCCATCGCTGTCTCATCGCCGAGGGCCTCCGCCACTCGACCCATGCCAAGGGCGGCCACTCGATGGGCTCGCTGGTTCACGACAACACGAGCGACATCGCCATCATCGGGAATCTCTACCTCAGCAACAACGCCCGCAACCCGCTCTTCAAGGGCGGCGCCCGCGGCATCGTCGTCAACAACCTCATCCACAATCCCGGCAGCTCCGCGATTTCCTTCGGCCTCGTGCCCGAGGAGTGGACCGGCCACGCGTGGGAGCGCGGCCAGATGAGCATCGTCGGCAATGTCATCCGCCGCGGACCCAGCACGCCCGGCGGGCTCGCGCCCATCCGTTTCGGTTCCAACTGGGGCGCGCCCGAGTGCGATGCCTACCTGCACGACAACCTCTACTTCGACCGCAACGGCCGCCCGCTGCCGCTCTCCCTTGCCGTCGAAGCGCGCAAGGGCCTCGAGCGATCCGGCGAGTTCCGCCTCGTCACGGAACCGCCGCTTTGGCCCAAGGGCTTTACCGCCGCGCCCGCCTCCGCCGTCGTCGCCGCGGTGTTGGCCGATGTCGGCGCCCGGCCGTGGGATCGCGACGCCGTCGACCGCCGCCTCGTCGAGGAGGCCCGCACCGGCGGCGGCAAGATCATCGACGGCGAAAACGAGGTCGGCGGCTACGCCACGCTGCGCGCTGCGCCCTGAGGCCCGACGCCGTTTGCGGCCGGATCCGTCCGCCGACGGCGGCCGATCGTGAACGGGTGCCGCGTGGTTTTGTTGGACGGGCGTCGACTCGGGAAAGCTCCGGGCGCCGTTGCGCGGCGGTCTGATCACTTCGTTGCGGGCGCGCCCGCGTGATTTCGGATCGACCGACCGAAGCACTGGCGCCCATCTGGCAGGTGCCGAGCCCCGGTCACCTGTCTGCCGCTCCGTCGTCTTCCCCGCCATGTTGCCCCTACCACGTCCGTTCCGCGTCGGCCTCGCCGGCGCCACCCTGTTTCTTGCCATGTCCGCCCTCGCCTCCGCCCAGCCGGGTGCCGCCAAAGCCAAGACCAAGGGGGCGCCGCCGCCGCCGCGCGTGCCCGCCGGCGTCGTCGCCCACCGCGATCTCGCCTACGTCGTCGGCGGTCATGAGCGCCAGAAACTCGATCTCTATGTGCCCGAGAAATCGGGCGGCGCGCTGCCCGTCATCGTCTGGGTGCATGGCGGCGGCTGGCAGGGCGGCTCCAAGAACCAGTGCCGTCCGCTCGCCGACGGCTTCGTCGCCCGCGGCTACGCCGTCGCCAGCGTCGGCTACCGCCTGAGCGGCGATGCGATTTTCCCCGCGCAGCTCGAGGACTGCAAAGCCGCCGTGCGCTGGCTCCGCGCCCACGCCCGCGACTACGGCCTCGATCCGGCCCGCTTCGCCGCCTGGGGCAGTTCCGCCGGCGGCCACCTGGTCGCGCTGCTCGGCACCGCCGGCGATGTGCCCGAGTTCGAGGTCGGCGCGAACCGCGACCAGTCGAGCCGCGTGCAGGCCGTCGTCGACTGGTTCGGCCCGACCGATTTCAACGCCATGGACCGCCACGCTCCTCCCGGTGCGGGCCTGAAGCACGACGCGCCCAGCTCGCCCGAATCTAAACTCATCGGCGCGCCCATCGCCGACCCCGCCAATCGCGCCAAGGTCAAACGCGCCGACCCCGTCACCTATGTATCCGCCGGTGCGCCGCCCTTTCTTATTATGCACGGCGACGCCGACGCGACCGTGCCGCATCACCAGAGCGTGCTCCTCCACGACGCGCTCGCCGCCGCCGGCTTGCCCGTGCGGTTCGTGACGCTTGAAGGCGCCGGTCATGGCACCGGCGGCTTCGGCACGCCCGCCGCCGCCGAACTCGTCGCGAGCTTCCTCGATCACCGCCTGAAAGGCGCCGACACCGCCGCCGCGCGCTGGCCGATCGCCTCGCGCGCGACGCTGAAAGCCGCGGCGGGTGCGCGCTGATCCGCACCCTGGAGTCGCGCCGTCCTGTGAAAAATCTCAGCATTTCTGCGCCAACTCTCCTAGGCGCTCACGTTCACCCTGTGTTACGGTTTCCCTAGTCCGCGCCGCCTTCCCCCTCCGTGTCGGCCGGTCCTTCCGTTCGCTTCTGTTTCGTCCCGTCCATGCCTACCTCTGTTGTTTCCGTTTTTTCCCGCGCTGCGTTCGCCCTGTGCAGCGCGACGTGGCTGTTGTCCTTCGCGCCGCTGGCCGCCGCGCCGCTCGTGCTGCGTGAGGACAGTGCGGCCCAGACCCTCGCGGTGCTGCGCGCCGGCGAGACCAAGCCCCTGCTCGTGCAAAACGCCGAGGCCGAGGCCCGCCCGTTCATCCATCCGATCGCCGCGCCCGACGGTCGCGGCGTGCTCACCGAGCTGCGCCCCGCCCACCATCCGCACCAGACGGGCCTCTTCTGGGGCTTCGCCCGCCTGAACGGCCGCGACTTTTTCCACAACGGCGGTGCGGGCTACTGGCGCCGCGTCGCCAGCCGTCCCGTAGTCGCGGAGGGCGAGGAGGTCGTCTGGCAGACGGAGTATCAGCTTCTGGGCGAGGACGGGAAACCGCTGCTCCTGGAAACGCAGCGCTGGTCGATGCGCGACCTCGGCGCGCGTTTCCAGCTCGAGCTCGAATGGACCGGTCAGGCCCTGGTCGACGTCACCGTCGGCCAGCACCCCTACGGCGGTCTCTTCCTGCGCATGCCCTGGGTGTCCGGCATGCCCGGCGGCGTGGTCAACAGCAGCCGCCAGCGCGACGCGCGCGCCGACGGCCAGCGCGCCGTTTGGGTCGATGTCGGCCTGCAGGTGCCCGGCCGCACCGACCTCGCGCACCTCGCGGTCTTCGATCACCCGCTGAATCCCGGCTTCCCGCAGGCGTGGCGCGTCGACGGCCAGGCCGGCGTGGGCCCCAGCCGCGGCATCACCGGCGAATGGAAACTCGCGGCCGGCAAGCAGGCCGTCTTCCGCCACCAGTTCATCGCCTACACCGGCGCGCTCGACGACGTGCAGGTCAGCCGCGCCTGGAGCGATTTCGCCGGCGTGCCGCTCGACACCGCGCTCTGGCAGATCGCCCGCGACGAGGGCAAGCAGGCCAAGGCCCTCACCGGCGAGGAAGCCGTCGCCAGGATGACCGTCGCCCCCGGCATGGAGGTGAAGCTCGCCGCGTCCGAGCCCATGATCACGCAGCCGATGGCGTTTTGCTGGGACGACCGCGGCCGCCTCTGGGTCGCCGAGAACCGCGACTACGAGAATCGCCGCGCCGGCTTCGCCAACTCCGGCGACAGCCGCATCCTCATCCTCGAGGACACCGACGGCGACGGGCGATTCGACACGCGCAAGGTCTTCCTCGAGGGCATCCCGTTTCCCGCCGCGATCGCGGTGGGCTTCGACGGTCTCTGGCTCGGCGCCCCGCCCAATCTCCTCTTCGTGCCCGACCGCGACCGCGACGACCGCGCCGACTCCGGCAAGATCGAGATCCGGCTCAGCGGCTGGGGCATCCACGACCGGCACGAGACGCTCAACAGTTTCATCTGGGGCCCCGACGGCTGGCTGTATGGCTGCCAGGGTTACGCCACGCGTTCGATCGTCGGCAAGCCGGTCGACGGCGGCCGGCTCTACAAGACCGGCGAGCCCTTCCCGGAAAACCTTCCCGTCAAGGACGGCCAATACATCGACGGCGGCGTGTGGCGCTACCACCCGACCAAGGACCGCTTCGAGGTCGTCGCCCACGGCTTCAGCAATCCCTGGGGCCTCGATTTCGACGACCACGGCCAGATGTTCATCACGGCCTGCGTCATCCCGCACCTCTGGCACGTGATCCCCGGCGGCATCTTTCACCGGCAGGGCGGCAAACACATCAATCCGTATATCTACGACGACATCAAAACCATCGCCGACCACCGCCACCGCTCCGCGCACGGCGGCGCCCGCGTCTACCTCGCCGACGAGCTGCCGGCGCATTACCGCGGTCGCCTCTTCATGGCCAACCTCCACGAGCGCGCCCTGCTGACCGACAAACTCGAGCCGCGCGGCTCCGGCTTCGTCGGACGCCACGGCGCCGACGACGTGCTCGCGAACGATCCGATGTGGATCGGCTTCAGCATCGAGACCGGCCCCGACGGCGCCGTCTACATCCTCGACTGGCACGACGGCGACATCTGCGGCAACTCCGTCACCGAAAAGGCCACCGGCCGCATCTACCGCTTCGCCACGAAGGGCCAGCCCGGGAAAACGGGCATCGACCTCGCCGCGCTCTCCGACGCCGAGCTCGTCGGTCTGCAATCGCACCGCAACGACTGGTTCGTCCGCCGCGCGCGCCTCCAGTTGCAGCAACGCGCCGCCGCGGGCCGCCTCTCCGCCGACGTCGGCCCGCGTCTCCTCGAGCTGCTCCGCACCGCCGCCACGCCCGCGCTGAAACTCCGCGCGCTCTGGGCGCTGCACAGCACCGGCTTGTTGCCCGCCGACCGATTGATCGCGCTGCTCGACGATCCCGCGCCCTACGTCCGCGGCTGGGCCATCGAGCTCCTCGGCGAAGACGGTGCGCCGCCTGCCGCGGTCGTGCAAAAATTCGCCGCGATGGCCGCGACCGAGTCCTCGCCCATCGTCCGCCGCTACCTCGCCTCCGCCGTCCAGAAACTCCCGCTCGATGCGCGTTGGCCGATCGTCGCCGCCTTGCTCGGCCACGCCGCCGATGCCGACGACCACAACATCCCGAAGCTGCTCTGGGTCGGCGTCGAACCGCTCGTGATGGCCGACACGCCGCGCGCGCTCGGCCTCGCCGCGACCGGCAAGCTTCCCCTCGTGAGCCAGTTCATCGTGCGCCGCGCCGCCGCCGGCCGCCAACTCGAGGCCATCGCGCGCGCGCTTGCGGGCGCCTCGTCGCCCGCCGTGCGTCAGGTTCTGCTGGAGGGCCTGCGCGACGGTCTCAGCGGTCTCGGCCGGCGCGAAGTGACCGCGCCCGCCAATTGGGAGTCGACCGAGGCGGCGCTGCTCGCCGGCGCGACGCCGCGCGTGCGCGAGCTCACGCTCCAGATCAGCCAACGCTTCGGCGACGCCAAGGCGTCCGCCGCGCAGCTGGCCACGCTGCGGAGCGCCGCGGCCGACGCCGCGCAGCGCCGGGAGATTTTGCAGGGCTTCGCCCGCGACGGCTACGCGCCCGCGGTCCCCGCGGTGATCGCGCTGCTCGACGACGCTGCCTTCCGGAAGGATGCGCTGCGCGCCGCCGCGGCCTTCGACGACCGCAAGCTGCCCGACGAGATCCTGCGCCGCTACGCCGCTTGGCCGACCGCCGACAAAGCCGAGGCCATCCTCACGCTGTCGTCCCGGCGCGAGGGCGCGGAAAAACTGCTCGCCGCGCTGCGGCAGAAAAAGATCCCGAAGGCCGAGGTCAGCGCCTTCGCCGCGCGCCAGCTGCAGCGCGTGCTCGGCCCGGGTTTCCGCGATTTCTGGGGTCCGATCGCGCAGCTCGACGAGGCGAAGCAGGCCGACATGGCCGCGCTCAAGCGCCGCCTCACCGATCCCGTGCTCGCCGCCGCCAACCTCGGCAAGGGCCGCGGCGTCTTCGAGCGCACCTGCGCCGCCTGCCACACGCTCTACGGCAGCGGCGGCAAGATCGGCCCCGACCTCACCGGCTCCAACCGCGCCAACCTCGACTACATCCTCACCGAGATCATCAACCCGAGCGAGGTCATGCAGGAAGGTTACCACCTCACGACGATCACGACGCGCGACGGTCGCACGCTGGCCGGCAACGTCGCCGCCGAGGACGAGCAGCAAGTGACGCTGCGCATGGTCGGCCAGGAGCAGACGGTGGCCAAGGCCGACATCGCGTCGCGCGAGAAGTCCGCCATCTCGCTCATGCCCGAGGGGCTCTTGAAGACGCTCTCCAACGACGAGGTCCGCGACCTCATCGCGTATCTCCGCACGACGGCCCAGGTGCCGCTCGCGGCGCCCTGAGTTGGGCTTGGCGGAGGAGCGGGGGCTGCGTCCCTCCGCAAAAAAAAGCCACCCGGCCTTGCGGTCGGGTGGCGTCGGTGAGACGGGAAGCGATTACTCCTTGCCGCGGGCGTCGATCAAAGCCGCCAACGGCGCGGCCCGCTGCACGAGTTTGCCGAGCTCGGCCATCTGCTGTTCCAGCGCGGCGATCCGGGCGGCCTGCTGGTCCAGCTTCGCGGCCTGGGCGTCGATCTCGCGCTGCTGGCGCTGCACTTCGTTGAGCAGCATCGGGGCGAGGAACTGGTAGCGCACGGTTTCGATGGAACCATCGGCGTTGCGCGCGACGAGTCCGGGCGCCACGGCGTCGACCTCTTCCGCGATCAACCCGTATTGCAGCGTGCGGGTGCCGTCGTCCTTCGCGGCTTGGTAGCGGAAGGTGACCGGCCGCAGTTTCATCAACGCGCTGCTCGCCGCACCCATGTCGGCGATCTCTTCCTTGTAGCGACGCGATGATACCACGGTGCCGAGCTGGCCCGCGTTGCTGACCACGACGGGCACGCCCGACGGCGCGCTGGCATTGTAGATGCCGGCGATGTAGGTGGCCTGGTGCGCGCCCTGCCGCCCGATGCGGATCGTGTAGCTGTCCGAACTGGAGCCGCCCACCAGCGCGCCGATCGAGATGTTCTCCGTGCCCGCGGTCTGGGCGGAGCCGGCGGAGTAGCCGAGCGCGACGTTGAAGTTGCCGTTGTTGACGCGCAGGGCCTCGGTGCCGACAGCGGTGTTGTAGTTGCCCGCGGCGCTCAGCATCGCGTCGCGCCCGAGCGCGGCGTTGTCGGTGCCGGCGGCGTTGTCACGCATCGCCGAGTGGCCGACCGCCGTGTTCCGGGCACCGGAGGTGTTGAGCCGCAGCGCGGAGACACCCAGCGCGGTGTTGGACGCGCCGGTCGTGTTGTTGAAGAGCGCCGACGCGCCGACCGCCACGCCTTCCGTGCCCGTCGTGGTGAGCCGCATCGCGTCGTTGCCCACCGCCGTGTTGTAGCTCGTGGTGACGCTCGAGTAGAGCGAGCCCGAGCCGACGGCCGTGTTGAACGAGCCGCTGAAGTTGTTGTAGAGCGACGAAAGGCCCACGCCGACATTGTTGTTGCCGCTGTAGGTCTGGGCCATGCTCGTCGAGCCGAGCGCGGTGTTGCTGTAGCCGAACGAATTGCTGTTCAGCGCGAACTTGCCGACGCCGACGTTGCTCTGGCCGCTGGCCACCAGGTTGCCCGCCAGTTCGCCGAGGTAGGTGTTGTTGACGCCGAAATTGTGCAAAAAGCGGTTCCCGGCTTTCACGATATTACCGGCGGTCGCGGTCGAATTCACCATCGTGAGATTGCCGGTGATGTCGTTCGGGCCGGCGGGGCCTTGCGGGCCCGCGGGGCCGGTGGCGCCCGTCGCGCCGGTCGGGCCTTGGAGGCCTTGCGGACCTTGCGGGCCGGCGGGGCCCTGGGGGCCGACGGCGCCCGTGGCTCCGGTAGCCCCGGTGAGACCGGTCAAGCCCTGTGGGCCGGCGGGGCCGGTCGCGCCGTCCGCGCCCTTGGCGGCAAGCAGCGACCAGTGGGCGGTGTCGGTCGCGGGATTGGTCGGCCACACCCCCGAAGCGACGGCGACGTAGGAAGAGCCGTTGTAGGTCACGACGTCGTTGGCGAGGTAGGTGCCGGATGCATTCGGCCAGGTGCCGATGTAGGTGAAACTCGTGCCGGCGGCACCGGTGGCGCCTTGCGGCCCCTGAGGGCCTTGCGGGCCGGCGGGACCTTGCGCGCCGGCAGGACCGGCCGGACCCGTGGCGCCGGTGGCGCCAACCGGACCTGCGGGACCGGCGACACCGGGCTCACCGGCGGGACCCTGCGGACCTGCCGGGCCGGTAGCGCCTGTCGCGCCGATGTCACCCTTGGCGCCCTGCGGGCCCATGGGGCCGACCTCGCCCGTCGGACCTTGGAGGCCTTGCGGGCCCTGCGGGCCTTGCGGCCCAACTTCGCCCTGCGCGCCCGTCGCCCCGGTTGCGCCGGTGGCTCCGGTTTCACCTTTGTCGCCCTTGTCACCTTTGGCGCCGGGGGCACCGGTCTCGCCCT
>JACCEC010464519.1_pt1 | contig 14693 bp, 8 predicted proteins | sample 7450121 | NCBI WGS metagenome assembly JACCEC01 (sample SAMN15323455, study PRJNA562643) | freshwater metagenome | isolation source: river surface water | place: USA:Blue River Watershed | collected 2017-08-18 | reverse complement strand
CGAACCACCACATGCGCAGAATCTCCCCATCGAAAGAGCAGATATCCGGGATGATTCATTTGCCGCAAATCTGAACCCAAAATACGGTTGGGTACCACCGGTAACCAACCCCTCCCGTCGAAGAAATTGATTTCAATATTTTCCACTCGGCCGTTCCCTCGATGGTAAAGGTTGGTGTCAGGAAGGACCCACTGAATAAGGGGAGAATACCGATTCGCAACGGAATCATACGGAGGTTGAAATGCGGTTATTCCGGCAAATTGCGCATGGAAAGGGAGGTAAAACGAGGTATCTGCCCAAGATTGGGGAGTCCAACGTCCTTGGGTATCCAAAAACAATCTGCCATCGATGGCGGCCGAAGTATCGATGTGATTCATTTCTATGTCGACCAAGGATAAAAAGCTGAGTCCTTGATAGGCCAATGCATTTTCTTTCTTTTCTTTCCAAGTTAATCCAGGAATCAGGTTGGTATGAGCAGAGGGTGCAATTTGTCGAATGGCATGAGCCCCATCGTACCAGTGGTTGGTGGAAAACACCTTGGAGGTGTCGTTCCCTTTTTGAATCAAGTAAGGGAAAATGTGTTGATTGATGAGAAATCCTGAAGGAGCTCGAGGGGCGAGCAGTTCAAATTCCGGATTTCTTCCTTGCAGGATGTGGGGGTGAAATTGGGCCGTAGCGGTCCATCCCCCCAGGACTGATGCCAGTCCCAGAAGCCAATTCTTTTTCATGGTTGATGTTTTGGTTTTAAAAGTTTAAGAAAAGGGTGTCGGGTGTTTTGTACTTCAGTTTAATGGTTAGGGTGTCTTTTTCAATGACACCCGTCATGAAGTTGGTTTTTTTGAGGTAAATTTCCTTGGGGCGTAATTGGTGACCAACAATGCTGTCGAAAACATAGGTACGGTTCATGTCCAACCTGTATTTGGCCAATCGATACATGCTCTCAAATTCCACCTCCACCAGGTCCCAATTATTGGTCGTTCGTTTTAATTCGATATGGGTTGTTCCGGCAGGATAATACATTCGCTCAATTACAATAGTGCCACTTTCCGTTCCCGCTCCATACCAATAATCAATTTGATTATCATAGACATAATTGGGAATTTTAAGGTGCTCAATTCGAATACCATAAAAAAATTCATTTTGGGGAAATTGAGAAGGTAAGATTTGTTTAAAAAAATGCCCATTTTTATCAGAATGAACTGTATCTAATCTAGTTGAGCCACGTCCTTCCCATATGAGTTGAAACACTGCATTTGCCACTGGGTCACGGTTTCCATAAATGTAGGCTTTCCCTACGATGGTAACGGGTCCGAGGGGCGGCTCTTGTTTATTGCAACCGGTTTGGAGACCGAACAAGCCGCCCCACAACATCCATAATCCTATTCTTTTCATGGTTTGTTTTCTTTAAGGTTCAATTCCTCGTTGAATGAGGTATTTTTGAAATTCTGCCTTCAGCACATACCAAGGTTTATCGTTGTAATAAATTCCGCCGTACAACAAGATGGGAGGCGTGCTCATGTTCCATTTGATGTAGCCGGTGTTGAAATTTACTTCGTGGGTAGGACCTCCGAATTGTTGTTCTTCCCATTGTTTCATGCTGAGAGGTTTGAATTCACTCATGGTTGTCGTTTTAAGGTGATGTCCGAAAATTGTAAAAGAAAAAATGATTTTGAAACGGCGATTTTAGCAGTCAAAAAAAATGGACACTGCTAAAATCAAGTACTCTACTCCATTTTTCTTGGTTTATTCGCCAAACACCTCATTTTTTCGAACATGTATTTCTCATAAATTTTTCGTCGGGTGGTGTGGATTTTCTCTCGAACGACCTGGCTGGGGTTGGGCGGAGGGCTGAAATACGAGTCAGCCCTTTGCTCTTTGGCCCAAACCTCCTGTTGTTGTTGATTCTTTTTCATGGTTGTTTTTTTTCAAGAGGAATTTTTCGGTTCGAGGTGATGATGGGTTTTTGCATTTCAAAATTGCCATGGCAGATTGGAATAAAAAACAGCGTTTATCAAGAAAAAAACATTCGCAACTCGGTGAAAAACAAGTACTTTTCGATTTCCATCTCCAGTGAATAGGCGATTTTCGCCGTGTTTCAGAGAATCGCTCAACAGCAATCAGCTAAATTCAAGAATTTTCTATACAAAAATGCCCGACCTTGGGAGGGTCGGGCAAAAGCAAAACGGGTAGATTTAATTTTTCTTTTAGGGAGTGGGTTGGGAAATCCGGCGGCGACGAGGCAACCAACCGGATTTCCAAAGAGCCACAATCATGAGGGAGGTAATCACGAGAAATTATTTAGTAATTCCACGGATCAATGCAAGCGCACCGGATTTGAAAATAGGTTCACCGTTGCTGGCGGTTGCGCGCACCTTGACAACATAGCTGCCTTCAGGGGCGTCTCCACCATTAAACGTGCCGTCCCAACCTTCGTTGATGTTGTTGGTACGGAAAACCAATTCTCCCCAGCGGTTGTACACCTCCAATTCCATTTCGGTCATGTGCATTCCCACCACTTTGAATACGTCGTTCACGTAGTCGCCGTTTGGAGAGAAAGCGGTAGGGATAAAGATGGTCGGTTTCAAAGCGCTCTTCACGTTGTTTGACGTGCTGAACATTTCGTTACCGTTCATTTCAATTGAGCGAACACGGTATTCATACGCATTCAAGTTTAAGTTCGATGGATCTTCGTTGTACGAAGTTCCACGGGTTGCAGCAATGCTGTCGAACTTTTGGGTTGTTGGATTCCAACGTTCAACCACGTAGGTTTTCACGCCGTTCTTCCAAGTAGCCGTAGCAGTCCAGTTCAAAGAAACCTGGAAGTCGTTGATTTCCATTTTCAAATGGATGGAATTCGCTTCATTGCTGGTTTTGCTGATGTTACCGCAGTTGTCAACCACACGAACTTGGTAGCTGTAAGAGCGAACACTAGCATCAGCGGTTTGATCTACGAAAGTAGAATCGGTAGCGCGAATTTCAGCAATTCTTAAGAAATCTCCAGAGATTGCATCCTTGCGAAGGATTTGGTACGTAGCCGCATTCTCGATGGGCGCATGCTTCCAAATTAAAGCCACTTTGTTGTTATCGGTTACGGTTGCGTTCATCAACTCCATGTTGCCAGCGTAGTTGAATACAGCAGCGCGTGAAGTTCCCCAGTTGGAGGTTGAAACTACGCCATTCTGTGCGATCGCTTCTACCATGTAAGTGTAGTTTTCGGTGCACAAACCTTTGTCGGTGTAGCTAGTATCGTCACCAGAAAGCGTAGCTACCAAAGTGAAGTTGTTCGAAGTCAATTCTTTGCGGTACACTTTGTAGTTTGCTACGGTGTTTCCGCGGGTATTGGCCAAGAAACCTACGTATTTAGTCCATTTCAAATCTACTCCTACTTTGCGAACATCAGCAGAAGGAGCTGCATTTACGAATACGTTGGTGTGAGCAAAGGCCAAATCCATATTGCTTTCGCGGTTACAGATGTTCTTTTGAACCACCAAGTAGGTGTAAGGCGTTTGATTAACACGAGCAGAAACATCGGTGAAGGCAGAATCGTTGCGGTTGGTAGAGGCGTGAACCAAGGTGAACGTAGAACCAGCAGGAGTTTCGTCTTTGCGGAACACTTTGTATTGAACGAATGCGCTATCGGTAGAAGGTTTCCAGTTCAAATCGATCACGCGGTTGTTGTTTACGGTAGCAACTCTTGCCAAGATGTTCGATGGACGAGTAGAATCAAGAACATTGATGTAACGTGGGAAAGAAACGCTGTCGGTACATCCGAAGATATCGGTTACTTTCAAACTCACATCATAACGGCCGGCTGTAGCGTAGTTTTTAACCGGATTGCGGGTGGCCGTGGTGGTGTTGTCGCCGAAGCTCCAAGCGTAAGACACGATAGGTCCGTTCGGGCTGGTAGCGCGCTCGGTAAAGGTTACCGAAGTTGGCATACAAACCTGAGTGCTGCTCGCAGCAAAGGTTGCAGTTGGACGTTGGTTGATGCGGATGTTCAACGTTTGAACCGCCGTGTCTTGGCAACCGTAGCTGTTCCAAACGGTAAGGGTAACGGTGTACGAACCAGAAGTCGTGTAACCGTGAGCAGGATTTCGAAGGCTTGAAGAAGTTCCATCGCCGAAGTTCCAGTTCCAACGGGTAGCGCCGGTAGAGTTATCGACAAATTGGATGGTTGATCCGGCGCAAACGGTGCGGTTGTTGGTTCCGAAAGATGCCGTTGGCATTCCGGTAACAACCACCGCCTGAGGTGAGGTGATGCTTGCAGAACAACCCAAAGAATCAGTAACAATCAAGATCGGATTGAAGCTTCCAGCACGGGTATATACGTGAGAGGCGTTGTTGGTGCGAACCAAAGAACCATCACGGAAATCCCAAAGCGCTGTGCGGTAATTCAAAGAAGTGTTGTTGAAGTTTACGGTAGCAGGAGCACACGTTTGTGTTTGAGTGAAGTTGAAGGAAGGTGTTGGTCCAACAACGCGCACCATGCTGTCCATCTTCAAAGTATCGGAACAACCGAGGGCATTGGTTACCACCAAACTTACATTGAAGAATCCGTTCTTGTTGTAGGTGTGAGTCGGATTAGCTAAGGTAGAAGAAGAGCTGTCGCCAAAGTTCCAACGGAAAGTTGTAGCGGAAGGCGTTGTATTTTGGAAGGTCACCAAGGCAGGAGCGCAGAATCCGGTGATGCGTGCATTCGCAACAGAAGCTTGAAGCTTAACCACACGAATGGTGTTGGTTTTGATGATGCTATCGGAACAACCAGAACCTGTGGTTACCACCAATTTCACGGTGTAGGTTCCAGCTGCTGCATAGGTGTGAGAAGGACTAGATGAAGTAGAAGTATTTCCATCACCAAAACTCCAGAACGAGCGAAGGTTGGTACCTGCAGCACGATTGGTAAATTGAACCGATGCACCCAAACAAACTTCAGTTGGATTTTCAAACTGAGCGGTAGGATTGGTGGTGGTGATGTAATTGTTTTTTGTGATTGTACTAACGCAACCATCGGTATCGGTTACGCTCAAACGAACAGTGTAATTTCTTTTATGAGTGAAGTTGTGTGAAGGATTTGCAATGGAGGCAGAAGTGCTATCGCCAAAGTTCCAGTTGTAGGCTACAACTGCAGCGGCAGGTGCAATGGCATTGAATTGAGAAACAAATGGAGCACATCCGGCTGTAGGAGTTGCTGAAAAATCTGGCTCCAATCCTTTCACCCAAATTTGGTTAAGTACCTGGAAGGAATCTACACATCCAATCGAATCGGTCATCACCACTTTCACGGTGTACTTACCTGGGCGGGCAAAACGGTGGCTCGTACCGGTAGTGGTGGTGGATCCAAATTGGTATGTGTAGGTTCCAGGTGTGGAAGTGTTGCGAATGCGACCTGTGAAAGGAGCACAACCTACTGAATCGGTTGCAACAAATCCGGGTTTAGGATCTGCAATTTTGATGTAATTTCTTTTTACAAGGGTATCTGTACAACCTTCAACGGATGTTGCAATTAAGGTTACATCGAAAGAACCATAAGTGTTGTACGTATGCGAAGCATGAAAAGTAGTATCGGTGTTATTCGCTGAAGTTGGTTCCCCGAAAATCCAACGGAAGGAAACACCTTTTTGAGTAGCATTCGTGAATTGAACGGTATGTGGCAAGCTGCAACCAATGGTTTGAGCAGTTGAAAAAACCGCTTTAGGAGGGAAAATGGTTACGTTGGTATAATCAATCATGGTATCAGAACAACCAAGGTCACGAACGATGAGCGTGGTATTAAAAGCGCCAGGTTGGCTATAAATTACCGGACGTGGATTCTGCGCTGTTGAAACAACACCATTTCCGAAATTCCACATCCAAGAAGTGATGTTTCCTGTAGATTGATCTTGAAAACGACGAATGATGGTTTTACAACCTGCTGTATCGGGTTGGGTAAACATGGCCGTTGGGCGATTACCAGCTTTGATGCGTGCCTCTTGAATAAGGGTATCGGTACATCCGGAAGCGGTACGAACCACCAAGCGAACGGTAAACTGACCACGAGTTCCGAAAACAACCGAAGGATTGGTTAAGGTAGAAGTGATTCCGTTTCCGAAATCCCAAAAACGTGCCACAATTGAATCGTTGGAAGAAGTGGAAGAAGCATCGGTAAACTGAACCGCGAAAGGAGCACATCCTGAATCAACCGAGGTGGTGTAATTGGCATGCGTTTCGTGTGAAATTGAAATGGGATATACAGAATCTGAAAAACAAGCACCTTGAATGGAACGAACCTTCAAAGAATATGCTCCAGCAGTTGTAGCTACAGTTTGAAAAGAAACCGAATTGGTGCTATCTACCACTTGGCCGTTTCCGTTCAACAACCACATCTTTACGGAAGTAGCGTTGGTTAAGGAAGCATTGGCTGTAATGGAATATGGAGCTACACAAGCTGACGATTGAATTGTAACGGTTGAAGATGGGGCAGAAACAACAATGTTGTTATTGGAACGCAATACATCGGTACAACCCAGGCCATCGGTTACAGAAACGGTAAAACTGAAAGATCCGTTAGCATTAAAAGGCTGTTGAATGGAAATTCCATTGGCGGTTGTTCCGTTGCTGAAATTCCACGTTGCAGTTCCGCCAACCTGAGTTGTTCCTAAAGATACAGGAACACCAGCACACGTTGAGGAAGCATAGGTACTCAAACGAGGCTGAGTAGCACGAACCACAATGCGGTTGGTTTTTTGAATGGTGTCTTTACATCCGTTTGAAGCCGTAACAATCAAACGAGTGGTGTAATTACCTGTAGATGGGTAAACCACCGAAGGATTGGCTGAAGTAGAAGTTGGAATTCCAGCGCCAAAGCTCCACTGATATCCAACGATATTGCCGCGCTGAGTTGACGAAGAAAGCGTTGTGCTTAAACCAGTACTGCAGAACACGCTATCTTGAAGCGTAAACGTTGCACTTGGCTTCTCCAAGAAATTTACTTGAATGGTTTGAACCGATGTAGCATAGCAGCTATCGGCTGTGAACGCGTGAAGCGTAATGGTGTAAGATCCTGCACGTGTGTAGTTGTGTGTTGGATTCTGTAAGGAAGAAGTGCTTCCATCTCCAAAGTCCCACAAGCGACGAACCACATTCGATGAACTTGCATCCAAAAAACGAACAGGCGCTTCTAACATGCACTGATTGGCAGGCAGAACCGCGTTAAAGGCTGGTACAGGTTGAGCATTCACCCGGATGTAGTTGGTTTTAGAAACCGTTTGCACCGAGCCGTTACCCAACGTAACCGTAAGTGTTACCGAATACGTTCCACTTTGGTTGTACACCTTACCTGGGTTTGGAGAAGTAGATGTGGTTCCGTCGCCGAAATTCCACACCAAATTTTGAACCCCATTAAAGGTATGCGTAAACCGCGTTACCACTGGCGCGCAGCCACTGGTTACCTGTGCCGAGAAATCGTTGGCCATCGCCAACATTCCTACGAAGAGAAAGAGCGAAAGAAAGATCGATTTCGCTTTGCGTACTTGAAAGCTTCCCAAGCCTCCATTAACATTGTTGTTTGTTTTGAACATAAGTCCACCGTTTTGCTATTCCCAATATGGAGCAGTAAAAGTTCCTAAAAATGTTATTATCAGAAATTTCAAAACAGATGTACCCATTAATCTTTTTTTTCACTTTTATTTTTCAAAATCATTCTTTTTGTAGTTAAAATGAGGGTTTAATTTTTTCAACCCCCGTGTGACCATTTCTTTTTTTGAAAACTTTTTGATTTTTTAAAAACGACATTTCCCCAAAGTGTCATTTCACCCCAATTCACAAATTCACATCAAATTAAATTTTTCATTAATAACACTTGGTCAAAAAATGGCCTTTCAAGAGCCCTAAAAATTGATTACTTTTGCATCAATAAAACCTTTAAACATGGTATTCGACTTATCGATGATTCAGTCTGTTTATGCGGCCATGCCGGAACGGATTGCTGCCGCCCGCAAAACCGTAGGCCGGCCATTAACCTTAACAGAAAAAATCCTTTTCTCGCACTTGCACCAAGACCAAGCCTTGTCGGCTTTCGAGCGCGGAAATTCGTACGTTGACTTTGCACCCGATCGCGTAGCCATGCAAGATGCCACCGCTCAAATGGCCTTGTTGCAATTCATGCAAGCAGGCCGTCCACAGGTGGCCGTTCCTTCTACCGTTCACTGCGATCACTTGATTACCGCCAAAGTAGGCTCAAACCAAGATTTGAACATCGCCGTAGAATCCAATAAAGAAGTGTACGATTTCCTTTCTTCCGTATCCAATAAATATGGCATTGGATTCTGGAAACCAGGAGCTGGAATCATTCACCAAGTGGTTTTAGAAAATTACGCTTTCCCCGGCGGAATGATGATCGGAACCGACTCCCACACCGTTAACGCGGGTGGATTGGGAATGATCGCCATCGGTGTGGGTGGAGCAGATGCCTGCGACGTCATGGCCGGACTTCCTTGGGAACTGAAATTCCCCAAGTTGATCGGCGTAAAATTGACCGGTAAGCTTTCCGGTTGGGCTTCTGCCAAAGATGTGATCTTAAAAGTAGCCGGTTTACTAACAGTTAAAGGTGGAACCGGATGCATCGTTGAATATTTCGGTGAAGGCGCAACATCCTTAAGTTGTACCGGAAAAGGAACCATCTGTAACATGGGTGCTGAAATTGGTGCTACCACGTCTACCTTTGGTTACGACGATTCCATGGAGCGTTACTTGCGTTCCACCGGTCGTGCAGACGTTGCCGATTTGGCCAACGGAATTCGTGAGCATTTGAATGCCGATGCTGAAGTGTACGCCAATCCCGAAAACTACTTCGATCAATTGATCGAAATTAACCTATCCGAGTTAGAGCCTCACTTGAACGGTCCGTTCACCCCAGATTTGGCGACGCCCATTTCGAAGATGAAGGAATTGGCAGAAACCAACGGTTGGCCAACAAAAGTAGAGGTAGGTTTGATCGGTTCTTGTACCAACTCTTCTTATGAAGACATTGCTCGTGCCGCATCTTTGGCGAAACAAGCTGCTGACAAAGGATTAAAACCGAAAGCGGAATTTACCATCACTCCCGGATCTGAATTGGTGCGTTACACCATCGAGCGCGACGGATTTTTGGATATTTTCGATAACATTGGCGCGAAGGTATTTGCCAACGCTTGCGGACCTTGCATCGGAATGTGGGATCGCATGGGCGCTGAAAAGCAAGAGAAAAATACTATCGTTCACTCGTTCAACCGAAATTTCGCGAAACGCGCCGACGGTAACCCCAACACCTTTGCTTTCGTAGCTTCACCCGAATTGGTAACGGCTTTGGCCATTGCAGGAAAATTGGATTTCAATCCATTGACCGACTCTTTGATGAACGAAAAAGGAGAAATGGTCATGTTGGATGCTCCATCTGGAGATGAACTTCCAACCCGCGGATTCGATGTTGAAGATGCGGGCTACCAAGCACCTGCTGCCGATGGCTCTTCGGTTGAAGTGAAGGTTTCTCCCACTTCCGACCGTTTGCAGTTGCTCGATCCATTTGCAGCTTGGGAAGGAAGCGATGTAAAAGGATTAAAACTTTTGATCAAAGTAAAAGGAAAGTGTACCACGGACCACATCTCTATGGCTGGTCCATGGTTGAAGTACCGCGGACACTTAGATAACATCTCCAACAACATGTTGATTGGTGCGGTGAATATTTTCAACGAAAAAACCGATAACGTTAAAAACCAATTGACCGGTGAATACGGACCCGTTCCTGCCACCCAACGCGCCTACAAGGCCGCTGGCCTAGGTTCTTTGGTGGTGGGCGACGAAAACTACGGTGAAGGATCTAGCCGCGAACACGCTGCCATGGAACCACGTCACCTCGGCGTTCGTGCTGTATTGGTAAAAAGCTTTGCTCGTATTCACGAAACCAACTTGAAAAAACAAGGCATGTTGGCCCTTACGTTTGCAGATAAGGCCGATTACGATAAAATCCAGGAAAACGACACCATCGATATCGTTGGATTAACCAGTTTTGCTCCTGGTAAAGCTTTGGAATTGCATTTGCACCATGCCGATGGAACGAAAGATGTGATCATCGCAAATCATAGCTACAACGACCAACAAATTGGTTGGTTCAAAGCCGGTGGTGCATTGAACATCATTCGCAGTCAGGTGAACTAAAATCATCTCATCTTCATAAAAAAAGGAGGCCGATTGGCCTCCTTTTTTTATGCGATTCCTTGGAGCATTTTCCAAAGGAGGTAAAGTGCGTGCATGGCACTTCGTTCAATGTTGAGTGCTCGAACGTTTCCGTAACTACCCCGATGGGTGACTACCCCGTTCGGACCAGCAACCGCCATCCAAACGGTACCAACGGGTTTATCGGGAGTACCACCGTCGGGGCCGGCAATGCCGCTGATGGCGATGGAATATCCCACACCCATTTCTTGCTGCGTACCGAGGGCCATTTCCTTCACCACTTCTTCACTAACTGCCCCGTATTGCATCAAGGTTTCGGTTTTCACACCGATGAACTTCGATTTTAGTTCGTAACTGTATACTACTACACTTCCTTCGTAATAGCGGGAACTTCCGGGAACTTCCACAAATAAGCTGCTGAGAAATCCTCCGGTGCAACTTTCTGCCAATCCTACGCGGGCATTTTCTGTCAGAAGTAAATCGCCGATGACCGAGGTAAGGGTTTGTTCTCCTTCACCAAAAACCACATCGGCCAATCGCTCGCGAATGGCATCGCCGTAGATTTTCAAATCTTTGGAAAAATCCAGATTTTTCGGGCCTTTGGCGGTTAATCGCAAACGAACCATTCCTGGGCGAGGCAAATACGCCAATTTAAGATGGTTTGGAAGAGATGCTTCGATATCTTCGATGCGTTGAGAAAGAAGACTTTCGGGAAGTCCAGCTGTTAACAAAGTGCGATGCACCACCTGATCGGTGCGGCCCAAGGAAACCAGTCGGGGAAGGGCTTCTTCCTCCATGATGCATTTCATTTCATAAGGAACGCCCGGCATGGAAATAAAAATGGTTTCATTCTGTTCGAACCACATGCCAGAAGCCGTACCCATGCGATTGGGAAGGACTTCGCAACATTCGGGCAAATCGGCCTGGCATTCGTTCAACGACGTCATTTCTCGGCCGCGATTCTTGAACCAAGCATCCAGCTTTTGCAAAATTTGATCGTTTCTAACCAGCTTGGTACCGAAATAATCGCACAATACTTTTTTGGTGATATCGTCTTTAGTGGGGCCCAAGCCACCGGTGATGAGCACCACTTCGGCACGTTTTTCGGCTTGGACAAGTGCTTCAAAAATGGCTGATTCTTGGTCGGAAACGGAAGAAATTTGCACCACATCGATGCCGGCTTCGTTGAGTTTCTGGCCCATCCAGGCCGAATTGGTATCTACAATTTGGCCAATGAGAATTTCATCGCCTATGGTTATGATTTCAGCCTTCATCTTATCGAATTAATAGCGTGTCTCGACGAACTTCGCAAACCCCAAACCAACCCAAACAATAATCCTCCTTATCTGCTACATTTCTCAAGTTTCCTCGAATAGGACCCGGAGGCACTTCAAAGGGAGAACCAGCACTTCCCAATTGGGCACCGACTTGATTCAAAAAATCAAATGCGCCTTTCGACAAGCTTCGGTGTTCAATGGTGACCTTCTCCCCTACCTTGAACCGCTTTCCAAAAGCAATGCTATCGACCGTAGCTCCGTTGATAAAACGATCTTCTATGACGGTAAAAAAGTTGAGTCCCTTCAACAAAGTATCATTGATGGCCAATCGGAACAAGGAATAATCTTGGGTTGCAGCATCATCCGTGTAACCGAACAAGGCGTAAGTGCCCGGTGGAATGAACGGGATTGGGCGATTATTTACCGTGTACTCGTGTTGAAAAAGGTAATTCAAGGGGGCTTTTGCCATCAATTTTTGGGGTTCCGAGCGGTATTCATTCGTGGTTGTTTTTATCGAAAGCGAATAGCTCCGACCGATGACGCCCAACGTTTTGATGGGATAAACTCCACTTCCAGAGGGCGTTTCCAACAAAATCTCGGAGTTTCCCAAATCATCAAAAACGGTAACCAAAAGTCCGGTTGCCGGTTTCACCGCCAAAGAATCGTAGAAATCCTGATTGTAAGTAAGTTTGATGTAATTGTCTTGGGGGTTATTTGAAACCTGACCTTCTACCACAATTTTAGGATCAAGTTCTTCCACCTGGAATTGAACCACATCTTGGCAGGAAACCAAAGCAGAAGCAAGGATGGAAAGGAATGCTAAAAATTTGAATTTCATGCCTTAAAAATTGAAATTGTAGGTGATGGAAGGAATGAAACTTCCGAAGATGCTCAAACGAACGGCCTCGGTTTTGCCAGTATCATCGTTCACACGGAAGAAAATGGAATACGCGTTTCGGCGGTTGTAGGCATTGTAAACGCTCAAATTCCAAGAGCTGAAGTATTTCTGATTTTCCTTGAGCGCTTTTGGGGTATAGGTAACGCTCAAATCAAAGCGGTGATAATCGGGAATGCGGCCGTTGTTGCGATAACCGTAAACCGGAATGCGCAAATCGTAGTAGGAGTACACTCCATTGGGAAGCGTGACCGGCCGTCCCGTGCTGTAATTGAATACGGCCGAAAAATCCCATTTTTTGCTAGGAGAATACGTTCCCACCAAAGCAATATTGTGAGGTTTATCGTAATTGGAAGAATACCACTTCCCAAAATTGATGCTTTCTACCTGACGTAGCGTTCTGGAATAGGTGTAACTCACCCAACCGGTGAAGGTTCCTTTGGTTTTTCTCAAATACAACTCCATTCCGTACGATTTTCCTTGTCCAGCCCTCAATTGCGTTTCTAAATATGCCTGACCGATGAGGCTGGCTCCATCCACAAAATCAATCAAGTTGGTGTACTTCTTGTAAAAACCTTCCACAGAAAACTCGTACAAATTGTTCTCGAAATTTTGGAAATAACCCAGTGCCAATTGATCGGCATTGGTGGGTTTGATGTAACGATCGGTGATGGTGTAAATGTCGGTAGGTACCGCAGCAGTGGTGTTTGAAACCAAGTGAATGTATTGCTTCATTCGGTTGTATCCCAATTTGATGGAAGAAACATCGGTAAGCAAATAAGTCGCCGAAAAACGAGGTTCGAGGCCGCCGTAATAGCTCACCAAATCGCCCTTGGGAATGGTATCTTGACGTATTCGGGTATCATCGGTGGGGAGATTTGGGTTGGAATACTGACCTTCAAATCGGCGGCCAACAGTGGCGAAACCAGAAGCGCGCAGTCCGTAATTGAGGGATAAACGGGAATTAACCTTTTGTTCGTTGTTGATGTAAACAGCATGTTCGTAACCGTATTTTCGTTGGAGGGCCTGGTCTGGACCAAATTTATTATCGGTCACCTTTCCCGGATCGAGGTTGTAATAGGTTCCTTGAACACCGAAAGAAAGGGTGTTTTTGTTATTCAAAGAAAGCGTATAGTCGTGTTTCAAATGGGTGTTATTGATGGCCGAAGTCCATTTGAAGAAATCGGTTCCCAACAAATAATCGTACTTGGAATAGATGAGGGAGGTGTTGCAGAACAAACGGGAATTGTACACGTGGTTCCAACGAAGGGTTGACGTGGTATTTCCCCAATTGAACTCCACGAAATCGGCCAATTTAAAGTTATCCTGTCCTTTGTACGCCGAGAAAAACAATCGATCTTTTTCAGATAAGATGATGTTCAATTTAGCATTGAGGTCGTAAAAGTTAAAAATCGTGCCTCTCAAGCCCGATTTGGCAGGTGCCAATGGGAAGAAAAGATCGGCATAAGAACGACGACCGGAAAGGAGGAAGGAAGCTTTGTCTTTAACGATGGGTCCTTCCAAGGTAAGTCGGCTGGTGATGGATCCAATTCCGCCGGAAGCGGCGAATTTCTTGTTGTTTCCATCTTTCTGCCGCACATCGAGAACGGAGGATAAACGTCCGCCGTAATTGGCAGGGATTCCGCCTTTCATCAATTTGGTTTCTTTTACGGCATCGGGGTTGAAGATGGAGAAAAATCCGAACAAGTGGGAGGACGAATAGATGGGTGCATCGTCGAGAAGGATTAGATTTTGGTCGATGTTCCCGCCGCGAACGTTAAATCCGGTGGCCCCTTCCCCAACAGTGGTTACCCCGGGCAGCAATTGAATGGTACGAACCACGTCAACTTCTCCAAGAAGAGCCGGAATTTTCTTCACGTCTTTCATATCGAGGCGTTGCACGCCCATTTCGGTGGATTGAACATTCCGTTTTTCGGCTTGGGCGGTAATGTCGGCACCTTTGAGTCCGAGTCCGCTAGGTTGGAGCTGAATGGTTTGTGTTCTGTTGGCCACAACCTGCAGCACCAACTTCTGGGTTTCGTAACCGATGTAAGAAACGGTGAGGTGGTGGGTTCCTGGGGAAACGGAGAGGGAATAAAATCCGAAAGTGTTGGAGGCGGTTCCGGTTTTTGCTTCATCGGAATAAACGGATGCGCCGATGAGGGCTTCTCCGTTCGAGGCATCTTTCAAATAACCAGAAATGCTAACCTTGGTTTGGGCGGAGAGAACGATGGGAAAAAGGAGTGCGAGGCACCAAAAAATGAACTTCATGGGGAGTAAACAAAAATGAAAACACAAAGTTCACGCTTTGCGTTGCACAAGCGAAGGATTTT
>JACCEC010535431.1_pt1 | contig 14694 bp, 28 predicted proteins | sample 7450121 | NCBI WGS metagenome assembly JACCEC01 (sample SAMN15323455, study PRJNA562643) | freshwater metagenome | isolation source: river surface water | place: USA:Blue River Watershed | collected 2017-08-18 | reverse complement strand
GTGTTTGCCAGCCCAGCTGCACAACGCGCTCTCCGTCCAGGCTGGGGGCGACCTTGCCAATTTTTCGGTCAGTTTCGTGCGCCCATTGGTCAATCAACAGTCGCTTCCAATCATCAGCTGACCAGGTAGAACCCGCGGCCCGCATCGCCAGGTAAATCTGATGAATGATGGCGTGAAACATGTCGTTTTGATCGGATGACCTGGTGGCGCGTTTGATTTCTAGGCGCATTTTGTGGCCCGCTGCCAGGTTGGCTTTGACATCCGGCCAAATGTTGTCCATCAGCACTTTGGCTTGTTGCGGGTTGTGCAATTCGTAAATCATTTCATCACCCCCAGCATTCGAAGCGCGGATTCCGGCCCATCCACAACGGCAAGCGGGCCACCGCGCCAGGCTCCGTGCCATTTCAGCTGTTCTTCGGTCAACTTCCTTTCCGAAGGCGGTTTGCGACCGTCCTTAACTTCCAGTAAAAGGGTTTTCCCTTGGTAACCCACCAGCAAATCAGGGACGCCCTTGCCAACTGCCGCCAAAGTCTGAACCGTAGCACCAGCTGCCCGAAGTGCATCAACCACTTGTTCTTGATTCGCGTCAACTTTTGCCGCCCTTCTCATTTTTTATCCTGTTCATGTCGTCCCGCAAGGTATGCGCTGCACCAGGGCCGCGGATTTTCTCGATCTTCTCGATGGTCTGCGCCCACCATAAGTTCGCCATGCGCGTCCCGTGTTCTTTCTGGTGAATCTTCCACCGGCGCAACCAATCCCTGGCTTCGCATTCCCGCCGCCAGGCTTCCGACCAAGTGAGTTTCTCGCCATCCAGCAAGGTCGCCTGTTGCGACAAGGGCGGCTGTGATTTCGTCATAGGCAAAGGTTTGTCCTTCCCGCACTTTGTTCAGCAGCTGGTGCGCGTCGTCGCGGGTCATATATTTTTTTCCCGCAACTTTGCTTCTAGTATTTCCGCGAATTCCATTTTTGTTTCTGCCGCCATCCATAAAACCTTGCGCTCTGCGCTTGTCAGCCCAGCCCATTCGCGCTGCGGTGGGGCGGTGTAGAGTGGGATGTATTGCCAGCCTTTTGCTAAGTCATCAGCGGTAATGCCTTCACCCCGTTCGGCATAAGCGTTTCGTCCTCCTGAGGGGCTAATTTCTAGCCACGCCACCGGCTCCGGTTCAGGCTGCGCAAGTCGGGCGCGGAGCATATCGCTTGCTTCTCGGCGCGGCGTACCGACACTGTTTTTTTCAATAACATCCAGCACCTGCTGCGCTTCCTCGCGGGTTAGTGTGATAGTCATAGTTTCCCCCTGAGCATAAAGGCCAAGATAAGAACAACAATGATGAAGAAGGCAATCTCTGCTAACGGTTTCATCAACCAAAATATAAATGCATCAATCATTGTTGTTCTCCTGTAGCTTTGGCGATGGCGGCGCGGGCTTTAGCAATCCACACAATTCCGTCATAAGTTCCGGACGGCGGCAGAATTAACTCTAACGCCTCCACCAACTCAGCATTCACCTCATGCAAGCGGCGTAGTTCGGCGGCGGCTTTCTTTCGGACGGCGGCCGCATGGCTTACGCTGATCTCCATGTGTTCAGCCAGCCGCAGGGCTTCAGGTTGTTTAGTCATTTTGGCATCCTCATTTTTTCGGTCAATTCCCGCAGCTTTGCCATCGCCTCGTCCCTGGCTTTCCTTGCGACAATTTGTTCATGAATCGTCGGCTGGCGGGTGATGATTGAATGCGGCTTGTCAGGAATCCGCGGGCCGTCGTTCAGCAATTTGGCAAAAGCCAAAGCTGATGGCGGCCGGTCTGGATTCATATGTTTCAGCGCGTAATCCATTTTTGGCCGGTAGGTCAGAGCGCGTCCGCATTCTTCCTTCCAGACCTGGCGAATCAAGGCGGGGTCTACGTCACGCCAGTGGTTGGCAAAGGTCGCGCCGTATATCGCGTTCATTTTCGAAAAAATGTAGTCAAACCCGCTGTCGGCATCACAAAAGTCGTTTTGGTTCCACATGGGGCACCTCCGTTGGTTGGTCTTGCTTCTCCCAAAACGGTTTAGCAGCTGGCTTGGGCACCGCCAGGCCGCGGGTAAGTGCCGCCATTGCGGTTTGGCGGGCCTCTGATGCCGTTTTTTGCGGCGCCTGTTGCCTACGCACCCAATTGCGCCAGGTGGCCGTCCAATCGGTCTTTACGCCCTTTTGACCAGGCTGGGCTATCCAGTAGTCACGGAATCCCTCAAAAACGTCCCTGGGGTTCAATTCGGGCCTCTGCTGACGACAAAAATCAATCCATTCATCCGACAACGCAAAGTCAGGGGCCAAGCGCGTCCCGCGCTGGCTTTCTTTCTTTGGTTTATGGTTATTGGTTATTGGTTCTTGGTTATTGTTTGGTTGAACGTCCGTTGAACGGACGCTCGACCGACGTTGCGCGGATGCCTTGCCAGCCCTGGTCGCTTGCTCGACCTTGGAGTGGTAGTGGCTGATTTCTTTGTCGGCTCGCGAATTGACGTACCCACCCTCGACATGTTCGAAAAATTCAACCAGCACCGTTTCCACCTGTTCCTGGTATTCAGACATACCAATCAGACGCGCAACGGTTGCTGAACAGTCGCTCAACGGACGTTCGTGCAGGTAATAAAGGTCTAACAGCCTTCGATATGCCAAATCTTCCATGAGCGAAAGATGGCGCGTGTGACTTGCATAGTCACCGATGTTGAATTGGTAGTAGTGCAACCCGACCCCTGTTCTCCCACCCAAAAAGGAAATCACGGCAGGCGGGGTGGGGTCGCTTTTCGGACGGGTAATTAGGCCGTCCTAGCCGGATTCCAAACAATTCTAGCCCTTAAACCATTTCGGACGCAATGCCCGCAGCTGCCAAACCCGAGCCGGTGGCACCTGGTCGCCCCACTGACTCACCGCCGCACGGGTGATGCCCAACAGTTCGGCCAGCGCCTTGGCTGAACCGGCTTTTTCGATTGCATGTGCTTTGTCCATCCTCACATGTTAAGCCACCTTGCTTGTTGTGTCAACACCACCAATTCCCGACAAAGTTAAGGGGGCTTTACAAATAGTTGTTGCAATGCTTGTTTAGTTGGCTTAACATTCAGTCATGCCCTAGCGAATTGCACGGGGTCTTTTAAAAGGAAATCAAAATGCAAGTCTTAAATTTTCCCGCCGACAACTTTGACCAGGACGCCACTTTTAGTTTTGCTTTCAAAGGCTTCAAAGGCCGTGATTGCACCCGCACTGGTTATCTGTTTTTTGCAGACAATGAGAACAAAATTTATGTCATGCAAAAAAGCGCATGCCTGAAGGCTCAATATAGCGAAGCAGACATTGCGGAACTTGACCGCTTGAACAACATGACACCAATTGCCACTGGTGATGTTGTTGAAGTTGATGGCAAACAGTACACAGTCAAAATCAATGGTGACTATTCGGACGCTGGATTTTTAATCCCAATGTAAAACTGTTGACAGCCCGTGTTAAGCGGGCTTACAATCAAACCATGCCCTAGCGGGTCTTTTAAAAAGGAAATCAAAATGTCAAACGTTCAATATCTCAGCTGTGCCGAAACCGCAAAATTGGTTCGCGCCGCCCTCAAAGAAGCATTCCCAGGCGTCAAGTTCAGTGTCAAGTCCAGCACCTACGCTGGCGGCGCCAGCATCAACGTTTCTTACACTGACGGCCCCAGCGCCAGCCAGGTCGAAGGCATCACCAGCGCGTTTCAGGGTTCTTACTTTGACGGCATGACCGACTACAAGGGCAGCAACTACAACAGCCTGGACGGTCAGCAAGTTTCGTTCGGCGCTGACTTCATTTTTGTGAATCGCCGGTTCACCGCACCGTTGCTGACCAGCGTGGTCGTTGATGTGTGCAACAGATACGGCTTTGACAATGAAGTGCTGATAGATGCCGGTGGTCAATATTTCGGCGCTTACATCAAAGAAATTGGCCCCAACGCTGACAGCCTGGCCCGCGGTTTTGACACCAGGGACATCGACAGAATCATCCGGCAAGCGGCCAGCGAATACAGCATGGACGATGCCGCACAAAGCGCCACGCTGGCCCGTGTGGCCTTCCTGGGTGACGATGGTTACGGTTACGGCGCCGTTGGCCGGTTGACAGCATAAAGGGGAACACCATGAACCGCGAACCGACTGATTTTGAAATCTTCATCATGGCGCTGATCGCGGCGCCGGTTCTGTACGTTTTGCTGTGGCTTGCAATGGCCCTGTTTTAAGGGGAACAAAATGGAAACCAAAATTGTAAAAGTTCATCGCGGTGGCGTGACGTATTACGCCGCCACAGTGGGCGGTGTTTACGTTGAACGCCGCACCCTGGAAGAACTGCGAACCGCACTGGCCGTGCGCGGCAACCTGGGAAAAATTTTTGCGAAATGTGTTGACAGACGAAGTTAAGCCCGCTTATACTTAACGCATGCCCTAACGGGTCTATTACGAAAGGAAATTGAAATGAATGCAAACATCACCAGCCGCGACAGCCAAGTCTATGGCTGCAACTTCCAGGAATTTCTGGCCGACGTTGCCAATTCCATCACCTACAAGTTCAGCGGCGCCAATATGGTTGTTGCGGGCCTCATGTCAGACGCCCAGGAACAAATGGCATTCGGCGACACCGAAGGCGCCCGCAAAACTCTGAATCTAGCAAAAGGCGTGTTGTTCGCGATCATGAATGGCGAACTGAACGCTGGCGCCAATGTCTAACTGGCCCTTCCCCCCGCCCGGGGGGCCTATCCCCCTCACGCCCGCGGAAGAACGCGAATATCAACGCCAGCAGCGCAACAAATTGCCACCAGCCCCGTTTTGAAAGGAACGCACCATGACAAAACTTCCCTATGACATCGACGGCCCGTATACCAGACCACCCAGGCTGACGCTTTTTCAAAAACTGTGGCTGGCATTGGTCGCCGCCGCATTTGTCGCCATCTGCGTAATGGCAATTTTCAACTGACAGGAAACAAAAATGGAAACTATGACTTTCAGCAAAATCGCATCAGCTTTGGTCAAAGCGCAAAAGGCTTTTGGCCCCGCCCTCAAGACATCCAGCAACCCGCATTTCCGTTCGCGTTATGCCGACCTTTCGGCATGCGTCGAAGCGGTGATTGACGCACTCAACGACAACGGCATCGCCATGATGCAGCGCGTCACGCCCTCGGACAATGGCGTGATTGTCGAAACGATGCTGATTCACGAATCAGGCGAAACCATCAGCAACGGCCAGCTGCATGTTCCGGCCAGCAAACATGACGCCCAGGGTTATGGCTCGGCGCTGACTTATGCCCGCCGTTACAGCCTCATGGCCGCTTGCGGCATAGCCCCGGAAGACGATGACGGCAATGCAGCCAGCAAGCGCCCAGCAGCGCCCGCAGTGCCCACGCCAGACATCACCGATTTCCTGTCGGCCATCGAAGCCAGCGCCAACAGCGACGAACTGGCCCAGGTCTACAAGGAAGCATTTGCGGCATGCCAGGGCAACCAGGCACTGCAAGCGAAAGTAATGGCGGCAAAGAAAGCCCGCGTTGACCGCGCCAAAAAGGAAAAAGCAAATGAAGCCGCTTAACGTAATTTGGTTTTCCAATGCCCAGGGCCTGGTAGGCATTGTCCGCGCCCAGACGGATGAAGGGGTGCAATCGTTCATCAGCGCGGCCATCGGCCACAACGAATTGCACGACATCGAATTCATTATGGATTGGGGCGCACGATTCCCCGACGCTGCTGCCGATGCGTTATTTGGCCCCGTTTCAACTCCCAACCACTAAAGGAAAAACATGTCCGAAGAAATTGAACAACGAACCGACGAATGGTTCGCCGCCCGCCTGGGTAAAGTCACCGCATCCAAAGTGTCGGATGTGATGGCCCGAACAAAGACGGGTTACAGCGCCAGCCGCGAAAACTACATGGCCCAGCTGGTGGTCGAACAAATCACCGGCACCCGCCAGGAATCGTTCACTAACAGCGCCATGCAATGGGGAACCGACCAGGAACCATTTGCCCGCGGGGCATACGAAGCGGCCACCGGGAACATGGTCGAAGAAATCGGTTTTGTGAATCACCCGACCATCGAAATGGCTGGCGCCTCACCCGATGGCCTGATCGGCGACGATGGTTGCGTGGAAATCAAATGCCCCAACACGGCCACCATGATTGAAACGCTGCTGACCGGCGCGATTCCGCAAAAGTATTTCGCTCAAATGCAATTTCAAATGGCTTGCACTGGCCGCGCCTGGTGCGATTACGTTGTGTTCGACCCGCGCATGCCCGCCAAGGCCCAACTGTTCATCAAACGTGTGCCGCGTGATGATGCGTTCATCGCCGACATGGAAGCGGAAATTAAAAAATTTCTAGCCGAAACCGCGGTCAAGGTCGATCAACTGAAAAAAATCATTGGGGAATAAATCATGGCAAAACTAATCAACGAAATCACCGTCATCACCGGCACCTACACAAACAGCCAGGGACAGCAAAAAAACCGTTATCAGCGCATCGGGTCAATCATCGACACGAAGAACGGCCCCATGCTCAAAATCGACGTTATCCCACTCAAGGAAGGCGGCTGGGATGGCTGGGCCTACATCAACGAACCACGCGAACGTGAAGACCAGCCCCAGCGCCAGCAGTCGCGCCAAGCCCCGCAGGACAGCGGTTTTGACGACATGAACGACGATTTGCCAAACTTCTAAGGGGAACATCATGGGTCACATCATTGGCTGGCTTTGCTTCTTTGCCTGGTTGACCCACATCTTCACTTGCTTCGCAAATGGACTGTGGGGGTTCCTACTAGCTGGCGCAATTTTCTTTCCAATCGGAATCCTGCACGGGTTCTATGTTTGGTTCAGTTAAGGGGGGTGCCATGCAGCTGGATTTTTTCGGCGACGAAGGAAAATATCTTGAACAATTGAAAAAGAACTGGCGCGACACTATCGAAAACGATGGCGGGCATTGCCCGTGCTGCGGCAAGTGGGGGAAAATCTCCCCCTTCCCCATGACAGAAATCATGGCCTTGGGGCTGCTGTGGCTGTCCAGGGCAGCAGCTGATGCTGACGGATGGGTGGATGTGCCAAACAGCGCCCCGCGCTGGATGCTGCGCGGCAAAACCTATACAACCATGCACCGATGGGGCTTGATTGAAAAGGCCGACCGGCACGAAGACCAGACCAAAAAATCAGACGGGCTTTGGCGCGTGACCGCAAAGGGATTGCATTTTCTGTGCGGCACCACCAGCATCCCCAAAAAGGTTTTCATTTACAACAACACCATCGAAGGCTGGTCTGACGAAACGGTTTATTTCCGCGATTGCTTCGGAAAGCATTTTGACTATGAAGCGGTGATGGCCGAAAATTTTAATATCAATGCAATTCGGGTGGGCGAATGAAAACAGCGGAAGACGAAGCATTCGACGACATAGAACGCGCAGCGGCCAGGCAGCGTCAGGCTGAATGGGTTTGCCCGTTCTGTTATGCGTCCAAATGCCCGACACCAGGCCCGTGCAAAGAACTGGCGTTGCGAAACCATGTCTTAGATGAAGTCGCCGCCAGATTCGACGAAATGCGCGGTGACACCGCGGCCAGCTTCGCCGCGTATGTCAGGGGGATGAAAAAATGACCGTGGTGATTGATGTCGGCCAGCTGCTGATTTCGATTGGCCTGGTGGTGCTGGTCTTTGCCCTTGTGGGGCTGTTTTTCTTCGATTAAACGTTGCGCTCGAAATGCGGACAATCGACCAGGCTTTTGAAATTGCCGCCCCAGCGATTCTTTGGGTGTAGGCTTTCCCAATATGCGCCCAAGGGCGCCAGGATAGCCTTATCCCAAATAATGGCGCCATCTTTGAAAAAATTCAGGTCAACAGCGCACCGCTTTAGGTGAATGCTGTTCATGGTCTTAGAACGGCCCGTCTTGAAATAAATGGCCTGTTGCTCCGGCGTGCGGGCCAGTTCGCCACCGGTCACCATAAACCCTTGCTCTGTTGCGTATTGAATCAGCTTGCATGCGTCCAGCAGGAAGGCGGCTTGCTCTTGCGCCAGGCTCATTTGTCTTTCCCCTTCCGCATTTCCATGACTTTTTCAACTGTGCGACCGCCAAAGTAAGCGGTCATAACCAGCATGCCCCACTGGCCTAGTAGCTGGACGTAGGATTCGCTGATTTTGTATCCGTACCCGTCCAGCAGGGCAAAAATCAAATAGGCGGTCAACAGATAAACCAGCGTCCCAGGGCGAACGTTTTTTGACAGCCACGAATCGGAAGCCATGTCGGCTTTCCAGCGGTCGGTAACGTTGTTTTCCTGATTGGCTTGCGCGGCCAGCAGCGATTCCAGTTCTGCCTGTTCCAGCTTCGCTTTTTCAATGCCAAGTTCAATCAGGCGTTCTTCGTGATCGAACTGCAATTGCCGCAGCTTGGAAACTTCTTCGGGGCTGGGGTTGTCTGAAATCTTGACGCCCAACTTTTCTTCGACCACCTGTTTGCCTTTGGCTTGAATGGCACTAGCCAACAGCCCCAGGCCGTTTTCAGCCAAAGTTCCCAACAGTGCGCCGACAATTGGAATCATTATTCGCCCCTTTTGGTTGTGAAGGATTCGTCGCCTTTTTTGACAATCACGCGGTCGCCTTCAACTGATACGCTTATCGGGTCGCGGTCAGCCATTCTGTCCAGGCGATCAATCAACTGTTTCATAACTTCAAATTCGGGTTTTTCTTGCTTCGGCGTTGCGCCAGCAATTCCGTTCAGCATAGAAATCAGCGCAACAAGCGCAGAACCCAACAGGCCCATAACCGCAGCAATCTTTCCTTCCTCCAGGAACACGGAAGCCCCAACGCCAATGACCACGATCAAAGTGATGTAAAACAACCCCTGGCGCCCGATAGCTTTGCCAGCTACTTCCTTTGCGGTGCTTTGTGCTTCGATTCGCTGAATCTCAATTTGGGCCATCATTGCGGCCTTTTGATGGTCTTCCATTGCGTCCCTTTATTTATGGAAACTGCTGGAAAAGAATCCGACAGCTGACGAAATCGCAGACACCAAAGCCATGCCAGCCCAAAATCCACCGCGGCCCTGGTTGGCAAGCGCCACCAGCTTTTCGATGTGATTTTCCATTTTGTCGATTTTGGCCTCCATCTGGTCAAAGCGCCTTTCGTAATCCTGCACCTTTTGCCAAAGGACGCCGTACTTCACCGGGTCGATCTCGGACATGTCACATCAAGCCTTCATGACGTAAGCCAGCGCGTAGTACGGCGGCAGGTTGGCATTGGTTCCCGACGTACCGGCAGACGCAACGGTCGTGCCAACGGAAACGCCGGTGGTGTTGGTTGACACCGAAACAGCGGGACTTCCAGCGGCCAAAAATCCGTTGCCACCAGGTGCAACGCCAGCCGTCCCGTAATTGTAAAAACCCGTCACAACATGGTTGTGTCCAGGGTCGGTCACGCTTGATGTAGCAGTGTGCGTGTGCGAAACAACAATTGCGTCTTTTGAACCGCCTGTCTGCGAAACCGAATAAGACGAACCAGCGCCAACAATAAAACGGTCGCGCAGGTCTGGGGTTCCGTTGGTGCCGTCGCATAGATACCAGCCACTTGGAACGCTGCCAATCGACCCATACCAAAGCGAAATCATGCCGGTGGGAATGGTGGTGCCGACCGCGGTCTGAACGCCGACAATGCCATAAATGTTGTCGTAAGTGCCAATGGTCACGCCATTGGAATCCTTCAGGACAAATTTGTAGAAATAACCGTAGGTCAACCAAATTTCGGTTGCGCTTCGACCGCTGGCATCCAGCACGATGGGGTTTGCATTTGCAATCGTGCCGTTGATGTCGGTGTAAGTGGTAAGCGGGGTGCTGGAACCCGCTTGGTAGGCATACAGCAGACCCCCGTTCAGCGGGACACCGTTGTTGTCAAAGAATTGCTGTCCGTTGCCAATTGGCGAAAGGTTGACGCTCATTTGGTTTTCCTCATTTCAATTTATGGTTGGCCTTTTTTGCTGATGTCTTCCAGGGTCGAACCAGCACCAGGCTCCAACGCTTTTTTGACTTCGGCGCGTTCGCGGGCGCCCTGGATAACGCGGCGTCCTTCGCTGCCCAGCGGGTAACCAATGGTTTTCAAACCAATCACGTTGCCAGCGGCTTCCAGCCCGCCAGCGGCCTTGTTTGCAAGATAGCCGACCAGCGTGTTGCTGTTGTTCACGAATGCGCCACGGGGCTGGAATTGCGTGTAATTTGCCACGTTGCCCAGGGTCTTCAGCTGCAACGCGGTTTCCGGGTCAAAAATCGCCCCGAAATTGTTCACATCATCTAGGCGCTTCAGGGCCTTGTTGTAACTGGCTTGGCTGAAATTTCCCTTGCCGTCCACAATTCCCGCCCGGTCGGACAGCCAATTGATGGTTCCAGCCTTGATGTGCTGGTGCGCTGGGCTGTCGCGGCCCAGGGTGTCAATCATCGTGTTGATGTTTTTGTTGTGCCCACCGATGACGTATTTGTCGAAAAACTTGTCCGCTGGCACGGTGTCATCAACCGCCGCACGATAGGCCGGGTCTTTTTTCAGGGCCTCAAACCGTTGTCGCGCCAACGTCCTGGCTTTGTCGGCAAGCGGCTTCAGCGCAGCAGCTTCGCCCTGGATGGGCAGCTGCTCCATCGCATCGCGCACAATGCTGGCCGCGGTGGCCGCATTGCCGTCGCCGGTGCGTTCTGCCTTGCGGATTTCTGCCGCCAGGTTGGTTCGCATGGCTTCGAATTGCTCGAAAGTCATTGGCTCACCGGCCTTGAACCGTTCCAGCTGCGACCGAATGCTGGGCGACAGAAACTCGGTTTTCAGCTTTTTCGCCAGCATTGCATCGGCGGTTCTGGCAATTGCTGCGCCATCGACCGGGAAGGCCCCGCCGTTTGCATCTTCCAGCGCCTTGTATGCCGCGCTGATTGCCCCGCTGCGCTCACTGTCGATTGCCCGGTAGGCATCAATGATGGCTTGGCTGGAATCAATCGTTTTGGGCGCGTAAACATCCGGCGCAGCGCGTTCACGAATGGCCGGTACGTTATCCACCAGCGCTTGGTTTTGCTGCTGGAATCGGTAAGCAAATTCCGGGTTTTTCCCACGCAAATTTTGTTCGTTGGAAATCTTCACCAGGTCACCGGTGGCCTGGCCTTCGGTCAATCGAACCGGAACCGGCAACGAATCGCCTTCTAGGTGGCGCAAAACCACCGGCGTGTTGACCTTATCCAGCGGCATGTTCGAATACAGCTGCTGAAATTCCGGCGTGGCGCCGGTCAGGGCCTGACGAATGATCGTTGCATCGGGCGTGGCCGCAGCACCAACACTGCCGCCCACGCCGCGGGTTGGCGCAACGGGCGCCACCGGGGTCGTGCCAGGCGCTGCCGCATACGGCGCGACTTGCGGCTGACCCAGGGTTTGCGCGGGGGCTTTGGCGGGCATTTCGGTCGTGCCAGGCGCAACGGTTTCGACGACATTCCCGACCACTCGCTGAACAGGCGCGGGGGTGACTTTTTGAACGCCTTGTTTTAAGGCTTCACCGGCCATGCCGATTTCTTCGCCGACCACTCGACTGACAGTTTGTCCGGCCTTGGTGTTCTTCAAGCCAGGAACAGCGAACATCGCGCTGTTGACATAGCTTTCAATGTCAGGCTTTGGTAGGCCAGTTTTTTCAGCCAGCCAATCGACGCCTTTCCCAATGTTTTCGCCGATGAAATTGGTCAGGCGTTGGCTTGCCTCGTTTTTGTATGCCGGTTCTTCAGCCACGCCAGTGGCTTGTCCAATGATGTTTTTGGGGCTGGTGGTTTCCTGCTTGGCCTTTGCCGCCGCTTCTTCGGGCGACATTTGCAAACCGTAATAAGCGCGGGCAAGGGGGTACGCCAAATAATCCAGCGTCCCGGTCACGGCATTGACCGCAGTATCAGCCAAACCAGCCGCGCCTGAACCAACGTCCGTCAAGAATTTCCCGGTTTTGCCTTTGACTTTGGGCGGCACAGCAGTCACGGCATCCTTGACCGCCGCGTCGATTGCCTCGGGCTTGAACAAATTTTCGTTCATCCCCATGACGTTGGTTGCCTGGCTTGCGGGCGCCGCAGATTGCGGCATCAGCACGGCATGCACCGGGTCTTTTTTGCCAAGCGGGCGATGAATGCCAAACTTATTCAGAAACGATTCGGGCACATCAGTGCTGATGTCCACGGCATCGGTGTGAAACGTTTGGCGGTCGGGGTAATCCGCGGGATTGATCGGCGTGTAAACACCAGGCTTGCCGCGCTTGGCTTGCTCAAACAATGCCTGTTGCTCGGCGCGGGTGCGAACGCCGCTGGTCACCGGCATGTCCCGGCCATACAGGCGTTTGTATTCTGCGCGGGCTTCTTCCAGGCGCTGCATCAAACCAGCATCAAGCCCCGAAAAATTGGGGCCAGCCTGGGGCTGCGGGGCGGGCGCTTTCGGGGCCGGTTTTGTCCCCAACGCGCTTCCGACCATTTCGTCAATTTTGCTTGGGTCTAGCAGTTCGGCCATTATTGCCCCTTAATCAGCGCGTTCATCTTGCCGATTTTGTCAACCAGGGCCTTGTAACCTGCGGAATTTTGCCCGCCAGCTTGGCGCACAACTTCGGCGATTGCTTCTTTGTCGTTGTTCTTCAGCGCATCATACAAACGAATAGCGTTGATGTCAGTCGTCGCGGCCCATTGGTTCTGAAATTCGCGGGCAGAAAACGGATTGTTCGTGCGCTTGAATGCGTTTTCGACACCCATGTTGAACAACTCGGTTGCCGTTGACAGCGCACGGTTGACCCGCGCCGTCTGTTTGATCGCGGGCGCCGTCCATTCGGTGGTTCCACTCATTTCACCGGCCAAGCGGTTGGCGGCATCGGTGCCGCTTAGACCCGCAGTTTTTGACAGCGAAGCGGTTTGCAGCGCCATGTAATGGCCCAGCTGATTCAGGTTGGTGGCTTGGTCGGATGTCCACGGCAGCGCCGCGTAACCGCCACTGAGCGAAGACAGCAAACCAACGCCTTTACCCGTGGTCACATCGTCGGCCAGCTTGATGATCTGGTTGCTGTTGAATTGCTGCATCGGCACTTCCGCAGCGCCGCGGTTTGCAATCAAGCGGATTTCCTGCGCGGCCTTCAGCGTGTCGGCGGTTTCTCCCGGCGGCATGCGAACTGGCGCATTCGAAGGCGGGGTGACAACAGGCACAGTCGTCGGACGGCCAGGCGCAGCCTGTCCAGGCGCGGGCTGTCCAGGCGCGGGCTGACCTGGTGCGGGTTGGCCCGGGGCTGGCTGACCTGGTGCGGATTGACCAGGAAGCCACGATTGCGGAACGCCAGCCGGAACAGTGACGGTGCCCAGCACATTTCCGGCGGCATCTTTCACCTGATAAATCGGGTTGTTGTTCATGTCGCGTTCGCCGGTGGGTTCCATGCGCTGGCCTGGGCCAATCTGCACTTGCGCCAATGGGGTGCCGCCAACGGTGATCGAAGGCTTGGAACCGCCAATCGAAGGCTGGGTCGTGGTCGGCAAAATTTGCGCGCCCGTGTTCAGCGTTCCGGCTTGCGGCGTGAATGCCTCGCGCTGCTGGGTCGGCGCCAACAATGCTTCGCTGGCGCGAATAGCGCCTTGGGCGACATGTTCACCAGGCGGCAGCGCACTGATGATGTCCCGCTGCGCTTTAATCAATCGCAGCAAGTTCGGATTGTTTTCGTGCTGCTTTGCAAGGTAATCCAGTTCGCCCAAATACACTTTGGGGTCGGTCACGCCAGAACGGCCCAAAACACCCAGCGGCCCAGAAATCACCGATTTGTCGCCCTGCGACAGCCTAGTGCTGGAATCCATGAATTCGTTTTGCGCTTTGCCCAGCGTGGAAAACTTGCTGATGTATTCGCTGCCGGTGTACGGCGCCAGCTTCGGGATGACCTCGTTCAGCTTGGCCGGGTCAAACATGCCATTGGTCATAATGGCGCCTGGATTCGTTGCCATCAGGTTTTGAACGGCCAAACGCTCTTTGTCGGCTTGCTCGGCTTGGCCCAGCGTAATTGCTCCGCGTTTGGTTTCTTGTTGACCTTGCGTGACAACGTTCTGCTGTTGCATCAACAGCATTGGGTTCATTTCCTCGGCCTGGCGATATGCCTGGGCGCCGCGGGCGATGTTCAGCATATCGGCCAGCGAAGTGACTTGCGGCGGCTTGACCGATGCTGCGACGGGTGTAACGCTTAAATCTGCCATGTTCTCACCTTAACCAATGCTTGCCGTATACGGGACTTCAATTGCAGGGTATCGCGTCGGCGTCACGGATGTCAGCGGCACAGTCGGCGTTTGCGGCGCTGGTTTCAGCATCTGCGACAACATGTAAGTGTTGCCCAGGCCCTGCAACGCGCCGCCCATTGCATTGGCCGCGCCAACAGTTCCCGCGGCTTGCGCGGTTCCTGCGCCAATCATTGCTTGGCCGATGTTGCCAGCTGCGGCGGTTCCGGCTTGCGTCGTCTGACCCAGCGAAGTTTGACCCAATCCAGCAATCGAAGCCAGAGTGTTGTAAATGTTGCCGCGCTGGGTTTGGTAGCGGTTGAATGCGTTGTTGTATTCGGTGCTGGCAAGCCCTTGCGTGTAATCTTGAATGCCGGTCAAGGCATTGCCACCAACCAATCCCCCGGCGCGGTTTAACGCGTTTTCCGTCGCCAGCTTGCCTTGCTTCAAACGCCAGGCATAGC
>JACCEC012029986.1_pt1 | contig 14700 bp, 9 predicted proteins | sample 7450121 | NCBI WGS metagenome assembly JACCEC01 (sample SAMN15323455, study PRJNA562643) | freshwater metagenome | isolation source: river surface water | place: USA:Blue River Watershed | collected 2017-08-18 | reverse complement strand
GTGCACGTTGACGAGGCCGCCGCCGTTCATGACGAACTCGGTGAAGGAGTCCTTCATCGCGGTGCCCCATTCCGGGCCGTTGTAGTTGTTCACGATGACCTGGTAGTCGGCGAACTTCGGCGCCCACTGTTCCCATTCGGCGGCGTGGGCCTTGACGAAGGCGGCTTCCTCGGCGTTCCACTCCTTCATCGCGGCGTCGAAGGCCTTCTTCGCGGCGGCGTCACCGGCCTTCGGGCGGCCGGGCTTGGGCTTGGCGAAACCGGCGGGCGCCGTGGCGACCGTCACGGAGAAGCGACCGGTGGCCTCGAGGGTGGCCTTGCAGGCTTCGGTCGTGCGGACCCAGTCGTGGTTGTTGCGACCGTCGAGGATGAGGACGCGGATCTTGTCGGCGGCCTCGAGGGGCAGGGCCAGGAGGGCGAGCAGGCTGAAGAGCCCGAGCTTGAGCAGGGTTTTCATGGGGAGGCCTCCATTGGAGGGTTTTCCCTCGGGCGGGCGAGTGTTTTCATCCTCGGTCCAGCGACCGATAGTGGATGGCCTCCAGGAGATGGGCCGTGGCGATGCGGTCCGCCTCGGCGAGGTCGGCGATGGTCCGGGCCACGCGCAGGATGCGATCGTAGGCCCGGGCGGAAAGGCCGAGTTTCTCCATCGCCTGCTGCAGCAGGTCGCCCTGCGCGCGCTCGAGGGCGCAATGTTCGCGGAGCTCCCGGCCGCCGAGCACGGCGTTGCAACCGCCGGTCCGCCCGCCGAAGCGTCTTCGCTGCCGGGCCCGGGCGGCTTCGACTCGGGCGCGCATCGTCGCCGAGGGTTCGCCGGGCGCGGCTTCGCGGAGCTCTTCGAGCGAGAGGGCCGGCGCCTCGACTTGGATGTCGATGCGGTCGAGCAACGGGCCGGAGATCTTGCCGCGGTATTTCCGCACCTGCATCGGCGAGCAGGCGCACTCGCGCCGGCGGTCGCCGAGGTGGCCGCAGGGGCAGGGATTCATGGCCGCCACGAGCATCAGCCGCGAGGGCAGGGTGACCTTGGCCGCGGCACGCGAGACGGTGACGTGGCCGTCTTCGAGCGGCTGCCGGAGCACCTCGAGCGCCGAGCGGCGGAATTCGGGGAGCTCGTCGAGGAAGAGCACGCCCAGATGCGCGAGCGAGACTTCCCCGGGCCCGGGAATGCTGCCTCCGCCGATCAGTCCGATGTCGCTGATGGTATGGTGCGGCGAACGGAAAGGCCGCTGCCAGCCGCGTCGGCCGTCGGTCAGCCCCGTGCCGGCGGCGGAATGCACGCCGAGGATCTCGAGGAACTCCTCCGCATCCGGCCGAGGCAGGATGGTCGGGATGCGTTTCGCGATGAGCGATTTTCCCGACCCGGGCGGACCGATCATCAGCAGATTGTGCCCGCCGGCCGCCGCGACTTCGACGGCCCGGCGGATCGCCAGCTGCCCTTTGACTTCCGCGAAGTCCGGCTGGGCCTCGCCGGAGGCGCACTCGGCGGGCGGAGGCGCAAGCGGGGTCACCTTTTTCTCGCCCGTCAGGAAACGCAAGGCCCCGTCGAGCGTGTCGGCCGGGATCGCCTCGACTCCGGCCACCAGCGCGGCCTCTTCTGCCGATGCCCTCGGAAGTATCACGCCGCGCAGGCCGGACTTACGTGCGAGAATCGCCATCGCGACGCCTCCGCGCACCGGCCGCGTCGCTCCGCTCAGACCCAATTCGCCGGCGATGAGGTAGTGCCGCAGGAAGGCGCGGTCGAGCTGGCCGGTCGAAGCCGCGATGCCGAGCGCGATGGGCAGGTCGTAGATGGCGCCTTCTTTCCTCAGGTCGCCCGGGGCGAGGTTGATGGTGGTCCGCGTCTCCGGCAGCCGGAGCCCGCTGTTCTGCAGGGCGGACTGCACGCGTTCTTCCGATTCCTTGACCGCGGCGTCAGGCAGGCCGACGAGCCAGAGGCCGAGTTCGCCCTTTTCGCCGGTGTTCACCTCGATCTCGACCGGCACGGCCTCGACGCCGACCAACGCGGCGGAACGGATGACGGAAAGCATGCCGAAGGGCAGGGGGTCGTCGCCCGGGGCACAATCCCCGACGCCTAGGGCTCAAAGCCTAGCAAAACCGCCCATTCTCCGGCGGATTGCCTTGGCAACCCGGCCTTCGTTTCGCTGTCTGAAAGGCTGCCCCGCATGACTTTCCGCCTCGCCATCCTCGGTGTCCTCCTGCTGCCCCTCGTTTCCGCCGGGGCGTTGGCTCCGTTCCTGGAGAAACACTGCGTCGAATGTCACGACGCCGACACGAAGAAAGGCGGTCTGGACATGACCGCCCTGAAGCCGGACCTGCGGGATCCGAAGTCTTTCGCTGTCTGGGTCAAGATCCACGACCGGACCGCCAACGGCGAGATGCCACCCAAGAAGAAGGCCCGCCCCGCCGCCGGAGAGCAGTCCGCCTACCTCGGAGCGCTTTCCGCCAGCCTGCTCCGCGAAGACGTCGCCCGCATCGCCGCGCAGGGACGCGCGGTCGAGCGACGCATGAACCGCTTCGAATATGAGAACGCCGTCCGCGACCTGCTCCAGGCGCCGTGGCTCGACATCAAGGAGTCGCTGCCGGAGGACACCGAGGCGCATCGTTACAACAAGAGCGGCGAAGCCCTGGACGTCTCGCATGTCCAGCTGCAGCGTACGCTCACGGCGGCCGAAGAAGCCCTCCGTTCGGCGTTCATCTCGTCCGTCGCGCCCAACGAGACCGGGAGTCGCCGACATTACGCCCGCCAGCAGGGGAGCTATGTCGGCAAGATGAAGTTCTCCGAGTTCAACATGTCGCCCGAGCGCGCGACTTTCCCGACGTTGGGCTTCAAAGGACAGCCGGAGGTGCGCGCCGGCAACGCCCCCGTCACCGTCGGCAAGGCCGACGCCGCGCTGCGCGACGAGGAAGGCGTCGGCGTCGTGCACGGCTCTTATGAGCCGGTCGAGCCGTGGTTCGGGACGTTCCGCGCGCCCCAGTCCGGACGTTACCTGGTCAAGCTCTGCGGCCATTCGGTCTGGGTCGGTCCGGGCAAGACCAAGTCCAAGGGCCAGGTGCGCTGGCAGATCCCCGACCTCGACGACATCTCCAAGGGACGCCGCTCCGAGCCGGTCACGGTCTACGCGCTCACGCCCCCGCGCGTGCTGCGTCGCATCGGCACGATCGACCTCGGGGCGGACGTCACCGTCGCCGAACTCGACGTCGTGCTCGAGGCCGGCGAGAGCATCCAGATCGACGTCACCCGTTTCTTCCGTTCCCGCCCCGGCTCCTCCCGTGCGCAGAACCCGCTCGCCACGCCCGAGGGGCAACCCGGCCTGGTCATGCGTTGGATCGACGTGAAGGGCCCCCTCGCCCCGCAATGGCCGGCGGCGCCTTATGCGGTCCTGTTCGACGATCTGCCGGTCAAGCCCGCTCCCAGCGGGGCGGCCTTGCCTTACGCCGTGATTCCCCGCGATGCGTCGGCCGACGCCGAGCGCCTGCTGCGCCGCTTCGTCCGCTCCGCCTACCGTCGGCCGGTCTCCGCCACGGAAGAGGTCCGTTTCCTGCCGATCATCCGAGGCGCGCTGAAGTCCGGCAGCAGTTTCGCCGAGGCGATGCTCTCGGGTTACGCCGCCGTCCTCTGCTCGCCGTCCTTCCTCTACCTGCGCGAAGCCCCCGGACCGCTGGACGATCACGCGCTGGCCTCGCGCCTGAGCTTCTTCCTGTGGAACTCGCCGCCTGACGCCGAGCTCCGCGCCTTGGCGGACGCGAAGAAACTGCGCGACCCGGCCGTGCTGCGCGCCCAGACGGACCGCCTGCTCGCCGACGCCCGTTCGAGGCGCTTCGTCGAGTCGTTCACCGACTACTGGCTCGAACTGCGCAAGGCCGGCGCCAACGACCCGGACAGCGTGCTGTATCCGGATTATTACCTCGACGACCATCTGCTGGACTCGGCCCGCGACGAGAGCCACGACACCTTCGCCGAACTCCTGCGCGCGAACCTGCCGGCCCGCACGGTCGTCGAGGCGGACTTCGTCTTCGTCAACGAACGCCTCGCCTCGCTCTACCGGCTTCCGGCGGTCGAAGGGGTGAAACTACGCAAGGTGTCCTTGCCGGCCGGCAGCGTGCGCGGCGGTTTCATGACCCAAGCCGCGGTGCTCAAGGTTACCGCCAACGGCACCACGACCTCGCCCGTCATCCGCGGCGCCTGGGTCATGGAGCGCATCCTCGGCCGTAAGCCGCCGCCCCCGCCTCCCAGCGTCCCGGCCGTCGAGCCCGACACCCGCGGAGCCGTGACGATCCGCCAGCAGCTCGAGAAGCACCGCACGCTCGAATCGTGCGCTTCCTGCCATACCAAGATCGACCCTCCGGGTTTCGCGCTCGAGAGCTTCGACGTCATGGGCGGATTCCGCGAGCGTTACCGCGCGCTGGACGGCAAGACCCCCGAGGCCGGCATCGGCAAGAACGGTCAGCCCTTCGCCTTCCACAACGCCTTGGCGGTCGAGACGCAGGGCGAGCTCGATGGCAAGCCCTTCAAGGACATCCGGGAATTCAAGCGCCTCGTCGCCGCCGACGAACGGCAGCTGGCCCGCAACCTCGTCGGCCAGTTCACCGTCTACGCCACGGGCGCCCCGGTGGGTTTCGCCGACCGCGCCAAGGTCGAAGCCGTCCTCGACGGGGCCATGGCGGGGCGTTACGGCGTCCGCGACCTCGTCCGCGGACTTGTCACCAGCGAACTCTTCCTTAACAAGTAAGCCTATCCCGATGGCCCCTTTCCGATCTTCCCAGGCTCCCTTCGTCGCGTTCAAGCGGGCCGTCTCCCGTCGCCGCTTCCTGGCCGGCACCGGCGTCCTGCTGGCCCTGCCGATGCTCGACGCCATGACGCCGGCCTTCGCGGCGGCGCCGGCGCCGGCCGCCAAGCCGCGGCGCATGCTGGGCATCTGCAACAACCTCGGCCTCGTCCCGGACTATTTCTTCCCGACCGGCAAGGGCAAGGACTACAAGCCTTCCGCCTATCTCGAGCTGCTGCAGGCGCACCGCGACGACTTCAGCGTCTTTTCCGGCGTGTCGCATCCGGACGTCGACGGCGGCCATCCGGCCGACAACTGCTTCCTGACCGCGGCGCCGCATCCGAGCAGCGGCGGCTTCCGTAACACGATCTCCCTCGACCAGTTCATGGCCGAGCGCATCGGCCACCTCACGCGCTTCCCGTCGATGACCCTCGGCGTGAACTGCGCTCGCGGCTCCCGCAGCCTTTCCTGGACCGCCGGCGGCGTGATGATCCCGACCGAAGAGCGCGCCTCGGAGGTCTTCCGTAAGATGTTCATGGGCGGCTCCGAGGCCGAAGTGAAGGCGCAGGAGCGCCGACTCCAGCTCGGCCAGAGCATCCTGGACGCCGTGGGCGGCCAGGCCGGCGAACTCCGTCGCACCATGGGCGCGCGCGACCGTGACCGCCTCGACCAGTATTTCACCAGCGTCCGCGAGCTCGAGCAGCGCATGCAGATGTCCAAGGAGTGGGAGCGCAAGCCGCGCCCCGTGGCCACCGCCCCGGCTCCGCGCGACCCGGGCAGCCCCAAGGAGTACATGGACAAGGTCCGGCTGATGTACGACATGGCCCGCCTCTGCTTCGAGACCGACTCTTCCCGCGCGGTCACCCTCATGCTGGACAGCGTCAACACCCCGGCGCTCGACATCGATCACGTCCACACGACGACCGACGGCTACCATAGCCTTTCGCACCACGGCCGCTCCGCCAAGAAGCTCGCGCAGCTCAAGCAGATCGACAGCATGCACATGACGCTGCTCGCCAAGCTGATGGCCGACCTGAAATCCGCCAAGGAGGACGGCCAGTCCCTCCTGGACCGCACGATGATCCTCTACGGCAGCAATCTCGGCAACGCCAGCGCCCACACGACGACGAACCTGCCGACCCTGCTCATGGGCGGGGGCTTCAGGCACGGTCAGCACCATGTCTTCGACACCGAGAACAACTACCCTCTGCCGAACCTCTACGTCTCCATGCTCCAGCGCATGGGCATCGAGGAGGACAAGTTCGCTTCGTCCACCGGCCCGCTCCGCGGCCTCGACCTCGTCGGCTGAACGCGGTAGGCCTGCGTTTCTCGGTGTTAGGCGCTTGCCCGCCGGGGGCGGGTTAGGACAGTCTGGCCGCACCCCGCCATGAAGATCCAACAGCACAAGGACGCCGTCGCCATGGGCCAGGCCGCGGCCGCGCACGGCGCCCGCGAACTGCGCGCCGTCCTCGCCCGTCAGCCCCGCGCGAACATCATCGTCGCCACCGGCGCCAGCCAGTTCGAGACGCTCAAGCACCTCGTGAAGGAGCCCGGCATCGACTGGACCAAGGTCACCGTCTTCCACCTCGACGAATACGTGGGACTCCCGGTGTCCCATGGCGCGAGTTTCCGCAGGTATCTCCGCGAACGTTTCATCGACCAGCTGCCCGCGCGGGCCGAGTTCGTGCCCGTGGACGCCGACGCCGCGGATCTCGCCGCCGAACTGAAGCGCCTCAACGCGCGCATCGCGGCCTGCCCGATCGACCTCTGCTTCGCCGGCATCGGCGAGAACTCGCACCTCGCCTTCAACGACCCTCCCGCGGACTTCGAGACCGAGGTGCCATATATCGTCGTGAACCTCGACCAGGCCTGCCGTCAGCAGCAGTTCGGCGAGGGCTGGTTCCCGACCTTCGACGACGTGCCGAAGCAGGCCGTCTCGATGTCGATCCGTCAGATCATGAAGAGCGCGCGCATCATCTTGTCAGTCCCGGACAAGCGCAAGGCCGCCGCCGTGAAGGGCACGGTCGAAGGGCCCGTGACGCCGGCCTGTCCCGCCTCGATCGTCCAGCGGCACCCCGACTGCACGCTGTATATCGACGACGCCGCGGCGACCGAACTCGCCCGCTGATTCCGTGTCGGCCGCCTCCTTCCAGCGTGTCCTTGGTCGCGATCCCATCACGGGACGCGGTCTGGCTGTGGACATCGAAGGCGGCGTGATCAGGGCGGTCGAGTTCGTCGAGCATGGCGAGAAGCGTTGGCTCAGCGCCGGATTCGTCGACCTGCAGGTCAACGGCTACGCCGGCCATGACCTCAACGCCCTCGCCCCCGATGTCGCGACCGTGCGTGCGCTCTGCCGTGCTTTGCTGAAGGTCGGGGTGACTTCTTTCCTGCCGACGATCATCACCGCCCCGGAGACACGCATCCTCGCCGCCTTGCGGACCATCCGGCAGGCCTGCGCGCAGCATCCGGAGGTCGCCGCGATGGTCGCGGGCATCCATGTCGAAGGCCCGCACATCGCGCCGGAGGACGGCCCCCGCGGCGCGCATCCCGCGGCCGACGTCCGTCCCCCCGACGTCGCCGAATTCTCGCGCTGGCAGGAGGCGGCGGGCGGGCTCGTGAAGCTGGTCACCCTCTCGCCGCATTGGCCGGAGGCCCCCGCTTACGTGCGCCACCTCGTGAAGGGCGGCGTGCTCGTCTCCCTCGGCCATACCTCCGCCGACGCCGCGCAGATCGCCGCCGCCATCGACGCCGGCGCGAGCCTTTCGACGCACCTCGGGAACGGTTCGCATGCGCTGCTGAACCGTAGGCACAATCATCTCTGGCCGCAGCTGGCCGACGATCGTCTCACCGCCATGTTCATCGCGGACGGACATCACCTCACCGCGGCGCAGCTCAAGACGATGCTCCGGGCCAAAGGGCCTGGACGGTCGTTGGTCGTCTCGGACACCGTCGCCTTGGGCGGCTTGCCGGCGGGCAAGTACCAGACCCCGATCGGGGGCAAGGTCGAGCTGCGCTCCGACGGGTTGCTGGCGATCGACGACGGCACGGGTAATTACTTGGCTGGCGCCGCCTTGCCTTTGCTCGCCGCCATGCCTGTCCTCGTCCGTCAGGTCGGCCTGACTTTCGGCGAAGCCATCGCGCTGATGACTAGCGCGCCTGGTCGCCTGCTCGGGGGCAGGGGAGTGCTGGCCGTCGGCCAGCCTGCCGATCTGGTGGCGTTGGAATGGGACGGTGGCGAGGACGCCCCGCGGGTGACCGACGTATGGTCACGCGGCGTCAGGTCCGCATAGGGTCCTGATCGCATCGGACTCATCGATGCGTGGCCGGCATCAAAGCCTCGCTTACCTTGGAATCGGGGCCAATCTCACCTCATGAGTCCCGATGACCTGTGCGCGGTGATTTGTGATGACGGCGCCTTCGCCGTGGCACGCCTCGGCGGCGCCCGGCTCCGCGGGCGGAGCGTCGCCGAAAGGAGCCTCGGCTGATATCGCCATGACCACGCAACGATACGACGGCCACGTCCACCTCGTCGGCAACGGCCTCTCCGGCAGCGGTTGCTGGCTGCGGCTGGACGGCCTGTGGCACCGCGTGCTTGGCGAGGTCATGCGTCGGACGATCGGGTTGGAAGCCAAGGCCACCGCGGTGGACTTCGATGATGCGTTCGTCAGCCACCTGGCGGGACTCGTGGCCGACTCCTCGCTGGACGCCGCCCTGCTGCTCGCGCAGGACGAGGTCTATGACGAGACGGGCAGGAAGCTGGACTTCGGCTCCTTCTACGTCCCGAACGAATATCTCTTCCGGGTCTGCGCCCGCCACCCGGAGTTCGTGCCTGCGGTCTCGATCCATCCCGGGCGGAAGGACGCGCTCGAGGAGCTGGAGCGCTGCCTCGCCTCCGGCGCCCGCGCCCTCAAACTTCTGCCCAATTGCCAGAACGTGGACTGCGCCCTCCCGCAGTATGACGAGTTCTGGCGTCGCATGGCGGCCGCGGGGCTTCCTTTCCTCAGCCATACCGGCGGGGAGATGACCGTACCGGTGATCAATCGTGCCTACCAGGACCCGCGCATCTTGCGCCGCCCCTTGGAACTCGGGGTGAAGGTCATCGCCGCCCATTCCTCGGGCAACAGCCACTTCTTCGACCCGAATTACTTCGGAGAGCTGATCAGGCTCATGGACGAATTCCCGGGTCTGTATGCCGACACCAGCGCGCTCAACAGCCCGATCCGCAGCGGCGTGCTCAGGCAGGTCAAGGAGTCCGGGCGCCTCGGCCGCTTCCTGCATGGCAGCGATTTCCCCGTGCCCGTCGGCGGACGCTGGGCGTGGTTGCGCGGGCTCATCACCCTCGCCCAGGCCGCCGAAGCCGGCCGGATCGCCAACCTGATCGAACGCGACGCTTATCTCAAGCGGGCGATGGGCTTCGACGACGGACATTTCACCCGCCTCGGCGAGGTGCTGCGCCCGGTCTGAGGTCAGAGGGAGCGCAGGAGGCCTTGGATGTCGACGGAGTCCGAGATCATCTTGCGGATGATCGGGATCTTGTCGGCGTCCTGACGCATCGTCTTGACCGTCATGTTGTTGATGCGCGCGGTGACGGCGAAGGACTCGGCCTCGACCGCGGCCATCGCGATGCCCGCCTCCTTGAGGCGGCGGACGATGTCGTCGTTGGGGAGCAGTCCGTTCGAGAAGAGCACGCCGGAGAGCGTCTCGGCGCCCACGCCCGCGATGAAGGCCTCGAGGAGGTCCTCGCGGTCGCCGGGCACGATCACCAAGGTGCCCGGGACGCGCAGGTATTCGGCGGAGCGCCGGGCGGACATCGCCCCGATGACCACGCGACGGACGCGACGGAGTCCGGCCGGCTGGTGGATCCAGCGGGCCTTGGTCTCGTCGGCGACCTGGTCGAGGTTGGGATAGACGAGCGTCTCCTGGAGCGGGACGACGCCGAGGAGCGGCACGCCGAGCTTGCGCAGGCCGCGGCCCGCGAAGTCGCGGATGAACTCCAGCTTGTCCGGCATCACCTTGTTGAGGATGGCGCCCACGACCTCGACGCCGGCCTTGTCGAACAGCGCCTTGTTGAGGGCGATCTCGTCGATCGGTTTCCCGATGCCGCCGGCCGCGACGATGATGGCCTTGGAGCCGAGGACGCGGGCGTTGTCGGCGTTGGAGGCGCCGAACACCGAGCCCACGCCGGCGTGGCCGGAGCCCTCGACGACGACGATGTCCTTGCCGTAGGCCGTGCGGTCGAACGCGCGGCAGATGCGGTCCTTGAGCTGCGGACCGATCTCCTCCGGGTTCTCGAGGTATTGCTTCGTGAAGTCCGGGCCGATGGCCACGGGCGACATCGCGGCGATCGGGACGTTGAGGTCGAAGAGCCCGTCGATGAGCAGCGTGTCCTCGTCGACCTGGTCCTCGCCGGACATCACGACCCGTTGGGCGATCGGCTTGATGTAGCCGACGTGCAGGCCCATCGCCTGCAGCGCGGCCGTGAGGCCGAGGCAGGTGGTGGTCTTCCCGTCGTTCATGCGCGTCGCCGCGACGAAGATCCGTCGCGTGTCCAGGTTCATCGGGCGCAGCAGCAGCCCGGGGACGTTTTCGGCGAAGCGCTTGCGGGCGGGCATGTTCAGGCGGCGGGACCGTCCTTCAGCTTCGGGAAGAGGTAGGATCTGTCGACCGCCTGGGCCGCGACGATGACCGCGGTGCCGAAGATGTCGTGGGCGCTGGCGCCGCGGGAGATCTCGGCGGCGGGGCGGTCGAGGCCGGTGAGGATCTGGCCGTAGGCCGGGATGTCGGCGATGTGCTGGGCCATCTTCGAGGCGATGTTGCCGGAGTTGAGGTCAGGGAAGACGAGCACGCCGGCGCGGCCGGCGACGGCGCCCGAGACTTCCTTGGACTGCGCCGCGAAAGGGTTGATGGCGGCGTCGGCCTGCATCTCGCCGTCGATGTCGCAGGTGATGCCGAGTTCGCGGGCCTTGCGGCGGGCGAGGTCGGTGGCGACCTGGACCTTCTTCACCGAGGCCAGGCGCGGGTTGGAGGCATGGGTCGAGTAGGCGAGCATCGCGACCTTCGGCGTCGTGTTGGTGAGGTGGCCGGCGAGGCCGGCGGTGGTCACCGCGATGTCGGCGAGCTGTTCGGCGGTCGGTTCCGGGATGACGCCGCAGTCGGCGAGGAAGAGGACGCCGTCGATGCCGAACTTGCCCTCCTCGGATTCGAGGATCTGCATCGAGGAGACCGTCTCGACGCCGGCCTGGCGGGGCATCACCTGGAGGATGGCGCGGAGGCCGGAGGAGGCGTGGGTCGTGGCGCCCGAGATGAGCGCGTCGGCGCCGCCGGTGGCGACCATCAGGCAGGCGAAGTAGTTCGGGTTGAGGGCCAGTTCGGCGGGGTCGCCCTGGAGGTTCGTGTTGCCGTAGCGCTGGATGGCCTCGAGCTTCTCGGCGAAGCCTTTGAGCTCGTCGCTGCGTTCCGGTTCGACGACGCGGATGCCTTCGAGGCTGATGTTGAGGCGGGCGGCGTTGACCTTGATGCGCTGGCGGTCGCCGACGAGGATCGGGACGCCGAGTTTCTTCACCACGAACTGACGGGCGGCCTGGATCACGCGGGCGTCGGACCCTTCGGGGAAGACGATGCGCTTGGGATGGTTCTGGAGGCGGGCGGAAAGGCGGGAAATGAGGGACATGGTCGGAAGGCGACGGCGAGGGCCGACGAAGCCATATTGAGTCCAAATAAGCCCGCAGGGCGAGGCAGAAGGCGTCGCCCTGCGAACCCTTGCCGTCGTGTCACTTAGCCGGCGAGGGCAAGGTCGGCTTGAAGGCGGGGAGGGCCTTCAGGTCGGACCGGGTCGCCGGTTCGACATGGTAGCCCATCTTCACGAAATACTCGCTGACGTCGGCCTTGGCGGCCTTGCCGTATCGCAGGACGAAGAGGTTTTGCAGCTGCTCCTTGGTGGAGCCCTTGGGGGCGGCGTCGCTCGCGTAGGAACGGAGCGTCTCGCGCAGGGGGCCCCAGCCGTGGGCGCGGATCAGCACGACGAAGGTCGCGAGCTGTTCGAACGGTCCCTTGTTCGGCTCGGCGGCGAAACGCTTCGCCAGCAGTTCGTCGAGTTTCTCCATGGCCGGATGGCCGCGTCCCTGCGGTTTGCCGACCAGTTTCTCCATGACATAAAGCGAGAAGAGGTTGCAGGTGACTTCGGTCTGTCCGTTGAACGTCCACGCGGAGCACTGATGGTTATGGCCGAGTTCGTGGAAGAAGCCCCAGTTGCCCTCCTTCATGAGCTTGGGGAGGTCGACGCTGTCTTTCTGCGACGGATCGATCCAGCACATGAACGGATAGCCCGAGTGCATGAAGCCGGCGGAGATCTGCCGGTCGGGGACCACGCGTTCCGGGGCGAGGCGGCGCAGGGCGATGAGGTCGTCCTCGAGGGCCATCGCCTTGTCCCACCATTCCAGCAGCGCCTTGGGATCGGCCAGGTCCTTCACCGCGGCGGCCTGGACGTGCAGGATGACCTGCCTGCCGGAGAGGGTGACCCAGGGGGCCGGCAGCTGCTTCGCCTTGGCCCAGGATTCCGGGCTGTCCTTGCCGAGCACGTAGGTCGGCATCGCGACGGCGTTGCCGAACTGCAGCGGCGTCGAGGGCGAGGCCTTCATCGGCTTGCGCCAGTCCTTGTGGGAGCTCTGGATGAAGAGCTGTCCGCCGAAGGCGTTGGCGATCCGGTTCTCGCCGACCTTGAGTTCGAAAGTCCGCGCGATGACGGGGAAGCGGTTCCATTTCTCGAGCTTGAGCAGGCCGTCGCGGTGGCAGCCGACGATGACCTTGACCGTACGATGTTCGGGAAGCGAGGCGACCTTCACGGTGACGACTTCGCCGGGCGCGGCGTAGAGGCCGGTCTCCTGCCAGACGTCGGGGCTCGTGTAGAGATTCGGGGCGCCGCCGTTGGCGGTGTCCCAGCGGTGGACGAGGTTGGCGTCGTAGGCGACCGCGCGGCTGACGCGCTCCTTGCTCTCGACGACGCCGGGGAAGTCGCGGGCGGCGGCGTGGGCTCCGAAAGTCCCCGGCTCCTTCGCCATGTAGGTCCTGATGGCCGCGTGCAGTTCGGCGCGCTCGGCTTCGGCGGGCTGGACGAACGGAGTCTTCTTCGTCGGCGTGATCTCTTCGACCGAAGGAGCGGCGAACGCGGCGGAAGCCGCGAGCAGGGAGGCGCAAAGCAGACGCATGGGTAGGGGTGGCCTCACCTTGGCTTTCCGTCCTCCGCCCGCCAACGCCAAACCCTCGTGAACCTCGGGGTTTTTAACGGAAGATAACGGTCTTATTGCCGGCGAGCAGCACGCGGTCTTCGACGACGGCGCGGAGGCCGCGGGCGAGCACGACCTTCTCGATGTCCTTGCCCAGGTGGGCCATGTCGTCGGGCGTGTCCGAATGGTCGATGCGGATCACGTCCTGCTCCACGATGGGGCCTTCGTCGAGTTCCGGCGTGACGAAGTGGCAGGTCGCGCCGATGAGCTTCACGCCGCGACGGTGCGCCTGGTGGTAGGGCTTCGCGCCGGCGAACGAGGGGAGGAACGAATGGTGGATGTTGATGATCCTGCCGGCGAATTCGCGGCACATCGGCTCGTCGAGGACCTGCATGTAGCGGGCGAGCACGATGAGGTCGGCCTGCGCCTCGCGGAAGAGCCGCTCCATCTCGCGATAGGCCTTCTGCTTGGTCTCCGGCGTCACCGGGACGTGATGGAAGGGGATGCCGTGGGCTTCGACGACCTTGCGGTGGTCCTCGTGGTTGGAGATCACGCAGGGGATCACGAACGGGAAGTCCTGGGCGACATGGCGCGCGAGCAGGTCGTAGAGGCAGTGCTCCTGCTTGGAGCAGAGGAGCGCCACGCGGCGAGGCCGGGCGGAGTCGGAGACCTTCCAGTCCATGCCGAACTTCGCGGCCAGCGGAGCGAAGCGGGCGGCGAATTCCTCGGCCGGGAAGTCGAGCGATTCCGCCCGGATCTCCACGCGCATGAAGAAGCGACCGAGCTCGTTCTCGGTGTGCTGGCTGGCCTCGGTGATCCAGCCCTGATGTCCGGCCACGAACGCGGAGACCCCGGCCACGATGCCGCTGGCGTCAGGGCAGGAGAAGCTGAGGGTCAGGGTGCGGGCCATGCCGGAGGATGGAAGGGGAGGGGCGTGGGGGTCAAGACACGGCGGCGCCATCCCGGTCGCGTCGGCGGATTGGTCGCGAAATATGGCCGTGCCGGGCCTGCCTGCGGGATTGACCAGCCCCCGTCCCGTCCTACGTTGACCCTTCACCTTTTACTCAGATGGCCAAGACCCTGTTCCAGAAAGTTTGGGAAGCGCACGCGGTGCGCAAGCTGCCTAACGGGCAGACCCAATTGTTCATCGGCACGCACCTCATCCATGAGGTGACGAGCCCCCAGGCTTTCGGCATGCTCCGGGACCTCGGCCTCAAGGTGAAATATCCGCACCGGACCTTCGCCACGGTCGACCACATCGTCCCGACCAACGAGCTCAAGGAGCCCTACTCCGACCCGATCGCCCAGGAGATGATCGAGGCCCTCCGGAAGAACACCAAGGACTACGGCATCCGCTTCTTCGACACCACGACGGGCACCCAGGGCATCGTCCACATGGTCGGTCCGGAGCAGGGCATCACCCAGCCGGGCACCACGATCGCCTGCGGCGACTCCCATACCGCCACCCACGGCGCCTTCGGCGCGATCGCCTTCGGCATCGGCACCACGCAGGTCCGCGACGTCCTCGCGACCCAGACCCTCGCCCTCAGCCCCCTCAAGGTCCGTCGCATCGAGGTGAACGGCAAGCTCGCCCCCGGCGTCTACGCCAAGGACGTGATCCTCCACATCATCCGCCAGCTCGGCGTGAACGGCGGCGCCGGTTTCGCCTACGAGTACGCGGGCGACGTGTTCGACCGCATGTCGATGGAGGAGCGC